>Ga0302326_10010715_pt1 | contig 19834 bp, 18 predicted proteins | sample Palsa_T0_3_FD_202264 | JGI IMG/M metagenome (GOLD analysis project Ga0302326, IMG submission 202264) | Peat permafrost microbial communities from Stordalen Mire near Abisko, Sweden - Palsa_T0_3 | ecosystem: Environmental > Terrestrial > Soil > Palsa > Peat permafrost | place: Sweden: Abisko...
CACAAAGCGCCGAGTTTCGGGGTGGGCGATGACGTGGCCGTTGTGATCCACGATGAAAACGGTGCGGCCGCGCACGCTGGTCTCCACCAGGCGGTGAAGAATTCCGTCGAGGGAGACGACGGCCGCTAGCATGCCGCTGAATTGATCGCCCACCTGCAACGGCACGGCCATGACGAATGCCGGCTGGTCTTCCTGGCCGAGGGCCAGGGGATCGCTGCGGAAGACCACGGACTGGGCGGTGGCGGCAAATGCGCGCTGCAGGGCTTTGCCGACAAAGGGGTCCTGGTCGGCGCGAAAGTTGCCCGCACCCGCTCCCTTGCCGCTCCTACCTACGGCGGTGAGGTAAAGGATATCGGGATTGCTGGCCACGAAGTTTTCGAGCAGGCGCGTGACCTGGGGGGCGGTGACCGGATCGTCCACGCGGTCGAGCAGACCGGTGAGGGCCAGGATTTGCCGCTCGCTGATCAGTTGCTGGTAGAGACTGCTGTCAAAGAGCTGGATTTCATCGCCGACCGAGCGGGTTACCTCGGTTTGCTGGACGCTCTCGGTGTCGGTGAGCTTTTCCTGGCTGAGCTTCAGGACCTGGCGATGATAGAGGCCCACGGGAAGGACGCTGACCAGCAGCATGGCGCCCAGCACCAACCACAACAGGCGCGGGCGATGCAGGAAAGGCTTCTTGAGGCGATCGAAACGCATAAAAGTCAGAAGTCCATTTTACGATCCGGGCGGGGCAAGAAGAAGGCGCGCGCTGCGCCGTGTTGCGGAAGCGCCACGGGCGCGCGCAGGAGCAGCGCTAGGCACTTGCGGTCGCAACTCCCCATGCGTTTGTGCGCGGATGAGATGACGCATGCGCCAAGATCGTCGAGCCGTTTTAGAAGCTAGGCGAGGGCCGAACAGCAGTGGGCGCAGCGCCTGGCCTCAATGGGAATTTCGCTGAGGCACTCGGGACATTTCTTGGTGGTGGGATCGGCGGGCGGCTCGTGATGCGCGCGCGAAATCAGCGCATTGATGGGCAGCACCACAAAGTAGTAGACCGCGAAAGCGACGATCAGGAAAGACAATAAGGCGTTGATAAATTCGCCGTACAGAAACTTGCTGCCGTTCAGGGTGAAGGTAAGTCCGGAAAAATCCGGTTGCTTGACCAGGGCGGCGATCAATGGCGTGATGAGGTCCTTCACCAATGCGGTAACCACGCCACCAAAAGCAACGCCGATCACCACGCCGACGGCCAGGTCCACCACGTTACCGCGCAGCAGAAATTGTTTGAAGCCTTTCATGGACGACTCCTTGGGATAAGATCACTCCGCAGCAACCCTCATCACACCATGGCGCCGCGAGCGTGGGCGGCGGCGAAAGACGAAATCTTCCAAGGGCCGATGCGTTGCCTGCCGGCTCCAACGATGGTGCGTGCGACGCAGTGTAGCCGAAGTGGCGCCGGCAGGGGTAGTCCTCGACGATTTCCAGGCCCGGCTATTCCTGTTTCAGGCGGCGCTCCATCAACTCGCGAATGGCCTCGGCGGGCGCGCGGCCCTCTTCGAGCACGGCATGCATCTGCCGGGTGATGGGCATCTCGATGCCATGGCGGTGCGCGAGGGCCAGAGTTGCCGAGGTGGTGCCGACGCCCTCGGCGACCATGCGCATTCCGCTCAGGATTTCCTTCAGCGCGCGGCCTTTTCCCAAGTCCACGCCCACGGAGCGGTTGCGGCTGAGGGGCCCGGTGGCCGTGAGGATCAGGTCGCCCAGGCCGGCCAGTCCGGCGAGGGTGTCGGCGCGGCCGCCCATGGCCACGGCCAGGCGAGTCATCTCCGCAAGCCCGCGGGTGACCAGAGCGGCAATCGTGTTGGTGCCCAGACCCAGGCCGGCGCAGACGCCCGCGGCAATGGCGACCACGTTTTTCACCGCGCCGCCAATCTCCACTCCCAACACGTCTGTATTGGTATACAAACGCAGTGTCGGTCCGGAGAATTCCGCCTGTATGGCCGCGGCAGTATCCTGATCCGCCGAGGCGACCACGACGGCGGTGGGATCTCCGCGAGCGACCTCGCGGGCAAAACTGGGGCCGGAAAGCGCGGCGACGCGCGGCGCGATCTTCGCGGCGAAGACTTCGGCGACGACTTCGCTCATGCGCGCGAGGGAATGAGGTTCCAGTCCCTTGGTGGCGCTGACAAAGATGGGCCCTGGCGCGGCTTTCGCGTCCAGGTGGGGCAGCATGGCGGTGTAGACGGCGCGGGCGTGTGCGGAGGGCACCACGCCGAGGATGACGGAAGCGCCCGCAAGCGCTTCAGCGAGGTCGCCGGTGATGTGGACCTCGCCGGGAACCGCGAACCCCGGCAGATAGATGGCGTTCTCCCGGCGTTCGCGGAGAGAAGCCAGGACGTCGACGCCGTGGGCCCACAGAGACAATTGATGCGCTTGCCGGCTGCGAGCCAGCGCAATGGCCAAGGCTGTCCCGCAGCTTCCTGCCCCGATGATGGCGACTTTGCTCAACGTTCCTTTGCCGAAGGGCGGTCCCGGCCAAAGACGATTTGCGGTTCGGCGCCTTGCAGCAGCCTGGTGATGTTGTCGCGGTGCCGAATAATGACCAGAGCCACGGCCATCAGACTTCCGAACGTAACCGCCAGGGGCGGCGCATGCGGCGGGGCATATAACAGATACACGAGCAGCGGCAATGCCGCGGCGGCGGAGATGGAGGCCAGGGAGATGTAACGCCAGAACACCACGACCAGAATCCATACCAAGACGGCGGCCAGCACGGCTTTCCAGCAGATGGCCAGAAAAACTCCCAGGCCCGTGGCCACTCCGCGCCCGCCATGAAAACCCAGCCAAACCGGGAAAATATGCCCGGCGATGGCCAGCAGCGCCGCCAGCATCATCCAGCGAATGTTGCCTCCCGTGGCTCGCGCGGCGATCCATACGGCGAGATAACCCTTTACTGTGTCCAGCAGCAGCGTGAGAAGGCCGGCCCACGCTCCGGCGCGGCGCGTCACGTTGGTCGCGCCAATGTTGCCGCTGCCCTGGCCGCGGATATCGCCGCGCCCGCGCAGGCGCACGATCAAATACCCGAATGGAATTGCGCCCAGGAGATAGGCCAGGGGAGCGACCCACCAGATCGCGGCGATGGCCGGAGCCTGTTCGGAGGGGAAAGGAAGCTGGATGGTCACGCGCTCTCCGCGGAAAATTTGTACGTCGCCAGCCGAGTATACTCGGCGCCCGAGGGTTTGAGCACGCTTTGGTAGAGGTGAAATTCGCCGGCGATGACGCGGCCGAACTCGCCGGCGGACGCGCCTGTGGCGTCCGTGCCTGCGGCAAATTCGTTGGCCGCGGCGCGCAATGCGCCCAATTCCGCCGAGGGTTCGAATCTCGCCAAGGTCAGGTGCGGGCGGAACTCCCGGCTTTCCGGCGGAATGCCCAGCGGCGCAAGTCGCGTCTCGATTGCCGCGGCCAGCGCGGCAAGATCTGCTCCGCCTTCGATGCCGGCCCAGAAGACCCGCGGATGCCGCTCATTGGGGAAGAAACCCAAGCCCCGGAAAATCAACTCAAACGGCGCGCGTGTCGGGATTTTCTCAAGCTCCGCGCGAATTTGCGCGACCTGAGCGGCGGAAACTTCGCCGATGAATTTCAGGGTGACGTGCGCGCCTTCCAGGCGCACCCAGCGGGCGCCCGGGGTGAGCTTTTCGAACCGCTGACGTAGTTGCCCCAGAGAATCACGCACGGCTTGGGGAATATCCAGAGCGACAAAGACGCGCACGCGTGCTAGCCCTGCCCGCCGCCCGATCCCGAGGGCTTGGTTTTCTGCGCGTAGAGGAAGTAGCGGCGGACCATATCGAGCGCGGCCTGCGAGGCAAACCAGCGAATGCGCTCGCGGTCACCCGGCAGGCGCAGGGTGCGATCCTTGCTGGCGGCGGCATCCGCCACGGCGATATGCACCAGGCCCACCGGCTTTTCTGGCGATCCGCCACCGGGCCCGGCGATGCCGGTGATGCCCACGCCCAGCGTGGCCCCGGTCCGCCGGCGGATCCCTTCGGCAAGCGCGCGCGCCACTTCCTGGCTGACGGCGCCTTTGGCCTCGATGAGATCGGCGGGCACGTCCGCCCAGGCGGTTTTCAAGCTGTTGCTGTAGCAGACCACGCCTCCCAAAAAATAAGACGAGCTGCCGGGAATGCGCGTAAGCCGCTCGGCCAGCAGACCGCCGGTGCAGCTTTCCGCCGCGGCAATCGTGGCGTGCTGCAGCGCCAGTTCGCGAGCGACAATTTCTTCCAGGGATTGTCCGTCGGTGGAGAAGATGCTTTCTCCCAGGGCCAGCGTGACGCGCCCGACGATCTCGTCGAGGAGTTTCTCGGCGGCCGGCGTGTCCTGCGACCATGCGCGAAGGTGAATCTGAATTTCACCAGGAGCGGCGAGGATGGTGGTCTGTACGTCCGCATAGGCTGAGTAGATCGGCTTGATGCGCTGCTCCACCTCCGATTCGGTCATCCCCGTGGTGCGCAATTCGCGCCGCGACAGCCGCGTTCCTCCGGCCAGGCGCGACAGGCGCGGCTCGACGCGCTCGGTAAAGATGGCTTGCAGTTCGTGCGGAGGGCCCGGCAGCAGCACCACAATGCGTCCATTGGTTTCCAGCCACAGGCCGGGCGCGGTGCCGCGCGAATTCTCCAGCAGGTCGGCGCCTTCGGGGACCATGGCCTGACGGGCATTCACTTCCGGCATGGTGCGTCCCAGGCGGCGGAAACGCGCCTCGATCGCACGCAGCACGGATTCGTTGATGACAAGCTTGCGGCCCAGCAATTCCGCCAGAGCCTCGCGGGTTAGGTCGTCCAGAGTCGGTCCAAGGCCGCCGGAGGAGACCACCAACTCGACTCGGTTCAGAGCTAGGCCGAAGGCGTCGCGCACGCGGTTGTGCTCGTCGCCCACCACCGTTTTGCGCACCACTTCGACGCCCAGTTGGTTCAGGCGTTGGGTGAGAAAAAGGGAGTTGGTATCGATGCGGTCAGGCGTGAGCAGTTCGGACCCGACGGCGATGATTTCAGCTTTCATGGGGGAGACTAACGCGGGAGCGGCAGGCCTTCGACGTCCCAATCGAGGCTGAAGAGAGCGCTGGTGGTGGTCAGCACTACGCGGCGCGTGGGCAAAAGCGCCAGTCCCACCAGACCCACACCGCTCAGGACCACATCGGCCTCGGCGTCGGGCGTGATGCGCACAATCCCGCGGCGTCCGCCCTTGGACGCGGCGACATAAAGATTGCCGTCGCGATCGAAAGCCAGACCCTGCGGGCGGCCCAGGCCGCGATAGAACAGGCTCACCTGGCCCTGGCGGTTGATGCGCGCGATATGGTCAAAACTCGACGTGGTGGGGCCGGAAACGTACAGCTCATCGGCAGGACTGAACGCCAGATGGTAAGCGGCGATGGAAGGCTCCAGAGTGGCAAAGACAAAAATCTCGCGTTCGGGGTTGATCTTGAAGATCGTACCGCTGCGGTCGCCCACAAAAAGGTTGTGCTCGCGGTCGAAAGCCAGTCCCGTGGCGATCCCCATGCCCTCAATCCACAGTTGCGCGCGGCCATCGGGCGTTACGCGGTAGATGGTGCCATCGTTGCGGCAAGAGACGAACAGATCGCCGGAGGGCCCCACCGCCAGGCCGGTGGGGTTCATCAGTTCGGTGACATAGGGTTTGATCTGGTAATTCGCCGACACCTTATAGAGCGATACCGGCACTTTCTGGCCGCGCTGCCCGCTGTAGGTGACGTAGATGTTTCCTTCGGAATCCACGGCCGGATTGGCCACCGGATGAAGATTGTCCGCGATCTGCACGCCGAGCTGCATGGCAAAGGGTTCGCTTTCGCCGTGCGATGTGGCCACGCGCACCAGCCCGCTGGCCGGCCCTTCCGGCACCTTGGCGACGAGTTCGCTTTCGCCGGCCAGAAGCACGCTGCCTTCGTTGTCCCCAAAGCGCACCGTGGCCCGCGAGCTGTTGGTGGAACCGAAATGGGCGCCGCGAATTGCAATCTCACCGCCGGGAATGGCGGCGGCGGGTTGAACGCGCTCGATGCGAGGTATGGAGTTGGTCCCCAATGTGTTGAACGCCCTGCAAGATAGAATATACGCGCTGATTGGTTACAAGCCAAAATGCTGGGCAAACCAGAGCACTAGCGCCGCAAACGCCCCGGCGATCCAATCGTCCGCCATGATGCCCAGGCCGCCGGGCAAAGACTCAGCCTGCCGCGCGGGGAACGGCTTCCAGACGTCGAAGACACGAAAAAGTATAAATCCCGTCAGCAGATATTTCCAGTTGAGCAGACCGGAGGCCAGCGTGGCGGCGAAATCACCCGCGGACGAAGTGCTCAGGGAGGCGCGTGCGGTCCACGCATGCAGCGTCAACCCCAGCACCAGCGCGATCATCTGGCCGGACACCTCATCGATCACCACGTATTGCGGGTCGGACACGCCGGAGAAGTTTTCCACGCGGGTGCCCGCCCAAACTCCCGCGAGGGAGACCAGAACGGTAAAAGCCAATTCGCCGGCAATGACAAGGCCGCCGGATTGCCCGCGCGTCGCCGCGGCTATGCCGGCGGCGAGCGCCACGCCGCCCAGGGAGCCCCAGGTTCCGGGGGCCTTGGGCAAATAGCCGAGACCCAGGCTGGTGGCAATCGCAAGCGCGAAGGTTGGTCTGTTCGAATACTTTTCGGAAGCCACGTTACTGCCCGGGTTCATGTTCCTGAGGGTCGCGCGGAGGGGGTTCATCGCCACTGTCTTCTTCGAAGACCGGTTCGGAGACTACGTACCGTTCGGCAGCCCAATTGCCCAAATCCGCCTGGCGGCAACGGTCGCTGCAAAAAGGGAAGTCGGCGTCGGTGACGGAATCGGTGGGCTTGCGGCAGATCGGGCAGCGGTGTTTCACGGCGGAGGCTTCCTCCTTGCGCGTATTTTACGAGAGCACCCGCAGCGGGGCCCCCGTGGCGACTCTGCGGACCGGCGCCGACGCGCCGGGCGCGAGCGCGGGTTGCGAATCCAGCACCTGGATCACGCGGCCGACCAGATCATAATCGTGGGACTCGGAGATTTCGACCATGGCCATGTCGCCGGGCCGGGCGGCCCGCGCAGCGCCCGGTCCTTCCGCCGGCGGGAGGAGGTCGCTCAAATAAAGCTTGCCGTCGATCTCGGGGGCCATGCCTTGCAGGCGCGCTTCCCAAACCAGATCGGTATCTTTCGAGGGGCCCTCAACCAGTGCGGGAAATGTCTTGCCGACAAAGCGCTTCAGGCGGCGCGCGGAGATGCCGCGCTGCATGGACATGAGGCGGTCACGGCGCCTGGCGATGGTCTCGTCGTCCACTTTTTCATCCAGCGCATGGCTGGAGGCATTGTCCACGTCGGAATAGGCGAACACTCCCATCCAATCGAATTCCGCGGCGCGCACGAAATCGCACAGCTCTTCAAAATCCGCGGCCGTTTCGCCGGGGAAGCCCACGATGAACGAGGTGCGCAGCATGACTCCCGGAATCGTGGCGCGCATGCGCTCCACCAGGCGCAGAAAGGCGTCGCCGTTGGAGCCGCGCTTCATGCGCGCCAGCACGTTGCGGCTGGCGTGCTGCAGAGGCATGTCCACGTATTTCGCGAGGCGGGGATGAGCCGCCAGCGTTTCCAGCAGGCCCTGCGTCACGCGGTTGGGATAAGCGTAAAGAAAGCGCACCCACGTTAATCCGTCGACCTCCGCCAGGCGCGCCAGCAGCACGGGAAGGCCGTCGCGCAGGCCGAGGTCTTCGCCGTAGGAGGTGGTGTCCTGGCCGATCAGAGTGATCTCGCGCACGCCGGCGGCGGCCAGATTTTCCGCCTCGCGCACGACGGATTCGAATCTGCGGCTGCGAAATTTTCCGCGCAACTGCGGGATGATGCAAAACGTGCAGGGATGATCGCAGCCTTCGGCGATTTTGATGTAGGCGGCGTGCCGCGGAGTGGAAAGCACGCGGGGCATGGCCTCGTGATAGAGAAAAGAAGACGGCGCGGCAGGAGGCGCGTGCAGTTCGCCGCGAACGGCCTCCAGAATGCGCTCGACCTCTCCGGTGCCGATGACCGCGTCGACTTCGGGAATCTGCTGCATGATCTGGTCGCGGTAGCGCTCCACAAGACATCCGGCGACCACCAGGCGCTGCGCGCGGCCAAACTTCTTGTGCTCGGCCATCTCCAGGATGGTCTCCACGGACTCCTGTTGAGCCGGGGCGATGAAGCTGCAGGTGTTGACCACCAGCACGTCGGCTTCATCGGCGTGGGGCGTCAATTCGTATCCCTGACGCGCCAGAATGCCCATCATGACCTCGCTGTCCACGAGGTTTTTAGGGCAGCCCAGGCTCAGGAATCCGACTTTCGGAACGGTAGGGAGCTCTTTCATTGGTCTGGAAGACCAATATCTTAGCATACCGGCTTGGCGTGCCGTTCTCGCTATGCCGTCAGCGGGCCGAGGGAGCCGTGCGCAGGACAGCGTCTAGCTGAGCTAGAAGCTCGGAAACGTGGCCGGCGTCCGCGCCGTGGCCGCCGAAACGCGCGGATTGATAGGTTTCCGTGAGCTGCGTGACGGCCTCGGTGAGATCGCCGGAGGGCAGGGAGGCGGCGAATTCCAGAGGCGTTTGCCAGGGCGATTTTTTCCAGCCGCGCCGCTCCAGAAGGCGCAGCGTGCGAAGGTAAAAAAGCGCCGCGGTGTGCGGAGTCAGCGAGGCGTTGCGCGACCGCAACCTCCACGTCAGCGCCAACCGCTCCCGCAAGCCCGGGCTGCGCCAGAGGAACAGCGCCGCCGCAAGGAAGGGAAGCGCAACCGGCAACCACAACGGCACGGCCATCAAGTCCGCCTGGGCTCTGTTGACCAGGTCGATGCCGATCTTGCGGGCGCGTTGAATTTCGTCGCGCGCCAACTGCGTCCAGTCCCGCGAAGCGCGTTGCATGCCCTGGGCCAGGGTGTACTGGTGGAGGAAGTCGTAGTTGATTACCCATTCGCTCCATTGCAACTGGAACCAGTCGAGATACAAGCCGAGGTTGGCCGTGAATCCGCGCGCGGTCTCCATGCTGGTGGGCGTGGGATCGAAGGTCACCCAGCCGAACTCGGGAAAGAAAACCTCCACCCAGCTGTGCGCGTCGCTGGCGCGGACAATGTAATCGCCGCCCAGAGAGTTGTATTCGCCGGGGAGAAAACCGTTGACGTAACGCGCCGGGACTCCCAGGCTCCGCAGCATCACGGTCATGGCCGCGGCGAAATATTCGCAGTGGCCGGCGCGGCGCTCGAAAAGGAAATGGGCCAGCGGATCGGACGCCGGAGGGCCGGAAAGGTCCAGCGTATAGCCGTAGTGGCCGCGCAGGTAGAGTTCGATGGCGTGCGCCTGATCATAAGGCGTGCGGGCCCCGGCGGTGATCTGTTTGGCCAGAGCCGGAATGCGCGGGTCCAGCGGCGGCAACTGCAGGTACGTTTCGCGGAACGAAGACGAGTATTCGGTGGAGGCGGCGCGCAGCTTATCGGGCGGAATTTGCGGCATGGCCGAGACCGCGTCATAGCTTACGTTGCCAAAATTATGGAATGGATTGGTGAGCGAACCGGTTTTGTCCATCACCAGGTAGTTGCGGCGCACACTCTGGTCGCCGGGCCCGCCGTTGGTGGTGAGTCGCGCGCGAATGCGGCTGGGCTCCCCAGCGACAAAGATCGCGTCGGAGGCCATGGGCTCCAGAAAAACGGTGTAGCTTAGCGGCTGCGCGTAGCGCGGATTGCTGGCGATCGCGGTGTCGAAGGAAATCCACCCATCGGGGCCCTGGCTGACGGCCATGGGCTCGTGCCCTTCGGTGTACCACCGGTGTCCGTCAAATGTGGTCAGGGCCACGCCGCGCCAGCGGAGGTCCCGCGCGGCCGGTTGCCCGCCATCGACCTTGACGCGCATCACCACCGAGCTGCTCAATTTGATCTGGCCGATTTCGCCCAGCTCCACGTCATCGGTGAAGCCGGAGATCAGCGAAGGCTGGAGGTTGAAGCTCGACAGGTAGCCGGCGTTGAAGCGCGGAAGGATGAAAAAGATGACCGTGCCGGCGATCAGCGCGGCCACGGCGATGGAGACTGAAGCGATTCCCAGAGCGGCGTGCAGGCGCCGCGCGGCGGGTGCCCCGGATTCCAGCGGCGCGGAAGTCGCTCCTTCCGCGGCGCGGCGCATCTCCAGCCCGATAAACGTGGAGATGCACAGCGCGAGGAACAGCAGGAAGAAGCCCAGGAAAGCCGAACCCACGGTCAGGATCGCCGAGGCCAGCATGGCGCTGAAGGCCAGCAGAGCCAGAAACAGATAGTCGCGCGTGGTGCTGGCGCTGTACAGGCGCACGATCATGCCGAAAAGCAACAGATGCACCGCCGCCAGCAGCACGGAGTAGAGCCGCGGATTCTGCGCGTCGGCGGAAAGGATCCGCGAGACCCACCACAGGTCCACGGGAAAATAGAGCAGGTAGGCGGCCACCAGCCACGTTGCCAAACGGTGCGAAAGTTCGGGCTGGCGGCCGTGCCACCAGCGATAGCCCTTCACCAGCAGAGCCGCGGGAGCCACCACGATGGAGAACAGGTCGAGTTTTCCGGTGGACACCAGCGTGAGGACGCTCACCAGCAGCATGAGATACAGTGAGATTTCGAAATAGCGCCCCAGGGCGGAAAGGCGCGGCGGCGCGGAAATGGTTGCAGCGTTCATCGCGGTAAAGACAAGTCTAGCATCGGCAGCGGGCCGCCCGCCGGCAAGCGCGCGAAACAGATAACCGCAGGCGCGAAAATTTCAGAGGCAGGCCAGAGCCGCCGCGGCGATCTTCCGCGTGGCGCCGGAGATGGGGAGGGCGCCAAACTCGGTGAGCCTGGGCGTGCGCGAGCCTGGAATTCGCGGGAGCCGCTCGACGCGCGCCAGAAAAGGCATCAGCCGGATGTCGTGAAACGTCACGGCGTGGCGGGCCATGCCCGCGGGTTGCAGCGCCACCGCCTGCAGGCCCAACTCGCTTGCGAGGTGACGCGAAAGGCGCTCCGCAGCGCTGCCCGGGATTTCCGCGCCGGCCTGCGCCGATATGTCCACGGCGGGAAACTGCCACAGGCGCGAGAACAGCGCGGTAGCTTCCTTTGGTCCTTCCTTCCGCGTCTTTCGCGCAACCCCTTTTCGTGCAATCCCGCTTTGCCGGACGACCAGGGTGCGGCCGCGCGGGTCCAGCAGCACGGCCGCGGCGAGCGTCAGACGCACCGGCTTGGCCGCCCGCCGCGCGCACGGCAATTGATCCGCGATGCCCATGGCGCGGGCGCGGCACCAACGGGCCACGGGGCACGCCGAACACCGCGGAGTTCGCGGCGTGCACACCGTCGCGCCCAACTCCATCATCGCCTGGTTCCAGTCTCCCGCGACGTTGCGAGCCAGCAGGCCGCTGGCGCTCTCTTCCAGGCGCCGCCAGATGCGCGGCTGCCGCAACGGCCCGCGCACGGCGCCCAGCCGCGACAACACACGCGCCACGTTGCCATCCAGCACGGCCCAGGGCTCGCCGTAAGCAATGCTGAGCACGGCGGACGCGGTATATCGGCCGATGCCCGGCAGCGCCAGCGCCTCCTGCATCTCGCGCGGAAATTTTCCGCCGTGTTGCGTGACGATCTCCTGCGCGGCGCGGCGCAAGTTGCGCGCCCGGCTGTAGTAGCCCAATCCCGCCCAGGCGCGCAGCACGGCGTCCTCGCGCGCGCGCGCCAGGCGCTCAACCGTGGGGAAGCGCGCCAGGAACTGCGTGTAGTAGGGAGCGACCGCGGCAACCCGCGTCTGCTGCAGCATGATTTCGGAGACCCAGATGCGGTAGGGATCGCGCGTGCGCCGCCATTCCAGATCGCGCTTTTCGCGGCGAAACCACGCCAGCAATCGACGGCGAAACGCCGGCAACTCTTTTTCGGGAGTGGCGACCAGGGGTTTGGGCATGTACTTACCGCACTTACTTACAGCCCGCCTATAGTAACGACTAACGATCCAGAAAAATAATGTACGAGGAGTTCCACAGGCTGGTGGGAATCGAGCCGCGAGGCTGCCGCGTGAGAATAATCTTGAACACCTGCGGGGCGCTGGCCAACTCATCGAGAAAGGAACTGCCGGCCGCGGGGACGCTGGGGGCCACGGTCGCGAGATGGCCGAGGATGTCGTAGATAATTTCGCCGGCGGGGGCCATGGGCGTCTCGAACCCCGCGCAACGATACGCCAGCACGGAGTCAATCTCATAAAAGTGCCAGGCCAGGCTGGCGCACAGCGTAACGCCGCGTTCGAAAGCCGCGTCGCCCAAAGCAGCCCCTGGCCCGGAGCCGGCGAGCTCGCCGGTAGCGGCAAACGGGTCCAGCACCAGCAGCACGCGGCGCTCATCTTCGCGCGCGAATTCGCGCACCTGCAGCACGCCCCTCTTGGCGGTAACCTTCCAATCCACGTGCCGCGCGCTGTCGGTCGTCTGGTAGTCGCGGATGGAGTAGAGGTCGTGCCCGCGCCCGCGCATGTAGCTTTCCAGTTCACCGCTGACCAGCGGCAGGATTTCGTAGAACTCCTCGGTCGGTTCCACCGGCGGATACACCAGGGCCTCCACGTGCGATTCCACCGCGCGCGTTTTCTCGAGGAATCCGAAGGGAAACCGCGTTTGCAGCCCCAGGGCGTCTTGGCGGTACACGCCGCGTCGTGGAAAGCACAATTCCACGTTTTGTTGGGCGGGCTGCCGCCGCGGGAGATAGGGAAAATAGACCGGCCGCGTGAGGATGTTGGCGGAGCCCCCACTGGCGCGCTTGGTCTTTTTTGTTTCGCTCACCAGGCGCAGGGAAAACGAAGGCAAGGTGCGCTTGTGGTTGATCAGCTCGACCAGCGCGACCACCGGCTGCCCGGCAAAGACGCGTTCGGGCAGCTCCAAGCGCACCTCGACGTCGCTCAGCACCGCTTGCGAAGCCACGCCCGACACCAGAATCCCCGCCAGCATTGCAGCCAGAACCATGAACAGCAAATTGTTGCCGGTATTGAGCGCGGCCAGCGCCACCACCAGGACCACGGCGAAAAACACCAGGCCCTCGCGCGTGACGCGATAATCGATGTGCACCGCAAGCCAGCGCAGATGCGTGCGCCGCGCCAGCCGGGGAACGATGGCGATGGCCACCCACGCCGCCACTCCCAGGGCCGCCAGCGCCGACGCGCCCGCCACCCAGACTTCGCCCCGCTGCGCGGCCGCGCTGGAGTAAAGCGCCAGCAGCAGCGCTCCGGCCAGCGCGCCCATGGCGATGGCGAAACTTTTCCATCCGGAGCGGTCGCTGCGCGCCCACGAAGGACGTTGGCGCCAGGTCTGCGACACCGTCCGCGTGGCCATCAGATGGGAACGCGCGTGGCTTCGATGATTTCGTTGAGGATGGCTTCGGCCTGGGAACCTTTATTTTGCGTGGTGGCGTAGCGCGTGTTCACCACCACGCGGTGCGCGAACACCGGCAGGATCAGTTGCTTGAAGTCGTCGGGCAGGCAATAGTCGCGGCCGGCGATGAAGGCGTGCGCCTGCGCCGCGCGCTGCAGCATCAGGGAACCTCGCGGGCTCACACCCAGCGCCAGGCGTTCGGTGTTTCGCGTGCGTTCCACAAGCTCCAGGGCGTAGTCGAGCAGACTTTCTTCCACGCGCACGCGCTCCACGGCCTGCTGCATGGCCAGCACGTCGGCGGCTTCCAGCACCGCCGCGACGCTTGCGCCGGTGTGCGGATTGGCGTGGCTGCGCAAAATCTCCTTCTCGCTTTCGCGCGAGGGATAGCCCATGCGGATGCGCAGCAGAAAACGGTCCAGTTGCGATTCGGGGAGGGGATAGGTGCCGTGATGCTCCACGGGATTCTGCGTCGCCAGCACCATGAAGGGCTGCGGCAGCGGGTAGGTGCGCGAGTCCGCGGTCACCTGCGCCTCGTTCATGGCCTCCAGCAGGGCCGATTGCGTCTTGGGCGTGGTGCGATTGATCTCGTCGGCCAGCACGATGTTGGAAAAAATCGGGCCGGGCTTGAATTCGAAGTGCTGGTCGATCTGGTTGTAGACGCTGATGCCGATCACGTCGCTGGGCAGCATGTCCGAGGTGAACTGGATGCGCTGGAAGGAGCAGTGAAACGAGTGCGCCAGGGCCTGTGCCAGCGTCGTCTTTCCCACGCCGGGCACGTCTTCGATCAACAGGTGCCCCCGCGCAAGCAGGGCGATCAGCGCGAACTGGATGGCTTCATCCTTGCCGCGGATCACCGTGGCGATGGCTCGCTGGAGTTGCCCGATCTGCGCGCTGCCTGTGGTGGTCATGGTTTGTGTCATGGCTTGCGTTGTTGGGCCTCCGTCAGTTGACGCTCTTGGGCGCATCTGCTACAAACGATTCAACTGGCTTTGGGCGATTAGCTCAGTTGGTTAGAGCGCCCGCCTCACACGCGGGAGGTCAAAGGTTCAAGTCCTTTATCGCCCACCATTCTCCTCCAATTCTCCTATTCTTTGTCGGAGGGATTGAAATGATGTTTCCCTCCCTGTGTTCAAAAATGACGTATTCAGAAAGCTGCGTAGCCGTGGATTCTTCGCGCCGCGAGCCTTGCCTGGATGCTTCTGAGCAGGTGCGCCAAGGGCAGCGCCGCGGTCAGAAGCGTCGTCCAGTAGATGGGATAACGGTAACGCGGCTCCGCGGGCACAAAATAATAGATTGCCGGGAACAAGAGCCACGTCACCGCCATCAGCCATGCCGCGGACGGATTATCCCGGAAGAGAATCCACATGCCCGCGAGGGAAAGCAGCGTCACGCCCCATACGGAAAACATCTCCCAGCGGTTGTCCAGTGAAGGGAACCAGAACTGGCGCAATCTTTCCCAAGTGAGCGCCAGAAAAGGTTCGCGGTTGGCGTCGATCCACAGAAAAGCCTCGCGCAGCTTGATCTGGCTGAAGCGATATTCGCCCACGGCCGCCAGTTGCGCGGCCACCGGTGTGCCCGAATTTGGATGCGTGGCGGCGTTGCAGCCGGAGGCAACATTTTCCTGCAGCGTGGCCTTCGCGCAGGGGTTGTTGCCGGAATACAGCTCCAGCCCCAGGTTGTCGCGCACAAACATCCACGCGCCCAAACGCGCGTGGTCTCGAACGATCCAGGGGAAGATGGTGATCATCGCGGCGGCTGCCAAGACAGCAAATCGCCCAGCCAATCGCCCGCGGTTTTCGCGCGCTTGCGCGAGATAAACGATGGGCCATGCGAGCAGCAGCAATACGGCCACGGGATTGGTGAGGACCAGGAAACCCCAGAATATTCCGGCCAGGGCCGCTTTTCCCAGGCTCAGCCGCTCATCGGTCAGCAGAAAAGCCCCCAGCAGGAGAGCACCGGTCAGAAAACACTCCCAGTGCGTGTCCACCGCAACGTGCAGCGAAACGCTTCCTAGCGCGGCGGCCAAAACGCCAGAAAACAGGCCCAGATGCAGGCGTACCGAGAGCCACGGCAGCAGAGCCATCTGCAGCGCAAGAAACCCAATATTTAAGGCCCAGAGAACCAGCAAGGCCGTGTAGCCGTCTCCCATAAGTCGCAGGACCACGGCATAGAGCGCCGGATATACCGGTGCCACGTGCGCCGTTTCTCCCGTCTTCATCATCGCAAACGGATTGGCAAACGCGCCATTTGCGGCCAGCGAACGCGCCACGCGCACACTTTCGCCGCCAAAGGGAACGCTCAGGTCTTGCAGCCGTCCCTCTGGGGAGATTGCAAAAAGCAGGAAGCTGACCGCGAAGATGACGATGCAAATCTTCGCCAGCGAAGCGGGGTCGTGGTCGCGGGCGGTGCGATTAATTTCCAAAGTAGGAGGCATTTTTGTAGCCGGCCCGGGCCACGCTGTTTTCGAAGGCTTGTGCTACTCTGAGCGTGCTCCGGAAACACTTGGCGTCATTTATTTATGGCCGCCGATTTTCGTTCCGTGGCGCGGCCTGTCGCAATTCTAAAGGAATTTTCGATGACCACTGTGATTCGTTTCCTGCAGTTTTTCACGTTAGGCACCTGGTTGGGCAGCATTCTTTATTTCGGGGCCGTGCTGGCTCCGGCGGCCTTCACCGTGCTGACCACGGACCAGGCCGGCGCCCTGGTGGGCTTGACGCTGGGGCGGCTGCATCTGGCCGGAATCGTCGCGGGTGTGATCTTTCTGATCGCCACGGTTGCGGGGGAGCGCTCGCTGGCGGCGCTGGTGCGGCCCGCGCCTCTTCTGGTGCTGGCCATGATCCTGTTGACGTTTGTCTCGCAATTCTGGGTCACCGGAACCATGGAAGCGCTGCGCGCGCAGATGGGTTCGGTGGCCGCCACGCCGCCGACGAATGCGCTTCGCGCCTCTTTCGATCGCCTGCACGTAATCTCCGTTCGCCTCGAAGGCGCCGTGCTGGTTTGCGGGCTGGCGGCGCTGGCGTTCATCAGCCGCAAGCCCGCGCCGTAAAGCCGCGCATCGTCCTGGTCCGGCGCAGCCGATGTTTTCGCCGCGCGCGCGTATGCTAGTATGCGCGGACCATGCAAACAGGAATCATTGGATTGCCTCAAGTTGGAAAGACCACGCTATTTCGCATTTTGACCAAGGCGCATCTCGATGAAAAGGCCGCGCGTGGCGCGACGCACGTGGGCGTGGCGCGGGTTCCCGAGCCGCGCCTGGCGCAACTGGCGGAGCTCTATCATCCCAAGAAGATCACCTATGCCACGGTGGAATATGTGGACGTGGGAGGCATGGCCCGCGATCGCGCGCGCGATTCCGCGGTGCTGGCGCCCCTGCGCGAAGTCGACGCGCTGGCGCACGTCCTGCGCGTGTTTGACGATCCCGCCGTGCCACATCCCGCCGGAAGCGTGGACCCGCTGCGCGACGCCGAAACCCTCGATCTCGAGCTGATGCTTTCCGATCTCGATCAGATCACCCGCCGTCTGGAGCGCCTCGAAAAAGACCTCAAGAAAAAGGCCGATCCCGCCGCCGCGAACGAGCAAACCCTTCTGCTGCGATGCCAAAAGGCCATCGAGTCTGAAAAGCCACTGCGGGAGCTGGAATTCACTCCCGAGGAAACCAAGACGCTGACCGGTTACATGTTTCTCTCGCAACGCCCCATGCTCTACGTCCTGAATCTGGGCGATGAGGAGGTGGCCGAGCTGGATTCGGCCATCGAACGGCATCATCTGGAAAAACTCGCCGGGCGCCCGCGCAGCGCCGTGATCGCCGTCTGCGGACGCATCGAAGCCGAGCTTGCCGAACTCGACGACGCTTCGGCCGCCGAAATGCTCACGGCCTACAAGCTCAAGGAGTCCGGGCTGAACCGCCTCATCCGCGCGACCTACGACCTGCTGGGGTTGATCCAGTATTTCACCGCGGGCGAGCCCGAGGTGCGCGCATGGACCATTCGCCGCGGCATGACCGCGGTGAAGGCTGCCGGCGTGATCCATTCCGATATCGAACGCAATTTCATCCGCGCCGAAGTCGTGCGTTGCCAGGATCTGCTGGCGGCAGGCAGCATACCCGCCGCGCGGGAAAAGGCCCAGGTGCGCTTGGAAGGGAAGGATTACATCGTGCAAGAGGGCGACGTCATCCTGTTCCGGCATGGCGGGTGAACGCGCATGACGCCGCTGCAGCAGCGAATCGCGCTAGCCATACTTCTGGGGCTGGCGGCCGCGGCGGGCAACGTCCTGGGCGGTCTGTTCGTGGTTCGCCGCAACTGGTCGCGCCGTTACCTGACCTACTTCCTGGCTCTCGGCGCGGGCTTCATGCTGGCGGCTTCGGTGATGGATATGCTGCCGGAGTCCATCCGCATACTGGGTGATTCCGCTCCCTTTTTCGTTCTAGTCGGCTATTTCATCGTCCACTTTTTTGAACATACGGTGGCCCCGCATTTCCACTTCGGGGAAGAGACCCATGAAGAGGAAATGCATCTTCATCATGCGGCCTATTCCGCGCTGGTGGGCCTGGCCATCCATACCTTCTTCGATGGTGTGGCCATCGCTTCGGCATTTCTGGTTTCCACCTGGCTGGGGGGCGTGGTGTTCCTGGCCATTCTTCTGCACAAGCTTCCCGAGGGTTTTACGGTTTCCTCGCTCCTGCTCGCGGGAGGCGGCAGCCGCGGCAAAGCCCTGCTGGGGGCGTGCCTCCTGGGAACCGCCACCATTTTCGGCGTCCTGCTAACCGGCTTGCTGCACACCGCGGTCCGGTATACGTTGCCGATTTCCGCGGGCGTCACCCTCTATGTGGCGGCTTCGGACCTGATTCCCGAGGTCAACCGCGAATCCGGGGTAGTGGTCTCCATCCTGGTTTTCTCGGGAGTGGCGCTGCTGTTCGGCTTGCACAAATTGTTCAACTTCTGACTGTCTGTTGCGCCTTAGGAAGCGCGCAACTTTTTGACAGCATTGGGGTTCGATAGACTGTGGAGGCCATGGCCAGGTCCGACGTCCAATTGATGCTGGACGTGAAAGCCGGGGACGATTCGTCCTTTGAGCTTTTGCTGCGGAAATACCGCGGTCCGCTGGTTAATTTCCTCTACCGCATGGTCGGCGACACCGGGACCGCCGAGGATCTGGCGCAGGAGGTCTTTCTGCGCGTGTATCGCGCAAGAAAGCAGTATGCTCCCAGCGCCAAGTTCACCACCTGGATGTTCCGTATCGCTACAAATGTGGCCCTGAATTCGCGGCGCGACGGCCGCCACCGGCAGCTCGAGGTTTCCCTGGACCATTCCCCCGAGCATGCCGAGAAGGACGACCCGCCGGCCATGGAAGTCCCCGACCGGCGCCCCGGGATTGAGCAAGAGCTGATCGTGCGCGACCGCGCGGCATTGATTCGACGCGCCGTCGAGGCCCTCCCGGAAAAGCAGCGCGCCGCCGTGCTGCTGCACAAATATCAGGAGATGGATTACGATGAGATCGCCGCGGCCCTGGAATGCTCGGAAAGCGCGCTGAAGTCCCTGCTGTTCCGCGCTTATGAGACGTTGCGAATTGAGCTGGCGCCCCTGGTCGGCCACGTCGCGGGGTCGCCCAAGCGAACCGAAGAAGTGAGGTCATCATGAACTGCCAACGAATAGAACAGGATTTGGTTGCCTATCTGGACGGCAGGGCCGATCCGGCCAGGCGTCGTCAAGTGGATGAACATCTTCTCGCGTGTCCCGCGTGCCGCGAACGCGCGCTGGAGTTCCGCGCTCTCTGGAGCGTCCTGGATGAGGTGCCGGCCATTTCGCCTTCGCCGGCGTTTGACGCTGCCGTGCGCCAGCGCGTGGCCGCGGAACCGCGCCGCGCCAGCCGCTGGGCCTGGCTGGTGCCTTCGCCGCGTCTGGGTTTTGCGCTGACCGCGGTGCTGGTCCTTGCCGTATGGCTATCGTCGGTACGAGCGCCCCGGCAGCCGCCCGTTGCTGCCGCGCCCCAGAGCAGCGAGACGGAGTTCGCCATGATCCGTGAGCTGCCGGTGCTCGAGGACTACGATGTGCTGCAGGGTTTCGACGCGCTTTCGGAGTTGCCCGTGCAGCAGGCTGTGCCGCAGCCCCACGCGCAGAGGCAGCCGTAGGGCGCCCCAGGAGCATTCGAGCGAAATCGAGCAATGCGCAAGCGTCTGCAATTCGCGGGCATGGTGGCGGCGCTGGTTTTGGCCGGCGGCGCGAGTGCGCGTGCGCAGCGCAGGTCGCCGCCCCCGTTCCGCCCGCGCGTCATCCTGGTTCAGCGGACGCCGCGTCAGCCGCCACGTCCGCCAGCGCCGCGTCCGCCGACGGCCCAGGAGCGCAAAATGCTCGATCTGCCTTCGCGGTGGGTTGAGCGTCTGCAGCAGATGCCGCCCGGGCAGCAGCAGAAATTCCTGAACAATAATGACCGTTTCCTCAGCCTGCCGCCTCAGCAGC
>Ga0302326_10010718_pt1 | contig 19832 bp, 16 predicted proteins | sample Palsa_T0_3_FD_202264 | JGI IMG/M metagenome (GOLD analysis project Ga0302326, IMG submission 202264) | Peat permafrost microbial communities from Stordalen Mire near Abisko, Sweden - Palsa_T0_3 | ecosystem: Environmental > Terrestrial > Soil > Palsa > Peat permafrost | place: Sweden: Abisko...
GCGAACGATTCCGGCGCTTCGTAATAGCAAGCTCGTGTTCCCACGAAACACGATGGACAGGACATGACGTGGTCGATCAGGCCGGAATCGTTCGCCTCCGTGAGTAGTCGTCCGGTTTCACAGTTCATCGGACAGCTCCGGCCAGACATTCCTGGAGGCGCTTGCGCGCTCGCGCAAGGCGCGACATTACCGTTCCCACCGGTACCCGTGCGATGTCGGATATTTCTCGGTAAGAAAGTTCTTCGAGTTCGCGCAGGACGATCGCCTCCCGAAATGCGAAGGGCAGGCATTCGAGGCACTGGTTGAGGGAACCCATCGCGGCCTCGTTGAGGAGGATGGTTTCGGGCGTCTGGTCGGCTGAGCTGTGAAGTTGTTCATCGAATTCCGCGGTTGGCTGGTTGCCTTTCTTCTTAAGCCAGGTGAAGCATGTATTACGCACAATCGTGAGAAGCCAGCTGCGGCCATCGTTGCTGTCCTTACCCTGGAAGCTATCGAAGGAACGGAAGGCCTTGAGATAGGATTCCTGCACGAGATCGTCGGCGGTCTGGCTGCTGCGCGACAGCCAGCGAGCGAGGTTATAGGCTGCGTTCATGTGGGGAATCACCGTCTCTTCGAAGAGCGCCAGTTTCCTGGCCGGATCCATGGTTCGGGGAAGCCTGGTAATACGTGGTATCGTGCTGGACACAGGAGAAATCATTGCAGCATCGACGAAGACTCCTGTGGCGCCTGATTTATTCCCGGCGAATTTCGGAGCAGATGCCGCTGGATCTTAGTCCAGTCGCCGATCGCCTGAATATCGGCCTCCGAGAGCCGAGCTTCGGGATGAAGCATCGTGTAGCGCGCGGGAGGCATCTGACGGCTGCGGATTTCGGCGGCGATGCTGCCCAGCAAGCCTCGCCTCTCCTCGGCGGAGTACTCAGACCAACGCGAAAGATTCATATGCGAGCGAGCGTCTGCAACATCCTTTTCGAGGACCCACGAGACCCCCGGCAGATAGCTGTAGAGAGGCCATTCCGTGCGTTCAGAATGGCAATTCCCGCAGACTTTTGCTAGTAACGGCGCATCCGGCAGAGGGTTTCCCGACCGCTGCTGCCGGACGGGTCCAAAAGGATGCACAAACGGAAGCGCCAGCACGGAAGCGGCGGCGAATAAGCAAAGTTGCCTGATCACAGTTTCCTGAACTCCCGAAAAGCCGATTCATTCCCGGGGAATAAAATCCGCGAACGATGGGTCATTGGTTGCGGAGGCTCAACAAATGGGCGAATTTAAGAAAACAGAAAACGATGCCGACGGCGTCGATCGGCGCGGATTCCTGCGCTGCATGACGTGGGCTGGTACGGGTGTGGTGTGGACGCTGGCGGCCGGTGTACCTACCTCTTCCCTCCTCGGCCAGACGGGCGGAAGCAAAGGCAAGGGATTTCATTTCGTACAGATCAGCGACAGCCATATCGGCTTCAACAAACCGGCCAACGCCGATGTAAACAGCACGCTGCAGGTTGCAATCGACAAAATCAACGGGCTTCCCGCGGCGCCTGACTTCCTGATCCATACCGGCGATCTGACTCACACAGCGAAGCCGTCCGAGTTCGACACCCTGAACCAGTTGTTGCAGGGTGGAAAGACGAAGCAGGTGTTCTACGTTCCCGGAGAACACGATAATGCGACCGACGACGGCAAAGAATATCTTTCCCGGTTCGGCACGGGCACCCAGGGAACCGGATGGCATAGCTTCGACTACAAGGGCGTTCACTTTGTAGGCCTGGTCAACTCGGCGGCGCTCGAAGGCATGGGTAAGCTGGGTCCTGAACAACTGGCATGGCTGAAGAAAGATCTGAGCGGCCATTCGGCGAGCACCCCGATCGTGGTGTTTGCGCACCTTCCTCTGTGGACCGTATATCCGGACTGGGGCTGGGGGACGGCGGACAGCGAAGAGGCGTTGGGATATATCAAAAAGTTTGGGTCGGTGACCGTTCTGAACGGACACATTCATCAGACCATGCAGAAGGTAGAAGGAAACGTCCGGTTCCACACCGCGATGTCGACTGCCTTCCCGCAGCCCGCGCCTGGCGCGGCACCCTCGCCGGGTCCTATGAAAGTACCCGCTGAAAAGCTTCGCGGAGCGCTGGGAGTCACTCAGGTGGAATTCATCTCTGGCAAGCAACCTCTGGCAGTTGTCGATTCAACGCTGGAGTAACAGGATGCTGTCAAAAACTCTCTTATGCGGGCTGGCTGCGGGAGCGATTCTGCTGGCCCTCGGCAGCCCTGGGGAGACCGCGGAGGCGACGCATGGCAAAGAACTGTTCGAGCGGCGTTGCAGCGGATGTCATGCTGCCGACCTCAATAAAGAGGGCCCGCGTCTGCGCGGAGTTTATGGGCGCAAGGCAGCCGGAGTAGCGGACTTCGGTTATTCGGATTCCCTGAAGAAGCTGAATGTCCGCTGGGACGACGCCAGTCTGGACAAGTGGCTGATCAACCCCGATGCTATGGCGCCCGATACCGACATGGCGTTCCGGCTGGCCGACGGCGCTGAGAGAAGAGCGGTGATCGCTTATCTCAAGAGTCTCGGCGGCCAGTAATTCTCCAGGCCAGGCGGATGCCCGAGAGTATCGCTCCCCGTGTAGAGCACAAGAGCCACGTCGGCTTGTGTCTGAACGTTATCGCCGTAAAACTGGGGGTTCGCCATGTAGCCGGGCCCTCCACGAGTGACGAGATGGACAAGATTCCGATCCAGACGGAGGACGGAGCAGGAGCCAGTCTGCCGAGAACGATACTTTAGGACGAGGGCTTTCTGCTGTTCGATGCGCCCGAAGGCGGCAGCGGACCGGCGGAGCTTTGCGCGCGCCTGCAGTGGGCCGCTTCGACAACGTAGAGGTTGGTCGCGTCAACCGGACGCTGAAGATCGGCGGTCGGAAGATCGGGATGATGCGATGCGAGTACAAGCTTCTGTCGTTTTTTCTGAGCAATGTGGACCTGGCGCTGAAGCGCGACCTGCTCGCAGCTGTGTGGGATATAGCGACGGCCCCCGCTCGCACACGCTGGATACCTACGTCACGGTCGCGGCTCGGTATGGCGCCGATCCTACTGAGCCACGCGCATAAGTGAAGGCAATTCGGCGGACACGGCAAATTGCGAGTCCGCCTTTTCGGTCCGTGCCGCCACGCAATAAATCCTCCTTCGATCGGTTGACATAGGCAGAGGACTAACGCCAGAACCTAATGTAGCGCCCTGCAAATAACTGGACCGATCGTGGGGCAGCCATTCTTGGCTGCAGCCGCCTTTTAGGCGGCTTTCCGCTCCGTCGGAATAGTCCAGTTATTTGTTGGACAGTACACTAAACGAACTAACGTATTCACATGCGCCGCTACCGTCGTCGCGGGCCTGGCGCTCATCGCGCAACAGGGTTCTTGCGGCACGGTCGCCGTCGCCACGTCCGCAATTTCGAAGGCGATGGCGCGTCCCATCGGATCGTTTGCGGGCGCGAGCCACGCTTCCTGCCGGTGCCCGCCGCAGGATCCCAGCGCCGTCCCCCCCCCGCATCGATATCGGCGATCCCGCAGGGCGCGTAGAGACTCAGCGCACGGATCGGCGGTTCATCGACAGATGGACATATCGGCGAGCGGGGCACGCCATTTCTTCGGCGCGCGCCGGTCGGTAGCTGCGGGGTTCTCGTTCACGATTCCGAATTCGAACCGAAAGTGTCAGTTTCGCACTTTCCGCTCCTGCTCCATCTTGCTCCTCAATGATTGGCTTCAACAGGAATTCCGTTTTCCGACTCCCGAAAAAAGCGTAGCCCCTTACCTGACATGGCGAAAGAACGCTCGATCGACCTCCAACATGATCGCCAGCGTTCCCGAGCGGCGCATCTGAAAACCGCGAACAGGAGTGCATAGTTATGCACGTTTCAGCGCGAACACTCACCGATTCATCGATAAGCGGAAGAACTGTCGCGAGCTGAATTGCGATATCGCGAGAACAATAGAGGCGAGCAGGTCGAGGCGGTGAAGGCCTCGCTCCGGGACGATCTCGGCCAACTGACTTGGGTACCGCAAGGCCGCACGGACCGGATGCAAGGCGCTCGCCGCCACGTGTCGGGCAGCCCTTCCTAAAGCGATTGAAGGAAGGTAATCAACTGTTGCTGCTGCGCAGCGGGAAGGTTGTTGAAGCTGGCTACGACACCCGCTGCCTCTCCCGCATGGCGCTGAATGGCATCGCCTAAAGTCATCGATGCGTTGTCATGCATGAAGCGAGACTTTATATGCAGCCCCCACAGGGGAGCTGTACGCAGCTTGTTGGCGGTGTCTGCCGGGCCGGCCTGCACAACACCGTCGCCGGTGCCCACGTTATGCATCAAAAAATCACCATAAGGGTGAAAAATTTTGTTTCCTAAAGCTACAGGAACCGTATAGGCGCCGCCGTTTATTATTGTTCCAGCCTGAGCTGTAGTCAGATTTGCAACGTGGCAGGTGACGCAGCCGACCGAGGTGAACAGGGCTTGCCCGGCGATAGCACTCGGCGTCGCGGCTAGGACCTTGTCGCGGGGCGGCACCATAGTCCCACGAATGAATTGGGCGAAATGGTCAATATCGGCTAAGCCAAGAACATCCGGCGTATCCTCAGGATCGCTGGTCACTTTGCAGACAGAGGTAACGTCTTTGGGCTTCAGGCGATTTGTAACACCCATCTCATTCAGGTAGGCATCCCCCGAAAACGAGAGGATGGTCGGATCCTGGTCCTTCCAGCCAAACTTGCCTACACCGGTCTGTCCCGGCGACTCGAAAATCGGGACTTGAATCGCCTCACCCTGAATCAACCCACCGCTCAGGCCAGGCTGATTGGCGGCAATCGAAAGGAACGTCTGGTCGGGGACTGCCTCTACGAAGCCATCTCCAAGGGTGTTGAGTACTGCGCGCAGGGTTCGGATAGTTTCTGTGGCGGGCACATGCTCCTGGGCCTGCGGGCATATGGAGCGGTCGTTGACAATGGCGCGGCCCGTTATGGTGTTCGCGCCCTCGTTGATCGCGATAGTAGGATTGACAAAGTTGCCATTTGCATCGAGGTGGCCGACTCGCTGCTCGGTGAACTGGCTGGCCGCGCCGGCCACGCCATTGTTATGGCATTCAACGCACGAGGTCCCGTTGAACACCGGCCCCAGACCGGTACCAGGATCGTGTCTCCGTTCAAACTGTGCCTGATCGAGTGCGAAGGTGTCGCCGGGCGGCTCCGCTATCCCGTTGCTGATACTCTGCGTGCCGGGATTCACGGTTAGCTGGCCAGTTGCGCCGATCGCCTGTCCAAGCGTCGGAGTAGTAAAGCCGGCTGGCGCTTCAGTTGCGGATTGCTGCGCGGTGAGGGCAATTGCAGCGGCGGCTCCCGCAATAGAAAAGAAGACGATCTTTCTGTGTTCCAATTCGGTTAATCTCCTTGAGACGATTTGGTTTTATACCAAAAGGTGTGTGGCTGGTTGTTGAGATCGAGTCTGACCTGCCCAAGACTTCTGACGAGGACCGGTCGGCTAACCTCTGCTTCTGATAGCTAAACTCAACGCAACTAAGAAATATTCCCAGCCGAGGGAGCGTTTCTGCACCTAATCCCTGTCAACGAACTCTTAACGTAATCGCGAGGATACGCGGGAATATTCTCGCAGCCTACCCGGTCTTCACATTGACGACGCACTCGAGGCGTAGCACGCACTACAGCCTCGACAGGGAGAAACGCATGAACGAGAAAACACATCAGACAAATTACGCCCGACTTAGCCGGCTTTGCGCGGGACTGCTGCTGGGAGCCGCGGCAGGCTCTCTGGCTGCTCAGACGACGAGCAATCCACCGAACAACTACCTGGTTCACAACCTGGTTTCAGATCTTGCCGGAACCGCCGACCATCAGGATGCGAAGCTGGTGAATCCACGCGGCATGGGCTTCGGCGCCACTCCGGTCTGGGTTGGAAATAACCGCACCGGCACGGCCACCCTGTATGACGGCACCGGCGCCGCGAGCCCCCTGGTAGTCACCATACCCCAGGCGGGAAACGCGGGCACCGTCGGCCCGGTGACCGGGGTCGTCTTTAACCCATTCACTTCGACCGCGAACGGCTTTGACGTCCAGACGGGCAAGCCCGCTCTTTTCATTTTCTGCTCGGAAGACGGTGTCATCTCCGGATGGAATCAGACCGTCAGCGGAACCAAAGCATCCATCCTCTTCGACAACTCCGCGTCCGGCGCAGTCTACACCGGATGCGCAATCGGCGGAACGGCCGCGGCGCCGTATCTCTTCGCCGCCAACTTCAACGCGGGAACAGTGGACGTATACGACCTGAACCTCAATCTTAATCCGGTGCCTTATAACCAGAATGCCCAGCCGCTTCCTTATGCGGGATCTTCGTCGTTCTCGAATCCGGCCGTTCCTGCGGGATTTGCTCCTTATAACGTGCAGAATATTGGCGGAACGCTGTTTGTGAGCTATGCGCTGCAGAACGCCGCAAAGCGTGACAGTGTCGCTGGCGTGGGCAACGGATATGTCGCTACGTTCAACGTCAACGGCAGCCTGATCGCCAATCTCGTCAGTCAGGGACCGCTCAATTCGCCGTGGGGGATGGCTGTCGCGCCGCCCAGCTACGGGGCATTCGCGGGCGCGCTGCTGGTCGGAAATTTTGCCGACGGCAAAATCAACGCGTTCAGCCCGTCCACGGGAGTGTTACTCGGCACACTTGCCGATCTCAACGGCAACCCGATTTCGATTCCCGGATTATGGTCGCTCGATTTCGGCGGCGACGCCGACAGCGAAGATCCCGGCACGCTCTACATCACGGCGGGAATCGGGGGCGGGCCCAACAACGATCCGGTGGAGTCGCACGGGCTGTTCGCGAGCATTCAGGCCGCACCCTCATTCGCGATATCGGGAATTCAAAACGGCGCGAGCTTAATCGCCGGACCGATCGCTCCCGACACATGGACAACGATCGAGGGTAATGGACTGTCCCCGGCCACAGGCTCATGGCAGACCGCCGGCAGCACGCTGCCCACCGTAGTTAACGGTGTCGGCGTCACGGTCAACGGCACTCCCGTTCCCGTGAGTTTCGTGAGCAATACGCAGGTAAACTTCCTGGTACCTTCCACCGTGTCTCCCACCACTGCGCGGATCCAAATTACCAGCAATGGTCTGACGAGTGCGCCTGTGACTGTAGACGTCGACCTTCTGGCTCCGGCGTTCTTCACCTTGGGAAACAATACGGCCAACGGCAATATCTACGTCGCCGCCGAACACGCTAACGGGACGCTGATCGGGCCCGCGGCTACGGTCAAGACAGCTACGCCGGCCGAACCTGGCGAGACCATCGTGCTGTACGCTACTGGTTTCGGACCGTCACTCGCTTCAGGCGAAGTGCTTGAGGTGACTCCGACAATCGCGATCGACGGGATCGCAGCCGAACTCACGTTTGCAGGCCTGGTGGGGCCGGGATTGTATCAGTTCAATCTGGTCGTGCCCGCCGGTGTCACGCGCGGTCAGGATGTGCTGGTGGTCGGGCTTTCGGGCAATTTCGGGACCCAGCCCAACGCGTACCTCACCATCGCCGCTCAGTGACGCAACTGAATACAAACAGCCAATGGAACCAGTTGCGAGCAACCGGGGAAGACGCCCGTTGGCGAAGTGGCCGCCGAGCGCCGGGCCAACGCCGCGCCGACGCCGCGCGTCGAGATTTTCTCGGCGCGCTTGTTGCCTCGGCACAAGTGTCCGCATCGGCAGACACGGCACACTGAGAGCGTACGCCACGCCCACATCCTGAAGGGCTGTCGCGTGCCCTCGCCCGTTCCCCCCGTGCCGTTGTGGGCTACGCCGCGGCGAGCATAAACTCGGTCCGGTACTCACGGCCGACGGTCCACATGAAGCGACTCCAGCGTCGTCGGGGTTTATCAGTAGCATCTCCGCGGAGGCGGCGTTGATCGGGAGGCGTCACACAAACAAAGTTGACGGCTTCGTCGCTGCTTCCGCTGCCCTTCCACTTCGCGGCCGCGAGATGCCGTCGCACGCGGCGAGTTGAGCGGACAGTCCGTTTTGTACAACACGAACGCCTCGCCCAACAGTTCGTTTTGTGAAAGGTGCGACAGGCGGTTTCGCCTGTCGGCGCCTCCTTGCACAGAACCCTATTCCGTTTTGTAAACCACGGCCGGAGTTCGTTTTTTTAAAACGCTAAAGCGCTCGCCTTACTCCCAACAACTACAGGCTCTGAAGAAAATTCACCAGATCCTGCTTCTGCTGCACGGTCAAACCGTTGTAGCCATTGACCACCTGCGTCGCTTCAGATCCCGTACTTCCGTGCGCCTCGATCGCAGTAGGAATATCCGATGCGCGACCGTCGTGCAGAAAAAAGAGACGTGTGCTGAGTCCCCACAACGGCGCGGTACGCCAGTCTGTTCCCTGGGCCAGACCCTGCGTAACCCCGTCGTTCAGGCCTTGTCCCATATTGTGAATCGCCAGGTCGGAAAAGAGTTCTACCGCCTTATTGCTTAGTGCCGCGCTTCCGGCATTGCCGGTTTGCAGCGTTTGCGTATGGCACTGAATGCAGCCGATCTGCGCGAACACCTGGCTGCCGCGCTGCGCTGACGCATTGAGCTGCGCCGGTGGCGGCGGCGCCAGATAGCGCATGAACTGGGCGAACGCCACAATATCGCTCATGGCCGCCGTCGTCGTGGTTGCGGTCAGGTTCGTGTAATCCTCCGGTGTCGCATTGAAGACGCAGCCCGGCGTTTCATCGCGCTCCGTGGGGAAGAGTTCGTTGGTAACACCCTGCTCCACGTTATATGCCTCACCGGCAAACATGAGCGGCGATTTATTCTGCGCCTTCCAGCCGTAGCGCGTAACCGTACCGTCGTTGCCATTGCGGTTGACGCGCCCCGAAATCCCTAACGCGGCCTTGACAGCGCCGTTGGCGGCAAGGTTCGCCAGAATCGCCTCATCCGGAATGGACTCCACCAGACCGGCGCCAAACAGCGGGGTCGGGATCCGGAACGATGTGTTGTTTTGCGCGACAGCCGTCGCAAAGTCGGGCTGCGGGATCTTACAGCCGGCAGCGTCGGAGCGCCCGGAAATCACGAAAAGATTGTGCACTCCGCCATCCGGCGTACCGTCTGGATTGCGCTGGAAGCGCACCACGCGCACCGGTCCATTTTGCTGGATAAATGCAGGAATAGTGTTCTGGGCGCCGAACAGAGTGGCTACTGCGATCTGCGGATTCACACGGGGACTGCTGCCGCCGGGTCCCGGCTGGGCATGACAGCCCACACAGCTATTCAGGTTGAAACGCGGTCCAAGCCCGGACCCGGTCGCGCCGGGTTGAGTGCCCGAGACAGAATCGACTTCGCGAAAACGAGCGGCTCCCTCCGTAAAGTATGCGAGTTCGCTCGCGGTCACACCCTGAATGACACCCCCAGCGGGCGGTCCGTTCGGTGGTGGTGGAGGCGGCGGAGCGGGTTGCGCCAGCGCGGCTGAGGCTGCAAGAAGTCCGGCCCAGATGAGCAAGAAAAAGATGAGTAAGAAGCGGCGTATATCGATAACCATGTACTCATTGCAACCGCTCAACGTAAAGCTCATGTTCACACTATCGGCAGATTTGTGAAGCAACTGTAATCTCTGCCCCAAAATCTTTTGGAATTGGCTTTAATAAAGACTCGGAATACTAACGATGGTGAATGATTCCAATACAAGGCTCCTGCTGGTCGACGACGACCAGAAACTTTGCAGATTGGTGCGGACCTATCTCGAGCCGATGGGCTACAGCGTCTCCGTGGCCCACACCGGCACTGATGGATTGGAGATGGCCCTCGCCGGTAATTTCGATGCCGTCATTCTGGACGTCATGCTCCCGCGCATGGACGGTTTCGAAGTTCTGAAGGCGTTGCGCGCCGAATCGAACGTGCCCGTCATCATGCTCACCGGCCTGGGCGACGAAGCCGACCGGATTGTCGGGCTTGAAATCGGCGCGGATGATTACCTGCCGAAAACCTTCTCCACGCGCGAGCTGCTGGCGCGCCTTCGCTCCGTGGTGCGCCGTTCGCGAATCACAAAAGCGCAGAGTAAAGAGGAGCGTGACCCGCCCGTTGTGGTGGGCGACCTCAGAGTAGATCCGGAATCCCGCGAGGCATGGCTCGCGGGGAAAAGCCTGGCGCTGACCACGGTCGAGTTCGATTTGTTATTGTCGCTCGCGCGGGCCAGCGGTCGGGTGAAGACGCGGGAGCGTTTGCTGCTGGAAGTGGCTGAGCGGGATTTCGAAGCCTTCGACCGTTCCATCGATGTACATATTTCTTCAATACGCCGGAAGCTGGGCGACGACCCGAAATCGCCGCAGTTCATTCAGACCATTCGCAGCGTGGGTTACATGATGCTGAAGCCGGGCACGCTATGAAAACGCGGATTTCGCTTTCCACCCGCATCCTCATGCTCGCAACAATAAACGCGGTACTCCTGCTCGCGCTGTTGCTGGCTATCGCGTGGTTCGAATTCGGCGTAGGCCCCCGCACATTCCTGTTTGCGCCGGCGCGCGACCGAACCCTTGCGGTCGCCAGAGAGGTTGCGCTGGATCTCGAGCAAATAACCGCGGAGGCCCGGACAGATCTGATGGGCCGCTACGCCCATGATTACGGGGCGGATTTCTACCTGTTCAAAAATGACGGAACGCAACTGGCGGGTCGTCCTCTGGAGTTGCCGCCGGCAGTCCGGGCAGCGCTTACGGCCGGAGGACACGGAGGCCAGGGACGCGAAGGCAGGCCGCCACGCAGGCGTCCCCCACCGCCGCCGAGAGGTGATATGCCCCCTCCGGAAGGTGACCGCCCCCCGCCACCCCCGCCGGAGGACGATCATCCCCCGGACCGGAATCGCATCGATCTGTTCGAATTGCCCGCCAACGGTCTGTACTGGGTGGGCGCACGCATTCCCATACCGTCAAATGAGGGGCAGCCGCTGCGCGGGACTCTGATCGTCTCCGCGCCGTCCTTTTACGGAACGCCTCTGTTTTTTCAATTCAAGCCGTGGCTCGTGGCCATTGGAGCCGTGATCGGCATCTTCGTTGTCTGCTGGCTGCCTTTCATCCGGGGCCTGACCCGGACCGTCAAGCGAGTAACGCGCGCCACGGAACTCATTGCGGAAGGCCAGTTCAATCAGCAGCTTCCGGAGAATCGCGGCGATGAATTGGGGCAGCTGTCGGCCGCCATTAACCGCATGGCGGCACGGCTTGCGGGCTTCGTCACCGGGCAGAAGCGCTTTTTGGGAGATATTGCTCACGAGTTGTGCGCCCCCATAGCGCGCATGCAGTTCGGTCTGGGAATACTCGAACAGCAAGCCGAAGAAGGCCAGCGCGGGGCAGTGGAAGACGTTCAGGATGAGATGCGGCAGATGTCGAACCTTGTGAACGAACTGCTCTCGTTTTCGAAGGCCGGCATGGAACTCAAGGGAAGAAAGCTGGAGCCCGTCGATGTCGAAGCTACCGCCCGCGATGCCGTGGCCCGCGAAGGGCTGAACGGAGTGGATGCGGTGCGGATCGATATTCGCGCGCCGCTGATCGCATTGGCGGATCGGGAATTCCTGCTGCGCTCGCTGTCGAACCTGATACGGAATGCGGTCCGCTATGCCGGCAGCGCCGGACCTGTCGTTATTGCGGGCGTCATTGCGGGTTCGCTGGAAAACGGGGAGGTCGTTGTCACGATATCCGATTCCGGGCCGGGTGTTCCGCAGGAAGAAATTGACAAGGTATTCGCGCCGTTTTACCGGGTGGAGGCCTCGCGGAACCGGGATACGGGCGGCGCGGGACTGGGCCTCGCCATTGTTAAGAGCTGCGTTGAGGCATGCAACGGGCGTGTGCAGTGCCGCAACCGGCAACCCTCGGGTTTCGAAGTTGAGATTCGCCTGGCCGCGCTTTCTGTCTGAATTGGCTCCGTCTGAATTTTCTGGTACTAAATCGGCACTCCCTATAAAGGTATAGGCCATTGTGCCCGATATGTTGACAGAGGCCTATGACCAAACTGTCGCCGTTTCTAAAGGGATCTCGTAAACAGACCGCCACGATTGACGACCGCAAAGCCGAAGCGCTGAACCGCGTCGTGTCGCTGCTGCTGCAGGGAATTTCTCTGCACGCTTTCCAGTTCGATCCGGGCGCAACCGAGGCTTTTCAGCTTTCCATCCGGAAACTGCGCACCGACCTGGAACTGGTGGATGACGAGGATTCCGCGTTGCTGATGGCGGCGGCCGCGATCCGTTTGCTCGAAGAGAACAACCGCGCCGCGGAATCACACCTGCAATCCCGGCAGAACGAACTCGAGAAAGTGGTCGCCCTTCTTTCGGATGCCCTTCTGGATGTGAGCGGCTCAACCGAAGAGACGATGGTGCAGATCAAGGAAATCGAACGCGATATTGCACGTGCCCGCGGCGTGGGCGCTTTGGCCACGGGCCGCGCGCGCATGGCGGCCGCGGTCGCCGGGATCCGCGCTGCCTCGCGCGCGACCACTGAAATTGAGGCTACCCTCGGCGAAACGGATGGCGTAACCGGTTTGCCGGACTCCTCCCATGGCGCGGCGGCTATCGCGGAAGTCTGGAAGCATCGGACGGACTATTATGTTGGGATCTTCGCGGCGGAACGTCTGGAGACTATCAACCTTCGTTTTGGTTTTCAGGCGGGCGATCAGGTGCTGCAGACGCTGAGCCAGCATATCGCGCAGCAAACGGCCGCAGGCGACCAGCTGTTTCGCTGGAGAGGACCCTGTATCGTGAAATTGTTCCGGAGGCGGGCGCCCGAGGCTCACGTCACTTCCGAAATGGCACGCACCGCTGCTTCAAGGCTCGAACTGGCACTCTCGATCGGGGATCGCGATGCCATCGTCTCGATATCGACCGCCTGGCGTCTGTTTCCGCTGCAGGACGCGCGGAGTCTCGAACAACTGGTCGGGGGGCTCAACGAGTTTGCGGCCACCAGGACCCGAGCGAGCAGGTAATATTTCCCCGATGCTACATTCAGGAGGTGACTAAGCTGCCCGCACGCCGCGTACTCATGTCCGGCGCCGCCGGTTTTATTGGATCCCATTTCTGCGACCGTCTGCTCGCGGAAGGCTTCGAAGTTCTGGCTCTCGATAATTTCCTGACCGGTTCCGAACGCAATATCGACCATTTGCGCGGCAATCCGTCATTTGAATTCCGCTTTCAGGATGTGACGGAGCCGTTTGCCGTCGATGGTCCCGTCGATTATGTGCTTCATGTGGCTTCGCCCGCCAGTCCCAGGGATTATCTGGAACATCCCATTGAAACGCTGGACGTCGGTTCTCTGGGAACGCGGCGAATGCTGGAGATAGCGCAACAGAAGAACGCGAAGTTTCTGATTACATCGACGTCGGAGTCTTATGGCGATCCCACAGTTCACCCGCAGGTGGAGACCTATTGGGGAAACGTCAACCCCGTGGGTCCGAGGTCCTGTTATGACGAGAGCAAAAGATTTGCCGAGGCGCTCACGATGGCTTATCACCGGGCGCGCGGCGTCCGCACTTCGATTGCTCGTATTTTCAATACCTTCGGACCTCGAATGAAGCTGAACGATGGCCGCGTAGTGCCCGCGTTTCTCGACCAGGCCCTGCGCGGCCAACCGATTACGATTTTCGGCGACGGGTCGCAAACGCGCAGCTTTTGCTACGTAAGCGATCTGGTGGATGGCCTTTATCGGCTGATGCTTTCCGATGAGGCCTTGCCCGTGAATGTGGGAAATCCGAGGGAGATGACGATAGGGGAATTTGCGAAAATCATCGCCAACCTCACCGGGAGCACTGCCGGCGTGGTTTATCGGCCTCTGCCGGAAGACGATCCGCAGCAGCGCCGGCCGGATATTTCGAAAGCCATGAGATTACTCCAGTGGCAGCCCGTCGTCACTCTGGAGGAAGGGCTTCGCCATACGGTTGAGTATTTCTGCGCTGGGATGGTCGTTTGTACCAGATCGGGCGGCCCGCAGTCGTGAGTGGATTGCGCGGGGCTGACGTGCGGGTCGAGCAGCGGCTGAACGGATCGCTGGCGGTGCGCCATGGCGAGTGGTATTTGCCGGTAGAAGAGTGCGTGGCAGCGGTTGGAACAGGAATTTCGATCTGAAGAAGGCACCTAATCTTGTGTGACGGAGAATTTGCGACGATTCCTTCCTGACCGCTCCTTTCCCACAACTGCAACCCAACTTCCAATCGTACGTACCGGGCCAGGGCGGCGGGATTTATGGTTTCGGCGCACTAAACGCTGTCCGGGCTGCCAGAAGCGTCCAACTGGGAGCGAAGTTCTACTGGTAGGTCCGTCAAGGCTCTATCTCAAGACCATCCATCCACCACATAGAGTTCCGACAGGTCCCGAAGATAAGAGTAAGCATAGGACCTTCCATCGGGGGAAATGACCGTATTCATAACATAGTCAAGACCTCCTTTGTCCGCGGGTGCAAGTTCTTTCCAGGGCCGAACGGAGGAATGCGTAAGGTCGAACCGGGTGATTCGAGCCAGACGGTGGCTGCTCAAATCCCGAACATACAAGATGCCGCCGTCAGAGCTCCATGCGACCGGGGCGGCCGGATACGGGGCGGGAATTTCACGAGCCGTTCCACCGGACGCAGGCACAATTACCGTGGTTCGGTTTCGGCCGCCCGCCACGAGTTTGCCATCGGGTGAAATCGTCGCGTGATCGAGGTAAATCTCCGGGTCCATGGCGACCGGCGGCCCGCCGTTCACCGCCTGTAAGTACAGCCGAAGCGCCTTTCCCGCCATGTGCCCTCCCACCAGCAGGTGCGTGCCATCGGGAAAGTAGCGTGCCCAGCTGTACTCAAGGCCGTGGCCCCACAGGGTCCGCGGCGCTTGCGCCGTCAGGGGCAACAGGTTCAGGCTGCCTGGCTTGCGGTTGTCGAGCGATAACGCCCATTTCAGATCGGGCGATAACGCCACCGCCTGCCCGTCGCCCAGGCGAACGCTGCTCCCCGTCCGGGTGTCGCGAAGATAGACGCTATGATTAGGGCCGCCGCCATCTCCGGTTTCGTCAAAAAGCAGGTACCTTCCCTCCGAAGAGATCGCCTCGACATGTGACCAGTCAAACCATGAGAGGTCGCGCTCCGGCTCCTTATCGATGGATGCTGAGACCATCATCCGGCTTGTGTCGGTGCCCAGAAGGACGCGGCCGTCATTTGAAATGTCATAGAGCATGGTCATTCCCGGCAGCGTTGCGATCTGCCTCACTCTGCCGTTCAGCCCGACGCCGAATACCGAGTGCCGCACGCCCGATCTGTCGGCTGTGAACCAGATTTCCCGGCCCGAGGGCAGCCATGCGAGCCCCCCAACACTGGCCCACTTGCCGCCCATCTCGCGGGCGGCTCCGCTTCGGTCCATCAGCTTAATGGAGCCTGCATCGTCGCCTCTCAGCGGATGCTCCACAAATGCGATCCATGCGCCGTTTGGCGATAAACGCAAGTCGGAAAACTCGCCCGCCGACCGGTACACCACATGCCCTGGCGGGTACTCGATCACGGAATCGCGAGCGCCGTTGCGAAACACGGCGAAGTCTCTTCCCGCCGGTCCCCAATCCGCCCCACTGACTCCGGACACCACGGCCAAAGGAGATCCCCCGTTCAGGGGTACGCGGGATAGCAAGTAGTTCCCGTGCGCCGGGTCCGATTTCAGAAGCCCAAGCTCGGCGGATGCAGACACGCCGACCAGGGTGTCGCCTTCGAATTCAAGCTGGCGGGATTCGGGGCTGACGGTGTTGGCCACGTAGATACGCGCCGGCTCGGCATCCCACATCGCACTGTAGAGAATCGTCTGACCATCCGGGCCGAAGCGTGCGTTCGACAGGGTGCCCTGACGGAATGTGACCCGCCGGAACGAGGGCTGAGCCTTAACTCGCGGGAGCATAGCACGAGAAGCGAGTAACGCAATCAGCGCAAGCGAGACGGCCCCAGCGATCGATAAGAGCCGCGGCCGGGCACTCCGCCTGACAGTCTGGTCCGGCTCCAGGAATGACGGGCCTTCGGTCGCAGCGGGAGAGACAGGGTCGCGAGCTGGCGTCGGCCCGGCTTCGGTGACGGTCCCAATGACTTCGGTGACAGTCCCAATAAAACGATATCCGGTGCGCGCAACGGTCTCGACATAGCGCGGATTCTCCGCCGAATCTCCCAGAGCGATGCGAAGCCGGTTGGCCGCCGTGTTCAGGCCGCTTTCAAAATCGACAAAGGTATCGGCCGGCCAGAGACAGTCTCTCAGCTCGTCTCTGGTAACCACCTCCCCCGGTTTCTCTAGCAAAGCTTCGAGGATCTGAAAGGGCCTGCCTTGCAGCTTCAGCCTGGCGCCGTGCTTCCGCAGCGTCCCGCTATCCATCTCGACTTCGAAGGCGCCGAAACGGACAACCCTGCCTTTGCGCGTCGTATGCACCGTCAGACGCCCAGCAGCAATCGCGTTTCCAGCTTTTCGCGATTGCTCTTCGTCAGAGTCAGCTCCGTGCCGTTGCGCAGGATCACCCGGTAATCTCCCCGGAACCAGGGCTGCAGTTCGCGAATCCGGTCCAGGTTGACTATCGCCGACCGATGCACGCGCAGAAACCTCGCGGGGTCGAGTTGCGCTTCGAGCTCGCACATCGTCTGCCGGACAATGTGGGTCTCGCCGCCAACATGCAGGCACACATAGTTATCGGAGGCTTCCATCCAGTCGATATCGTCCAGCTTCAGCAAAATCACGCGCCCGTTGTTGCGCACCGCGATTCTGTCGGGCGCGCGGCGCGTTCTGGCATCCGAGCGCGCCAGGCTCTCAAAGAGTTCGAACAGTCGGCCGTCCGGCGTACCTGAACGATCGCGCACGATCCTGTCCTTGGCCCGACGCAGCGATTCCACGAAACGGCGTCCGTCGAAAGGCTTGAGCAGGTAATCGAAGGCATGCACTTCAAAAGCGCGCACGGCGTAGTCGTCCCAGGCGGAAATGAACACGACCAGCGTGGCGGTTTTCATCAGAGCCTGAGCGACCGCGAATCCGTCCGGCTCGGGCATCTGTATGTCCAGAAACACAATTTCCGGGCGGGATGCTTCGAGCGTCTGCAACGCTTCCGTGCCGTTAGCGCATTCGCCTATAACGGAGCATTCGGGATCTAGGTTGACCAGCCTGCGGATTCGTCTCCGCGAAAGGCGCTCGTCATCGACTATGAGTACTTTGAAGTTCGACATGGTCCTTCTCGTATTTATTGGTCCTTCTCGTAATATTTGCCGGTGTTTTCGCGAAATGGCAGAGTAATCCGCGCCTCCACGCCCCCCGAAGGAACGTTGCGCAGCACCAGCGACTGGTTTGGCCCGTACAGCGTCGCTAGGCGCCCGCGCGTTATCGTCAGTCCCGTTCCTTCAGGGGCGCTTCTCAGAGGAGATTGCTTCAGCCCTTCCCCGTTGTCGGTGACGCGCAGCACAAGCTTGTCCGCGTCGCGTTCCGCCGTTACCAGAATCCACCCCGGTCCGGCTCGCCGCCCTATGCCGTGACGAATCGAATTCTCCACGAGGGGCTGCAGCACCAGGTTGGGAACGACGGCTTCCCGCAGATTTTCGGGAACATCGTAGCGAACCTGTAACCGCTCCTCGAAGCGCGCCCGCTCGATCTCCAGATAAAGCCCGAGGATTCTCAGTTCCTCGGTCAACGGCGCTTCGTGTACGGCACTTGTGGCGAGGAACAGCCGCAACAACTCGCCCAGGCGCGCGATCGTCCGTTCCGCCATTTCGGCGTCTTCATGAATCAGCGCCGTAATAGTATGCAGCGTGTTGAAGAGGAAATGCGGATGCAGTTGCATCTTGAGGGCCTTCAACTGCGCCTCCACGAGGCGGGTCTGGAGCACCGAAGCCTGGAGTAATCCCGACTGATGACGCCGGTGCAGGATAGCGGCGCGCTCGACCAGCACCACCACCGCGTAAAGAAGAACCCCGCTATCGAGGGTAGACTCGATCGAGCTGAAAGTCTTCTGCCAGGTGAATTCCAGAAACATCGAGCGCGGTGGATGGGCGAGAAAGTCGAAGGCGACTCTTGTCACAGCGACCGTCAGGATCATCAGCACGGCATGAATGGCCAGGTCAACCAGCCGACGGCCCTTTTCAAACCGGTAACGCCTCGCCGCGCCTAAGATCGCGGGGGTGCAGGCTGCCCACAACCAGGCATAAGTCAAGTCCAGGCGGAAGCTGTCGGCCCACGACATCGGGGTCCGCGTAAAGGCATACCAGTAATGCGATTGCCAGGCGCAGAGAATGCCGTAAACGGTCCACACCCCCGCCACGAGCCCGGCCCGAATCAGCGCGACTCGCGAAATGAATGGCCGCATGAAGCTTTAATTCATATACGTTCCAACCATTCTTTTGTTCCTAAACTTCGCGCTGTTCGAATGCGGGACGCGGCTGTCCGAAAGCGGAACAATCCTGGATTCTCCAGACACAGGTCAGAGCCCAATGTGGGGCGGGCAATCCTGCCCGCCGATCAGCTTTCCAGCTGGTCGAGCCGCCTGAAAAGGCGGCTGCGGCCACGATTGCCCGCCCCACGAAGAAAAGTATGTTCAACCAGGCGGAAGGGAGCCCGAGATGGCCTTTGCGAGAGCCTCCATGCGTTTGGCCTCTTCCTTCGACCCCCCGGAATGCTTCAGCGCATCCGCGTACTCTTTCAGCACCGGAGCGATCGCGGGATTGTTCCACCCGACCCTGTTCCGATAGATCTCAATCGACTCTTTATACAAGTCGGCGGCCTCGCGCCACGAATGTTGTAAGGCACGCAGCGACGCCAGTGTATGAATACCATCGGCCAGAAGGTAACTGTGAGGCGCGACGCGCCGTTCAACGGCAACGGTATCCGGAAGGAGTCGCTCGGCTTCAGCCAGCCGATGCTGCGCGAGCCAGGCCGCGCCCAGACCGACGCGAGCCAACAGACCCGTCACCCGTTTCTGCGATGGCAACGTATCGAGAATCTGCTGCGCCCGATTACTGTATTCTTCCGCCAGAGCCGGTTTGTTGCGGTTGCAGGCGATCAGGCTCAGTTCTGTAAAAATTATGCCAAGCCGCAGGCTGTCGTGTACGGGGTGCGATTCGATAACGAAGCGCGCCCTGTTCAGAAGAGGCTCAGCACGGTCATACTGACCGCTCCGCACATAGGCGAAAGCGAGATCCGATTGATAGGTCGCGACCTCCAGATGATTCTCGCCCAGTTCGGTCATGGCGAGCCGGACGGCTTCGTTGAGAAGGGACAGGGCCTGCGCCGTGTGTCCTTCGAGCAGATCCATGAAGCCGAGGGTATTGAGAACCCGCGCCTCCGCCGCCTGCCGTCGTGGCTCAAGGCTGCGAAACGCATCGAGGGCCTCCGTCAGCAACGGGCGTCCTTCAGCGGGTTTATCGAATTCCGCATAAGCGCCGCCCAGCCTGCTCAGCGCTTCAGGGTATATCTGCGGATACGCGGGGCGAACCTCTCGCGCCAGTTGCACGCTGCGAGACAGGCAATCTTCGGTTTCGCCTGTGCGGCGCTGCAGCCGGTACAGCTCACCGAGATTCATCATGCTCATCGCGTAAGACGGGAGGAAACCGGAGCCAGCCTGTTGCCATTCGGGAAGCGCTCTGAGAAGCCGCGATTCAGCACCCGGAAGATCGCCCCTGGCCTGGTCCACAATCGCCAGATGATGCTCGCAGGATGCCTGCATGTCGGGTGTAAACGGTCCTGCAGACGGTTCTGTGTCCGCCGTCTTGCCGCACGCCTGGAGAAAGAACTTCTCGGCGGCGGGAATATCGGCCGCGGCCAGCGCGGCCTGACCCAGGTGCATCATTTGGTGGAAATCCGGCGTAGCGCCGA
>Ga0302326_10010719_pt1 | contig 19831 bp, 13 predicted proteins | sample Palsa_T0_3_FD_202264 | JGI IMG/M metagenome (GOLD analysis project Ga0302326, IMG submission 202264) | Peat permafrost microbial communities from Stordalen Mire near Abisko, Sweden - Palsa_T0_3 | ecosystem: Environmental > Terrestrial > Soil > Palsa > Peat permafrost | place: Sweden: Abisko...
CCATGCGGGACAGTTCTACGCCCTCTCGCAGTCGCCGCAGCAGTTCAAGCAGATCCTCATGGTCGCGGGCGTGGAGAAGTATTTCCAGATCGCCCGCTGCTTCCGGGACGAGGACCTGCGCGCGGACCGGCAGATGGAGTTCACCCAGGTGGACGTCGAGGCCTCCTTCGTGGACCGCGAGGACATCTACACCCTCTTCGAGGGCATGCTGAGGAAGGTCTGGAAGGACGTCCTCGGCACCGACATCCCGACGCCGTTCCCGAGGATGCAGTATGCCGACGCGATGAACCGGTTCGGGGTGGACAAGCCCGACGTGCGGTTCGGATTCGAGCTCAGCGATTTCTCGGAGACGTTCCGGGCGTCGTCGTTCAAGGTCTTCCAGGGAACGGTCGCCTCGGGCGGCGCCGTGAAGGCGCTGAACGCGAAGGGGCTGGCCGACCTGACGCAGGGCGAGCTCAAGGCCCTCGAGGAGGTGGCGAAGAGCCTGGGCGCAAAGGGCCTCGCCTTCATCAAGGTCGAGGGCGGCGAATGGAAGTCCCCGATCGTAAAGTTCCTCTCGGAGGCGGAGAAGGCGGCCCTCGCGGGAACGCTGGGGGTCGCCGACGGCGACATGGTCTTCTTCGCGGCCGCGCCCTGGGAAAAGGCCTGCGCAATACTCGGCAGGATCCGTCTCGAGGTCGCCGCGCTCCTGCAGAAGCGCGGGAAGCTCGCGCTCAGGCCCGACGACTGGAAATTCCTCTGGGTCGTCGACTTTCCGCTCATGAGCTACGACGAGGAGCAGAAAAGCTACGTCGCCACCCACCACCCGTTCACCGCCCCTGTCGCCGAGGACGCGGGGCTGATCGAAAGCAATCCCAAGGCCGTCCGCGGCCAGCACTACGACATCGTCCTGAACGGCACGGAGCTGGGCGGCGGCTCGATCCGCATCCACCAGCCCGCCCTCCAGAAGAGGATTTTCGAGGATGTCCTCAAGATACCGGCCGACGTCGTGGAGAGCCGCTTCGGCTACATGCTGCGGGCCTTCGCCTACGGCGCCCCGCCGCACGGCGGCATCGCCTTCGGCCTGGACCGGATCGTGGCCCTGCTCTGCGGGACGACGAGCATCCGCGACGTGATCGCGTTTCCGAAGACCCAGAAGGGCCAGGACCTTATGGCGGGTAGCCCGACGGCGGTCACGCCGAAGCAGCTCAAGGAGCTCCACATCGCCGTCGTCGCCCCGGAGCCGCCCTTGGCATAACGCCTGCTAGAAGAACCCCATGCTTTTGAGCCCCAGGGCACGCGCATAGAGTCCAAGGAACCCCGTGCTTGCGGATTCTGCCACCGACCTTAATGTCTCCCCTCCGACCCGGTATTTTTCACTTTCCACCTGAATGAAACTCATCATTGCGATCATTAAGCCGTTCAAACTCGAAGAGGTGAAGGAGGCGCTGGCGGAGGCCGGCATCGAGGGAATGACCGTGACGGAGGTCAAGGGCTTCGGCCGGCAGAAGGGCCACACGGAGATCTACAGGGGCAGCGAGTACACCGTTGATTTTCTTCCCAAGGTGAAGATCGAGATCGCCGTCGCGGACGACATGGCGGGCAAGGCCGTCGATGCGATCGTGAAGTCGGCCAAGACGGGAAAGATCGGGGACGGGAAGGTATTCATGGTCCCTCTCGAGGAAGTGATCCGCATCCGGACGGACGAGCGCGGCGAGGCGGCGGTCTAGGCGGCCCCGGGCTCGGGCCGGCTCTTGCGCTCGGACAGCGCGCGCAGGCGGACCTCCTCCTGGACCCTGGCGAGAAACGGGTCGAACGGCACGACGCCCTCGTCGCCGCGCGCGCGGCTGCGCACGCTCACCGAACGCGCCTCGGCCTCCTTCGCCCCGAGGACGAGCGCGTAGGGCACCTTTTCCATCTCCGCCCTGCGGATCTTCGCACCCAGCTTGTCATTGTGCTCGTCCAGCGAGGCCCTGACGCCCGCCGCCTTCAGCAGGCCGAGGAGCTCGCGGCCGTAGTCGATGGTCTTCTCGCTGATGGGAATCAGGCGGACCTGCTCCGGCGAGAGCCACACGGGGAAGTCGCCGCCGAAGTGCTCGATCAGCACGCCGCAGAAGCGCTCCATCGAGCCGAACGGCGCGCGGTGGATCATGACCGGCCGGTGCGGCAGGTTGTCCGCGCCGCTGTAGCTGAGGTCGAACCGGATCGGCAGGTTGTAGTCCACCTGGACCGTGCCCAGCTGCCACTCGCGCCCGATCACGTCCTTGACGACAAAGTCGATCTTCGGGCCGTAGAACGCCGCCTCGCCCGGCTCCTCGGTGTAGGCGCCCCCGAGGGTCTTGACCGCCTCCCGGCAGGCCGCCTCGGCCTTGTCCCAGTTCTCCTTGAGACCCGTGTACTTGTTTGAATCCGGGTCGCGCAGGCCGACGCGCACCCGATAGTCGCTCATCCCGAGGGTGGTGAGGATGATCTTCACGAGCGCGAGGCAGCCGAGAAGCTCCTGGGCGACCTGGTCCTCGGTGCAGAACAGGTGGGCATCGTCCTGCGTGAATCCGCGCACGCGGGTCATGCCATTCAGCTCCCCGGACTGCTCCCAGCGGTAAACCGTGCCGAACTCGGCGAGGCGGACGGGAAGGTCGCGGTAGGAATGGGGCTGCGAGGCGTAGATCTTGATGTGGTGCGGGCAGTTCATCGGCTTCAGCATGAAGCCCTCAAGGAGCAGGGGGTCCGGCTTCACGCGGTCGGGCGTGATGGTTTCCCTGCCGGTGCGCGCGTTGATCTGGGCCGCCATGTGGGACGAGAAGGCCTCGAGGCGCGCGACCATGTCGGCGCACGAGCATCCCTCGGTGAGAAGCCCCGCGAGGGCCTGGTTTTCGACGACCGGGGTGAACTGCGACTCCTTGTAATACGGGAAGTGGCCCGAGATCTTGTAGAGGTCCAGCTTGCCGATGTGGGGCGTGAAGACCTGCGAGTAGCCTTGCTTGCGCAGCTCCTCGCCGATGAAGTTCTGCAGCTCCTGGCGGATGATGGAGCCGTTCGGCGTCCAGAGGATGAGCCCCTGGCCGACATCCTCGTCGATGACGAAGAGCCGCAGGTCCCTGCCGACCTTGCGGTGGTCCCTGTGCTTCGCCTGCTCGACCTGCTGCAGGTACCTTGCGAGCTCCTCCTTCGTCGGGAAGGCCGTGCCGTAGATCCGCTGGAGCTGCTTGTTCTTCTCGTCGCCGCGGTGGTAGGCGCCGGCGATCGAGAGCAGCCTGAAGGCCTTCACCTTGGAGCTGTACCGCAGGTGCGTGCCCGCGCAAAGGTCCATGAACTCGCCGTTCTGGTAGAAGGATATCTTTTCCCCCTCGGGAATGTCCGCCAGGCGCCCGAGCTTGTAGCGCTCCTGCCCCCGGGACCGGATGATGGCGGCAGCCTCCTCGCGCGAAACCTCCTTGCGCAGGAACGGCTGGTTCTCCTCCGCGACCTTCCTCATCTCGGCCTCGATCCTCGCGAGGTCCTCCATCGTCAGCTTGTGATCGAGGTCGATGTCGTAGTAGAAGCCCGTGTCGGTCGGCGGCCCGATGTCCAGCTTCGCATCGGGGTAGAGGCGAAGGAGCGCCGTCGCGAGGATGTGCGACGCCGAATGGCGGAGTTCTTCGAGGGGGGTCATCACGGGAAGGAAAACGATGAGAGAGGATCGCCCAAAGCCAAGTCAGGCTTTCTTCACCGGCTCCAGTTTGTAGCTATCCCTGCCGTCGAGCATCGACCAGCCGGCGGCGGCGAGCTCGCCGCGGAGCCGGTCGGCGGCGGCGAAGTCCTTCGCCTTCCTGGCGTCCCACCGCCGGTTCGCAAGCTGGACGACCGTCTCGGGGGGCGCCGCCGCGGCTGTCCCGGGTGCGGAAAGGTCCAGGCCGAGCACGTGCACCGCCTTCTCGAACGCGGCCCGGTCGCCAGGCGCGGCGCTTCCCGGAGCGAAGGAGTTGATGGCGAGGAAAAGGGCGCCCAGCGCCGCAGGGGTGTTGAGGTCGTCCGACAGGGCCGCAAAGACGGCATCGAATCTCGCCGTCGGCGCCTCACCTGGCTTCGGGGGGACCGGGGCCAAGCTGTCGGAAAACCGCCTGAGCGCCTTCAGGGCGCTCTCGGCCGCGTGCAGCGAGTCCAGCGTGAAGTTGAGCTGCTTTCGGGGATGGCCCGAGAGGAGCACGTAGCGCACCGCCATCGGCGAATATCCCTTCTCCACGAGGTCGCCCAGCGTGTAGTAGTTGCCCTTGCTCTTGCTCATCGTCGTGCCGTCGGAGAGCAGGTGCTCGCTGTGGTACCAGTGCCGGGAAAAAGTCACGCCATTGCAGCACTGGCTCTGGGCGATCTCGTTCTCGTGGTGGGGAAACAGGAGATCCACGCCGCCAGTGTGCAGGTCGATCGTCTCCCCCAGGTGTTTCTTGATCATCGCGCTGCATTCGATGTGCCACCCGGGCCGGCCCGCGGAGGCGCCCTGCGGGCCCGGCCACCTCACGTCGCCGTCCTCCTCGGGCCTGTAGGCCTTCCAGAGGGCGAAGTCGCCGATGTCATCCTTGTGGTCCGCATCGAAGACAGTGGTGGTCACCTTCAATTCGCGCTCCTTGATCCGGGACAGGGCACCGTATTCTGGGAATGACCCGATCTTGAAATAGACCGAGCCGTCCGCGGACCGGTAGGCGTTTCCCTTGCGCAGGAGCACGTCGATCATGTCCACCTGCTCGACGATATGACCCGTCGCCGAGGGCTCGACGTGGGGTTTCATGCAGTTGAGGGCGACGCAGTCGGCGTGGAACAGCTCCGTCCATTTCCGGGTGATTTCGGCCAGGGGGCGCTTTTCCGCGTGCGCCTGCCCTATGGTGCGGTCGTCGACGTCCGTCAGGTTGCGCACGTGCTTCACCTTCCCCGGAAACTCGAGCTCCAGGAGCCGCCGCAGGACGTCATTGATCACGAATGTCCGGAAGTTGCCGATATGGGCCGGCCCGTACACCGTCGGTCCGCAGTTATAGAAGCGGAAAACCCCGTCCGGGTCCCCCGGTCGGAGTTCGCGCATCTCGCGCGCCAAGGAATCGAATAACGTGATGGCCATTAAAGGGAAAGGAAGTGTCGGAAAGGGGGCTGGGACGGGGCAGGGCGGCGCAAAATCTTGTGGCGACCCAGGTGCAGCCGTGCTCCAATGAAGGAGCCAACGAATACATGCCCAACCCCTTCAAGCTCAATCTCGTTCACCGCCCCAGAAGGCTGCGCCGCACCGCGGGGCTCCGCGCCCTGGTCGAGGACACGGTGCTCCGGACCCAGGACCTGATCGCGCCCCTCTTTGTGGTCGACGGCAAGGGCCGGCCCGAGGCGATCGCCTCGATGCCGGGCGTTCACCGGCTCGGCATCGACGATCTCGTGAAGGAATGCCGCATCCTGAGCAAGCTCGGGATCCTTGCCGTGGCCCTGTTTCCCAAGATCGAGCCCAGGCTGAAGGACGGGGACGGCACGGCCGCGCTCCGCGAGGACGCCCTCATCCTTCGGGCCGTCGCGGCGGTCAAGAAGGCCGTCCCGGGCCTGACGGTGATGACCGACATCGCACTCGACCCCTACACGTCGCACGGGCACGACGGCGTCCTGACGGCCGACGGGAGCGACGTAGACAACGACCGCACGGTCGCCCTCCTCGCCGCCATGGCCGTCCTTCACGCCTCCGCGGGCGTCGACGTCGTCGCGCCGAGCGACATGATGGACGGCAGGGTGGGGGCCATCCGCCGGGCGCTCGACGATGCCGGCCGCGAGCACACGGCCATCATGGCCTACACGGCAAAGTATGCCTCGGCCTATTACGGCCCGTTCCGCGAGGCGGTGGGCAGCGCGCCCGTGGCCGGCAAGCCGGCGCTCGACAAGAGGGGCTACCAGCTGAACCCCGCGAACCGCCGGGAGGCGTTCACCGAGCTCAGGCTCGACGAGGCCGAGGGCGCGGACATCGTGATGGTCAAGCCCGCCGGACTCTACCTCGACATCATCCGGGGACTGAGGGCGGCGACCCGCAGGCCCGTCGCCGCATACCAGGTCTCGGGCGAGTACTCCCAGATCCACGCGGCCGCCAGGCTGGGATGGCTCGACCTCGCGCTCTGCCGCAGGGAATCGCTGGTCGCCATCAAGAGGGCGGGCGCGGACATGATCCTGACCTACTTCGCCAGGGATATGGCGGCCGAACTCGGCAAGTAGGCGCGCCTAGAACGCCGTCCGGGCCACCTGTATCGAATCGCCGGGCTCAAGCTTCGGGTCCTCGGCGGGGCTCTTCTGGGCGAGCTTGATGTCGACGTCGTAGAGGACCTGGTTGCGCACGACGCTCACCTTGTCCTCCTTGGCGTAAAGGGTGAAACCCCCGGCGGCCTGGACCGCCTTCGCCGCGGTCAGGTCGGGCGTCCAGATGATCCTGCCCGGCTTCTCCACCTCGCCCCCGACGTAGACGTAGCGCTCGGTGACGGTCACCGATATGTCGACGGTCGTGTAGATCTTCTTGACCACGTAGGCCTCGCGGATGCTCTGCGTCAGGCCCCCGGTCGTCTCGCCGGACGCCTTGATCGGGCCGATGTAGGGCAGGCTGATGATGCCCTGGTCGTCGACCTGGACGGAGTTCGTCGACGGGTCGGGCACGCCGATGATCGCGACCGTGAGGTTGTCGCCCGGGCGAAGATGGGACGCCGTGGCCGCCGACGGAATGACGGGATTCCTGGCGGAATCCGGTCCGTTGGCGCAGCCCGCGAGAATGCCCATCAGGGCCAGCGTCGCCGCGCGCGGGAGATGCATGGTCGGGGCCGGGCCGACTCAGCGCTTGCCGCGCGACTTGCGTCGGGGCTTCTCGCCGTCGTCCTCCTCGACCGCCTCCTCCTTCTCGTCCTCGTCCTTCTTCTCGCCGTCCGCCTTTTCGTCCTTCTCGTCGTCGCCGTCCTCGTCCCACTTGAGCGACTCGTCGTTCTTCAACTTCTCCTCCTCCTCGGCGTCGAGAGTGGGAAGGTCGTCCTCCTCCTCCTCGGCGGCCTTGGAGGGCTGCTCCTCGTCGGAGTCGATCCCGTCGGGCATGTAGTCCAGGATCGCGCAGAGCTCGCTGAACGTGTGCACCGCCCTGCCCTCGATGAAATGGGTGTTCTGCTCCTCGCGAAGCTCGTCCTCGACCTCGTCCACCGTGAGCTTGTTCTCAAAGCTGAACAGGTCGTTGAGCATCTTCACGCGGCAGCGCGTGAGGTGGTCGAGGAGGTCGGCGTACGGGCCGTTCTCCTCGTCGAGGATGTCCGGCAGCACGAACAGCTTCTCGTCCGACTCGAACAGGGACTCCTTGACCCTCTTGAGGCGCACCTTGCCGCCGCCCAGGTCCTTCTCGATCCGGAAGGGGATGAACGCGGACTCGAACACGTCCTGCTGGAATCCGTAGTCGCGCAACGCGTCGACCAGCTCCACGAGGTGGGCGACCTGGCGGGGGTCGACGATGCTGAGGCCGTCGACGTCCCAGCGCACCGGGTCGCTGGTTTCACTCACCCACCAATTGTGGTCTTCGCCGAGTCGTACGATGCACCAGTCTAAGGTGGAGGTGGGCTTTGCCATGGATTCGGTGGTCGCTGGAAATTTTTAGCGCAGCGTGCGAGGGGGGTTATAAATAACAAGCACAAAAGTAATTGATGTGGATTCGGATGGGGCCGGCGCGGAACGCATTGGCCGGCCACCGGTTTCGGCTGCAGTACTTGCATTTTGGCCGGCGGATTTCACGCTCGCGCGACATGGGTGCGATTTACGAAAAAATACTCAGGCCGTTTTTGTTTCGCCTGGAGTCGGAGCGGGCCCACGAGATCGGCGTGGATTCCATGGCTTTTCTCGGTCGGATCAGCCCCGTCTGCAGGATGATGGAGTCGGTAGTACGTTTGTCCCCTGAGTTGTTCCGCCCGGTCAAGGCTTTTGGCCTTCATTTTCCCAATGCGGTCGGCCTGGCCGCGGGCTTCGACAAGAACGCCCGCGCGTGGCCCGCCGCCGCGGCGCTGGGATTCGGGCATGTGGAGATCGGGACCGTGACCGCGCTGGCGCAGCCCGGCAACCCGCGGCCCCGGATGTTCCGTTATCCTGCCCAGCAGGCGGTTATCAACCGGATGGGCTTCAACAACGAGGGGTCCCAGGCGGTGGCGGCGCGCCTGTCGCGGCAGGCCCCCCCCGGGAAGCGGCGCATCCCCCTCGGCGTCAACCTGGGCAAGTCCAGCGTCGCCGAGATCGACCGCGCCCCGGAGGACTACCTGGCGAGCTTCGCGAGGCTCGCCGACCACGCCGATTACGTCGTCCTCAACGTGTCCAGCCCCAACACGCCCGGCCTGCGGGACCTCCAGGGGGAATCCCGCCTGAGGGAGCTCCTCTCGGCGGTCACGGGCGCGAACCTCGGCCGGCCCCTCAGCGGCTCCAGGGCCCGGGTCCCCATCCTTCTCAAGATCGCCCCGGACCTCGGGTTTTCCCAGATCGATGCGGTGCTGGGGGTCGTCTCCGACTTCAGCCTGGACGGACTGATCGCGACCAACACGACCCTGGCAAGGCCCGGCCCCCTTTCGGCCTCCGCCGAGGCGGGCGGGCTGAGCGGAGCGCCGCTGCGCGCCCGCTCGACCGAGATCATCCATTACGTGTCCCGCGTCACCCAGGGCAGGCTCCCCATCATCGGCGTGGGCGGCATCGCGGACGCCCTCGGCGCCGCGGAGAAGATGGATGCGGGCGCGACGCTCATCCAGGTCTACACGGGCATGATCTACCGGGGACCCTTTCTTGCCGCGGAACTGGCCAGGGCCGTGGCCGACAGGCAGCGCCGCTAGCCGCTGGGGAGCCTCCGCGGACCGGCTTCAGATCACCCAGTCCTCGACGTAGCCGACCAGGGTCTCCTTCTTCTGCCGGGGCCGGATGACCAGGTCGTCCGCCTTGAAATAGGCGATGCTGTTCGCCGGGACCGACTCGAGGAGCCAGACATTGCCGCCCACCACCGAATTCGCGCCGATCCGCGTGTCGCCCCCCAGGATCGTCGCATGGGCGTAGATCGTGACGGCGTCGCCGATGTCGGGGTGGCGCTTCACGCCCTTGACGGGGTTTCCCTTGTTGTCCGTCTCGAACGACTTCGCGCCGAGCGTCACGCCCTGGTAGAGCTTGACGTGCGAGCCGATCGTCGCGGTTTCCCCGATGACGACACCCGTCCCGTGGTCGATGAAGAAATGGGTCCCGATGCGCGCCCCGGGGTGTATGTCGATGCCCGTCCGCTCATGCGCGAACTCGGTGATCATCCGCGGCAGGAGCGGGACCCCGAGGCCGTAGAGGACGTGGGCAAAACGCTGGAGCGAGATCGCGAGCACGCAGGGGTAGGCGAGGATGATCTCCTCGTAGCTGAGCGCTGCGGGATCGCCCTGGTACGCCGCCTCGACGTCCGTGCGGATGGCCCGGCGCAGCTCGGGAAGCTTCCCCAGCGCCTCCATGGCGAGGAGCCGGGCGCGCGGGCCGGGATCGGGATCGCGCGCAAAGCGCAGGCTCTTCTCGATCTCGACCTCGAGCCGGCTCCCGATCTTCGCGAGCAGCGCCGCGACAAGCCCCGGCACCTCCTTCTTCTCGAGCCTGGACTCCTCGAAGTAACCCGGGAAAAGCAGGTGCATGCACTCGCGGGATATCTCGTTCGCGGACGCCTGCGACGGCAGGTTGACGCCGTCCAGATGGTTGATGCCGCCGTCCGTCTCATAGGAGGCCAGCAGCGCCGATGTGATAGCGTCGAGTTTCATGGAGGGATGGCCGCCCGGCACGCTCCACCAGCCAGGGGGAAGGGTCAAAACCCAATTTCAGGGCTGGACAACCTCCGCCGGATTCCACTGATTAGCCCCTCCCCGAATCAGATGCTCAGGTGGTGGAATTGGTAGACACACACGTTTGAGGGGCGTGTGCCGTAAGGCGTAAGGGTTCGAGTCCCTTCCTGAGCACCAATTCCGGCGACGCCGTCTGGGGTGTTCACCTCCTTATGCCGGCCGGCTGCGGGGCTGTAGAATGCCTTTCGGAGAGAGGCTCTCCACCCATGCCCGCCGCTCCCTCGCAGCCCCAAGAAGCCAAGAATTCCGCGGCGGGCACCCCCGCCGTCGTCGCCGAGGTCCGGCGCGAGGCGGCGCTGATCAAGACGGGCGCCCTCCAAAGCGCGATATTCAACAGCGCGAACTTCTCCAGCATCGCCACCGACGAGAAGGGCGTGATCCAGATCTTCAACGTGGGTGCCGAGCGCATGCTCGGCTACGCGGCCGCGGACGTCGTGAACAAGGTCACCCCCGCCGAGATCTCGGACCCTCAGGAGCTGGTGGCGCGGGCCAAGGCGCTGAGCGTCGAGATAGGACTGACCATCACGCCGGGCTTTGAGGCCCTCGCGTTCAAGGCGTCCCGCGGGATAGAGGACATCTACGAACTGACCTATGTCCGCAGCGACGGCAGCCGGTTTCCCGCCATCGTCTCGGTCACGGCGCTTCGCGGCGACGATGGCGAGATCATCGGCTACCTGCTGATCGGCACCGACAACACGGCGCGCAAGCATATCGAGGAGGACCGCAAGAAGCTCGACCAGCGCCTGCGCGACCAGCAGTTCTACACGCGCTCGCTGATCGAGTCCAACGCCGACGCGCTGATGACCACCGACCCCCTCGGCATCATCTCCGACGTCAACAAGCAGATGGAGTCGCTCACCGGCTGCACGCGCGACGAGCTCATCGGCGCGCCGTTCAAGGGGTATTTCACCGATCCGGACCGCGCCGAGGCGGGCATCAGGCTGGTGCTGGCCGAGAAGAAGGTCTCCGATTATGAGCTCACGGCCCGCGGACGGGACGGGAAGGAGACCGTTGTGTCGTACAATGCGACGACCTTCTACGACCGGGAACGCCGACTCCAGGGCGTGTTCGCCGCCGCGCGCGACGTCACGGAGCGCAAGAGGTTCGAGCGGGCGCTCCAGGAATCGAACACCGAGCTTGAAAGGGCGAAGTTCGCCGCCGAAAAGGCCAGTCTCGCCAAGTCGGAGTTCCTCTCGAGCATGAGCCACGAGCTGAGGAGCCCGCTCAACGCCATCCTGGGCTTCGCCCAGCTGATGGAGTCGGCCACGCCGGAGCCCACGGCGGCGCAGAGGGCCAGGATCGCGCAGATCCTCACGGCGGGCTGGCACCTGCTGAAGCTGATAAATGAGATACTGGACCTCGCGGTGATCGAGTCAGGGCCCGTGTCGCTCTCCAAGGAATCGGTCTCGCTGGCGGAGGTCATGTCCGTATGCGAGGGCATGATGGGCCCGCAGGCGCTGGAGCGGGGCATCCGCATGATCTTCCCGAGGTGCGACAGCTCCCTCTATGTCCAAGCCGACATGACGCGCCTGAAGCAGGTCGTCATCAACCTGCTTTCCAATGCGATCAAGTACAACAGGGAGCGCGGGACGGTGACCGTCGCCTGCGCCGAGAGCGGCCCCCAGCGGATCCGCATAAGCGTGAGGGACACCGGCGCCGGCCTTACCCCCGAGAAGCTGGCCCAGCTTTTCCAGCCCTTTAACCGGCTGGGCCAGGAATCCGGCGCCGTGGCGGGCACGGGCATCGGGCTCGTCGTGACAAAGAGGCTGGCCGAGCTCATGGGCGGCTCGGTCGGCGTGGAAAGCAGGCCGGGAGCGGGAAGCGTGTTCTGGTGCGAACTCAATGCGGCCTCGGCCCCGGGACTCAGGATGAACGAGACGGATGACGGTGTCGGGACCCTCGTGCGACCGGCGCCGCAGCCCAGGGGGCCGCAGCGGACCCTCCTCTATGTGGAGGACAACCCCGCCAACCTGGAGCTTGTCTCGCAGCTCATGGAAAGGAGGCCCGACATCAGGCTCCTGACCGCGGTGACCGGCGCCCTTGGCGTCGCGGTCGCCCGCGAGGCGCTGCCCCTGGTGATCCTCATGGACATCAACCTGCCCGGCATGAGCGGTGTCGGGGCCCTGAAGATACTCGGCGGCGATCCGGCCACGGCGCATATCCCTGTCATCGCCCTCAGCGCGAACGCGATGCCGCGCGACGTCGCGACGGGCCTGGAGCTGGGTTTCTTCCGCTACTTGACAAAGCCCATCAAGGTCCCGGAGCTCATGGACACGCTGGACGTCGCGTTTGAGGCGGCCGAGAAACGCCCGGCGCCGGCCCCGGGCGAGGGGCGGCCCGCATGATCGACGCGCCGGCAATCCGCGGGGCCAGCATCCTGATCGTGGACGACGAGGCGGCGAGCGTGCGCCTTCTCGAGGAGATGCTGCAGGGCGACGGGTACACGGCGTTCTCCTCCACGATGGACCCCCGCCAGGTCTGCGAGCTGCACAGGAAGCATCGATATGACCTGATCCTGCTCGACCTGCAGATGCCGGGAATGGACGGATTCGAGGTCATGGAGGAGCTGAAGAAGATCGAGGTGGGCAGCTACCTTCCCGTGCTCGTGATCACCGCGCAGCCCGGGCACAAGCTGCGCGCGCTGAGAGCCGGGGCGAGGGACTTCATCAGCAAGCCGTTTGACCTGGCCGAGGTCCTCGCACGCGTGCACAACATGATCGAGGTCCGCCTCATGCACCAGAACGGGACGGTCCTCAACGTTGCCCGCCTTGAGAACGCGCAGCGCATCGCTCTCCTCGGCGACTGGGAGTATGACTTCACGAGACACCACCGCCTGCGCTGGTCCGACGAGGTCTACCACATCCTCGGCATTGCGCGGGGCGCAGTTCCGCCCACCTCCGAGACCTTCTATCAGCGGGTTCACCCGGATGACATCGCCGAAGTCAGGCGGAAAAAGCAGATCGCCGCAAAGGGCCGCAGGCGCGCCGAATTCGAGCACAGGATCATCCGCCCGGACGGCGAGGTGCGGCACGTCCGCCAGATCGCCGAGATGACCTTTGGCGACGATGGCGAGCCGCTGATGGAATCCGGAACGATCCAGGACATCACGGAGCGAAAGGCGTCCGAGGCGGCGCTCCGCGACAACGAGGAGCGTTACCGGAAGATGCTGACGCACTCCCCCGACGCGCTCTTCGTCCATGTCGACGGCCTCGTGACCTTCGTCAACCAGGCCTTCTGCCAGATGATGGGGGCCTCCGACCCGTCGGAATTGATGGGCCTGCGGGCCGCGGCCCTGCTGCATCCGGCCCACATCGGGCTGATGTTGGAAGCGGGGCAGACGAATCCCGGCGGCCAGTCGGGCGCGCCGTTCGAGACCAAGTTCATCCGCCCGGACGAGACGACCGTTGACGCCGAGGCGACATCCGTCGCGTTCGACTTCATGGGGCGCAAGGAGGTGCAGGTGATCGCGCGGGACATCTCAGCCCGCAAGCTGGCGGAAAAGGCGCTTCGCGACAGCGAGGAGAGGTTCAAGTACGCCGCACGCGCCGTGAGCGACGTGGTCTGGGACTGGGACCTCGCGGCCCACACGCTCTGGTGGAACGACGGCTTCCTCGCCACCTTCGGCTTCGTCGCCGGCGAAATCGACCCGAGCCCGGAAAGCTGGACAGGGCGCATCCATCCCGAGGAGCGCAGCCGCGTGGTCGCCGGCATCCGGAGCGCGATCGGGGCCGACAAGCATTCCTGGACCGAGGAATACCGCTTTCAGCGCAAGGACGGCACCTATGCCTTCGTGCACGACCGCGGGTTCATCCTGCGCGACGCCGCCGGCAACGCCGTCCGCATGGTGGGCGGCATGCGCGACCTGACGGAAAAGAGGAAAATGGAGGAGCAGTACCTGCGGTCCCAGCGCATGGAAAGCATAGGGACCCTTGCCGGGGGCATTGCGCACGACCTGAACAACGTCCTCGCCCCAATCATGATGGCCATCGAGCTCCTCAGGGGGGGCGACGGAGGCGAGGCGCGCCGCGCCAAGATCCTGGAAACCATCTATGCCAGCTGCCGCCGGGGGGCCGACCTGGTGCGGCAGGTGCTTTCGTTCGCCAGGGGTCTCGATCACCAGCGCGTGCCGATCCGGCTCGACGTGCTGGTCGAAGAGCTCACGGGAATCCTCAAACAGACCTTCCCCCGCAACATCCGGATAGCGACCAAGCTCGCCAAGGACCTCTGGCCGATCACGGGCGACCCGAGCCAGCTCCACCAGATCCTCCTCAATCTCGCCGTCAACGCTCGGGATTCGATGCCCCACGGCGGAAAGCTCACCGTCACGGCGACCAACGTCGCCATTGACGCCCAGTTCGCGGCGACGAGCCAGGGCGCGGTCCCGGGAGCCTACGTCCTGCTCAAGGTGTCCGACACCGGCTGCGGGATTCCCCCCGAGGTCCGGGACCGCATCTTCGAGCCGTTCTTCACGACCAAGGAGGTGGGGAAGGGCACGGGCCTCGGCCTCGCGACGGTGCACACCGTGGTCAAGAACCACGGGGGGTTCCTGACCCTCGACAGCGAGATCGGCGAGGGCTCCGCGTTCAAGGTCTACCTGCCTGCCGACCTGGCCACCCGGACGATCGAGACCACCCACCCCTTCGGGGGCCAGTTGCCGCGCGGGCGCGACGAGCTCGTGCTTGTGATCGACGACGAGTTCTCGATCCTCGAGATCACGCGGCAGACGCTCGAGTCGTTCGGATACCGCATCGTCACCGCCAGCAACGGCGCCGAGGCGGTCGCCCTCTACGCCAAGCAGGCGCAAGCGATCGCGCTCGTGATCACCGACATGATGATGCCGATCATGGACGGCGTGGCCACGATCCACGTGCTCGCGTGCATGAATCCCGCGGTCAGGATCATTGCCGCCAGCGGCCTCGAGCTCACCGAGAACATCGCGAAGGCAAACGGCGCGGGCGTTCACGATTTCCTCCAGAAGCCCTACACGGCCGAGACGCTCATCCGGAAAGTCCGCGAGGTGATCGACAGGCCGGTCGCCGACGACGAGTTCCGGGCAATGGTGCTCGCCGACGCTGGCGCGACCTGACCCTCGCCGCCGTCAGCGCCCGACGACCACCTGCAGGGGCGATTCCAAGCGCTCCGCGAAGCGGCCCACATACCGGGTCCACGAGTCCGCGCCCGGGAAGTCGCCGCTCCTGCTCCATCCGGCGCCAATATAATAGACGAGGGGCTTGCCGGCGCCGACCTGCGAGAGGGCGAGCCAGTTGCCGACGGGCGGCAGCCCCTCGATCCCCGGCTTCACCTGCCTGTCCGCCGGGACTGCCGGAACACTCGCATTTTCCATGACGAATTCCCGAACAGCGCCCGCGGGCAGGACGACCGCGCATCCGATGCTTCCCCGGTCGCGGTCCGGCGCCTGCCAGTAGGTCATCCAGCCCGCCGCCCTGTCTCCCGTTGCGATATTCCCGCTGCCGGCCCTCTGCGCGATCCCGATCCCGACCTGTATCGGGGAGGAATCCCCGCTCGCAAAGAGGCTTTCCGCGCGGCTCATGTTGGAGCCCGCGTCGATGCTGATCCGCTTGCGCTCCGAGATCCTTCGGCCGCCCGCGTCCCACGAATCATAGTCCAATTCGAACTCGGAGCGGATGGGTCCCGTCGCGATGATCCGCGCGCCCCGGAAATTGCTGGAGACATAGAGCCTGCCGCCGCTCCACACGCCGAGCCCCCCGCAGCCGCGGCTGCGGCCCACCTGGTAGTCGTCCAGGCCGTCGCCGTCGTCCTCGTGGTAGTGGATCCTCTTGTACCACTCGTCCACGACCAGGGCGCGGGTGCGCTTGGCCCATACATCGATCCCGCTGCTTATCGTGCCTTCGCCCTTGATGAGGTCCTGGTGGTACATCCGGTGCGCGATGCGGTCGCTCTCCCAGGCCACGTCATTGTACCGCTCGGCGACCTGCCGGACGTAGGTCCTGATGATCGGCGCGGGCACGGCGGGCGGAAACGCGCGGGAACCCAGCACGAGGAACCGACGCGTCTCGCCGGGCGCGAGGTCGACCTGGAAAAGCAGCCTGTCCGCCGCCCGCCCGGGTTCGGACGCATAGACCTGGCTTTGCAGAATCCGGGACGAGACGCCGTCCATCACCGCAATGCTTCCGCCGGGACCGAGCTTGCCCGGATCGACCTCCACCGTCTCCTCCTGCCGGTAAAATCCGGCGCCATTGGTGACCCTGACGACGACGCATCCGGGCGGCACGTCGCCGCCTTCCGCCGGCGTCCCCATGGCGAGCCTGAAGACTTCGCTTCCGGCCAGTAGGAAGGCGCCGACGCCGTAGGCCTCGGTTGAATCCTCGGAAAACCTCTTCGGGTCGGCGCCAATGGGCTGAACGTGGGCCAGCCGGCCGTCCGGGCCCACGCAGCCGAGAAGGGCGTTCCACGCGTTGAAAACCGCGGGGGTGTACCGCGCCCGGTCGAGCAGGCCCTGGTTGAGTCCCCAGGCCAGGGCGTAGGTGAAAAACCCCGACCCGCTGGCTTCCCGAAGGGGATAGCTGCCCGGATCAAGGAGGCTGGCCCGCCACAGTCCATCGGGCTGCTGGCAGGAGAGTATCCTCGCGGACATGTCCCGGAACAGGCGCTCGAAGCGGGGTCGGTCCGGGTGATTCATGGGAAGGCCCTGCAGAACGCGCACGAGCCCCGCCATCACCCAGCCGTTGCCCCGGCTCCAGAACACCTTCCGCCCGTTGGCCTCCCTCTTCTTGAAGTAGCTGCTGTCGCGGAAAAACAGGCCCTCGTCCCTGTCGTAGAGAAAATCGGTTGTTTTCCACCAGTTCCTGACGGCGAAGTCCATGTAGCGCGTGTCGCCCGTGACCTCATAGAGGCGCATCCAGGTCGGCGGCCCCATGAAGAGCGCGTCGCACCAGGACCACAGCTCCGTCGCCTGGTTTTTGGGCTGGCCAAAATCCATGCTCCGGACCGCCGAGGGAGCCTCAAGGACGCCGTCGAGGCGCGCCCTGAGGCCGGCGATCATCCTCGGCTCGCGGTACAGGCGGTACAGCTCGGCGTAGGTCTGTCCCACGCAATGGTCGTCCGCATGGTAGAACCTCGGGCCGGGCTGCCACTGGGTCTGCTCGCCGACCGCCAGCATCGCGTCGCGGTAGCGGGGATGGGCCGATATCCCGGCGAGCGCCATGAACCCGGCATCGCCCGCGCCCTGCGTCCAGTCCGTGAGGGGATGCTGGCTTGGGTTTGCCAGTTGCCAGTCGGCGACGCGCTCCATGACGCCCAGGACCGAGGCCGGGGCGCTGTCCGGGATTGGCGACTGCGAAAACAGCGCCGCGCAAGACAGCAGGAACGCCGCTGCGGCGCCGAGCCCGGCGGCCCCGCGCCGAGAACGCAGCCGGACTGCCCTTCTCTCGGGGACGGAAGCGGCCGGGGTTAAGCTTTCTCTCATCCGGGGGCCGATCCTTGCGATTCCCGACGCCGGCCTCAATGCGCAAAAAGCAGCGACAGCACGCGGTCCCCCGCCTTGTCTCCTTCCCGGATAGAATCAGCGTCCGGACACTACTGGCTGATCAGGACGATCGGACCCTCCGGCGAGGGCGAGCCGCCCTTGCGCTCGAGGCTCACCGCGAACTTGGCAATGGACCGGACCGGCTTGTCGGCCTTGAACAATATATGGGCCTCCCCCGAAACGGGATCGACGACGAAGACCCCGGCGCTCACGGGGGCAGGATACTGCTTGTCGATCACCCAGAGCTGATAGTCCTTTTGCGAAGCGAGGGCGGGGAGCTTCGATACCGAAAGCACCCCCTGCTCGCGCGAAGGATCCCAGACGGCGACGGCGATCGCCGCCGGCGTGTTGCCCAGCATGGACGCCAGCGTGGCGATCTTGAAATGCGCAATGTCGCCCTCGTCCTTCAGCTTTGCCGAAAGCTCGGCGATCTGGAGGCTCGACTCGGTGACAAGGCGCCTCGCGTCCTCCAGCTGGCCCCGCACCTGCTGGAGGGCCTGGTCCGCGATTCCCCGCTGCTCGCTGAGCGCGGCATTCGCCGAGCGCACGGCGGAATATTGGCGTCCGGTCCATGCGACCGCAAGGGCGAGGCAGGCGGCGAGGGCCCAGGGGATCCAAGTCGGGAATCGAATCACGGGGGCCACGGGAACGCTCGACCCGCGGGAGGCCGCCGAGGCGAGCACGCGGGCCTTGAGCGACTCGGGCGGCTCGGCATCCGGGGCAACGTGGGCAAGCGCGGTGGCCGCCACCCGCAGCTCGGCGACGCGCACCCGCAGCTCAGGGTTCCGGCCCAGCTCCGCGACGAATTGATCCCGCTCCGCCCCCTCGAGAAGGCCGAGTGCGTGCAGGGAGGCGAGCTCCTCCTGGCGTTCGTCGATCATATGCGGTCCGCGAGGGTGTCGCGAAGTTTGATGAGCCCGCGCCGGATGCGGGCCTTGATTGTGCCGATGGGCTCGCTCAGCTTTTCCGCGATCTCCTTCTGCGTCAGGCCCGAGAAGAAGGCGAGCTCGAGGGCCCGCTGCTGTTCGGCGGGAAGGTCCGCCATGGCTGAGCGGACGGCGACCGCCCTGTCTCCGAGTTCGGCGCGCTCGCCGCCGGCCAGGCCCGCGGTATCGGAGCCGTAGCCCAGGTCGTCCGGAATGGAGTTCCCAAGGAGGCGGGCGCGATTGGCCCTCGTCCGGAGGCGATCAATGGAACGGTTGCGCGTCAGCGTTACCGCCCAGGAGAACGCCGCCCCCCGGCCGCTGTCAAAGGACGAGGCGTTCTCCCAGAGCGACAGGAATACATCATGCACAACGTCCTGGGCCTCCGCCGCATCGTTAAGGATGTGCCTCGCCGTGGCATAGAGGGGCCGGGACAATTTGTCGTACAACTCCGCGAGCGCATCGCGGTCGCCCCCGGCCATGCGTCGCAGCAGCGCCGCATTCTCGCTCGCGCGGCGCTCCGGCGAATCGAGTTCTTCCGGGGAGGTCATTCGGACAAGAAGGCCAGACCACCTATGAAGCGCGTCCGGCTCCCTCCAAGCATAAGACAGGCGGAAGATAGGCGGAGCGAACGACATATTTCTATCTTAACCATACGCGCGTGGGCGACAAGGGGATGCAGCTCACTGGCAGTTGGCGAGAAAAAATCCACGCCGGCGGCCTTGTGCGTCCCGGGGCACGGGTGCCGACGACCCTACAGCTGAACCGGCAGTCCGATCTCGATGATCTGCGAAGGCGTTATGTTATAGTAATCCTTGGCGGGACGGGCGTTTCGGATCAGGAAACTGTAGAAGCTCTTTTCCCATTCCCACATTCCCGTGTTGCCGCCCGTCATGACCATTTCGCGGCTGAAGAAATAAGTGGCGGACTGCGGATTGATCTTGATGCCCGCCTCCTTGACGTGGCCGATGAGGTCGCTCACGTCCGGCGATTCCATGTACCCGTAGTGGCCGGTGGCGCGCCACACTCCCTCCCCGATGTCGCGCAGCATAAGCCGATGCGCCTTGGACACCGTGGGCCTGTCCTCGGTCACAATGCTGAGGAGCACGATCGTCTTGTGCAGGCAGCGGTTCGCCTTCACATGGTGGAGCAGGGCGAGGGGCGTCCCGCGGGGGGAGCCGACCATGAAGACCGCCGCCCCCGACACGCGGACCACATATTGGCTCCTTGCAATCGTGGTCAGTTCCTCCTCGGTCACGTTGCCGCCGTAGACGCGCTCAAACACCACATTTCGCCCCGTCTTCCACGTGTGCATGACCGCGAGGATTCCCCCGGCAATCATCAGCGGGTACCAGCCCCCGTCGGCCAGCTTGCGCGCGTTGGCACCAAAAAAGCCGAGGTCAATGACGAGGAACAGGCCACAGATTGAGCCCGCCTGCCAGAGGGGCCACTTCCAGTTGCGGCGGGCCACGAGGAAATACGCCCCGCTCGTGATCGCCATGGTGCCGGTGACAGCGATGCCATAGGCGGAAGCGAGCCGCGCGGTGGATCCGAAAAGGATCACCGTCACGATG
>Ga0302326_10010720_pt1 | contig 19830 bp, 18 predicted proteins | sample Palsa_T0_3_FD_202264 | JGI IMG/M metagenome (GOLD analysis project Ga0302326, IMG submission 202264) | Peat permafrost microbial communities from Stordalen Mire near Abisko, Sweden - Palsa_T0_3 | ecosystem: Environmental > Terrestrial > Soil > Palsa > Peat permafrost | place: Sweden: Abisko...
CGGCCTGTCCAGCACCGCCTTTACGCTGACTCCGACGCTCAGGACCCGGCTGGCACCAGGTCATGACGTGAAAGGAAACGTGGTGCCAAACTGGGATCAGGACGCGACCGCGCAGTCGGGAGCGCTTAAGTCCGATACTGACGACTTGCTCCGATTTATTGAGGCGAACCTGCAGGAGTCTGATTCCGGGCTGGCGCGGCCCCTGGCGCTCACACGGCAAATCCATTTTAAGAGTCTTGGCCGTGCTGTCGGATTGGCATGGCAAATCCACCACAGCGTGGAGCACCAAACCATCTTGTGGCACAATGGGGCTACCGGCGGCTACTGCAGCTTCCTGGGCTTCGATCCTGATACGAAAATAGGGGTCGTCGTGCTTTCTAGCTATGGAGATGCCATGGTTGGCGACAATTCAGTCGATAAAATCGGCATGGAAATCCTGCACTTTGGCTCCAAGGTTTCCCTCGCTTCGCGGTGACACGCGGAGTCCCTTTCCTGCCGGCCTGTTCAATCCGTTTGCGGTGACGTGAGGCTGATCTGAGCTTTTTCTTTTTCGGAGGCAAACAAGCGTATTGAGGACAATCCGCTCCACCTCCAATACCTTTTCCGCAATGAAGGCCGAGCTAGTTGGCCGGGGCTTTTTGCGCGGCAAAAGTTTTGGCGAGGGCGTTGAACTGATTTTGCTGCGCCACTCCCTGGAGGGTGGCGACCTGCGTTGGGCTGAGAAAGGCGGGGGCCTGGGACAGGACCGCATTCCAATTGACGGTGGCGGCGGTGGCCTTCTTGCCGCTCTGATAATCGGTGCTCGACTGCGCCATCACTTGGGTGAGCTGCTCGGATTGCTCCCCGGTGAGGGGAGCGGCGGAAAAGGTGGTCATGGACGCCACCTGTTCAACCGTCCCGCGGACCGCGTTGGCTCGGGAAACAGCATCAAAGGCATCATAGGCCTGCTGACCGATCACGTTCACCTCCGCGGCCTGCAGATCGGCGGCTTGTTTCTCGCGCTCAGTCACGGCGGCGGGATCGTTGTACGACAATCCCTGCGATTGGATGGCGGCGTTCAAATCCATGGAATTTTCCATGTCGTCGATCATCAAAGTTTCCATCTGGTCGACCTGATCGCCCGAGAGGTGCAGCCGGGCGAAGGTCGCTCCCCAGGTTTGCGCAAGATAACCCCGGGCCGCCTTCACGTACATCGCGAGCAGATCCGGATGGCTCGAAACGATCGCATCGAAGTCGGGGCGACCGTTCGGCATCGTAGGCGACGACGCCTGGGCGGCGCGCAGCTGGGCCAGGGCCTTGGCCTTGGCCGCCGTTTCGGCCTGTTTCCTCCCGTCGAGCACGGCCTGCGCGTGTTTAATCGCCGCTTCGAGATTCGACTTCGAATTGGCCAGTTCCGCCGCCTCCGCCTGCACATGCTGGCGCTGGTGAAAGGCCCAACCGGCCAATCCCAGGGAAAGCAGCAGCAGGGTCCCGGCACCCCAGGCAAACGAGGCCTGCCGATCTGCACTCATTTGGATCCTTTCACCAAGGCTTGCAGTTGCCGGTTGGCCGCCTGCAGGGTGAGATAAGTCTGCGCCTGCTGCCACTGTGCGTCGGTCATCAGGCCTTGGGCCTGCTCCATGGCGCTGGCCCAATCCACGGTCTGGAGTTTAACCCTGTTCCCGGAAGCATAATCGGGACTGTTGGACGCCAGGACCTGGGTGAGTTCGGTTACCTGGTCGGAGGAAAGGGGTGTCGTGCCATTTTTTACCGCGATCGCCAGCCCCTCGGACCAGTTTTCGGCCGGCATGGTCTGAATGGCCTGCTGCCATTGTTGGTATCCGGCATCGCCGAGAATCGAGCGTGCCGTATCCGCTGGCAAATTTTGCTGGCCAATGGTCCAGCCTCCACTCGCTCCCATTTGGAGCGTATCGATATGCAGCTGGGCCGTCTGGGCGATGAAATCATCGATCTGGGTCTGCGACAATCCAGCGGCGTGAAAGAACGGCGCATAGTAATTCTGCATGTTTTTGGTCATGAATCCAACGAGCAGGTCGCGCGCCTGGGGATATTGAGTCAGAAATGACTTGGCATTGGCGCGAGCCGCCTGGCGCCGTGCGGCGGCGGCCGCCTTGGCGTCGGAACCGGCTCCGTTCGCCGGCGTTTTGGCGATGCGTCGGGCTTCGTCTGCGGCCGCCTGCTCCGGACCCGTTTCCTTGGCCGCTGTGGTGGTGGACGAGCTGGCCTGCCCGACGACTGCCTTCTCCAGCCGCCGGAGTTGACCCGTCTCCAAGTCCTGCTGGCGGTTGAGTTCGGCCAGCGCCGTCCGTTCCGTCCGAACGGCCTGCAACTGGTAGACAGCGACACCGAGGCAAAAAATTGCGGCCACGCTTGCGACGCCGGCAAACACCTTGGCTGTGCTCATACTTGGGAATAGCCCATGACCACCGTCACCAAGCCAGAGATCGATGAAATATACAAGTTTGAGTATGGCAGCAGTCGTGGCGGGCCCTACATCAACCCGGCCTCCCGGAAACTGTAATAACCCACGCCGAGCGGGTCGGCGCGGGGGCGGCCGATGATGACGTGGTCGAGGAGCGAGATTTCCACGGTCTTGGCCGCCTCCCGGAGAAGATGGGTGATCTGCACGTCGGCGGCGCTGGGCGCCGGATCGCCGCTCGGGTGGTTGTGGGCGCAGACGAGCGCGCTCGCCGATTCGCGGATGGCGGCCCGGAACACTTCGCGGGGGTGGGCGAGGGCCGCGGTCGCCGTGCCCGACGTCACCTCCACGCGCTTGAGCAGGCGATTTTTCCGGTTGAGGCAGAGCACCCAGAATTTTTCGACTTCGAGCCCGGACGCGACCGGCTGCAGGTAGGCGGCGATCAACTCGGCCCGGGTGAGCAGCGGCGCCTCGCCGGCCTGCTGGCCGGCCACCCGCCGCGCGACTTCCAGGACGGCGACCAGCTGCAGGCCCTTCACCCGCCCGATGCCCTTCAGCTTTTTAAAATCCGCCTGCCGCCAGGGGACCAGGGAGGCGAGCGAGCCGGCCTCCGCGATGAGACGGGCCGCCAGGGTGAGAACATCCTGGCCACGCGTGCCGCTGCGCAGCAGCAGGGCGAGGAGCTCGGTGTCGCTGAGGGCGCCGGCCCCGAATTTTTCGAGGCGCTCCTGCGGGCGTTCGCACGCGATCGTGGCCCGGAGGCGATTGATCGGATAGGTCGCGGAATCGCGCGGGGGGAAATCATTCATCCCTGCATTAAAGCAAGGGCGGGGAGGACGGCAGAGGTGGGGCGGCGCGCCTCGCGACGCCGGTTGGACGCTGATCGCGAAAGAGTCTCCTGGAGAATCGGCCTAGGGTGTGGGCCTCAGGAGTCCCGGTTTGGGCGCGAAATCTCCCGATTGTCACGGGAGAACTTTTACCGCTGAACGGGAGGAATTTTCGCACCAACTGGATGTTTCTTTTGGGGCGAACCGTGAAGCAGCCCTCATTCACAAAAACGCGATGTCGTGCTTAAATGGGCGCATACCAAAAGTCCCGTGACCACGCCGCCCACCTTCAACACCAGGTTTTTCGTCCGATCCGGGATTTTCGCCGGACTGCTGTTGGGGGTCCTCGTCGGGTCAGGCTGGGACGTGAGACATGAGATGTGAGGCCGAGGGGGGGTGGCTGGCGCCAGGCGCCTGTTGATCAACGGCTTCACATCTCATATCTCCCGTCTCCGCCGTCGCGGTAGCGACGAAAGACTCCCGCGGCTTATTTCCACGTTCAGCGGGTTGAAATGCACCGGGCCGAACCTACGGCTCCGCCGGGCAAGCCCGTCCTTCGAGCATTGAGCGCGATGCGACGATCAGAAATGTTTGACGTACCCGTCCCGGCGGAGGCGCTCTTTCCATTGGGCCAGGGCCTGGGTCGAGAGCTGCTGGCTGAGGATGTGCTCGATCTGGCCGCGAACCTCGTCGAGGGGCTGAATGCCGGCGTACTTGCGGTCCTCCACGTAGAGGATGAAGACTCCATTGGGCGTCACGATCGGGGAAGTCGCCTCACCCTTTTTCAGGGCAAAAAGAGGTTCGCTGAACTCAGGCAGCAAATCGGTGCGTTTCTGCCAGCCCCAATCGCCGCCTTTGCTGCGGCGCGAATCGTCGCTGAACTCCTTCGCGAGATCGCCGAATTTTTCCCCATTGCCGAGGCGCGAGAGGATCGAGTTGGCCTTGCCGATCAGGGCGTCATCGCTGTCGCCGTTGTTGTGGGTGAGCTGGACCAGGCGCATGTGAATGCTGTCCTCCTGGTAAAACTGATCCTTGTTCTCCTTGTAGTATTGCTCGATGCGCACCGGGCTGACCGTTCCCTCGGATTTGCGCTGCTCCTGGATCTCGTACTGGTACATGATGTCCTCCGCGACCTCCTTGCGGAAATCCTTGATGGTCTTCCCGCGGGCCCGGAGGTAGGCGAGGAACTTGGAACGGTCATTGTCGAACTGGTCGTTCAGCCGCTCGGCGATCTCCGTATCGACGTAGGCCTCGGGAATGTGCTTTTTATCGTCCTTGGTGAACTCCTTGATGATGAGAACCCGGTCGATCAGGTCCTGGATCGTGCTATCCTGAAGGGCCTCGAGTTTCTGGTCGAACTCCGCCTGGCTGTGCGCTTCGCGCTCCATCTGGGGGAGAAAGGCGCTGATTTCGTGCCGGACGTCGTCCACGGTGATGACCTGGTCCTCGACGATGGCCACGATCCCATCGGCGAAACGGAGGCTGAGCTGGTCGGTGGTGCGCGCGGTCTGGGCGAACGCTCCGCCAGCGGTCCCGGCCAGGAGGAAAAGGGGGATGAGGAGGCGGCGTGACGTCATGAATTCGGAAGGTGGCTCAAAAACTCGATAATCTCACGCAACCTTAAGAGCGGCCGGCTCGCGGTCAACCTTGGAAACCGGGTTCCGGGCATCACCCAGTCGTCGCGTCGACCGCTGTTTCGGAGGCACTTCAGGCGGTTGGATTCTGCTTCGACTGAAAGGATGTTTTTTTGTTCCGCTCGGACGCGGATCTCGGTGACGAGCAGCAACGCGCGCACCTCGCTGCCGAATTTGCCGAACCGGTCGGCGAGGTCCGATTCTATCTGCTTGAGGGTGGGCAGCTTGTCGGCCAGCGCGAGCCGCCGGTAAAAGTCGATGCGCAGGCGGGTTTCGCCGATGTAAGACGCGGGGATGCGCGCCTGGATCATGGGGATGGCCGGGGAACCCTCGGCGGTATCCTCGGCATCCTTGAGCGCCGTATAGCCATCTTCGCGACGACCGCGGCTCGCTTCGCCGCCGCGGGCTCCTTCGCCGACAAAGACAAAATCCAGTTTCACGCTCGCGCGGATGGCGGCCGCCGTCTTGTCGCCCTTGAGGCGGGCGACCGACTGGCGGAGAAGCTGGCAGTAGAGCTCAAAGCCCACTCCGACGATATGGCCGCTCTGCTCGGCGCCGAGCAGGTTGCCCGCGCCGCGCAGTTCGAGATCGCGCATGGCGATGCGAAACCCGGCGCCAAGCTGGTTGTGCTGGCGCACGGCCGCGAGCCGCTCCCGCGCGACGCCGAGCAGGCGGGTGTGCCGGTGCAGCAGCAAATAGGCGTAAGCCTGGTGCTTGAAGCGACCGACGCGCCCCCGGAGTTGGTAGAGTTGGGACAAGCCGAAGCGGTCAGCCCCCTCGATGATGATCGTGTTGCAGTTCGGGATATCGAGGCCGCTTTCGATGATGGTCGTGCAGACCAGCACCTGATAGCGGCCGGCGACAAAATCGGTCATGGTGGACTCCAGCTGGTCGGGGCCCATCTGGCCGTGGCCCACGCCGATGGCCACCCCGGGCAGCAGGGTGCCCAGGCGCGCCGCGACGAGATCGATCGTGGCCACGCGGTTGTGCAGGTAAAACACCTGCCCGCCGCGGCGGATTTCGTGGCGAACGGCATCGACGACCACCTGGTCGTCATAGGTCTTGACCACGGTCAGGATGGGGTGGCGGTTGGTCGGGGCCGTTTCAATGACGCTGAGGTCGCGCGCGCCGGTGAGCGCGAGGTAGAGGGTGCGGGGGATGGGCGTGGCGCTCATCGACAGCACGTCCACGGTCTCGCGCATGCGTTTGAAGACCTCCTTGTGTTTCACGCCGAACCGCTGCTCCTCGTCGATGACCACCAGTCCGAGCTCCTTGAATTTCACGTCGCGTTGCAGCAGCCGGTGCGTGCCGACCACGATGTCCGCCCGGCCCGCCGCCGCCGCCGCGAGGATCTTCTTCTGCTCCGCCGGCGAGCGGAAGCGGCTCAGCATTTCGATCGCGATCGGGTATCCGGCCATGCGTTCGCGAAACGTGTTCACGTGCTGCTGGGCGAGCACCGTCGTGGGGACGAGGATCGCCACCTGCCGGCCGCCCTGCACGGCCTTGAAGGCGGCGCGGAGGGCGACCTCGGTCTTGCCGAAGCCCACGTCGCCGCAGATGAGGCGGTCCATCGGGCGCGCGCGCTCCATGTCCGCCTTGGTCTCCGTGATGGCGCGAAGCTGGTCGCGGGTCTCGGTGAACGGGAACGACGCCTCGAACTCCTTCTGCCAGTCGTCGTCGGCGGGGAAGGCAAATCCGGGCTCGGCTTCCCGTTTGGCGTGGAGCTGCAGCAACTCCGCGGCGAGGTCGAGGGTGGCGCGCTCGGCCGCCTGGCGGGCTTTTTCCCACCGCCCCGAGCCGATGCGGCCGAGCTGCGGCCTGGTCTTGCTCAGGCCGACATAGCGGCTGACCAGATGCGACTCGGACAGCGGCACGTGCAAGGTGACGCCATCGTCGAACTCCAGCGAAATGACCTCCTTCACCCCTTGCGTGGTATCGAGGTTGGTCAGGCCCCGAAAAAGCGCGATCCCATGCTGCAGGTGGACCACGAAATCGCCTTCGACCAATTCGGAGAAATCGAGCAATTGATCGATCTGCGCCCGCTGGGCGATGACGCGGGCCGTCGCCGCGCCGCGCCGCGGCCGCTTGCGCCCAAAGACCTCCGTCTCGGTGACAACAACCAGTTGAAAGTTGGAAGTTGAAAGTTGAAAGTTGGAAGTTTCTGATGACCGGCCGCCCGCGGCAGAAAGACTTTCACCTTTCACCTTCCCACTTCCCACTTTTAGTTTGAAGCCCTCGTTGAGATTGCCGCGCAGGAAGCGGGGCTTGAGGTTCTTCAGGGCGGCGTCTTCCAGGAGGATCTGGCGCATATGCTTTTCCTCCCCTTCCTTTCCGGCGACGAAGACGACGTCGTAGCCGGCCTTGGCCCAGGCGGCAACCTGGCGGAGGAAGTCGCGGCGCGCCTCCTCCTCGGCCAGCAATCGCTCCTGCGCCACCAGGCCCTCCGCCGGGTAGCGGCGGTGGTGAACCAGGCTCTCGGTATCCCACGTCGCCTCGATCGCGCCCGCGTCGAAAATCGGAGTCGCCTCGTCAAGGTCGCCGATACCGATGACGGCGGCGCACCGGGCGAGCAACGGGGCGAGTCCGCTCGCGGAATCTTCCGCGAACGCGCTGAATTCCTCCATCAGCGAAGCGGGTTCGATCAGCACCAACTGGGCGCCAGCGGGGAGATAATCGGCCAGGCCGCCCTTCGCGGGATCGAGCCGCACCCGCGGCGACGCCGCCAGCGCGATGCTCGCGACCCGTTCGGCCGAGCGCTGCGTCACCGGATCGAAGGCCCGGATCTCCTCGATCTCGTCACCGAAAAAGTCGAGCCGGTAAGGCTGCGTGGCCGTGACCGGATAGACGTCGATAATCCCGCCCCGGACGGCATAGTGGCCCGGCGACTCGCAGACCGCCTCCGAATCGTAGTCGAGCTTTTGCAGCTGCTCGACGAGGCCCGGAAAGGACTGCTTCTGGCCCCGGGTCAACGTCAGTTCGCTGGCCGAGAATTTCTCCAGCGCGGGGACGGGTTGAAGGAGGGCGGGGGGGGTGGTTACGATGACGAGGGACTCGCCGGCGCTGCGCCGCAGGCGGCTCAGCACATTCAGCCGGTCCGTCGACGCGGCGAAGGCCTCGCGCATGTCGCGGCTGTCGGGGATGGACTCGGGCAGGACCAGGGTCTCCGTCGGACGGGGGTCAGCCGCGGCGCGGAGGAAAAATGCAATGTCCTCGGCGAGCTGCTCGGCGGACCTGGCATCCTCGACTACCACGAGCCACACCGGCGCCGGGCGGGCGCGCATCACCTCGGCGACAACTGCGCCCCGGGCGGGCGGGCAGATGCCGGTGAGCTTGTAGCGGGCGGACGGGGTGGGCATGCTCCGGCCCCTTTTACTGCTTGCCCAGGTTTTCGAGCGCGACCCGGGCGGCCGCCTCCTCGGCGAGCTTCTTCGACGTCCCGCGGCCGCTGCCGAGCAGGCGGTCGCGCAGCAGGACGGCCACCTCGAACTCTCGCGCGTGATCGGAGCCTTCCACCGCCAGGACCTCATAGCGCAATGCCTGGTTGCCATGCGCCGGTTGCATCAGCTCCTGGAGGCGGCCTTTGGGATTTTCCGCGTCCTCGACTCCGGCGAGCCGGGTGGCCACGTCGCCATAGAGCGCGAGCACGACACGGCGCGCGGCCGGGAGGCCGCCGTCGAGGTGCAACGCGCCCACCAGTCCCTCGAAGGCGTCCTCGAGGGCGGCGGATTTGGCGCGGCCGCCGCTCGCCTCTTCACCGGCGCCGAGGCGCAGGCAGGCGTCGAGACCGATCTCGCGCGCGAGCTGAACGAGGAACGCGCCCTTGGTGAGCGCCGCGCGCCTTTTGCTCAGGGTGCCTTCCCGATCGTTGGGGAATATTTCGTACAGCGCCTGGGTGACGATCAGTTGCAGCACCGCATCGCCGAGAAATTCCAGCCGTTGGTTGCTGTCGCCATATTCGGGATGGTCCTGGAGGTAGGAGGGATGCGTGACCGCACATTCGAGGAGCTTTGCATCCCGAAAAACGTAATCGATGCGCTGCTGGAGTGCGTCGCTTGGAGAAAAATTTGGTTCGGGGACGGGCACGGATGGACTCACCGCGGTGAATCAGGACGATGCGCTGGAATACCGCCGGAGGCCGCGGTTGAAGACGAAGACGGCGAGGGAAAACCAGGCCGCGGCCATGGCCGCGGTCCACGCGACCCATCCGGGATGGAATCCCTGGAGGAGAGTGCGCGCCGGCACGTTGGTGACCACGACCAGCGGAAGGATCCACACGAAGAGGATGCGGCTGGCGCCCTTGAATGCCGCCCGCGGCAGCCGGCCGAAATCCGCCAGGGTGAAATAACTTCCCTCCATTCCCTGGGCGTTTTTAAGCCAGAAGACGAGCGATATGGTCAGAACGAGAATGCTGAAGTGGATCACCAGTCCGCAGAGCACGAGGGCGGCGTACAGGGCGAGGTCGAGCGCGCCCGGGTGGAGCCCGAGGCGGTGCACGGCGTAGGCCACGACGCCGAGGGCCAGCACGGAATTGGCGAGGCCGTCGGGGTCGATCTTGCGGGTCGAGGCCATGAAAAGGGGGTTGCCCGGCTGCGCGAGGACGAAGTCGAAGTCCCCCGTCCGCACATTTCGGCCCATTTCAAAGATGCTCGTCCAGAAGAAACCCATGAGCAGGCGCTGGATCAGCATCGCCGTGGCGACCAGCAGCACCATCTGGTACTCGCTCCAGCCGGCGATCGACGCGGTATGCTGGTAAATGACGAGGATCATGAGCACGTTGACGGACATCCAGCACAGCTCCACCAGCGACCAGATGAAAAAGTCGCCGCGGAACATCAGCGTGCGCACGAGGGTGTAGCGGATGCAGGCGAGCCAGATCGTGAAATATCTCCCGGGCGACATAAGGCTCCCTTAGCCGCCGACGGCGGTGTGCCGGCGCAGGCCGCGCTTCCACAGCAGGGCGGCCAAGCCGAAGAGGCCGACGACCCAGGCCGCCTGCACCGGAAGCTGGCGCAGCGCCACGTGACCGGATATCCGGCCGGTCAGGATGGCGGCGGGAAAGTACATCTGGTAATAGAAGGGCAGGCATTGGGTGACCCGGAAGGCCGCCCGGGGGAGAAGATCGAGGGGAAACATCTGCCCCCCGAGAATCGATTCGAGCGCGAGCGAGAGGATGATAAAGCCCTGGATTTCCAGGAACCAGAACGTGAACATGCCAAAGCAAAAGGCGATGGTGAATTGGATGAGGCCGCCCATCACCATCGCCGGCAGGCCCAGGGCGAGGCGCCACGCGCCGTGGGGAAAGACCAGGAGGTGGCCCAGCAGCGGCAGCGCCGCGAGCAGCGGGACGAGCACCAGCGAGCCGGAGACCACCCGGGCGGCCGTGAAGATGCTGAAGCGGTAGGAAAAATAATTGATCGGTTTCAACAGGAACTGGTTGATGAGCCCGTTGCGGATCTCCTCGTTGATCTGGTAGTCCTCGTTGAACGCGCCGATGAAGAATTGCACGACGATCAGCGTCACGAAATAGGTGAGCGTCTGCCCAAAGCCGAAGCCGCCGATGTCCGGGGAGGACGCATAGGCCGCCCGCCAGAGGATGAAAATGACGGCGAGCTGGACGAATGAGAAGCAGCTCCGGATGGCGAAATTCCAGCGGTAGACGACGTTGCTCTGGAGCCCGATCAGGAACGCGGTCCGGTATTTGTTCAGGACGGCGTACATGCGGAGGCGAGCCCAAACCGGCCGATCACTTCCTTCGCCAGCGCCCGGTAGGCGAGGGAGCCCGAACTGGCGGGATCGTAGGCGAAGATGGTCTTGCCGAAACTCGGGGCTTCGCTGAGCCGGACGGTGCGGGGAATGACAGTAGCGAAGAGCTTCTCCGGCATGTGCTGCTTCACCTCATCGACCACCTGGCGCGAGAGATTGGTCCGCACGTCGTACATGGTCATGACCACCCCGCCGAGCTCAAGCGACGCGTTGATGCCGGCGGTCCGGAGCCGCTCGACGTTGCGCAGGATCTGGCCGAGACCCTCGAGCGCCATGTATTCGCACTGCAGGGTGATCAGGAGATAGTCGGCGGCGGCGAGGCTGTTCATCGAGAGCATGCCGAGGGCCGGCGGGCAGTCGATGATGATGGCGCGATAGGCTCCGGAGGCGCGCACGGGCTCGAGCACGCCGCGGAGCTTGAGCAGGAAGTTTTCCATCTGCGCAATTTCGATCTCGGCGGCCGCCAGGTCCTCCTCGCTCGGGATGAGGAACAGGTTCGGATAGGCGGTCGGCGTTACCAAAGCGAGCGCCGTGCCCTCCCCCCGCAGGGGGCCGTACAGGCTTTTGCCCTCCTGCTTCTCGACGCCGAGCGAGCTGGTGGCGTTGGCCTGCGGGTCGAGGTCGATCAGCAGGGTGGGGATCTCCTTCTCCGCCAGCGCCGCGGCGAGGTTCACCGCCGTGGTCGTTTTGCCGACACCGCCTTTCTGGTTGGCGATGGTGAAGACGGTGGTGGGCATGGTTCAGGGAACGGGTTGGGTGAACTTGAAATTGATGGGTAACCGCATCCGGACGACCGCGGGGCTGCCGCCGACCAGGGGTGGGTCATAGAGCCACTCGGACACCGCCTGGACCGCCGCGTATCCAAATTCGGGGGCGGAGGCCGAGACGATCCGCGGCAGGCAGACGTGGCCGTCTTTGCTCACCAGGAACTCGACGGTCGCCGTCCCGGTCGACACCCGGCCGCGCCAGGCGGTCGGGAAGATGGGAGCGGAATGCGAGAAGGGCCGGAGCGGCTGGTCGAGCTCGTCGGATGAGTGGATCGACCCGGGCCGGGTCTCCTCCCGGTCCAGCGCGTCCCCGACGTTCGAATTGCTGAGGTCTTTCTTGAGAAAGTCGTGTTCGTAAGTGACCCGGGCGAAGCCCGGCACGCCGTTGCGCAGCGCCGGATCGAAAGTGAAGCTTTCGAGCGCGGCCGCCAGCGCCAGGCCGAATTGCGGATCGCTGGCGGAAAGGATTTGCACGAAGACCACGCGGCCCTGCTTGTCGACGATCATCCGCTCGCTCGCGGAGCCGGCGACGCCGGCGCGCAGCAGGTCGTAGGGGTACACCGGATCCACGACGTTTTGGACCACCGGCGGCCCATTTTCGCGCGGACCGGAGTCCGACGATTCCTGTCCCGTGGAATAGGCGGAAACGCCGTTCGTATAATCCTGGCCCTCCATCTCGAATATAAGCTGCTGGGACATGATGAACCTGACCGGACGCCCATGGTGGATCGCCGGGGTGAATTTCCACTGCCTGATCGCCAGAATCGCGTTTTCGTTGAATGCCGGATTGGTTGAGCGAATGACGACCGGATTGTCGACGCGTCCCCGGGTATCGAGCGCAAAATTGACCGTCACCTGGGCGCGCAAGCGGAGATTTTCCATGCTTTCAGGATAAATTGGCAGGACGCTCTTCAGTAATACCGGCACCTTGTCGGTATTGTCGGTCAGACGGAAAAAGGGCTGCGGGAGCACGGCGATTTCAACTTCGGCGGCGACCGTCCGGCCATCTTTCCGGGCGGGAGCAAACCGCCAGCCGGCCACCGCTTTTTCGATGGTGGGCCAATAGAAGTGCTCGGTGTCGGGAGCCGTCGGCGTCACCGTCACGACCCCGCCGGAGGCGTCGAGCGCGACCCGGACATGGGCCGGAGTGGGAGAGCCATCGGCGTGAAGAAATTTTGTATTTACATAAACGGGGACAACCGAGAGGAGCCGCGGGGTCGCGTTGGGACCGTTGACCGATGCGGAAGCCGGATTGAATATCACGGGCACCCAGACGAAAGTATCGACCGGACGGCCGTCGACCACGGCGATGCTTGGCCTCCACGAGTTGCCGTTTTCCCTGGAATTCCACTGAAACAGGTTTTCCAGGCTGCGGCCGTTTATCTCCACCGCCTTCTTGAAGGCCGGGTCCGTTGCCTGGATATCAAGCTGGAGCGCGTGGCCGTCCGCGGACACAAAGGAAACGGCGGCCGCGTAACCGATGCGGTCCGTGTCCCGCATCTCCGTTGGGTACGAAGGGCTAAGCCCTTTCTTCAGCTCCGAGATGGAGCCCGGGGCCGGTGAATCCATCAGCCAGACGGGATCGCCGACCGTGACGTCCTGCGCGGCGAGGCGTGGAACCAAAAGAAGGGCGGTCAGGAGCAATGATTGGGATATGCGATGGGGTAATGACATGGGGGGCGGATTCCGTCCTCCATTGTCGGGACACCCCTCCCAATGTAAACCCAATCCCGCAGTTGGTGGGGCGGACTGTCCCCAGGACGCCACGACGCCGACCGCGGAAGGACGAGAAGGCGTACTGGGGGCAGTCCGCCCCACCTTCTTGGGCCGCGATCACTTGACGACCAGAAACCCGTGCATCCCGGCCTGGCAGTGGGCGGGGAAGCTGCAGAGAAAGGGATACTCGCCGGGGGTGGCGGGAACCGTGAACTCCACCTGGTCGGACTTGCGGGGGCCCAATAGGCCGATTTGGGCGATGATTTCGTTTTTGAGCGAAGGAGGAACATAGTCGGTGTCCTTGGCCACGGAGGCGGCCGACGCAAACGCGACGACGTCCGAACCGGACTTAAGCAAAATCCAGTCGTGCCCCATGATTTCCTTGGGCACCGTGCCCTCGTTGGTGAGGACGACGGTTAGCTCCTCTCCGGGCTTTGCCTCAATGCTGGTGAGGCTGTATTTCATCGTGTCGTTCGCCGTAATCTCGACGATGCGCGGACTCGCGGGAGTGCCGGGTGTGTCGGCATTCGAGCCGGACGAATTATTCTGGCCGCAGCCCGCGAACAACAAGGCGACCGCGGCGGCGGCGATAAAATGGGCAGTTTTCATGGTAATCAGGCGGCAAACATACCCCGAACGGCGTGGCGGGCAAACCTTGAAGGAATTGGAATAAGGGCCTAATGCGGGGCGTTGACGGATTAATAATTATCGCTTTGCCCACGCGCCAAGGTTGCAGCCAGGACCCAGAAATGAAAGAAAGCCACTGAATATGGCTTGAAAACCACAGGCGTTCACGAACTTTGATCGGCAGCATTCATGCGTTGGCTCCCTTTTCCCCCTAATCCCGCCCGCTGGGCTCCCTGCGCAACCGCGCTGGCGGCCCTCGCTTTCCTATCCGGCTGCTCGTTGCTCGGGCTCGACGGCCACCAGTCCACCATCCAGGTCGAAGGCCCGGTCGCCCGCTCGCAGCTCAACCTGTTTTACGTCACCTGCTGGGTGACGCTCGTTATCTTCATTCTCGTCGGCAGCGTGCTGGCCTACGCCACATTCAAGTTCCGGGCCCGGACCGATGCGGACGAACACGCCGAGCCACCGCCGCAAGGCCATGGCAATCCGTTGGTTGAAGTCGGTCTCATCAGCGGGGCAGTCCTGGCGCTGGTCATCATCGCGATTCCGACGGTGAAGGGCATTTGGTACACGTATGACGTGCCCGAGGTCCAAAAAGGGGATGCCTTTGAGGTGACGGCGACGGGCTACCAGTGGTGGTTCAAATTTGAGTATCCCAGCGAGCAAATCGCCGGCCATGGGGCCCTTTCAACCGGAAATGAGCTCGTCATCCCCGCGGGGCGGCCGGTGCACGTCAACCTTCGCTCGATGGATGTGATGCACAGCTTTTGGGTGCCCAAACTCGCGGGCAAGGTGGACATGATCCCGAACCGGCCGAACCGCCTCTGGCTGGAGGCCGAGCATCCGGGCTACTACTGGGGCCAGTGCGCGGAATTCTGCGGCGAGTCGCACGCGCTCATGCGCTTCCGGGTGATCGCCCTGGGGCCGAGGGAATTCAACGACTGGCTCAATCACCAGATGGAGCCCGCGCGCGAGGTGCCGGTCTCCGCCCAGGCTCCCGCCAGCCGCCCTCCCGCCCAGTTCGCTTCCCTGCGCACCTTCGCTCAAAATGAGACGGGAGCCACCGGCGCGTTTGAGATCTCGCCACTCGATGCCTGGCGGGCGAAGCAGTTTCCCGAAAAGGACGAAGATCCTGAGCTGATTGCCAAGGGCAAGGAGCTGTTCAGCGAGAAGACCTGCATCACCTGCCATACAATCCGTGGCAACGCCAGCGCGGTGGGCGTCGTCGGACCCGAATTGACGCACGTCGGCGCCCGGTCGAGCATCGCCGGCGGCCTGCTCGACAACACGCCCGAGCAGCTTCGGCGCTGGATCCACAATCCCGAGGCGGTCAAGCCGGGCAACAAGATGTGGGTCACCGGCTACCTGGTGAACCACATCACGTTGACCCCGGGCGACGAAGTCGCCCTTGTCGCCTACCTCCAGAGCCTCAAATAAAGCAGAATTTTTATCCCTATTTCTTATGGCAGACGCATTGGCTAAATCCGGATTTATCGGCAAGGACGACGAGCACGCCGCCCCGAAGACTTTCGTGCTTTGGCGGCCGACCGCGAAGACCGGCCTCATGGGCTGGCTGACGACCGTCGACCACAAGCGCATCGGCTTTCTCTATGGGATCTCGGCGCTGACCTTCTTCCTGATCGGCGGCATCGAGGCGCTGCTGATCCGCACGCAGCTGATCGTACCCAACAATCATTTTCTGTCGGCGCAGCAGTACAACGAGATGTTCACGATGCACGCGACGACGATGATCTTCCTCGCGATCATGCCGCTGAGCGCCGCGTTTTTTAATTTCATCATGCCGCTGCAGATCGGCGCGCGGGACGTGGCATTCCCGCGCCTGAACGCCTTCTCGTACTGGGTATTCCTGGCCGGTGCGATCATCATCAACCTCGGCTGGTTCATGAAGGACGGCGCCCCCAACGGGGGCTGGTTCGGCTATACCCCCCTCACCACCAAGCTCTTCAGCCCCAATCACGCGATCGACATGTGGGTGATGGGCCTCCAGCTCCTGGGCGTCGCTTCCATCGCTGCGTCGCTCAATTTCATCATCACGATCATAAACCTGCGGGCGCCCGGGATGACGATGATGCGCCTGCCGGTCTTCACGTGGATGACCCTCGTCACCGCCTTCCTCCTCATTCTCGCCTTTCCCGCGATCACGATCGCCCTCGTGGAGCTGATGATGGACCGCCTCTTCGGCACGAACTTCTTCGAGGTTTCCAACGGGGGCATGCCGATCCTGTGGACGCACTTGTTCTGGGTCTTTGGCCATCCGGAGGTCTACATCCTCATTCTCCCGGGCATGGGCGTCATCTCGGAAATCCTGCCGACCTTCGCCCGCAAGCCGCTCTTCGGCTACCCGATCGTCGTTTTTTCCGGCGCGAGCATCGGCTTCCTCGGGTTCGGCGTCTGGAGCCATCACATGTTCACCACCGGGTTGGGCACGATGGGCACGGCCGCCTTCGCGCTGACCACGATGGTGATCGCCGTGCCGACCGGCGTGAAAATCTTCAACTGGATCGGCACGCTCTGGGGCGGGCATATCTCCATGCGCACCCCCATGCTTTTCGCGCTGGGTTTCATCTGGATGTTCATGCTGGGCGGATTCTCCGGCGTCATGCACGCCGCGGCCCCGGCCGACGCCGAGCAGCACAACAGCTATTTCGTCGTGGCCCATTTCCATTACGTTCTCATCGGCGGTTCGCTCTTTTCGCTGCTGGCCGGCATCCACTACTGGTTCCCCCTGATGTTTGGCCGCAAGGTCAGCGAGTTCTGGGGCAAGCTTTCGTTCTGGATCGTTTTCTGCGGCTTCAACATCACGTTTTTCCCCATGCACTTCCTGGGCCTCAATGGCATGCCGCGGCGCACGTTCACCTATGACCACAACATGGGATGGGACACCGGCAACATGATCGCCACCATCGGGGCATTCATCCTCGGGATTGGCGTCGCGGTCTACTTCATCGTGATGATTTACACCTTCTTCAAGGGCGAGCGGACCTACCAGGATCCGTGGGACGCCCGCACCCTGGAGTGGAGCCTGCCGTGTCCGCCTCCGGAGTACAACTACCGCGTCATCCCCACCGTCCATGCGCGCGACAACTGGTGGTACCAGAAGCACCACAAGGAGGAAATCGCCAAGGAAAACGCCGAGCACGCCAAGGCGGAGGAGGCGCACGGTGGGATCCACATGCCGTTCCAGTCAATCTACCCGTTCATCGCGGCGCTGGGTATCCTGATCGGCGCCATCGGCGTCTCCGTGATCGATCCCGACCCGGGCCCGGGCCTCATCGGCAAGAAGCTCGCGGTTTCGCTGATTGGCTTCCTCATCTTCTTTGTCGCGGTCTGCCTCTGGTCGCTCGAGGGCAACGAGGGATACCATATCCATCCGAAGGCTGAAAAAGAATCGGAAACCTGAAACTTGAAACCTGAAGATTTTTTGAACCTGAAATTTTTACCATGAGTACCGCGGCGGCTGGCGCCATCGACCACCATCACGATCCGACGACGTCGACGGGCATTCCGAACAAGAAGCTCCTCATGTGGGCTTTCCTGGCCTCGGACTGCATGTTTTTCGGCTGCCTGATTTCAACGCACCTGATCTACCGCCTGCACCCGCCGCCCGGCGTGCCGGCCGCCCGGGATGTGTTCAGCATCGAGCTCACCTCGTTTTCGACGTTCATCCTGCTGATGTCCTCGCTGATGATGGCGCTGGCCGTCGACGCGATCCAGAAGGGCAACGTCAAGAGCCTGCGCACGTCGCTTCTCACCACGATTTTGTTCGGAAGTATTTTTCTCGGCTGCCAGGTCTACGAATTCAACAACTTCGTCTTCGAAAAGCACCTGACGATCACCAACAGCATCCTCGGCTCTACCTTCTTCACCCTGACCGGGACGCACGGCACCCACGTCGCCATCGGCGTATTGTGGCTCACGCTGATGTACATCCGCTCGTTCAAGCCGGCGGGCGCCGAGGCGGCCCGGGGCACGTGGCTGCTGCTGAGCTTCGTCCACCTGGTCGTTTTCATGGCGACCCTGGGGCTGTCAATGTACCTGGTCCTGCATTTTGCCCGGGCCGCGCAGGCGGGCGGGTTTGGGCTGCACACCTGCCTTCATTTCGGCAAGGTCGAGTACAAGGCGATCCTGGGGGCCATTGTCGGCTTCCTGGGCGTGAGATGGTTCGCCCTGCCGCGCGGACCGGTGGATTTCGACCAGCGCCATGCCATCGACGTCGAGATGATGGGCCTTTACTGGCACTTCGTCGACATCGTCTGGATCGTCATCTTCACCGCCGTTTATCTCCTGGAATACATCAAGTAATCGCATGAGCACATCCGCCGCCGACGCCGACGCCCATGATCACGGGCCCGGGGAAAACAAATTTGAGCTTTTCGTGCAGCTCGCGATGCTGCTGGCGGTCATCACCGGCATCGAGATCATCACCGTTTACCTGCCCTTTGCGAGCTGGCTGCTGATCACCACGCTGGTGTTTTTCTCGGCGGTGAAGTTTCTTTTCGTGATTTTCATCTTTATGCACCTGCGCTGGGACAAGCCGTTCTGCACGATCCTGTTTTTCATCGGGCTTTTCCTGGGCGGCGGCACGATGTGGGCCCTCCTCAAGCTTTTCGGCGCCGCGGCGAGCTTTCCGCTGTCGTCGGCCGGGATGTGATCGACGGGGGGCAATGGCGGAACGAACCGGCCTTTGTCGCCGGGCTCGTTCTGCTCGGGTGGCTTTACGCGCTTCTGGCCGGGCCCCTCAGGGGCCGCCTGGCCCCCGGGCAGCCTTTCCCGCGCGCGCCGGCGGTGCGCTTTTTCTCAGCGCTGGTGCTCTTCTATCTCGCCGTCGGCTCGCCCTTCGGCCGGCTGGCGGTGGCTTTTCTTTTCAGCGCGCACATGGCGCAGGAACTGGCGATCATGTACCCGGTGGCGGGCCTCGCGCTGAGCGGGGTGCCGTTCTGGATGGCCGACGCAGTGCTGGCGCGGCCGGCGTTGCGCCGGCCGCTGGGCTGCCTGCTGCACCCGCTGGTCGGTGGTGCGCTCTTCGTCCTGGTCGTCACCGCCTGGCATATGCCGCGCCTTTTTGAATGGGCGCTGGAGGATGAATCGATGCACGCGGTCCAGCATGTCCTGCTTTTCGGCGTTTCGCTGCTATTCTGGTGGCCGCTGCTCAGTCCCTCGCGCGTGTTTCCTCCCCTGAGGTTTGGCGGGCGGATGATCTACCTTTTCTGCATCGAGGTCGCCCTGACCGCCCTTTTCACCTATCTCCTCATGGCCGATCACCCGATCTACCCGACCTATGAATACGCCCCGCGGATCGTGGCCGGCCTGAGCGCGATTGACGACCAGGTCCTGGGCGGCATCCTGCTGAGCGCAGTGAGTTCGCTCGTGATGGTTGGGTTCCTGGGCTGGAATTTCTTTCGTTGGTCAAAAACCGATATTCACCCAAACAGCCCGGCCGCCCGGCGCTGAACCTGCGGGCCCCATGATGCCAAATCCGACAGTCACGAACGAGTTGAGGACTCCCCCCGCGGTGATCGCAGTCATTGTCGCGATCAGCGCGGCGGCCAGCTTGTTTCTCGCGTGGCTCGTCTATGGCCATGCTCCCGCGGATGTCGCCGGAACCCGCCTGACGTTCCTCCCGGCGGTCAATGCCCTGCTCAACGGTCTCTGCACCGTCGCTTTGCTCATCGGCTACCGCTGCGTGCGCCGCGGAGCCCTCATCGCCCATCGCAACAGCATGTTCGCCGCCTTCATCTTCTCCAGCGCCTTTCTCGTCACCTACATCACCAACCATGCCCTGCATGGAGACATGCGCTTCCACGGCACCGGGCCCATCCGCACCTTTTACCTGTCGCTGCTCGCCTCCCACATCTTCCTTTCCGTCGTCGCCCTTCCCCTGATCCTGATCACCTTTTTCCTCTCGCTCACCGCCCGCTTCCCCGCCCACCGCCGCCTGGCCCGCATCACCTTCCCGATCTGGCTCTACGTCTCCGTCACCGGAGTCATCGTCTACGCGATGCTCGCTTCCTATCATTGAAGATCGAAGGTGGGGCGGGGGGGGGGGGGCGGGCGGG
>Ga0302326_10010725_pt1 | contig 19826 bp, 18 predicted proteins | sample Palsa_T0_3_FD_202264 | JGI IMG/M metagenome (GOLD analysis project Ga0302326, IMG submission 202264) | Peat permafrost microbial communities from Stordalen Mire near Abisko, Sweden - Palsa_T0_3 | ecosystem: Environmental > Terrestrial > Soil > Palsa > Peat permafrost | place: Sweden: Abisko...
GCCAGCAAAGCGATCGATTTATACGTGCTGGCCTTGCGGCCGAAGAAATCGACGAAGACTCCCTTGGACCCCGCGTTCTGATCGGCGATGAAGCCGACGGCGCCGCCGGCCGCCAGCACTTCGGTCACTTCGGTGGTGGCCCCTTTTTTGGCGATGATCCGCTGGCCTTGCCGCTCGCGGACTCCCAATAGCCAGCGGTTGACGTAAGGGTTGTCCATCGGCCGGGCCACGCTGGTGGTTTCGAAGCCGAGCGTCGCCAGAACATAGCCGAGGATCTCCCAGTTGCCGTAATGGCCGGTCAGGAGGATCAGACCGCGCCCGCGCTGCATCAGGAGCTTGATGACCTGGTCGAAATTCTCCAGCTCAACGAAGCGTGGCCAGGTGTCGATGCGAATCAGCCGGGTGGTGAAGAGAACCTCCACGAAGAGCATGATGAGCTGCTGCACGCTTCGCCGGGCGAGCTGCTCGCGCTGACGCTGGGAAATCGCCGGAAAGCTGCGGCGGAGATTCCCCAGGCTTCGGTCCCGGTGTTTCTTGTCGAATCGATAAACGAGCGAGCCGAGCAGCTTGGCCGTCTGGAGGTTGGCGTCGATCGGGAAACTATGCAGCGCCATCGAGACCGTGCGCAAGCCGATGTACTGAAGCAGGTCGACCCACGCGTTCCTCGGCTTTCCCATGCGACCGGGATGATAGCGTGGCGCGACGGGCGGCGCAAGGCGGGAGGGCAGCATCTGGAAAGCTCGAGTTCTGTGTGAAAACCCGAATGACGAAACCAGAAACCAGAATCAAGCCAGAATGACGAATGACCGAATGAGGGAACCGCGCGTTTTTGCTGCCGTCGATCGAGCGCAAGGGCCGGCGCCGTGGGTGTCGGGCGAATTAAAAGCCGTTTCAGAACCGAAATGTCTCGTTGATCGCTGCCTAGCCGCGACGCGCAGCGGAGCGAGTCCAGCGGCGTTTCTCGCGGTTTCAACGGGATTCGCCTGAACACGTCTGCCAGACTCGCTCTAAGCAGCGATCGACGTCGCAATCGGTTCGGAAACCGCTTGTTTAAGCCTTTTCGCGCGGCCAAAGCCTGGAGCGGCGAACAACTTACCCCCTCTCCCGGTACTCCGGGAGAGGGCAGGGGTGAGGGTGATTCCGAGTACCAACGGCGCCAGAATTCCAAATCACCCTCACCCCAACCCTCTCCCGGCGTACCGGGAGAGGGGGCCAGAAGAACGCGGGCATTAGCCGCGCGAAGCAGAATAGCCGAAAGCGGCGTGCCATTCGGTCATTCGTCATTCGGGCTTGATTCTGGTTTCTGGTTTCGTCATTCGGGTTTCCCGCCTGCCTTATCAAAACGAGCTTCGATTATACCTTTGACGGCTGATAGCAAGCCGATACGATGTCGAGCGTCATCGCGTCGGACTCGGCAGGAACGCGTGCGCGTTCCGGATGTTGCCGTACTTCGCGGGACTCACTGGCAAAGTCGAAGGAGATCGAATGAAAGTTCGCAACCGGTTCATGATGTCCGTCGCGCTCTTGGCGTTGGCGCTGGCCTCTGGCGCGCAGGCACAGGTTCTGGATCAGGTCCCCTCGAACGCGATTGCAGTAGTCAAAATCAAGAACCTCAACGGGCTGAATGCGAAGATGATCAAGCTCGCCAATGCCTGGGGTCTCGACGAGATGGCTCCCGACTTCAAGGACCCGCTTGGATCGTTCCTTGAAAAGGCTCACATGAGCCAGGGCATCAATAAAGACGGCGATATGGCGATTGCTTTCTTCCCCGCGGCCGATGCGGGGCCGGCCGCTGCGCCGGCGGAAGCCCCGGGCGAGAACGGCGGGGGGCCAGGCCTGGAGAATAGTCCGCCGCCGCAGGTGCTCGGGCTGGTGCCGGTAAGCGATTACAGTGCGTTTGTCGGCAACTTCAAGGATCCCCACGAAGACGGCGAAATCACCGCTGCTACCAACCACCAAGACGGCAAGCCGGTCTTTATCGCCCATTGGGGTGACTTTGCGGCAATCGCGGACATCAAGACACTTCTGCAAAACAAGCCGAGCGGGTTCAAGCTCGCGGGGCTGGCCGTTCAGGAAGCCGAGAAGGACATCACTGTCTTTGCGAACATGGATCAGCTCCGCGCCTTCGGCTTCAAGCTGAAGGAACAGCGTCAGAAGCTGCTGGATGCGATGGCGAAGAACCTCGGCAATGACGAGGCCAGCAAGAAGCTGGAACCGGTGCTCAAGGCCGTCGTGAACATGTACATGAACGCGGTGCAGGACTTCATCGAGCAGGGGACCAACGGCGTGGCGAGCATCCAACTCTCCGACGCGGGAATCAACACCGCGGCATTCGCCGAGTTTCAGCCGGATTCACGGCTCGGAAAGAACTTCTCGCAACTGCGGGGCAAGTCGGTTGATTCGGCGCTGGCGGGCTTGCCGGACAAGAAGTATTTCGCCGTCGGCGGGTATTCGGCCGACGGGAAGGTGGCTCAGCAGATGCTGTCGAACCTGGCCGATCCTGTGATTGCAGAGTTGGGGCAGGCGGGGGATCAATGGAAATCGCTCGGCGATGCAATATCGGCGGCGAAAGATGTGCTCGGCAACACCAATTCGTCGAGCGCCGGCTACGTGGTCCCCACGGGCGCGCCTGGACAGGAGGCGATTTTGCAGACCGTGGCGGTTTCCAGTGGCGATGCCAAGGCAATCCGGGATTCCAACCGAAAGATGTTCACGGCATTCGCCGACCTCTTGAAGAGCGGCCCACAATCCACCAACGCCCCCATGACCGTCGACTTCAAGCCCGATGACAAGACCGTCGACGGCGTCACCTTCGATCACCTGCAGTCGAATCTTGCCATGGATCCGAATGATCCCAAGGCGGCCCAGGCGCAGCAGGCGATCGCCCTTCTCTACGGCCCCAACGGCATCGGCGGCTACGGCGGCGCCGTGGACGACACTCACTACATCATGGTGTCCGGCGGCAACGATCAGTTGCTCAGCGATCTGATCGCCTCGGCCAAGGGAGGCCAGGACGTGATCAGCTCCCGCGCGCCAGTGGCGATGGTGGCATCACATCTTTCGAAGAACCCGGTAGTGTTCTACTATGTGTTCCTCGATCAGATCGCCACATCGGCAACGAAGCTGGCGGCAAACTTTGGGTTTCCGATCAAACTGAATCTTCCCGATAACCTTCCACCGATCGGGTTCTCCGCCGCCACCGACGGGCCGTCCATTCGGCTCGAAGGCTTCATTCCGACGGAGCTGGTTCAGAACTTGATTTCCGCCGGTCTCAAAGCCCGCCAGGACATGCAGGCGGGGAACAATGGCCCGCAGTGAGACAATGGATAATTGATAATGGACAGTGGATAATGGACAGATCCATTAATGGAACATTTCGCGGATTTTTGCGGCGACGTCGTCGCTCCGCATGAGGCTTTCGCCGATGAGGGCGGCGCTGACGCCGGCGGAGGCGAGTTTGAGAACATCTTCGCGGGTGTTGATGCCGCTCTCGCTGACGAGCACCGAGCGGTCCTCCACCAGTTCGGCCAGACGTAGCGTGTTTCCCAGGTCGGTGACGAACGTCCGCAGATCGCGGTTGTTGATCCCCAGCAGACTGTAGCTGCGGTGCGGAAAGCCGATGACGTGATCGCGCACGCGCATCAGATTGTCCATGTCATGGACTTCGATCAGGCAGGTGAGGCTCAACTCGGTGGCAAGAATCTGCAGGTCGATCAACTGGCTGGTTTCCAGGCACTCGGCGATCAGCAGCATCGCATCGGCGCCGCAGGCCCGCGTCTCGTACACCTGATACGGGTCGATGATGAAATCCTTGCGCAGCACCGGCAGCTTGACCCGATCGCGGATTGCATGAACGTATTCGAGCTTCCCCTGAAAAAACGGCTCATCGGTCAGAACGCTCAGCGCATCGGCGCCGGCGGCGGCGTAGGTTTGCGCGATCGCCACCGGATCGAAATCCGGCCGGATCACGCCTGCGCTCGGTGACGCCTTTTTGACTTCCGCGATCAGATTCAAAGCCTTATTTGGCTTGCGGGTCACGGCGTGGAAGAAGTTTCGCGGCCGGCCCAGCGTGCCGATCGTTTCCTGCAGTGATTCAAGTGGAATCCGCTGCTTGCGATCTTCCACCTCGCGCCGTTTGCTCACCAGAATTTTGTCCAGCACGCTGCTCATAGGAAAACCAGGGTCTGGCGATTAAAATTCACCGCGGCCGCAAACGCGGCGGGAAACTTTAAGCCGGGCCTTTCGCATGTCAATCTTAGCCGCTGCCAGCCTCTCTGACAGTGGTAACGACTCGTTTGCGCCGTGGGTACTGGTTGTCATGATTGCGATTGCCGCCGCTGGGGCCACGGGACTTTTCCGCGCCCGCTCGGTGAGCGGGCCGTACCGGCTGCCGGTTGCCCGAGGGACGCTTCTGCGGCTGATGCTCGCGGCCTCGATCGGTTGCTTCGTCTGGCTGCTCGCGCAGCAATTTTATATGCAAATTCGCCATCCCATGGCTCCGACTACGCAGCCGGCGAGCATCGAGGCCAATCTGTCTCCGATGGACTGGGTGTTTCTCACGATCCTGCCGCCGATTTTCGCATTTCCCGCGGTTCTCGCCGCCGATATCGTGCTGCTCGGCGGTGCATCGCAGGTCGAACGATTGGGATTGCGTCGCGATCCGCTGCCCGGCGCCGCCCGCGGGCTGCTTGGGATTGTGATCGCCTCCCCGATGATCTGGTTTGTCTCCTCGGTTACCGAGCGGGCCTACGAAGCGCATCATTACCTGCATCCGCAGGAGCACGAGCTGCTGAAAGTGATGGGGGACACGACCAATCCCACCGTCCGCATGGCACTCATCGTCGGTGCTGTGATCCTGGCGCCGCTGTTTGAAGAGACGATCTTCCGCGCTCACGTGCAGACGTTTGTGCGGGAAATGCTCTGCCGGTTGAGTGGCGTGCTTCCGGTTGCAGCCGCGTCAGAAATGCCGGACGTCCCGGATGAGGCTTTGCCCTTCGCGGAAGAAAAAAACATTCAAATCGCTCCGACCTTGCCATCCCGCCCCGTCGGCTGGCAGACCTGGACCGCGATCCTCATTGCCTCGGCACTGTTCACGTCCGTCCATCCCCGGTGGATGTGGCCGCCGATCTTTTTCCTGGCGATCTGTCTCGGCTACGCCTACGAACGAACCGGCAGCCTGTGGACCAGCATCGTCATGCATTCTCTCTTTAATGCCACGAGCACGTATTTGTTTCTGAATCAGGGCCAGTGATCCGGTAATATCCTTCCACCATATGATTTCGATCGATGAACAGATTCGTATTCTGGGCCGGCGCTGCGAGCGGATCCTCAGCGAAGAAGATCTGCGGCGGAAGCTGGCACGCAGCGAAGAAACGGGAAAGCCGTTGCGCATCAAGCTCGGAATGGACCCAACGGCCCCGGACGTAACGCTCGGGCACGCGGTTCCGCTGCGTGTCATTCGCCAGTTTCAGGAGTGCGGCCACAAGGCGGTGCTGATCATCGGCGACTACACCGCGCGCGTCGGAGATCCGTCGGGCCGGGACGCGACCCGGCCGATCCTCAAAGGCGAAGAGATCGACGCCAACGCGAAAACATACGTTGCCCAGGTCGGCAGAATTCTTTTGACCGACGCGGCTCATCTCGAGGTGCGGTGGAACGGGGAATGGCTCGCGAAGCTGAACCTCGTCGACATCATCCGCCTCGCCGGCCGCAAGACGGTGGCGCAGATGCTCGATCGGGATTCGTTCAAGGATCGTTTCACCAAAGGCGTGGACATTCGATTGCACGAACTGCTCTATCCACTTTTGCAGGGCTGGGACAGCGTCGTGATTGACGCAGACGTGGAGATGGGGGGCAGCGATCAGTTATTCAACAACCTCGTCGGCCGGGAATTTCAGAAGGAAGAGGGGGGCGAGGGGCAGGTGGTGATCGTGACGCCGTTGCTCGTCGGCACCGACGGCGTGAACAAGATGTCCAAGAGCAAGCGAAACTATATCGCAATTACCGACCCCCCCGGCGGGCAATCCGGGATGTTCGGCAAGATCATGAGCCTTGCGGATTCGGCGATGGAAGGTTACTACCAACTCGTGACGGAAGTTCCGATGGAGGAATACCGCGAGCTGATCCGCGATCATCCGCGCGACGCCAAAGTTCGCCTCGCAAAAGAAGTGATCTCCTGGCTGCACGATCCGTCCGCGGCCCAGGCGGCGGAGGCGGAATGGAACCGCGTCTCGCACGGTGTCGGAATTCCCGACGACACAAAGGAAATTATCGTCGGCACCGGCCCGCACAAGCTCGCGCCGCTGCTGGTCAAGGCGGGTTTGGCGGCGTCAAACAGCGAGGCGGTGCGAAAGTTGAAGGAAGGGGCGGTGTATCTCGACGAAGTGCGGGTGGTCGACTTCGCGAAGGAATTTTCGCTCGAGAAACCGACCATCGTAAAGTTGGGGCGCAAGTTCGCGCGGCTCGTGCCGTAGCCTCGACTGCTTAGAATTTGCTGACGGCCCACTCCCTCTCCCGTCACTCCGGGAGAGGGCCGGGGTGAGGGTGATTTCGAGCGTACGAAGATGTGGGATATTCCCCTCAAATCAACCAGTGCATGAACACTTTGGCGAGATAGAGCGTCAGAAAGAACCCGCCGCAGTCGGTAAAGGTTGTCGCGAAGATCGTGGCGGACTGTGCCGGGTCGAACCCAAACCATTTCATGACGAATGGAATTGCTACCCCCGTGAGACATGCGTTCACGTGATTGAGCGCCAGTGCCATGCAGACGACCAGGCCGAGCATAAACGCGTGTTGATGGTAGTTGAACGCGCCGCAGAGAGCGCAGATCCACGTCGTGACGCCGATGGCGATTCCGGTCAGGACGCCGACGATCAGCTCGCGATAGAGAATCCCGCGGAGCATTTTCTGATCGACCTCGCCCAGCGCGATGCCGCGGATGGAGACGGCCATGGCCTGCGCGCTGGCGTTTCCTCCCATGCCCGAGACGATTGTCTGATACGCTGCGAGGATCGGCAGCGCGGCGATGACGGAGTCGAACTTGGCGACGACGGCGGCGGCGAGAAACGCGGTCGCCAGGTTGACTTCCAGCCACCAGACGCGTTTTTTGAAACTGAACTGCCAGGGGCTGCTCAGCCGCTCATCGGCGCCCGCGCCGACCATCTTCTGCACGTCTTCGGTGGCCTCTTCGGTTATCACGTCCATCACATCGTCGAGCGTGATGATCCCCAGCAGCCGGTTCTGATCGTCCACGACCGGAACGGCCAGGTAATTGGAGCGGCGCATCACACGGGCAACCTGTTCCTGGTCCATGGTGGCCGGCACGCGCGTCACCTCCGATTGCATGATCTGCGCCAGGCGTTTTTCCGGCCCCCGGAGAATCAGATCGCGCATGGAGAGCACGCCGAGCAGATGCCGCCGCTGATCGATCACGTAAACGTAGAGCATCTGGCTGAGCTGTTCGTTGAGCCGGCGCAGCTGGGCGATCGCCTGCTCGACGGTCAGGTGGTCAACCAGGGCGGTGACCTCCGTGGTCATGATTCCGCCGGCGGTATCCGGCGCATATTGTTCGAGGTTGCGGACGTCCTCGGCGTCGGCCGGAGTCAGCTCCTCGATAATGGCGTCGTGAACCCCCGCGGGGAGGTACTCCAGCACGTCGACCCGATCGTCCGAATGCATGGCCGAGACAACCATCGATGCCTCGGGCGCTTCCATACCGGTCAGCACCTCGGCGGCGCGCGGCGGGTCCATCTCGGCGAAGATGCGCGCGGCGGTATCCGGATCGAGATACTCAGCAACTCCCGCGGCCTCGCGCGGGGAAAGGTTCTCCAGAACCTCGGCGCCGTCGGCGGCGGGGATATCCTCAATCCGCTCGGCAACCGCCGCATCGGCGTCGGGCGGTCGAGTGGCCGCGGCATCGTCAACCGAGTCGTCGTTGAATGAGGAGAGAGACTTATCCATCATGAAAATCGTCTTTCCGAGAATTCTCAGTCGAGCGATGCGTACCAGAGCAGCGTCGCCGATTCCTTGACCAGGTCGTGATTGCTGTGCCGCCGGGTATCGAGCCCGGCGAGCTCGAAGCCGCATTTGGGAAGTAGATGATACATTGGCGCGTTGTCAGCGCGTGTCTCTGCGCTGACGGCGCGCAATTGTTTCTCCCGCGCCGTGCCGATCAGCATCAGAAGCAGGGCGGTGGCGATTCCCTCCCGGCGGTAGTCGCTATCGACACGCAGATCGATCACGCGCAGCGTGTCGGACTGAGTCGGGGCTGCCAGCAGCATCGCGACCGGCGTGCTGTCCCGCACCACGGCCAGGACGACGCCTTCGTTTGCGCCGCCGAGGACCTGGCGGAGGAAGAACCGGTTCCGGACATCGATCGGATTTGAGACGACGCTCGGCGAGCGCATCGCCCGCTCCTCCAGCCGCCAGGAAACCGCGACTCCTTCGCCGGCTTGCTCGACATGGAGGTAGTGCGTTGATTCGATCGTTCCGTCGATCTCGATGAGGCCGTCGATGTCCGCGAGTGTGGCGGCCCGAATCTCCATCAGCGTAGAATAGCACGCGGGATAGTGGATAGTGGATAGTTGATAGTGAATTGCGAATGCAGTTATCGACTATCCACTATCATCTATCATCTATCAACTGTCCACTATCCACCATCCACCGCACCATGCCGCCGGATTTTTTTGAATTTCGTGAGAAAATGACGACGCGGCCGCGCGTTCCGGAAAAGCCTGCGCCGGGAGGGGAAACGGGCGCGATCAGCGTCAGCGAGCTGACGGGCCGCATTGACCGTGCGCTCAAGGAGGGATTTGCCGACGCGCTGCTGGTGCGCGGCGAACTGAGCAATTTCGCGCGCAACGCCACCTCCGGGCATCTTTATTTCACGTTGAAAGACGCGCAGTCGTGCATCGAGTGCGTGATGTGGAAGTCGGACGCCGTTCGGCTGAAATTCGCGCCGGCTGAGGGGATGGATCTTGTCGTGGTGGGGCGACCTGGCGTGTTTGGGAAGCGCGGACGATATCAGCTGTACGCAACATCGCTGCGCCCCGTGGGACAGGGGGCGCTGGAGCTGGCATTTCAACAATTGCGCGCCAAGTTGGCGGCGGAGGGGCTCTTCGATGCCGCCCGGAAGCGACCGCTGCCGGCGTTTCCGCTGGCGATCGTCCTGGTCACCAGCCGTGAGGGAGCGGCGCTGCAGGACGTGCTCAAGGTCCTGCGTCGATTTCCCTGGCTGCGTCTGCGGCTTTATGCGGTGCCGGTGCAGGGGGACGGGGCGGCGCCGACGATCGTTGCCGCGCTGCGCCACCTGCAGACGGCGCTGCGGCCTGGCGAGGGGGACGTTGTGCTGCTGGCTCGAGGAGGCGGTTCATTGGAGGATCTCTGGGCGTTTAACGAAGAGGCGGTCGCGCGGGCGATTGCCGCATGTCCGGTGCCGGTGATCACGGGAATCGGACATGAAGTGGACGTGTCCATTGCCGATCTGGTGGCCGATTATCACGCCCACACTCCCACGGAAGCCGCTCAGGTTGTCTCGGCAAATTGGCGCGATGTTCACGCGGCGCTGGAAACGCAGGCAGTGCGGCTCAACCGGGCGCTGCGGGCGAAAGTGCAGGGAGCGCGGCAGTTTCTCGTGGGAGTCGAGCGCCACGAATTTTTCCGCCGGCCGTTCGAGCAGATCAACCTGCGCCGCCAGCTTCTCGACGATCGACAGCGGGGGCTGACCCTCGCGCTGCGGAATCGTCTCCGCGCCGCGGAGCAGAAGCTGGGCGCGGCGCATGCGCGGCTTGCGGCACGGCACCCGCGCGTGCTGGTTGGGCTGCGTCTCCAACAGACCGCCGCGCTGGCCGCCCGATTGAGCCGGTGTCAGAAATTATTGTTGGATCGCTGGAGGGAGCGGATCGGCGCGACCGGCGCACGCCTGACGGCGCTGAGCCCGGCGGCGGTGCTCGCCCGGGGATATTCGATGACTACCCGGGCGGATGGGACGCTGATCCGCTCCGCGACGGACGTTCGGCACGGGGACCGGTTGCTTACCCGCGTCTCTGACGGGGTGATCAAATCGGTGGCGCAGAACTCGGCGCAACTGGAGCTGTTCGAGCCGACGGCGGGAGGGGAGTCGTGAGTTAATTGCGAACGGCGGCGTCTCAGGCGAACGCGCAAACGCGATCTCCATCGCGGCCGTCGATTTGTTGAGCGTCCGGGAAGGGCGCGGGAAGCCGGCCGTTACCGCCGGTGGGATGTCCGTTGGTGGTGTGGCGAATGTGGTGATGGATCACTTCGAGTCTGCGTGCCACGCTCCCCATCGACTCGGGCCGTTTGGACGGAGGTGTCCGAACGCATTCCATGACGACCACCGACAACGTCTCGGGGACGCCAACATTCAGCTCGCGCGGCGAAGGAATCTTCTCGTCGATCAGAAAGCTGTTGCTCTTTTTTGCGATCCGGAAGAGCGTGGGGATGTTTTTGCCCGTTAGCGCCCAATAGAGCGTGGCGCCGAAGTTGAACACGTCGGTGCGATTGGTCACCGGGCCGCAATTCACCTGCTCCGGCGAGATGTAGTCGGGAGTTCCCTGCACGCGCGCCTTCACTTGGCCGATCTTGCAGGCCTGGCCGAGGTCGATCACTTTGACCTCGCCGCCGCTGGCGCGGAGAATATTGTTGGGCTTGAGGTCGCAATGAACGAAGCCGGCGGCGTTGAGAGCATCGAGAGAGCGCGCGACTTGTATAAAGCAGTCCAGCGTGGAATCGAGGGATGAGGTCGGCCGGGTCTCCAGGGGCTGACCATCAAACAGCTCCAGAATCAGCGCGGCATCGGTGACTTTTCGAAAGATCGTCCGGTTCATCAACAGCTCAATCGACCGCCGTAAACCTGGATGAATCACCGCCCGGCCAATCTCGAATTCGGCTTCGAGCTGGGAGATAAACCGCTCCGACTTGGCATCGCCCTTGACCACATGCTTGAGGGCGTAAATCTGATGGGACTTCGGATCGGCGACGGCGTATATCTCGCTGGCGGCACCCGTGCCTAAATGGCAGAGAACCTCAAAGCCAAACAATTCCCTTGGAACTGCGGACCCAGCCTGCTTCGAATTGACAGCGGTGAAGTCCATCTTGATGCCCAACGATCTGAACAGCGGCCCAATGCCGTGGACCGTGCCCCGGTCCACCATACATACGCGGCAGTCGGCCCTTTATTCGCGGTGAGGAAGGAAAAAAAATCCAGAGGCACAGATTACCCATGTCAGAATGGGTGATCTGTGCACCGGAATGCACCGCGCTAGCAAAGAAATGCGAAGCGTACGGCTCTATTTCTTCCAAACGGTTGATTTGAAGGACTTTAGCGCTTCCTTCAACTGATCTTCCAGCTCGGAAGTGAGCTCTTTCTTCTCCGCGAGGCCTTGCCGCAGGGTGGGAGCGCTGGCGTCCACATAGGCAAGAAGTGCGTCCTGAAACTCACCGACGCGGTTCACCGGAATGTCGTCAAGATATCCCTTGGTACCGGCGTAAATCGCGATGACTTCCTGCTCGATCACCATCGGCTTGTATTGCGGCTGCTTCAGCAACTCCACCAGGCGAGCGCCGCGGTCGAGCTGAGACTGCGTGGCCTTGTCCAGCTCGGTTCCCAACTGCGCGAAGGCTTCCAACTCGCGGTATGCCGCCAAGTCGAGGCGTAGCGACCCGGCGATTTTCTTCATTGCCTTGGTCTGGGCGTTTCCGCCCACGCGCGACACGCTGATGCCCACGTTGATCGCCGGGCGAACCCCGGCGAAGAACAGGTCCGGCTCGAGGTAAATCTGGCCGTCGGTGATGCTGATGACGTTGGTGGGGATGTAGGCGGAAACTTCGCCTTCCTGGGTCTCGATGATCGGCAGGGCGGTGAGCGATCCGCCGCCCTTGTCGGCGCTGAGCTTCACGGCGCGTTCGAGAAGCCGGCTGTGGAGATAGAAAACGTCGCCCGGATACGCCTCGCGGCCGGGAGGGCGGCGCAGCAGCAGCGAAAGCTGGCGGTAAGCGGCAGCCTGCTTGGAAAGATCGTCGTAGACCACCAGCGTCGCTTCACCCTTCCACATGAAATACTCGGCCATCGCACAGCCGGCATAGGGGGCGATGTATTGCAGCGGGGCGGGATCGGCGGCGGTCGCCACGACAACGGTCGTGTATTCCATAGCGCCATGCGCTTTGAGCGTATCGACGATCGCGGCGGTGCTGGACTCTTTCTGTCCAACCGCCACGTAGAAACATTTCACGCCCGCCCCTTTTTGATTGATGATCGTGTCCAGCGCGATGGCGGTCTTGCCGGTCTTGCGGTCGCCGATGATCAGCTCGCGCTGTCCGCGGCCAATCGGAATCATCGCGTCGATCGGCTTAATGCCGGTCTGCAGCGGCTCCTTCACCGGCTGGCGCTCGGCGATACCCGGCGCGACGATGTCCATCTTGCGGGATTCGCTGGATGCGATCGGCCCCAAACCGTCGATCGGCTGGCCGAGCGGAGTGACGACGCGGCCCATGACCGCGTCGCCGACCGGCACTTCCAGCAGCCGGCCGGTGGATTTCACGGAGTCGCCTTCCTTGATGTCCAGGTAGCTTCCGAAGATGACGGCGCCGATGGAATCTTCTTCAAGGTTGAAGACCTGGCCCATCGTTCCGTTTTCGAACGCGAGCAACTCGCTGGCCATCGCATTTTGCAGGCCGTAGATGCGGGCGATTCCGTCGCCTACTTCGATGACAGTCCCCACTTCCGTGACGTTGACCTGCTGGTGAAAGTTAGTGATTTCCTGCTTCAGGATGCTGGTGATTTCGGCGACGTTGATGGCCATTCAGTTCTCCGGACGTTGAAAGGTTGTGTTTCCTAGATACGTTTATGCAATTCGCGACCTGTCAAAACTCGTCTTTAACCACTGCCCCTGGGGCAGCGTCGCTACCGGCGTGTGCATTGGCGCGCACTTATCATCGCGCGCCTACTTGGGCGCGGCGGCGAAGAGCTTCTCCTGCATCGCCGCGAGCTGATAGCGGACGCTGGCGTCGATCAGCCGGTCTTTTACCCGCAGAATCATTCCGCCGATGATCGAATCATCCACCGTCTGATGCACGATGGCGTGACGCCCCATCGCCGATCCAATTTGCTGACGAACCCGCTCCAGTTCATCGTTGCTCAGTTGATACGCAACCGTGACTTCGACTTCAACGTTGCCCAGTTGATCGTCGAGCAGATCGCGATACGCCGCTGCAATGTCGGCCAGATGACGGAGCCGCCCGTGGCGGTCGAGCACGCGCAGAAAATTCATCACCAGCGGCGAGGCGCTGGCGGCGAAAATTTTCTCCAGGGTGGCGGTGCGCTGCGAGCGCCCGATCGCGGGATCCGACAAAAAAGTCCCGAACTCGGGATCGGAATCGAGGACCTGCCGGATTGCGGACAGTTCCTCGCCGACCGGCTGCGCTTGGTTTTGGGCCGTGGCGATCTCGATCAGCGCTCTGGCGTAGGAAATCTCGATGGCGGTAGGCTGGGAAAGCGCCATCAGTTCTTCCCTACTTTCGCAAACTGCTCGATGCTCTGATTCACCAGGTCGCGTTGGTCGTCGGGATTGAGATTCCGGCGAAGAATCTTCTCGGCGACGCTGGTCGCCAATTGCGCGGCCTGGTGATAGATGTCGGCGATCGCCTGCGTGCGGGCGGCTTCGATATCCCGCAGCGCCCGCTCCTTGGTCTCCTCTGCTTCCTGCTGTGCATGCGTGCGGATTTGGGCGGCCAGCCGCTCGCCATCGGCGGCTGCCTTGGCGAGAAGGTCGCGGGTTTTCTCCGCCGCGGCGGCTAGCTGGGCGTTGTAGTCCTTGAGCGTCTGCTCAGCCTTGAGGCGTGTCGCCTCGGCGTCGGCAATGTCCTTGCGGATGCGTGCCTCGCGGGCCTTGAGCCCCACGAGCACGTTCTTCCACGCGGTCTTATAGAGGAAGATCGCCAGGACGATGAAAATGACCAGGACCCAGAGTCCCCCGACCACATTCAGGTCGAGCAGTTGGGCTTGGGGTTCGGTTCCGGATTCGGCTGCCTGAAGCGGGATCGCCAAACCCATCAGCAGGGCCGATATTGCGAAAAATTTCCTGAGCATCTGGCAACCTCCTGGTGACGAGAGCAACTGTGTCAAAACGCATCTGCCGAGGATTATCCCGGCAGATGCGGAACTGTGGTTAGACCGCGTGGGCGAGCACGAAGGCCAGAATGATCGCGGTGAAGGTGAATCCTTCGACCAGAGCGGCCGCGATAATCATCTGGGTGCCGATGCGCCCGCCAGCTTCGGGCTGGCGTGCGATGCCTTCCATCGCCGAGCCGCCGATCTGACCGATGCCGCGTCCGCCACCGACGACCGCGATGCCCATGCCGATTCCAGCGCCGGCAATGGCGAGACCCTTGTCCGAAATCAGTGCATCGGCAAGGGGGAGTAATAAGGAAACCATAACGCTTCTCCTGCGGGCAAGAGCCCGTGAAATTCGCCTCTCCAGGCCGGATGAAAATTGGCCTGCGATGCGACATGAATATGCCGAACTTGGTGTTTGGGACGCCTGGAGTCGGCTTTCCTGGCGAGGCTCGTCAAGTGTTTTCCCTTCTTGTTAATGCTCCGGCGCCACGGCGCTTGCGAGGAACAAGGTGGTCAGAAACACGAAAATGTACGCTTGAAGAAATGCGACGAAGATTTCCAGCAGCTGAATGCACAGATCCAGAAGCCCGATCGGCACCCCGACGACAAAATGCAGCACGCCCAGCGGTATTCCCACGATCAGGCTGATGAGCACCGCCAGCAGCACGTGCCCCGCGACCATATTTGCAAACAATCGAATGCACAGCGCGAACGGCTTGATCAGCGCTCCCAGAAGTTCCAGGGCGAGCAGCAGCAGGAACATGGGGATATCCGCCGCCCACAAGAGGTTTGATTCGCCTTTCTTGGGGCGAAAGACATGCGGGGCAAAGTTCCAGAGATAGATCGGAATCGCCAGCAGAATCGCCAGCACCGGCGACATCACTTTGCCGTGCTCTTCGGAGTGCGCCGCCGGAGCGTGACCGCCGAATTCATCGTCGTGGTAATGGCCCGTCGGATTTCCGAATGCTTTGAAGTCGCCTGGAAGGTCCGCAGCGAGACCTTCGCCGCGGACGTGCTCCAAGTCGTGGGCCGCCTCGTGGGGCGGGATTCCGCTGGAGGTATGTTCCTCATGATGGCCGTGATGGCCGTAGGTGCCGCTCATCAGCGCGCGGGCGATGGTGTCGATCCCCTGGGCGTGGATGAAGAAAAATGCGCAGATGGCCAGTGCCGCCGTCGTCGGAACCGTGCCGGTGGCGGCCCCACCGAGATGTTCGATTTTGCCGTGCGTGATCAGCTCGATGATCGTCGCGATGGGGATGCATCCGAGCAGATTGCAGAACAGGATGAAAAAGAAGACCGTCCAGAGAAACGGCACAAAGCGGTCGGTGTTTTCTTTCAGAGCCGGGCGGAACACCTCCAGCCGCAAAAATTCCAGGATCGATTCGAAGAGATTCTTCGCGCCCGTCGGCGGTCCGCTGTCCGGCTTGGGAAAAAGACGGGGAAAGATCCATGCCATCAGGAGAGCGGCGACCAGCGCCATCACCATCGGGTTGTTGACGTGCAACGGCCCGATGCTGAAGAGCGTGTGCGGGAGAACTTCATCAAGAGGATCAGACGCGGCAAGGAGCATGTGCATGATCGCTGATGCCTTCTAATGCGAAAGTGTTTCCATGGGTCTGGCCGGCGTTCGGAGTTGGCTCACGAAGACGCCACACATGCCAAACAGAGTAAGCCAGTACAGCACAAGCATCCAGTAGACAAACGCGGTGGATGTGTGCAGCAGCGAAATGATTGCGCACGCTCCGCCGAGACAGAGAACCAGGTGGAGAATCGATCCGAGGAAAGCCGCCTGAAATCCGGATGCAGGAGACGGCTGGGAAAGTCGATAGAGCGGGAAGAGGCCGAGGGTGGATGCCAGCCCGGTCAGGCCGCCTGCGATCAGCAGCTCATGAAGATGCGGATTGAGTCCCAAGGCGCGGCAGACACCCGCTCCGGCCGCCACCGCGACAATGACTACCAACGGGTTAAGCAGCATCGAGCGGAGCACCGCGATCAATCCTTATTCATTCGGCTGACTTCTTTGATGAGCAGATACATGCCCGCCGCACAGCCAATCAGCAGGCCCACCAGCAATCCCCACGGACCTGACCCATGATGTCGATCCCACCAGATGCCCAGCAAAGCGCCCAGCCCGCAACCAGCGGCCACCTCAAAGCCGTAGGTGAGGCCCTTGCCCCAACCACCTTCTTCATCACCCTTCATCGTGGCTCCAACTGCCGCGACGAATCGGAATCGCGTATCGCCAGAATCGTGCTGGACGACTGCACCCAGCCATTCACGCGCGGACAACTTAGTGAGAATGCCAACTCAGGTCAAGAAGAGCTTGGCGGTGGTGGCGCTCATCCGTCGAAGCCGCGGATGTACATCCGCGGCTCCGCGCATCTCGGCCGCGACGCTCGAACTTTACACTCGCACCACCAGTTTTTCGACCCGATACCGTGGATCCCGCGCCAGGATGGCCAGCTTCTGAACGGGGGACAAAAAGCGGAGGTTTTCACGGCGTCCGGTGATGTCGCTGTGGCCCGAATCCTGGCCGATCAGCAGTGGATCGGGCGCGTAAAAATTGAAATGCGACATCAGCGAGGAAAGAACGATGTCGCAATGATCGTTGGTGGTGTTGTGCCAGAATTGCGAGAGGATCGGCATCAGCCGCCCGCGAACGGCAAAAGCATGCGTCCGATTGGAAGCGCCGCACCGCACCACGCCCGGCCGAAGCGGTCTTGGCGGCAGCAGATGCTGGGCTCCAAAGTGCAGGCCGTCCCAATCCGGCGGCACGTTGCGCAAAAACTCCATGGCTCGGGCGGCAAAATTCTCGACGGGGTACGCATCGTCTTCCAGCACCAGCAAAGCGCGCACGCCATCAGCGATGGCGCGATCCAAAATCTGCCGGTGCGAGAGCAGACATCCCCACGCTCCCGCGCCTTTGTCCCATTCCGCCGGGACGCCCACGGCTTGTCCATCGACCGCTTCGAAGCGTTCTGGAGTGTTGAACGGCCAATCCGTCAGCAAGGAACGGAAGCGTTCAAGCCGTTCCGGCCTGCGGGCAAGATTGACCACGACGACGCGATCGAACGTGTCGCAGATGTCGATTGGCGATATGCCGTCCATGGCCGGGGCTCCTCATTGCACCAGATGTCCTCAAATGCGGGAATGACTGCGCGGAGTTATCGGCCCATTGATCCGCGGGGAATGAAAGTTAGCGCGTTCTCACTTGACGCGTATCGCTTGCCGGTTGAAGCCGCGGATTGAAGCCGCGGATGTACATCCGCGGCTCCGCCAGGGTAGCTTTGCGATCGATTTTGTCGGCTATTGCACGATCGAAATCGATTGAGAGCTGTAGATCGTGCCGGAGAGGGTGCCACCGTTGTTGTTGTATTGTTCGCCGTCCCAGATCGCAATGTAGAGGCGCGTGGCGCCCGCCGGCACCTGAAACTTCTGTACCGTTCCGTTCGTCGATTGTCCGTTGCCGATGTAAAACGGCGCCTTGGTTGTGAGGTTGGTGAACGTCGTCGCAGTCTGGTTGGCGCTGGTGGTCCAGTCGACCACGGTGGTGGGGGCAGCGGTGGTATCGGGGGCATCCGGGCCCAGGAAGAGGCCCATCAGAGAGCTCTCGGGCATGATGGCGTTGGCGATCCCATTCTCGGTGTCTGGGCTCCCGCTGCCGTCCCAGTCCTCGTTATGTTGCGTGGCTGTACCGTAGGCATAATTGCTCACGCCGCTGGCGCCCACGTACGGCATTGTGCCGGGAACCACCGAAGTGGTTCCAGTGAACGAGCTGAACGTGAGATAGGAGCCGGGAATAACCGGGATAGCCGTGATTTGGATCGAAGCATTGGTGCTGGCGGTATTCGTATCACCATACACGTTGGTTGTAGTAGAAGGCATACCCGCAAAATACGGATTGGCGGTCGAGGGGACCGTGGCATTGGCGCTGGCGTTGCCGCTGTCGGTGACGATGGACGACGCGGTCATGTCAATACTGGATTGACCGATGACCGGACCGAATGTCAATGGGATCGGGTTGCCGTTGGCTTGGGTGCAGGAGACGACGACCTTGCAGGCCAGGGTCCCACCGGAGGCGGTGCTGTTAAACGTGCTCGTGGTAGGGTGCCAGTAACCCCAACTGATTGTGAAGGTCGGCGAGTTGGAGTTCCCCATCGTAATGGGGTTGGTGCTGGCGTTGTAAGTATACGTGGTTGTTTCCGTACTGCTGTTGTTGTAGGTCACCATGCACTGGATCGCGACGGCGTCCGCTGCGCGGCGGAGTTCGGTCTTCACGAGCTGGCAGTGCCCCACGTCGACGGCCAAGGAGCAGAACCCGAGCATTGCGACCATCGCAACGCTCAGATAGACAATGACCATTCCGCGCCGCGCGCGCCGTCGAGGATCTGCCCGCCCCGTCTTTGACAGAAGAATAGCTTTCATCAAACGCCGTATCGGCGTGCCGGACCGGATCCCTTAACGCTTAGGCCGCCCAAGCGGGGTTATCGGGCGTCCGAGGTTGTGGAAGATCGGCGCATGAAGCGTGAAAGGGTGTAGAGCGACCGGCCGGCTGAACCCTCGAGCGGTGGACGGTGGAGAGGATCGCCTTTTTGGCGTACAAACGCCGGCGATGAGGGAGACGCGATCCATGCAGCTTTTCGGCCGGGCAAAACAGTATTTCGATGCCGGGCATCTCTCCGAAGCGGAAGCACTATGCGGGCATATCCTCCGGGAATCTGCCACCGATGTGCCCGCGTTGCATCTTGCCGCGCGTATCGCCGAGAAAACAGGACAGGTCGGTGCGGCGATCGAATTCCTCGAACGCGCCGCGTCGGCGTCGCCGGCCGACGCGGCCATCCACGCCGATCTCGGATTTTTGTACGGCCGCGCGGGTCGTGTTGAGGATGCGGCCGCTGCGCTCCAACAGGCAACCGCTCTCGATCCGCAGTGCGTCGAGGCGTGGGTGTCCCTCGGTGATCTGCGACTGGCCAGCGGCCAGATACAGGCAGCGGCCAGGGCGTACTGTCGCGCGGCACTGCTTCGGCCGGATGATGCGCAGGTCTTTGCGCGAATCGGCGGCACTTGCAGCGAGCCGGGCGACATTGACCAGCTCTTCGCCGAGTGTTTCGCTACGTTTGCTTGCGACCAAATTAATGACAATTTCGGAGGCTCGTCTTTTCACATCGATGCCGCGGGATGGTTCAACCTCGGTTTCGCCGCCCAGCTGCGCGGCTCGGTGGATGTCGCGATCCAAGCATACCAAGCGGCGTTGGAGATGCAGCCCGCGCACCTTCTGGCGCGGAACAATCTCGGGGCCGCACTGCGCGACGCCGGGCAGATCGATGCCGCAGCCGAATGCTTTCGCGTGGCGGCGGATGCTGAGCCCGGCGCCGCCACGTGTCACAGCAATTTGTTGTACGTGATGCACTTTCAGCCCGGCGTCGACCCGGTCTTGTTGCGGAAGGAGCACGAGCGATGGAGCCAACGGTTTGCAGCGGGGCTGCTGCCGCACGATCGATCGCTGCCGAGCGCCCACTCCATCCCCCTTATGCCGAGTGCGCTTAGTTCAGGCGATGACCCCACTCCCTCTCCCGGTACTCCGGGAGAGGGCAGGGGTGAGGGTGATTTTGAGCACCAACGACGCTCGAATTCCAAATCACCCTCACCCCAACCCTCTCCCGGAGTACCGGGAGAGGGGGACCAGCACGATGAG
>Ga0302326_10010730_pt1 | contig 19820 bp, 23 predicted proteins | sample Palsa_T0_3_FD_202264 | JGI IMG/M metagenome (GOLD analysis project Ga0302326, IMG submission 202264) | Peat permafrost microbial communities from Stordalen Mire near Abisko, Sweden - Palsa_T0_3 | ecosystem: Environmental > Terrestrial > Soil > Palsa > Peat permafrost | place: Sweden: Abisko...
CCGATTACGATGCGCGAACTGAACGATTCCGTGGATGACCGCATCTCAGATCATCCACCGATGACCGTAGACTTGCCGCTGGCGGAACCGACGAGGTAAGCGCATTGACATGCGAGAGCCTCGCCCACCGACTCGCGCGCGGTTTCCCGCGCAGCTGACAACGGTCAAGGAAATGTTTAGCCTCTAAATGCTCCTTTCCTGGAGCCAGGCAGGAACTTGAACCAGCAGATAGTCAATAAGACTCCTTACCGACGGAAGCATTCCGCGCGGCGTTGGGTAAACGAGATGGAGAATATTCTTCGCCCCAGACCATTCCGACAACACTCGCTCGACAGGCCCCTCTTTTAAGGGAGCGGCAACCACTTGTTCCGGCAGCAATGCGATGCCGATACCGCGTATCGCAGCTTGAAGTCTCACACGGAGGTCACTGGTTACAAGCCTCGGCTTCAACTCGATGTGTTGGGTCTGACTATCAAGATTGGTTAGGTTCCAGCGCGCTCCACCGTCGAATACGTCGTCGGTGCTGGCGACCGTGTCGAATTTCGGCAGTTCGGCCGGATTCTCCGGGCGCCCGTGGCGTTCAAGAAAGGCAGGACTGACAACTAGCACACGTTGCGAATTACCGAGAGTCTTCGCTACCAGTCCGGCCACGTCCTCTATTGCGGATTTTGCCCGGATCGCGATGTCAAATCGTTCCTCAATCACGTTTACGGTCCGGTCCGTAGCCTCAACGAAGACAGAAACCTTTGGATGTGCCGTCATATAGCCGGGGAGTACATGAGCCAGACACCTTTGCGTCAGCAGGACCGGGCTGCTAATGCGAACGAGCCCTGCCGGTTCCCTTCGCAATTCCGCCACGCTGTCAAAAGCCGCCTGTGCTCCCTCGACCGTCGCTACACATCGTTCAAAAAAGCGCTGTCCAGCTTCTGTGAGCGCCAGGGCCCGAGTAGTGCGTTGCAATAGACGGACACCCAGCCGTTTCTCCAGTGCCGCAACGCGCCGGCTAAGTCGCGTTTTCTCAACACCGATTGTGCGTGCCGCCGCGGAAAAGCCGCCGTATTGGGCGACCGAGGCAAAGAAATAGATGTCGTTTAGGTCCTCCATTTCTATTGTTGCTTATACGCACCAATCTTTTTCAATTGCGTATCTATCCCCCACACTGTTGCTTTGTTAGAGTCAATTTTACATTTTTATCCGATTCAGGAGTCAACAATGACGAATCAAAACCGGCCCTACGAACCGCTTACTTCCCAAAATGCGGCGCTTGTCCTCGTCGATCATCAGGTAGGTCTGATGACGGGCGTCCGTGACTATTCGACCGGCGAGCTCAAACACAATGTGGTGTCCCTGGCCAAAGCGGCGAAAGCGCTGAAGTTGCCGATCGTCGTTACCACGACGGCGCGGGACAGTATGTGGGGTCCGACATTCCCCGAACTCGTGGACGCGCTCCCTGGCATCGAGATCATCGACCGTTCATCGGTCAACGCATTCGACGACACTCGGGTAGCTCGCGCGATCGAGGCGACCAGCCGCAAGAAGTTGATTTTCGCCGGCATCTCGCTCGAAGTCTGCGCGGCTTTTCCTGCGATCACAGCGGTGGGTAAAGGGTTCGACGCCTATGTGGCGGTCGACGCCTCAGGAACATTCAGCGAGACCAAGCGGCAAGTTGGGCTCCTGCGCATGCTACAGGCTGGGGTTATTGTCTCGGACTACGCGACCTTGATGGTGGAAATCCTCAAGGACAATGCACGACCGGAGGCCGGCGAAGTGTACGGGGCCATGGATATGGGCTGGGCTAAGCTCGTCGGCCAGATCGCCCAAGCCTACAGAAAGTAACCAACCTGCGGCGGCCCCCGACTACGTCCCGTTCTGCATTGTCGGTCGACCGGAAAGCGGTGGCGCGGGCGATCGACGGATCAGTACCGCAGCTTGACGAAAATTGGGGGCAATGAGGGAACCCAAACCCCGAGCCAGCAAGTTGCATCGCTCCATAGCCCATCCTGTACAAGCCGACTGAGGTATCGGGAAATGAGAAGCTGCCACCGAGCTTCGTATGTTTCGTCATTGTGTCTTTCCTCCGAGCGGGGGATCAGTCTTGCTGATTTCTTAGCCAATGCGATACTGGCCGCCGTCCACGACAATTGCTTGCCCGGTAATGAACGCAGCATCGTCGCTCGTCAAGAAAAGAATCGCGCCCGTAGTGTCCTCTGGTTCTCCCATCCGCTTGATGGCCTGCTGTTCCCAGGTGGCGCGTTTTTGCTCTTCCGATTGAGGTGCAGTTGCCAATGTATTTATCAGCCCGGGCAAGACCGCATTCGCGGTAGTGCCGTCGCTTGCAACATCGTTCGCCAAACCTCTCATGAACCCGATGATCCCCATCTTGGACGCAATGTAGTGGCTCATGCCGGGTATGGCTAAGCCAACCATGTTAGACGATATGCCGACGAAGCGGCCCCACTTCTTCTTTCGCATCGTTGGCAGGAAATACTTTGCGCTCAAGAAATGGGAGTCTAGATTCGTGGCGATGGTCTTACGCCACGTCGGCAGATCCAGTTCGTCGATAGAGCGATTGGGAAAATAACCCGCATTATTTACGACGATATCCACCTCTCCCAGATCTCGGCTCTTCGAAGCTACCGATCGCCAATCCTCTTCTTCGGTCACATCAAGTTGAAAGGCGTATGCCGTCGGACCAATCTTCCTTGCGGTCTCGTGCGGCGGTTTTAGGTCGGTTGCAACCACCACTGCACCTCGTTCTGCCAACGCCAATGCGATCGCTTGGCCGATACCTTGGCCGGCGCCTGTGACCAACGCCACTCGCCCTTCGTGAGTTCTCATTGAGGTTTTCATCTGGCCCTGCGCCCCCGCCGCTCAGTTAAAAATACTCCGATTGCGCTGAGTGCCTCTGTAGCTGGTTTCACTCGTCAACGACCTATCTGGATTGCCGGACATGCGATCCCCTGTTTTCAGCTGAGAATCAGCTTGGTGGCGCGGCCCGCAATCATGTGGGTCGGCGCGTTCGTCGGCCCTGTGATGATCCGCGGCATGACGGATGCGTCGGCTACGCAACCCTGCAAGGCCATGGACGCGAAGCTGTGGGTCGACCACCGCGAGTTTATCCACCCCCATTTTGCATGTGCCAACGGGATGTCCGAAGCTCGCCGAAGCAAGTCGGGCAAGCTCTCGGATGTCGTCGGCAGTCGCCTTGGGACCGGGCATGAGTTCGGTCTCGCGCACACTGTCGAAGGCATGCTGATTTCCAAGTTCACGCGCGGCTTCGATGGCGCGCACGATGGCCGCAAAATCGTGATCCGTGCCGAGAAAGTTGCCATCGATCACGGCGGCATCCTGAAAGTTGTTGCTCGCCAAACGTACGCCGCCTCGGCTCGTTGGCTGCACAAGAGCCGGCGCGATCGTGAATGCGTCCGCCGGAGGCTCACCAAAGCGCGCGGCCGCTTCGGGTGTAACAGCCGGCAGTTGTTCGAGGACAAGATTGATGTCGGTATCACTGGAAGGGACTGAGGAACCACCGGTAGGCTCCTTCGGCGTTACGCACGCGAAACCTCACTTCGCCGGCGCAACCCGTGCGTAAACAGTCCGACCAGACTCTCCGTGTCTGTTCGCGATCATCCGGATGCAGAAAAACGATGTGGGAATCCCATTCCGCTCCGCTGCCTGTACCGAACCGGAGGGGATGATCTCCCGCGAGACCCAAATAATCTGCTGTTCGCTCATTCACAAACCTGAGTGCGCCGTGCGGAGAGGCGTACCAGGCAAACGCTGGAACGATGTTAAGGGTAGCTTGTAACTGTGTTTCAAGCGGCGAGTGCTGATGAAGAACTCCGTTGACGTCGAAGCCGGTGACAACCATAGTTTCGTTCCCCGCTAGCCTTCATTTTGTGCCAGCGATCAATCGCGGTTCAAGGGGGCCATCGATCCTCGCATGCGGACACCTATCCGATAGCGATCCCGACTGACTATCGCCGACACTGGACCGCCGCCTTGGGGTGCGATTTCAAATGATTGCAAGAGAGAACGAGACTTTGCTCGCCATCCAAGCGGGCGCGAATGCCGATCCCTCCGCCCGCCACGTCACGCTCTTGGTCCTTCGACTCTGCACCCGGCTTGTCTCCTCTCGGCAGCGAGTGAGTCTTTCGATACCTCCTTCCGGAACAACTCTTTTAGGGATGACGTCTGGCTCACTGTTAGGCCGCCTTCACGAACTCGGCATCGAGAGTGATGGTGACCTCGTCGCCAACGAGAATTCCGCCGGTTTCGAGTGCAGCGTTCCACGTCAGGCCGAAGTCTTTGCGGTTGATCCTTGTGCTCGCCGAGATCGCAATTCGGGTGTTGCCCCAGGGGTCCTTCGTAGGTGGAGTCGGCCCTTCCACCGCAAAGTGGACCTTGCGGGTAACGCCACGGATAGTCAGGTCGCCTTCCAATGACAATTCTCCCTCGCCCACGACCTTGACGCCCGTCGACTTGAAGTGCAACGTCGGGAACTTTTCCACATGAAAGAAATCGGCGCTCTTGAGGTGAGCATCGCGCTGTTCATCGCGGGTGTGAATGGAAGCGGCTTCAATCGTGGCCTCCACGCGATCGTTCGCCGGGTCAGATTCGTCCCGGACCAGCACGCCCGAAACCTTGGAGAAATGGCCTTTCACATTGGCGATCATCATGTGCTTGACCTTGAACTCCGCGGCGGAGTGGGCCGGGTCGATGTTCCAGGTAGTGGTTGAGGTTTGCGGTAGAGCTGCGGTGGTCGTATTGCTCATGGTAGCCTCCTTTTTTATTCCATCGACGTCCTTCGTATCGACATCGATATATATGATATCGAGTATACTAAAAGGGATTCATATTTTTATGGAAGAGCGCAAACAGTCTCCGGAAGCCCTTCATGCCTGGCTAGTCATGCTGAAAGCCGGGCAATCGATGTCGCGCTATGTGCTTCCGACACTACTGGAGGAGGGATTGGGGGAGTCTGATTTTCGGGTCCTCGAAGTACTGCTCCATAAGGGACCGATGCCGGTAAATGCCATCGGCCCAAGGGTTGACCTCAATCCAGGATCAGTCAGCGTCGCAGTAGATCGTCTATACAAGAAGGGGTTTGTCAGTCGCGTAGAGAGCAGCTACGATCGTCGGATCAGAACGGTGTCATTGACTGAAAAAGGTCGGCAAATGTTTGTCCCTCTCTTTCGCCGGCACACGGCAATCATCAAACGCGCCTTCGAGGATGTCTCTTCAGAAGAACTGCAACAACTTGAACTGATACTTAAGAAGATCGGTAAACGTGCTGAAAGTCTCGCAGAAAACAAAAGTCATTCGGAGCCGGGATAAATCAGGTGAACACACCCGTCTGTCGTTTTCGCATCTTTTTACGCGCAGCCCATCGAGTGGACTCGGCTTCGGCTGCGTTTCTGCCCCATTCGTTATGCTTGAAACGCGGGAATCACCTTGTCAAAGATGGCTTCAGCAAAATTCTTCCCTAAAGGAGCATGCCCCTGCAACCATCGAAAGAAGAGAGGGCCATTCAGCGCGTCGATCAACAGTTCCGGATCGGTCGCCCGCTTGAGTTCGCCGGAGGCGACTGCGTCTTCGATGATGCTGCGTTGGATCGCACGCCTGGGAAGAACATATCTTTCTAAGAACATTCGCCGGAGTCGCTGATCGTCGTGGATGCCGGTCAGGAGACGCGCCATGACGGCGCCCTCTTCGGAGACCAGGAACTGCCTCGCACGCTGCACGTATCGGCGAAGACGCGACAAGGCGGAGCCAGTTGCTGGAATCGCCAGAGCAGGTTTCATGTGTTCGAAGCACGCGTCGAACAGGATCTCTTCCTTCGAGTTCCACCAGCGGTATAGCGTGGCACTGCTTACGCCGGCGGCGTGAGCGATCTGGTGCGAACCGACGGCGTGAAAGCCCTTTGCTTTAAGCAGTGCGTAAGCCGCCTCCAAAATGTCGTGGCGGGCATGCTCGCTTCTTGGCCTCCCACGCGGCCTGGGAACAGTCCTCGTCTTGGCTATTTTCGTGCGACTATTCATCGATCACGAAAATAATGGTTTCGTTTTATTTTGACAAGCATCGATTCCGACTGTACCAGCGATCGCGAAGCCGTTGGAGATGGCTTCGCGACTCCAGCCGAATTTCCGCAGCCGGCAGCGTTACAAGCCGAATCCCGCCATCACGCCGAGACACGCCGCTAACATTCGGCGCCAACCGTGACAACCAGGATCGAATTCTGCGTTCGGACGCTATTTCGGCGCGTTCCCCCGTATCTTTGGTTTGATGGTGAGGGCCAGGTTCACGCTTTCCTTCTAATGCCAAAACCCCTGCGACGGTTTTGCTAGGAGTCGAATGGGACACGGATTGCCCGACGACCATCTCTAGTCTTTTTCTAGTATTGCTGCGATTCGGCAATCGCAAGTAAGGTTCTCGCATTCAGAATCGCCTGTCAGATTAAAGAGGAGACCCGTCTTCTAACAGGTAAAGCGCGGCAAGTTAAGCTTGCGAGCGATTGGATTTCTAGTTCAGGTCAAAGAACCGTACACCATGCCGATCCCGACCGAACCTATTGGCAGCATACCCCGTCCTCCAGAGTTGTTGGCAGCGATGCGGACTCGTGCTGCGCGACAGATATCGGACGAACAGTTCCATGCGGCAGAAGAATCGGCACTACGCGATACGATGAGCCACTTGGAAGCAACCGGCTCGCCCGTCATAACGGATGGTGAGCAGAGCAAGCCGAGTTTTGCTACCTACCCGCTTGTGGGCTTGGAGAATCTCGCTGCGGATGGCGTCACTATTCCGTTTGCAGATGGCCACACCCGGCAGTTGCCACTACTGACAAGAGGCCCCTTCCGCTACGGTGTCCATGCTGTGACCTACCTTAGGGCCGCTCAGCGATACGCTCACCGGCCAGTCAAACAGGCTGTGATTTCGGCATCGGCGTTGAGCCTGCTCTATCCCCAAAGTGGTTTAGACGGATATACGTTCCTGGAAGACCTGGTTCGGGATGCAGCGAGGGATAGTGCTGCTTCGGCGATTTCCTGGCCGTCGACTCCACCTGGTCAAACTCAACGCTCAAGCCGCTTGTTAGTGCTGAAGCCGTTCTGAAAGGGATGAGTGCGGAAGCGTGCGGGCCTCTAAGCGCTGCTGAAGCTGTTGCTTGGGAGGAGCCCGCTTCTGTCTCACCTGGCAAAGGTTATTGTGGCTCTGCCTCGTGGCTTATTGAAGTGTGAGCGTCATCGCCTTGAAATCAAAAGCCGTCTTATGTGCCTGCTGCAAGAGATCGATGCCGAGATTTCCGTTGAAGAATTTGCTAGTGTCAGTAGTATTTGTCAGCAGGACCGCCGCGGGGCTGAGGACTACCGGGAATCCCCCGATGCTGAAATGCAATGACGAAAGAGTGGCGGCATCCATGTTCTTGGCACTGCCCACTCCCTCCGTCTTGTACGAATCCGTCTTGGCCGCAGTGCGGATGAGGTCGGGAAACGCCGCTGCAAAAGGCGGGTAGAGATCGGTGTTGGTTGCGCCCGTATCTAATGTGAGCGCGAGGCTGCGATTTTCGAACTGAATCTGCGCCACCGGATGGTGTCCATCGAAGCATAGATCTGCATGAGGCGCACCTTGGATCGATGACTTTGGCCCGATCTTAAAGTTCCTGTTCGCGCCCCACTCAAACCTCTGCAAAGCCAGCAGCACCGGGATTCCGACGAGTTCACGCGAACCCGGCGGCGATTGATTAAAGGGAGGCTGGTCGTCAGAAAACACCAGGAACGCGACATGACTCAGTCGGATCGAGCCAATAGAAACGTCATCCGCGACGGCTAGCCGGGAATCGGCCTGAGCGCCGTTCACGCCGCCTACCTTAATTGGAACCGCCAGGACCCGCAGGCCGAAGTTCTTGGCTTCCGATTCGCTCAAAACTGATAGGTCCGCTCCCGTATCAAACCAATACGTTGCCTGCACGCCATTGATGGAGATCGGCAATCCAGCGTCTTGGAGTCGCAGTGTTGTCGAACGTCTGCGCACCACCCCTTGATCGGGAAACTCGCGGAGGGCCGCGAGCAGCGGAAGGTCGTCCCGGGCGTCGGAGTCCCCTGGCCTGAGCGCAAGCAGGGTTGTGATTTGTGCGAGCGCCTCTCGGTACTTTCCCTGCCGCATATAGGCGGCAGCTAGAAGCCTATGCGCTTCAATCGCGTCATCGGACTGTGGGAAAGATTTGATGACAGGTGCGAGTTTCTTCTCACACCGGTGCAGATCATTGAATGCACACGCCACAGCACCCTGATAGAAGATAGGGGCAGCGGTGCCTTTTGGGACGGAATCGCGAAGCTCGAACCATCGATGAGCGTCGTAAAAGGATTTTAGATCTGGGCGGTCATTATCCGCGGCAAGACATGTTTGGTTTAGAGCGAGCAACATGAGGTACGCAACCGGGATGCGCATACCGCAGAATGTAGCAAGTCTTTAGTCGAGGAGCAATCCGATATGCGCTCATCGGTCGGAGGTGACGCGATAACCTTGGAAATCAACCTTCCAAGTCGGGTTAAACGAGAGTTGAAAGGGCTGATTTTGTTTCTCACCCGCTGGAGCGAGGCCTCCGCAGAGTTCGTTTTACTATCAAAGGCGCATGAATACTCGCGTTTGCGCGATCACACAACCACTTACCCGGAGTTCAAACAAGGACATGGGTGCTAATGGTAGATGAGGATTTCGACCTTGTTGGTTTCGTCTGGCTTAGGGGACTTCCCCAGGCCGATGATTTTCACTCGGGTGTCGTCGAACTTGAAGTGCTGGACTAGGTAATCCCGGACCACCATAGCGCGGGCTTGGGTCAACACGCGATCCTTCTCCGTATCGCCGACTTGAACGGATGCGGCAACGACGGCCAGGCGGAACTTATTCTGCTCCAGGAATTTCCCGGCCTCATCGAACTCTTTCTCATTCTTGAGTTTTGCATTGTCGGATTTGTCGAAAATGTCCTTGGCATCGTAGGCAAATTCCTTGCTGCTGGGCTGGGATGGCAGTTGAGAAATCCTGTTCTTTCTGAGCTCGGTTGGATCCTCGTAACCGCGCTGTTTGAAGAAGCCGCGTAACAGAAAATTCTGTTTCAGTGCATCCGCATCCTCAGCGAACGCGGTGACCGCCGTCTTGCTCTGGTTCATGACGGCGAGAGCGGCATCGGAGAAATCTACCGGGGTTTCGCCCTTGATTGTGTCCCCGTTCTCGATGGCTCCCGCCTTCTCCGATCCGAAAGAGACCTCCACATATTTATCGCCCAACAGACCCTCGGTCTCGATGCTGGCGACGGAATCCTGCCTGACGATGTTCTTGGTGGAGTCGGCCATGTCCATCACGACAGTTAGTTTCCCGTTCGGGCCGCTGGGCAGGGAGATGTATTTCACCGTGCCCAGATGAATCCCACCGACGCGCACGCCCGCGCCATTGTCGAGCCCGGCAACATTTTGGAACCCCGCCTCCAGTCTATAGGTATGGCGAAACAAGAATCGCTTCTCCCCCATCAGGAAGACTCCCGCTGCCAGGATAAGAACCGTCGGCACGATGAACAAGCCCAGTCGAAATGCGCGCGACATAGATGACCGCCTAAGAATCTCGGCTCAGGAATTGAACGACGAACTCGTCTTTGCTCGCTTGTAGGTCCTTAAATGATCCCTCGATCAAAATCTCTCCATCCCGCATCAGCGCCAGGCGATCGGAAACCGTCCGTGCACTGGGCAGGTCGTGAGTGACCACGATCGATGTAAGGTTGGTTTCCTTCTGCATCTTCAGAATCAATGCGTCGATTTCCGACGCGGTGATGGGATCGAGTCCCGTTGTTGGTTCGTCGAAGAGCAGAATGGCGGGCGAAAGCGCCAAGGCTCGCGCCAGACCGACCCGCTTCTGCATCCCTCCGGAGATTTGTCCGGGCAGCTTGTCCAGGTCTTTCTCCATTCCGACGGTCGCAAGCAGCTCGCGGACGCGCTTCTTTCGTTCGGGATTCGATAGGCCGCCGGCACGTTCCAGGGGGAAAGCCACATTTTGTTCGACGGTCAGAGAATCGTAGAGCGCCGAATTTTGGAAAAGGAATCCCATCGTCTTCCTGATTTCGTTCAATGGCTGGCGTGTGAGGCCGGTGATTTCTTGTCCGTGGACGCGAATGGACCCGGAGTCGGGCTGCTCGAGTCCGATGATCAATTTAAGCAACACGCTCTTGCCCGTCCCGCTCCGTCCAAGGACCGACAACGTTTCGCCCTTGGCCACTTCCAAATCGATTCCGTTCAGCACTCTCTGCTTGCCGAAAGACTTGCGCAGAGTTTTCACCTGAATCGCCGCGTCAGCTTTGGTTTTCATCGGAGCGGTCATGGGAAGAACACCTGGATCAGCCGGACCAGCAGTACGTCCGCGAGAATAATGAAAAGTGAGGAAATGACCACGGCACTGGTCGCTGCGCGCTCCACACCTTCGGTACCCCCATGTGCCCGCATCCCCTGAAAGCAGGCGACCACTCCAATGATCAGCCCAAAAACCGCGGTCTTGAACGTCGGCGGCAGAAAATCGTTGAAGGTCGCCTCCTTGAAGCCATGTTCGATGAAGAGTCGAAGTGAAATCGGGTCCGTCAATGTGGTCGTGATCCAGCCAAGAAAGATGCCGCAGAAGTCCGCGGCGAGGGTGAGCAGTGGCAGCATTAGAACGCAGGCCAGAATACGCGTCGCCGCCAGATACTTGTAAGGATCGACGGCTGAGGCTTCCATTGCGTCAATCTGCTCGGTGACTTTCATGGCACCCAATTCTGCACCGATGCCTGCAGCCACTCGTCCGCTGACGAGGAGCTCGGGGAGCAGAGACTTGGCGCCGAAGCTGACCAGGCTGTCATGCGTCTCGAGAGAAAGAACGACGCCCGTCGCCGCGCCGGCCAAGGCTACGAGCGGCAGCGATTTCGAGCCCAGTTCGTCCAGTTGGTGCGCGAATTCCCGGAATTCATACGGAGGCAGGAAGACGGCTCGGAGCAAGTGGGAGCAGAAGAGGCCCAGATCTCCAAACCACTCGAAGAAGCGGACTAGGAAGTCGGTTGAAGCGGGCTGGGTGGCTTTCCGCGCGCCGCTGAGATCCGCTGCTGGGAACGAGACCATAATGAAGCTATGCTCCTAATCGGTTATCGTCGCTGCCCGCGCGGAAAGACACCAAAATGGGTTTCGTGGATGCCTCATCCCGGGCCGGCTAACGATCACGCCGAAACTGATACAGCGGACTCGGAATTCCGGAGGGTGTAGATGCTTGGGGAAAAGAGTTGGGGTACTACTGTGAACACTGTATTTGGCTGGTTTTGTAATCAATCCGATGTCCGATCCGCTCTGCTGTCCAGATGATGGTCTACCGGCAGATTGTCGAACATCTGCTCGATCTGCGTTTTCTATTTGCCCTGTCGATGGTTTAACCCGCCGGACGAGGAAGCCCCGCAGCATAAGACATTATGACCTCGATGCAGAGTGGGTCGAGTGCTCACGACCAATAGAAAACGTCGAGGTTACCGGGGTGGAATTCAGCATCGAGCACTGCGGGTGTTCCCCAGTATTAGAAGCGAGGATTTTAGTCGTTTGAAGGGTCGAAATTTCGTACTCGGGATCCCCATGAGTCATGCATCAGCCGGAAAACAAAGGGCCTTGATAAAGTGGCACGCCTCTTGCAGTCACAAGTGTGGTTTGCTGCTTCGTATTTTGCAAGAGCGCGTGAGAAAGGTACAACGAATGAAACGCGAATACGACTTAGATTCTGCGATCACGTTCCTTTTGATTGGTCTGGGTATCGGGTCCGTTTTGGGTATTGTCTTCAATCCGAAACAAAGAGTCCCGCTATTGGGGGCCACGGGAGTCGATCCTTGGCGCGCTGCAGGGTTGCAACGACAACACAAGAGGAGCGCATTGCGTAAGTTATGGAGGTCAATATGAAAAAAGCACTCCGAAGGGTAAGTCCATTGCCGTGGGTATTGCTTTTGGTTTCTGCTTTGCTTCTTCCCGCTTCGATGCACGCTGAAAACGACGTGATGGGAGAGATTCAATTTGAAGGAAAATCCCATGTCGAAAAGACTTCTGGGGTTTGGGTTGACGGAGAATACGTAGGCTATCTGAAAGAACTCAAAGGATCGAAGAAGGTTCTTCTTCTACCTGGCGAACACGTAATTACTGTCCGTCAGGACGGCTACCAAGACTTCACAGAACGAATCCTTGTCCAGCCCGGAGAGAGAGAGGTCGTCCGCGTGGCCATGGAGAAGGCCCCTACGGGACCGCTTCCTGATGTGACGGCCGTGGTCAAGATCGCGGTCAACCCTTCGAGAGCCGCAGTTTTTTTGGACGGCCTTTTCGTGGGGCACGTCGGGGAGTTTGAAGGCTTGGGTCGAGGCATGCTGGTTGCACCGGGAACACATCGGATCAAGATTGCCCTTCCTGGCTACCAAACTTTTGAGACGGACATCGACACGTTAGCTAATCAGAAGGTTGAAATCAAGACTGATTTGGTCAAGAATGGCGCTCCGCTGGTTGGGCCCTTGGTCAAAGCAGAAACCAGCGATGCCACACCGCCGTCTGTGGTTCCTAATGCGGCCGGGCCTCCACAGCATTGAAATGTAACCCAGGCGGCACAAGGTTCAACCGCGCCCGACGTGCAGTACAAGATCGTATGGTAGGTTCTTCTGTCCATCTGAGGCAACCCCGGAACTGGATAGAACCTCACACTTTGGGCTCAAAAGTTAAAGGTGCAGAAGAAGATCGACCAGAGCGAACAATAACGAGGGAAACAACGCGGACAACAATGTAGGGAACGGATATGCATGTGGTTCCTCTGGCCCGTCATTCCTCGCTAGCCCGGTGCTGCCTTGTGCCATCTTAGGGTGGGTCTTGTATTTCTTGACGGAGATGTCGGGGTGTTTGGGTGCATGGCAGCGATCGTTCCTTGACTTGCTTCCACCGAGGTGCTGTATTTTCCCCTGGGGTCGATGTCATAGTGCCCGCCCTGCTTGAGGTTGTCGCCAAGGAGTTTCTTCGCGTCGTTATGTTTCGCCTTAGCCGATGCAACCGCGGCATCGCCCAGGACCAACAGCCCGAAAATCGCAACCATGGCAGATGTAACGAAAACGCGGAGAATCTTCGGACGAAGATCCTCCGCGTCAAAAGAACTGCTAGGGTGACTTGTGCTTCGGTGTCCTCACGTTGAGCGTGGAAATAAGGCCCTCCGCGGCAGCAGGCACATGCGTTTCGTGAGCGATTACGATATCCTTCGCCGAGATTTTCTCTCCGTAGATTCTTTTGTTGGCATCGTTATCAGCTCGGATCGTCGAACCCTCGAGGGAAATACCTGCGAATAGGCCGCGCGCGCGTGAATAGCTCAATATTTCAGCCCGCATCGAGGCATCGGTTTCTGCCGACGCGTCACGACCGACTGGTCCTGCTGCCACCGAAGCATCTCCTCCGAGCTTCACTTTGCTGCTCAAGATCCCATTCGCACCGCGGTCATTCATCACAAGAAGGACGAAATCGGTCGCTTGCCCGCCGATCTGGAAGCCTACGCTGCCACCCTCAAGGGCCATCATTGACGGCGCACCCCAGGGTCCGTTGAAATTTTCGCCCGTGCGGCAAGTCATCGCACCGCGGCCATAACTACCACCAACTACAAACGCGGCCTTGAGGACTGATGGAAAAACAACCACACAGTCGGCTTTATCGAGGAGATCTTGAGGAATGTCGTCCGGAATATTCAGAATTTCTGTCAGCACCGTGCCGGAATTCTTGAGACGATCCTCGTCCTTTTCTGTGTCGTCCGCCCAACTGGTGATGGCGAGCAACAATAATGCGCTCATCGCGCACGCGAATATCTTCTTCTTCTTCATGAGCCTCCTTAGAACGGATATAGTTGTGCTAACGACAGTATAGTTCGACCTTAGCTCCCGGCGATGCCTTCATGCAAGAGTTTCAAGAGTTCCCTTCCCCGAATGGCAGCGCCGGCGCACTACTCATTTTTCAGTATCCGTATTGAGCGAGCTATACGTTGAAAATCGTAAACGGAAGGAATTGTTCCTGTACATCCCTGGTATGACGTCTGGCAGTGGTCGTTGCAATTGGGAGTCATCTCTATGACAGGACCCCAGTTGTCGGAGATCCTCGATGGTGGGGCAGGATTTCGGGATTCCGAGTCAGGTCGTTCAAACCTGCCTTAGCATTCGATCCAGATTGATGCTCCTCAGACGGGTTCCCGCACGCCGATACACTAGTGTGCCTGCCCAACCGCCACTCCTTGCCGCGTCCTCGCCCGCGCACTCTTCGGCTAGCACCGTTGCCCCTATCAATGATTGCCATGCTGGCTCTTGCGCTTAACCATGGTTAACTGTTATAAATAATTCGTGGTTAATAATTAGGAAACAGTAACGTTTCAGGCTAAGTGAGGGGGCCATGGCAGGGTTCGATCGTCTCGCTCTTCTTGTGTTGACCGTGGCGTGTCTCCTCCCAGCGGAAGTGTTGGGACAAGGCGAAACCACGAGTGCGATCGTTGGCGAAGTAACGGATGCAACTAACGCAGTTGTGCCAGTCGCCACGGTGACGATCACAAATCAGGAAACTGGCCTGAAGCGTAGCGCCCAGACCGATGACGCAGGCCGGTTTAACTTTTCACAGCTAAAGCCTGGTACCTACTCGGTAAAGGTGAATGCCTCAGGCTTCGAGCCGCGCCAAAATGACAATGTCGTTTCCGGCCTGGGCCAGAAGCAAAGAGTGGATTTCACACTTAACGTGGCCCGATCAAATGAGGTGGTTGAGGTCAACAGCGAAGCTCCGCTCATCAACCCAGAAAACTCAAACACGTCGACTACTTTGAATGCGCCGGCGCTGGAGAATCTGCCAAATCCGGGGGGTGATTTAACCTATCCTCTGCAGTTTGCCCCTGGGGCGCTCATCAACACAGCTGGCAGCAGCAACGACTTCGTCGGTGGCAGCAACGGCTACGGCAACGTGGAATTCAACGGCCTGCCTGCCCTGTCAAACGGCTACATCGTAGACGGACTGGAAACGAACGACCCGCTGACCAATCTCAACAGCGGCCTTTCAACCAATCTCGTGCTGGGATTAAATTCTATTGCAGAAGTGACCGTGAACACGCTTTCCTATTCTGTGGATCAAGGACGCTATGGCGCCTCCCAGATCGACTACGTTACCAAGTCCGGCACGAATCAGTTTCACGGAAATCTGTACGAACTATGGAATGGTTCACTACTGAACGCAGCGGACTATTTTACGAATGCGACCCCGGGAAATCACAAGCCCGGATCAACCGTGAATCATTTTGGAGGTAGTCTGGGTGGACCGATTGAGCCGGACAGGCTATTTTTTTTCTTCGACACCGAGTGGGTGCGAATCGCTCTGCCCATCGTCACGCCGACGATCGTTCCCAGTTCGGCCTTCCAACAATACGTGTTGCAACAACTCCCGTTAGGCCTGACGGATGCAAAGGGTAGCGTGATTTACGCCGCCGCACCACAGGAGGTGCCGTTCTATCAAGAAATGTTCTCCCTCTATGCAAATATCAGCGGCACGCCCACCGCGATACTGGGCTGTCCGATCGCGGCGGGAGAGGGTTGCGCCAACCGACAGAGCGTCTCGCACTCCAGCGACGATCATGAACAGGTGCAAACGGCTCGCGTCGACTTCAACATCAATGAGAAGGATTCGGCTTGGTTTCGTTTTCAGGCGGATACAGGGCTGCAAGCCGTGTGGACGGACCCCATCAACCCGGCATTCGATGCACTTTCCCCACAGCCTCTCTATTCGTTTGCGGCAGGACACACACACGTCTTTTCACAAAGCTTGGTCAACTACTTCAATCCCGCGTTCTCCTGGTACAAGAGTTTGTTCGGGCCAAGTGATTTTCAGAAGACGCTTTCGGCTTTTCCGATCGTGTTGGAGGGCACGGGCGCGAATCCCTTCACCCCCATCGGAGGGCTAGACAACACCTGGGTTCAGGGCAGGCGCGCCTCGCGGTTTTTCATCAACGACAATCTGGCTTGGAGTCATGGCGCTCACGAACTCCGGTTTGGAACCAATACCCGAATCTTCCGTCTGAACGACTATGACTTCGGGGAAGGCACAGTTCCCACCGTAACGTACGCGAACTTGCAGCAATTTATCTATGGGGTAGCGAACACCGCGTCGGAGACGTTTCCTTCGAACGCCAACGAGCCCTTCAACTTTCTTAATCTCGATATCTACGCACAAGACACCTGGAAGGTGACTCGCAAGCTGACCTGGACGTTTGGTCTGCGCGACACCTTCAACTCCAATCCGCTGAATCCCCACGATCAAGTTGCCCGGCTTAGCGGTTCTTTCAGCTCCATCTCGCATGATGTCAATCAACCCCTGAACGCAGCCATTCAGACTCATCTCGGCAATCTGTTCTCGTCCACACCGTTGGCTATTCTGCAACCGAGAACAGCCATTGCGTGGCAGTTCGAGCCGAAATCGGTAATCCGCACCGGCTTCGGTATTTTCAGTGATATCTTGCCGGGTAGTATGGCTGACCTAGTCGGCGCCAATCCTCCATACGATAAGACGTTCCAGGGAGGTCTGCTTGGGACCGTGGGCAGCAAGGGATCCGCAGAGTGCGACCCGCTTTTCGGCTGCACGGCAATCGCACCCGGAGTGACGAACAGCAGCGTCGGCGCCGCTGTTGACGCGAATCAGATTTTCACCTCGGGATTTCCTAAAGCCCAGCTCTCCTGCACATCCCCGCAGGCAAATCCCACAAGTTGTCTTCCACCGGTCGCGATCACCGCTGTCCCAGATGGAGAACTGCACGCGCCGTACTTCATGGAATGGAGTCTGGGAATGGAGCATCAATTCGGAACGACAGCCAGGTTGCAAGCGCAATACGTGGGCACGCGGGCCGTGAACCAGCCGTACTCAACACAGGTCAACGGCTACCAAACCGTGTGTCAGGGGTGTTTTGCACCGTTTCCCTATCTCCAGCCCACCGATACAAGATTCGGCGCGGTCACGCAGTTCTCCACCGGCGCGAACAGTCACTACAACGGCCTTCAGCTTGCGGCCATGAAACGCCTAGGGCATGGTCTGCAGGGGCAGGTCAATTACACGTGGAGCCGTTGCATGGATACAGTCTCGAACGGCGGATTCCTGCAGTTCGCTGCAGGAGGGATTCTTTCGCCTCTACCGGGAGATCTTGCGCGTGACTATGGCCCTTGCGATTACGACATCCGGCACAATCTCAACGGGCAGTACATGTATCAGTTGCCGGTCAAAGTACGGAATCATTCTCTGGGCTATGCCCTCAATGGCTGGCAGATTTCTGGAACATTATTTTGGCACAGCGGGGTTCCGTTCTCGGTCCTGAGCACTCCCTATTCAGCAAAGGGAAACGGCATCGTGCAGGGCAGCGGGCCCGAGTTTGCTAGTCTTGTTCCTGGCGTTCCGCTGTATGAGCATCATCCGATTCCGGGAGTTACACAGCCAGGAACGCTGCAGTGGCTCAATCCGGAGGCTTTCATCTCGGCCGTTGACCCGAGCAGCGGGCAGTGCTACGGCGGTGACAGCCCGCAGAATTGCCAATTCGGAAACCTGGGCCGCAACGCCCTGCGCGGTCCTGATTTTCTCTGGAGTGACTTCTACCTGACAAAATGGTTCCCCTTGACCGAGCATGTGAAACTGCGGTTTGAGGGGCAGTTCTTTAATGTCTTCAACCATCCAAATTTCAGCCTCCCAACGGTGGTGCAGGCCGGCATTCCGGGAGAGCCCTCCACGCAAACTGGATTCGGAGCGCTCACGTCCACAACTTCTCCGCCGACCGGTTTGCTGGGCGTGGGTTTGGGCGGCGACAGCACTCCCCGCATGATCGCATTTCAGGCGCGGCTGGAGTTCTGAGCACTCAGAAACGGATTCTGTCCGTTCCTGTCGGTGCGCAAACCCCGACCGTTGCCGGAATCGTGCATCTGGCCACTGGATGTTCAAACGGCCCTTCTTGGAAGTTGCAGGCCATAAACGGAAAAAGCTTAAGTTAGGCGTACGGGCCATTTTCCCCCACGACCTGCGGAGAATGGATTGGCTGGGTGCCGATCTTACGGGGACAAATCCCCGCGCCTGTGTCAAGTTCAATGACCGGGAGAACGAGATCCTGCAGAAAACGACCCGGAATTTGATCCATGTCGCCCAGCGGTCCGGAGGCACTTACTATTTGCCCTACCAGCTCTTCTAGTCAAGAGTTCAATTGCAAAAGTGCTATCCGGAGATCGATGACTTCTTCGCGGCCAAGAACAAATACGACGCGATCGGTCTTTTCTCGAACAAGTTCTACGAGAAGTACGGGAGGTGAGCGGCGCCGCGCCCAGTGGCCGCTTGCATGATTTCTCCGAAAGCAATGGTAGACAGAATAATGAAACCGGCTTTGAACCTCGCCTTCTGAACGGTTTTGGGGAATTTTCTTGCACTATAGTCTTCGGACTTCGCTTCCCCGTTTCAAGAATGGGGCCGATTGCTTTGTCAGAAGCGCGTGCGTCTATGACCAGGATGTGAACTCCCGAGATGAGCCCGATCAAGGCTGAAGTCAAAAACCAATCTTGCTTGAATCCGCCACCACAATGGTCCGCCCAGACTGGCGCATCATGGCCCGAGACGTTAGTGCTTCCTCGGACTCGATCAAAGTAATGCCTCGCGAGATGACCGTTACGAATTGCGGCGATTCGCGGTTACCATAGTCATCCCGCTGCCTTACTGGGTGTCGGAATTTTGTATAACTCCACTGCATTCAATCGGGTGACTTCAGTCACCATCGCCATTACAAAAGGCCAACAGTTTTTCGTTGCACCGTAGTGCTTTGACGGTGTCCTCCACCCTCCCTACGATGAAGACTGACGGCACTCCTAAAAACGTGCCTACTGGCCGTGCTGCCTGCAGCGCAGGAGCTTGAGGCTAAGTGATGTTCGATAGCGGGGATTCAGGGAATTGGCCGGCAGCTGCGGAACCGAGTTTTCCCCGACGACAGGAACTATGGCATCGCGCAAACAAAACGGGTTCTCACTGCTGGAACTGCTCATCGCGATCAGCATTTCCCTGATTATGATGGCGGTCACATACGTCTCGATTCGGCCCATCCTGGCTCAGGGACACGTCAACGAAGCGTATGACACGACCTTGATGGCCCTGCGGAACACCCGCAACCTGGCAATTTCGCAAAGTCACGAATACTACGTTAATTTCAACCCGTCTGGTTATCCGGCCGGCACGATTCAGATCCAGTACCAGCCTCCCGCGATTGGAGCGGGGGCGGCGCCTCCGTTGCAGACGGTAGTCACTTACTCAATTCCGTCGGATATTAGTTTTGCCGTGCGGGTGGGATTCCCGGGGACTGCGCCGGACAGCTTTGGCAGCGGCGGCGTTGCCATTGACTTCGACCAAGGCTTGGCTGGCGAGCCCATCAATTACGTGGTCTTCATGCCCGACGGCTCCTCGCAAGACAGCCTCGGGAACCTTAATAGCGGCGTCATCTATATGACGCAATCCAGCCAGAGCATTTACACCTCGCGAGCGATCACGGTATGGGGAGCAACCGGCAGAATCCGCGGATGGCGTCTCAATCAGATCGCAGGCGCCGCAACCTGGGTGCAGCAATGACAGCAGAAAACAAATCCGGCAGAAAACATCGGACGCAGCGCGGTTTCGCGCTGATCGAAGTCATGATCGCCATGGTTGTGCTGACTATCGGCCTGCTCGCGGTGCTTATGAGTTTCGCCAATGCGATCGACGCTACTGAGTGGGCACAGGAAGATCTGA
>Ga0302326_10010731_pt1 | contig 19819 bp, 20 predicted proteins | sample Palsa_T0_3_FD_202264 | JGI IMG/M metagenome (GOLD analysis project Ga0302326, IMG submission 202264) | Peat permafrost microbial communities from Stordalen Mire near Abisko, Sweden - Palsa_T0_3 | ecosystem: Environmental > Terrestrial > Soil > Palsa > Peat permafrost | place: Sweden: Abisko...
CTCCCCGGCGATGAAGGCGATCCAGGAGCAGCAGCGCCGGATCGCGAGCATCGTGGACACCCCAGCGATCAAGGCTCTCCAAGAGCAGCAGCGGCATATCGCGAGCATCGTGGGCTCGCCTGTACTCGATGCTTTCCGAGGCGGGCTCGTTCGAGTGTACGAGCGAGCGACAGGTTGGCTCGATCATCATTGGGCAGACCTTGAGACTGAGAACGCAGACCATCCGCACCCGGTGCTGTTCCTGATCGCCTCGTTCTCGATGGCCGTTGGCCTGCCGATTTACGAATCGGCGAAGATGCGCGACGATGACACCGCGTTGCTCGCGACATTGGAGCCAGTGCTTACTGACGCCGAGTTCGTTGACTCTGCAAAGGCGGCGATACGATCAGCTCCCTTCGTGAGCGACATTGCTAAGGAGCACCTTGAAACCGGCTTTGACTGGCTAGTCCGTAAAGAGCTTGTCAAGGCATATCCTCCGTTTTACAACGGTCTCGAATCGGCCCTTTACTCAGTAGCCCGTGCTGAGGGCATTATCGATACCAGTAATAGATTCACCAACGCTAAGGGAAAGGCCAAAAAGGTTGAGGATTTGTTCGGTGCATTGATCGAAGACCCTCGATATCGAAGGTATCTGAGGTCCTGGGTGTTTGGCGACCACGGAAATCCATACCGCCACGGCGATGTGAGTGACGTTGATGCCTGTAACCGGCAGTCGCTGCGGTTGGCTGCTGCGGTGATAGGGTGGCTTGAGATTTTTGGCAACTGGACGGAAGCCGACTTCGCGCGCAGGCTGGAAGCGAGCGCACGTCAATACCTCGCAATCACTCAGGGCGGCGAAGAAGCGGAAGCGGCTTAGTCGCTCGTCGAACTGCGCGTGAAAGTGCCAGCCACCAAAGGCCGGTGCAGCACGACCAGGGGCGTATCAGGTGGGCAGCGGATCGAGTTTGTTCAACACCACCGAAGCGACCTCGAGCGCGGTGTGCGAATCCGCGTTGGTCGGCGTGTGGTTTTCATGGATCGCTGCGTTTCGCACGTCCACCAAAGCGACTTGCGTGTTTGCCGGCAGCGACGCTCGCGCCTGTAGTGCTTTGACATACACGCCCAGTGTGGGTTTTGGAGGCATCGTGACGCTCCCCCGTGCGGCGAAGTCGGCAAGTGTCAACTCGACAGCGCTGCCGGCGTCGATGACTGCGCGCCGCGTTCGACCGCGACGGGTCTCCGCATATGCATCACGCAACAGCAAACGGGCGTCGCTGGGAGCGACGTTCATGTTGGCTTGTCTGAACCCCAAGCGCAGGCGGCCGACAGTCAGCGGTGTGACCATATGCGCGATCGATGAGATCGTGCGAACGCCGAGGAAGTAGTCGAGCTGGGCTTGGTCGAATGAGAATAGGCTCAGGCCGCTTCCCGGTGAGTGCCCCGTGGGCAACGGGTGTTGAGGATCGAGGTCTTGGTCGCTGATGAGTTCGAGCCAGGTCCGCAACGCCTCAAACCAGCGGTCCATATCACCGTAGACTTCCGCGTAGGCCGACTCCCGTGGAGAGGTGGCGTCGTTCGATTGTGGGCGACGAAGCGGGTCAGTAGCGCTTACCCGGAACTGAAGCCAAACGGCTCGGACGAACGCGGTCGAGACCGTCTGCGGCTCGGCGCGCCAAGCGCTCACCTGGCCCCAGAAGTCGCCCCGTCCAGGCTCTCCCTTTTCTCGGTTCGAGGTAAAACGGAGAAGCTGCTTATCGGGGGTCGCACCGAGGCCGGTAACGGGAGCGGCGAGCACGGGATTTCCCTTGCCCCAGCGTCCGCTGTTCCAGTCAACGATCGGCAACGTCGCTTTGCCGTGGCGCGAGGCGATCGTGATGGGGAATGATTTGCCGAGACAACCCTTACTGACCCCGATCGATGCCGGAAGCTCGTAGACGCCGTAGAGGTAGGGTCCGGTTAGGTCGGCCATCGGCCTCCGAACCTACAGCAGCGTCGAAGAACATGCGCGGCAAGAGCCGCCGCCGGATCACCACGTCGTCGGGGCCGAACAAGGACTCTTGCCGCTTCCCACATCCTGCCCACAAACTTCGCGCAAACGACGATGAACTACGCATCGGCAAGGTCCGCCAGCAGCCCGGAAACCCGCATGAACACTAGGTTTCGGCGGCATAGTACCGCGTCGTTTACCCCTCAGGTCGTCTCGACAAGGCGGAGGTCACTGGTTCGAGCCCAGTATCGCCCATCGTCGGATTTGGCTCTAGGGCAACGATTAGTCGGCCCAAGCGGGCCAGCGTGGTAGCAATTTGGTAGCAATCCTCTGATGGATGCTGACGAGCGACTGCGTGCTGGCCGTCTGGCGGCGCAGCGGCTGACGCCGGCAACGGCGTGCAAGAGCGCCGAGGAAGCGGCGTTGGCTGTAATCGGCGTCCAGGCTCAGGATCTGCGCGCCGCGGCTCTTGCACTGCGCTCGCGCGTGCCCGGCCTCACCCGAAGCGCTGTCCGCGCCGCGCCGCTCCTGCGCACGTGGACCGTCCGCGGCACGGTGCACCTGATTGCGGCGTCCGATCGCCCCTGGCTGCACGCGCTATTCGCCAGGCGAAATGCCCGCGTGTTCGGCGCGCGCTTCGCGCGCTTCGGCATCGTGGAGGAGGTAAACGCCATGCGCGGGGACGTCGTTGAGCTCTGCGGCGAGCGTCCCCGCGACCGGCCGTCGCTGCTGCGCGCGCTGGTCGAGCGCGGCCACCCGTCGCTCGAGCAGGGTCCGATCAACACATTCGTTCCGTGGCTCTCGACGCAGGGGCTCATCGTCACCGACACTGCCGGCCTGCTGCACACGGCCGATCCGCCCCCGGCGGTCGACCTCGACGAGGCACTCGCGATCCTTGGCGCCCGCTACCGCGCAGGCTACGGCCCCTGCGACGCAACCGACCTCGCGAAGTGGTCCTCGCTGCCCATCACACAGGCGCGCCGGGCGCTCGAAGCCGCCGGACCGCCGAGCGACGTTGACCTGTTGCCCACCGATGACACACCGCCCTGTCTGCTGCTCGCCGCCTTCGACACGCTCATGCTCGGCTACCGCACTCGCGAGCCATTCGTCGTCGCCGAGGACGACCATCACATCCTGAGGGGCGGTGGGATGCTCAAACCCGTCGTACTCAATCGCGGAGCAGCAACGGGTACTTGGTCCATCAAGAAGGGCCGTCCCGAGCCGGCGTGGTTCGCGCGGTCCACGCCCGCTCCGGCGCTCGCCCGCGAGACTGCGGACATCGAACGCTTCCTTGCATCGTAGCTGCGGGTAGCTCCATGGAGCAGGTCGCGCGGCTCCCGCTTTCGGCTGCGAGCAAGCGCCTTGACGATCAAGCGCGAGACCGTCGCTCTGGATGAACAGGAGGCGTGCTAGCGATGGTCACCAGCGCCACAAATCGCGCGGGCTTGGTAGCAATTTTGGTAGCAATTTGCGCGAACCCGAGCCGATCCGAGAGCGCTGAACCCCAATAAAACCGGGCTATCTGGCCGTACCTGAGCGCCAGGGGCGAGTATCGTCCATCGCCGAAGGCCCCGCAAATCTTGGGGTTTTGGCCCCAAGAAGGGGCTCCATGTTGATCGGGCGTTCGGGGGTCCGCAGGCGTAGGTAGCCTCGGTCGCCATGTCGGGAGACGCACACGGTGAGCGGTCTGGATCGGGTCGGAGCGCCCTAAACGCGGCGAGCAGAGGATGAGCAGGCGGCCGATCCTTGCCGAGGCACGCACGCCCGACGGGGTGCGCGTGGTGCTCTTCGAGGACACGTGGCTAATACACATCTTGAACCCGGACGGCGGGCATGCCGAGCTTGAGCCGTATCTGCAGGCGGTGCTGGACACCCTAGCGTCACCCGACCATCGCGAATCTGAGCGATGGCCCCATAGAGAGCGGTTCTTCAGGCGCGACGCAGGACCAACGGGTTGGCTGATGGTCGTCGTAGACTCTGCAAAGGAGCCAGCACGGGTCGTCACGGCATTCGGCTATGGACACGGGCGCTCCCCGGACGGATGGGCACCATGAACGTCAAGATTGATGACCTCACATTTGACCGCGGCCACTACGATGCCGAGGGCGACGTGCTCTACCTGCGGCGCGGCGACACCAGCTTCGCGTCGGATGCCGCGCTCACGCCCGAGGGGCACGGTGTGCGCTACGACGACCGCGGCGACGTGATCGGCGTCACGATCATAAACGCGCGCCGAATCATCGCAGATGACGGGTATCTGACGATCACGTTGCCACACTCCGTACGCGTGGAGGCCGGCGACCTAGCTGCCGCTCTCGGCTAGGAGTGTGACGCTCGCAGGCGCCGGGTCGGCGCCGTGCCGCCCTTAGAATCCGACGTACGGAACTCGACTGACAGTTGGTGCGTCGCCTCTTGAGTCTGAGGAGCCGCGATGACGCCGTCGGCTGGCAGGTGACGACGACGGATTCAAGATGGGCCTGTTCGACGACCTTTCCGATTACGACTTCGAGCTTCTAGTGGCTGACCTCCTTGGGCAGAGCTAGGAAAGCGCTTCGAAACGTTTCCTCGCGGGCGAGATGGCGGAATCGATCTGCGTGCTCGCAAGAAGCAACGTCTTCACGTCGTCCAGTGCAAGCACTACGCCGGCAGTACGTTCTCGAAGCTGAGGACGGCCGCGAAGCGAGAGCCGACACATTTCGCAGCGGGCGGTTTGTGGTCCCGCGGTGGTCCTTCGGCTGGACTCGTCGCCCACCTGCTCGGAGGATACGCGCAGTTGCTACCCCGTCGTCACGCGCTGTACTCAGCGCCCATGCACCTCCAGCCGGGCCAGGGCGTCCGTTGTCGCATCACCGTCGGGTGCCGGCGCCCGGAGCTTCAGACACGGCAGCCGGCACGAGGGAGGCGGCGCTCAGCGGAGCGTCGCCTTTCGCGTTTCTCGCTCTCCCGAGCGTCTCGCCAGGCGCTGGCGGGTCGATCGATCCGCCTCAAGCGCTTTGGGTTCGGTGGTGGCGATGAACTCGCCGAGCACCTCGACGAAGCGCTTGGGCTCGTCCAGCTGTGGGAAGTGACCCGAGTCCTCAAAGACCTCCAGACGACTGGTAGGGACCTGGGCGTGTGCGTTGTGGGCGTGGGACAGGGGGATCAGCGTGTCGTGCTGGCCCCAGACGAAGAGCATCGGCGCGCGTTCGGCCAGGTACAGGCGATCAGTGGCGTCGACCCGCTGGCCACTGGGCTCGACGACTGAGCGCAACGTGCGCAGGAAGGCTTCACGGGTGATCCGGTCGGCGAGCGTGGCGTGGCCGCGGGCGCTTTCGCGCAGATCCGTGCCGGGCGTCAGGCCGACGGCTCCCATTACTCTTCCCACTATCCGTCCGGCATCGAGCAGCCGTCCATTGGTGAGAACCGGCAGGACGTACTCGGCACCGGGAAGCGTGGCCGCGCGGAGCAGCAGGCTGACCTCGCGGCCCAGGCCGCCACTGTCCACGAGGACCAGCCTTTCGCAGCGCTCGGGGAACTGGTAGGCCATCTGCATCGCAACGCCGCCCCCGAGCGAGTGCCCGACGAAAGTGGCCCCGTCATGTCCGAGCTCCTGCAGGATGTCGCGCACGAGGCTCGCGTGGGCGCCAAGTGAATAGTCGCCCGTCGGCTTGGCGGAGCCGCCATGGCCGAGCAGGTCGGGTGCGATGACCGTGAAGTGCTTGGCCAGGCCGGGCATGACCTGCGCCCAGGTTGTCGAGTCCGACGTGATGCCGTGAATCAGCACCACCAGCGGGCCGGCTCCAGCCTGGCGATAGGCGTAGCGATTGCCGTGCAGGGTGACACTGCGAAGTTGGTACGCCTTCATTGCAGTCAACGCTCCTGTGCTGTTCTGGGCCCGGCCGAACGGTACCGCTCGAGGCCTTTGAGGGAGGGCCGCCCGCCACGCGCCGGCCGCGGTAAGGAGGTGCGCGCCCGACCGTGGGACGTGGGCCGGCGCCCGTCGTCCGCTCAGGCGTCGTCCACCAGTGCATGGGCAGATGGGACGAGCCCGCGTACGTCAAGGTTCTCAGCCTGGCGGCGAATCGCGCTCCAGCAACCCACGCTTCGCACCCTCCCAACCAGTATCGCCCATGACAGTTGTCTGCAGAGGGTCATGCGAGATGTTAGGCGGCCGCTTTCTAGTCGCGCGAAGCCCATGGGCGTGTGGCGGGCTGCCACTGCCACCGACGCGTCGACGACGAGCATCCGGGGTTAGTGGCCGCTGCGCGAGCGATGTAGTGCGGCTACCCAGTTTGGTGCCAGGGAGCCGTCGTCGCCGACCTTCCACTCGTCGGGTAGCTCTGCCATTGGGAATAGCTCGTCTTCGATTCGGCGAAGATCGCGGGCCTCGATCTCGTGGTGCCTGCCGACACGTTGCGCTGGCAAACGCCCGGATCGAATCCAGCGACGGACTGTCTCAGCGTTCCTGCCTATCTTCTCGGCGGCTTCGGCGACGGACAGCATCAGTGGAATGGAAGGCGTGGATGCGGACCCTTGTACGCGCTACGCATCAAGCGTTGCGCCTAGGAGAGCCAGACATCCAGTATTCCAACAGCTGGGCGTGTCGGCGGCTCAAGCCACGAGCCGCTCGAACAGACGGTCGAGCGTCGCCTTCGGTTCGTCGCTGATACCGGTGTGCACCTCTCCCGCAACGAGCATCGTGGAGGTTGGCGCGACCAGCCAATGGAATCGCTCTGAGATGGGAAGTTCGGCCACCGCGCCCGCCTGCGAATCGCCGTTGGCTATCTGCTCGAGTGTTTGCATCTGTGCCGACATCGCCTCGAAATCGAGCGAGTCTCCAAATGCGCTCAGGCGCTCTGAGGGAACCGTCCAGCGCAGCGCAAGAAAGTCGCGTCGGCGGCAAAAGAGAACGACGCCGACATTGACCCGCTCGCCGCGCTCGATGCTCGGGACGACCTGCAGCACCGCGTATGCGAACGGGTCATCGGCTTGCATCGCGTGCCTCCTCGAGCTCCGCGCTCAGCTCCTCACGGCGCTCTAGGCGCGCGCGCAGGAACTCCACATACGGGCCGGTGTCACCCCACTGCCTGGGCACTGACGCCGCCAGCTCATCGAGCGTCGCCGGCTCGATCCGCGCTGCGATGCGCTCGCCGGCCTGCTGGAGCGATCCGGCGTCGCCGAGCAGGACGTGTTCTGCGATCTGCGGGAAAGGTTTGCGCGCCGCCCCCGTGACATCCCAGGCATGCTCGTCGGCTTGGTGGTGGCGATAGAACGCGGCTCCGTGATCGATCAACCACAACTGATCGTGCCAGCGGAGCAGGTTCGGATTGCGCGGGGTACGGTCGACGTTGACTATGAGCGCGTCGAGCCACACGATCTCGGCGGCTAGCTCAGCATCGATGCGCTCCCGCGGGTTATAGGGAAGCGCGCCCGGCAGGAAATCGAGGCCTACGTTGAGACCTTCAGAGGCCTTGAGAAGATCCTGTATCTCCGGGTCCGGCTCGGCGGTGGCGATGCGCGGGTCGAGATCTACCAGGACCACCTCGGGCACCGGCAGCTTGATAGCGCGGGCCAACTCGCCCGCCACCAACTCGGCTACCAGCGCCCGCGGCCCCTGGCCAGCACCGCGGAACTTGACGACATAGAGCCCGTCGTCGTCGGCCTCCACCAGGCCGGGCAAGGAGCCGCCCTCACGAAGCGGGGTTACATAGCGAGTGGCCGTGACGGTGCGCATCGCGCCGATCCTAGACCCCGCGCAGCTCAGAGTCGCACCAGGCGTTGGCCAGTCGCGGGATGGAGATCCGTGCAAGCGATGCTCGTCCGAGATAGTTTCTGGAAATGCCAACAAAACACCAGAGTCTCGGCGCCAAGGGCGAGAAAGCAGTTTCGGACCATGTCGCCTGTCCGCGCTGTAACAGGATGAAACATCTCTCCAAGCTCCAAAAGAACTTTCAATGCGTGGATCTGATCTGCAAGTTCTGCGGCTACCTAGCGCAGGTCAAGGCGACCACGCTTGAGGAAGGCTCGGAGGAGCTTCCCCGCAAGCTGCTGGGGCCCGCGTGGGCACCGCAGCACGAGCAGATCATCGCTGGGATCTACCACGGGCTGTTCATCGTGGGCTTCACGCCCCGCATTCGTCTCGTGTTTATCGACTACGTCCCCGCACATGTACTTCAGGCCTGCCCCGAGGTATTCGAGCCTCGCAACCCGCTGCGCTCCACAGCGAAGCGCGCTGGGTGGCGCGGCTTCAACTACAACCTCGAGAAGCTGCCGGCAATTGGCATCATGCGTGTCTATTCAGCAAGTCGTACCTGAATGGCGCGTATGCTGAGCGACCAGACCACGCGGCGCGTGGGACTCGCAGTTTTAGCGCTGACGTCGCTGATGGCGCTCACCAGCATGCCTGGCTCGGCTACTGCAAACTCGGCTCAGTACTGCGCCCAGATCCCGATTGTCGGCGGGATTCCGCCATGGGGGTTCCATACGGGTGCGCCGATTACCGGCGCCACCGGAAGCTTCGCTCGCGGCCACGGTGACATTAATCTGACCGCCAATACCGTCTCCGGGATCCTCTGCCAGGTCGACCGCGTCCGGAACCAGCCGGATCGTCTGATCATCATGACGGTCGAGCGCCACTTGGTCTACCACTCGCACTACGCGGTGATGTGGGGTGTGCCTGGGAACATCATGAAGATCATCGTTCGCGTGCAGAGCAGCACTGACCCAGCATGTGAAGTCGGAACTGTCGGCCACGTGACTCTGTTTGCGAGCTACAACGGCGTGCGCAGCGACAGCGTCCAGTTCCGCTTTCCCGCCTCGTGCAAGGACCACGATCACCTGTATCACGGACCGCAGGTCAACAACCAGGTACCGCCGCTGTAGCGCAGCCTTCCAGCTTCGAGTCCGCCGTTGCAACTAGCGCGTGTAGTGACCCTCAGCGTGCTGCAGCCGGTCAGGCAGCATCTCGCGTGCCGCTGCGGGGAAACGCCTGTGTGCCGATGACTGACAGCAGCGCGAGCCGGTCGGCGTCCTCGGAGCCGGGGATCGCGGTGAACACGACGAGTCGTTCGGTGTGGTTCTCAGAGGTGAGAATTTGGCAATCGAGCTTAAGCGCGCCAACAAGCGGGTGGAGGAAGCGCTTTTGTGTACGGCCGCGGCTTGCTACTTCGTGGCGCTCCCATAGTGCGGAGAACTCATCGCTCTGGCGCAGCAAGTGGTCGATCAGCTCGCGCGCCTCGGGGTCCTCGGCGGCCCGGCCTTGCACGGCCCTCAACGACGCCACATGGCTGCGTGAGTGCATGGGGTGATCGGCCTCCGGATGAATGAGACGCTGGGCGGGATCGGTGAACCACCGGTAGATCATGCTGCGCTGCAGCCCCGTGTAGCGCGTTTGCACGCCCACCAGCGCCTCGGCCAGTGAGTTCTGGCTCAGGGTCACGCCAAGATCGGAGACGATCTGCGCGGGGGTGTCGAGTCGGTCGAGCACGCGCAGTAGCCCAGGGCTCGCCTGGTCGGTCCGAAACGCGCGCGGCGGGGCTGTGTGCCCGGCGAGTGCGTACAGGTGGTCGCGCTCGTCAGGTGTGAGCCGCAGCGCGCGGGCGAGCGCGGCGGTCGTCTGCTCGGATGGCCGCGAGCCCCGCTGCTGCTCGAGGCGCGCATAGAAGTCGGTTGACATATGCGCGAGCGCTGCGACCTCCTCACGGCGCAGACCTTGCGTGCGACGACGCGCTCCCGCATGCAGGCCCACATCGCTCGGCTGCAACGCTTCGCGGCGACGCCTGAGGAAATCCGCCAGCCCGTCTCGATCCATATCACCAGTATGCAAGGTGCCACACCGCCTATCCAGGGACAGCCTATCCCTGGATGCGCTGGCCCCTTTTCATGCGCGTCCAGCTGCAGCATCGTGTGCTCACATAGAAGCGTCCAGTCGCACTGAAATGACTAGGCACTGGTGGATCCGCGAGAACGACGAGAGGACTCTCATGGCAGCGAACATACTCCCGGGTGGGACTTTCACCATGGCCGAGGATCTCAACGTCACTCGCGTTGGGTACGGCGCTATGCAGCTCGCCGGCCCCGGCGTCTTCGGGCCGCCGCGAGACCGCGACGCCGCGATCGCTGTGCTGCGCGAGGCCGTGCAGCTGGGTATCACTCATATCGATACCAGCGACTTCTACGGCCCGCACGTCACCAACCAGATCATCCAGGAGGCCCTGCACCCCTACCCGCAGGAGCTGCACATCGTGACCAAGGTCGGAGCGTTGCGTGACGCCGAGGGCGGCTGGCCCCACGCGCGAAGTCCCGAGCAGTTGCGCCACGCCGTGAAGGACAACCTGAGCAACCTTGGTCTCGAGGCACTGGACATCGTCAACCTGCGTGTCGGGGGCTTCGACAGCCCCGAGCCGGGCTCGATCGCCGAATCGTTCACCGCGCTCGCGCAGTTGCAGCAGGAGGGATTGATCAAGCATCTCGGCGTCAGCACCGTCTCCGCCGAGCAGATCGCAGAAGCACAGTCGATTGCGCCGATCGTATGCGTGCAGAACTTCTACAACATCGCCAACCGGGGCGACGACGCCCTGATCGACTCGCTCGCCGCACAGGGCATCGCCTACGTGCCCTACTTTCCGCTCGGCGGCTTCACGCCACTGCAGTCCGGCACACTGGAATCAGTCGCCGCCAGTCTGAACGTCACCCCGATGGCCGTCGCGCTGGCGTGGCTGCTACAGCGCTCCGAGAACATCCTGCTTATTCCAGGTACCTCATCCGTCTCGCATCTGCGCGAGAACATCGCCGCAGCCGCGCTGACCCTTTCCGAGGACGATCTGGCCGAGTTGAACAGCATCGCTTGACGCCAGCAGCAAGCCGACGGCACGCGAGGCGCGCTAGCGACTGGTGTGCACTACAAGTTCGCCCCGCTGCCGCGGATAACCGCCTGCGCGGCTGCCACACGTGCGATCGGTACGCGATATGGAGAGCAGGAGACGAGTCGATGCCCGAGTGATGCAGGAAGTCGATCGAGTCTGGATCGCCTCCGTGCTCCCCGCACACGCCGAGTTTGAGCTCAGGCTTGGTCTTGCGCCCCAGCCATGCGCCCATGCGAACCATCTGGCCCACGCCAGGGGTGTCGAGCGTCTCGAATGGTGAGCGGTCGAGGATCTTCACGTCGATGTAGCGCGCGAGCACGCGGCCCTCGATGTCATCGCGACTGAAACCGAGCGCCGTCTGCGTAAGGTCGTTGGTGCCGAAGGAGAAGAAGTCCGCGTCGCGGGCGATCTGGTCCGCCTGAAAGCACGCACGCGGGAGCTCGATCATCGTGCCAATCAGATAATCGTCGTGGGCGTGCTCGCTGGCGACGCGCTCGATCAGGGAGCGTGTCAGCTCCAGCTCACGCTCGTAGGCCACCAGCGGCACCATCACCTCGATCCGTGCCCCCGGTGTTCTCGCCGCGGCTGCAAACAAAGCGCGGACCTGCATCTCATACAGCTCGGGGAACAGCAGGCCCAGGCGTACGCCGCGCGTCCCCAGCATCGGGTTTGACTCCTGCAGCTGCTCCACTCGCTTGCGCGCGGGGGAGCCCTCAGGCAGGTCGGCGGGGTGGGGGAGGAACTCGTGCAGCGGCGGATCGAGCAGCCGCACCGTCACCGGGCGCCCGTCCAGCGCACGCAGGATCTGCTCGAAGTCCGATTCCTGCAGCGGGCGCAGCTGCTCGATCGCGCTCGCGCGCGCGGCGTCATCCTCGGCCATGATCACCGCCGCCATCAGCGGCTGGCGCTCACCAAGGAACATGTGCTCGGTGCGGCACAGCCCGACACCTTCAGCGCCCAGCTCGATGCCCTTCTCCACATCCGCTGGCGTATCGGCGTTGGCCCTGACCCCCAAGCTGCGTAGCTCATCGCACCATCCCAGCACGGTCTGAAACTGCCCGGAGACCTGTGGCTCCACGAGCGGCACATCCTCGAGCGTGATCTTGCCCAGGCTGCCGTCGATCGCGATGCGCTCGCCCGCGGCCAAGACGTGCTCGCCGATACGAACCTCACCAGCAGCCAAGTCGACTTCCACCGCGCTCGCACCCGTCACCGCCGGGCGCCCCATGCCCCGCGCGACCAGCGCAGCATGGCTGGCCTTGCCGCCCTCGCTCGTGAGGATGCCCTTGGCTGCGTGAAAGCCAGCCACATCGTCAGCCTCCGTGAACGAGCGCACGAGGATCACCTCGCGGCCCTCCGCCGCCGCCTGCACGGCAGCGGCAGCGCTCAGCACGATCTCGCCCTTCGCCGCGCCAGGAGACGCAGCCACGCCTGTCGCCACCACCGCGTAATCCGCACGTGGATCGAACGTTGGGTGTAGCAGCGCGTCGAGCGTTGAGGGATCGATCGTCGCGATCGCCTGCTCGCGCTCCAGCAGCCCCTCCGCGACCGCATCGACCGCGAAGCGCACCGCCGCCTGCGCCGGGCGCTTGGCGTTGCGTGTCTGCAGCATGTACAGGCGGCCGTCCTGCACGGTGAACTCCGTGTCCTGCATGTCCCCGTAGTGGCGCTCGAGCGTTCCCAGGATCTCCATCAGCTGCTCGTGCACGTCCGGCAGCCATGAGCGTAACTCGACGATGTCGCGCGGCGTGCGCACACCGGAGACCACATCCTCACCCTGTGCGTTTGGCAGGAAGTCCCCGGAGGGCTCAGGTGCGCCAGTCAGCTCGTCGCGCGAGAACGCAACACCGCTGCCGCTGCTCTCACCAAGGTTGCCAAACACCATCTGCTGAATGTTCACCGCCGTGCCCCAGTCATCGGGGATCCGGTTGATGCGTCGATAGGCGATCGCGCGCTCGCCCTGCCAGGAGTCGAACACCGCTCGGATCGCGTGCGAGAGCTGCTCGCGCGGGTCCGCCGGAAAGTCATAGAAGCGCTGAAACTCATACGTCAGCTCGCGCAGCGCCTCAGCGTCGAGCTCCGTGTCCAGCGAGACCCCACGCGCCGCCTTGCTCGCCGCGATCGCCTGCTCGAAACGCTCGCCCGCCACGCCAAGGACGACGTTGCCGAACATCTGCACAAAGCGCCTGTAGGAGTCCCACGCGAAGCGCTCGTTGCTCGAGCGCCGTGCCAGGCCAGCCACCGTCTCGTCGTTGAGCCCCAGGTTGAGCACCGTATCGAGCATCCCCGGCATCGACTCGCGCGCGCCCGAGCGCACCGACACGAGCAGCGGATCGGCCGCATCACCCAAGCGCTTGCCGGCCTGGACCTCGAGCCGCTCGAGCGCCTGTGCGACCTGCTGCTCAAGGCCCTGCGGGAATGAGCCATCGCCATTCATGTACGCGCTGCAGGCGGCAGTCGTGATCGTAAAGCCGCCAGGCACGCGCTCAGCGCCGAGCACGCGGGTCATCTCCGCCACGTTCGCGCCCTTGCCGCCCAGCAGATCACGCATCTCGCGCGAGCCGTCCGCGAAGTCCACAATCCAGGGCGCCGCAGAGGTGTTGTTGGTATCGGTCAAGGTTGGCGCGCTACCCGACGCGGGCGCACAGATCGAGCCAGTTCTCTCTGTGGTCGCTACTCGGGTCTGCTGAGAATACCCAGCCACGTCGCGATTATTCAGATCAACCCCACAAGACTGAAGCCCCTCGCCACCCACCGGGGCTGCCATCGCTCGCGCTCATTGACCGGGGTGGCCTGCACTATCGTGCGCGCATGGCTTACGCCCCGCCAGCGGAGATCCTCGAGCGATATGCCTCCGTGCTCATCGATTTCGCGCTTGGCGGCGGCAACGGCGTGCAGCCCGGTGAGGTCGTTCGCGTGGTCGCGCCAGAGAGCGCCAAGCCGCTGTATGCCGCGCTCAACAGGGCCGTCTGGCGCGCCGGCGGGCACGTCATCGGCGCCTACCAGCCAGACGACGATCAAACGGTGAACCTGGCGCGTGACTTCTACGAAGCCGCCAGCGTCGAGCAGCTCGAGCACTTTCCCAGCCAGTACACGCGCGGGCTGATCGATGAGATCGACCATCAGGTGACAGTCATCGCCCCGAGCGATCCGCGCTCGCTCGACACCGTCGACCCAGCCCGGATCATGCGCCGCGGTGAGGCGATGCGACCGCTGCTCGATTGGCGCGGCGAGAAGGAGAACGCGGGGCGGTTCACCTGGACGCTCGGTCTCTACGGAACGCCAGGGATGGCCAGCGAGGCTGGCATGGACGTGGAGGAGTACTGGGAGCAGATAGTGCACGCGTGCTTCCTCGACAACGACGATCCGCTGACCCGCTGGCGCGAGATCGGCCAGCGCCTGGATGAGACCCGTGAGCGGCTCGACGCGCTGCGGATCGAGCGGCTGCACGTCGAGGGTGAGGATGTCGATCTATGGGTGAGCCTCGGCGAGCGGCGGCGGTGGCTCGGCGGGCGCGGTCGCAACATCCCGAGCTTCGAGCTGTTCACCAGTCCCGACTGGCGCGGTACGGAAGGGTGGATCTATTGCAATCAGCCGCTGTACCGCTATGGCAGCCTCGTCAAGGGCATCCGCCTCGCGTTCGTCGATGGGCGTGTGAGCGAAGCCAGCGCAGAGGAGAACGAGGGCGTGCTCAAGGAGATGATCGCCACCGAGGGAGCTGACCGCGTGGGTGAGTTCTCGCTCACCGACCGCCGCTTCTCCAGGATCACTCGCTTCATGGCCCAAACGCTGTACGACGAGAATGTCGGCGGCAGCTTCGGCAATACTCATATCGCTGTCGGACGCTCCTATCAGGACGCCTACGACGGCGATCCCGCGCTCGTCAGCGCCGAGGAGTGGCAACGTCTCGGCTTCAACACCTCGAGCGTGCACACCGACATCGTCTCCACCACCGATCGTGTGGTGAGCGCTGTGCTGCAGGGTGGCGCTGAACGCGTGATCTACCGTGATGGGCAGTTCCAGCTCGACTAGCGCGTGCAATCGCAGTCGCCGAGTGGATCTCCAGCTGCGCACATGTCCAAATTCGCCGCCAGGATCCTGGCCAGCAGGCCCTTTGTGCTGGTGTCCTAGCCGTCATGCTCTCAGCATGGCCGAAGATCCCGAGATAATTGGGGGTCCTACCCCAATCCCCATTCCTCGTGACGGCGACATGTATCGCTGGAAGGTCATGAACAACCGTGCTGAGCAGCACGTCTACGTCCAGATCGCCAGCTCGCTGAGAGCGGAGGCGTTCGAGGAGCCGCTGCGCTCGGGAATTGAGTCAAAGGGCGAGTCGGTGCTACGCAAGCTGCTCGAGCGAGGGAACGTGCCAACGCGGATCAAGATCACCTCAGCGGGCATCACCGAAGTCGGCGTTGATCGCCGCTCGCGCCCCTGTTCAGTCTGAACGCACGCACGCCTTCGCGGCCCACGTGGTCAGAGACAGATTTGTCGATCTCGCGCAGCCGGCGCAGCACCAGGCAAACGCCCAAACACGCCTAGCTCTAGCCAGCTCGCCTCTAGGCAAAAGTGCAGCGTGGCCTCCTCCAGAACGGGTACTGTGAGGGGCAATGACAGCGAGCGGGTGGCATCTGCTTTCGCAGGCGGGATCGAGCCGCTTGGTGAGGATGCCATGAGCGCCGCCGCCGCTGGAGTTGTTTTGATCGCCAGTGGCGTGCAGGGCGGCCACGCACCCGCCCCCGGCTATGAAACGCTCGTGATCGGCCTGCTGGTGGCCGCGATGAGTGTGGCGTGCGTGTTCATCTTCATCCATCTGCGCCGTCGCCACCGACGGCCCAAGCCAGTCAACGACCAGTGGCAGGCACTGGCTGTGATGGGTGAGCTGTGCCCAGATGGCTGGCAGGCCCAGATCACCGTCTATGGCTGGGGCGCGCCTGTGCCAGCCGATGCGCCGCCCTCGCGCGTGCCGCTGGTCGAGCTGGAATGGAAGCAGTACGAGGAGGAGTCCGGACGGATCGCCGTCGCGCGGCGTGCGTGGGCCCCAACCATCGGCGAGGCGCTGCAGACGATGGTCCAGGACCGCCGGACCGACCTCACCCTCGAGCAGATCGAGCAGGCGGCGGCCGACGAGGAAGACCTGTGGTGGAGCGAATGAAGCGCTCGACCACCGCGAAAGTCCGTTCGATCGTGCCCCAGTCGAGGTTCTCTGGCGTATCGCTCGGCCAGTGGTAGTTGGCTGGGAACTTGCTCGCATCGACTGACGCCAGCGTCACGGCCGCGTAGCCACCGCGCAGCGCCACGAGCGCGTCGGTCGCCGCAACCGTGCGCAAACCGCGCACCAGCTCGACGCCCGCCGCCGCGGCCGCCGCAGCCAGTCGCTTGCGAGCGGCCTCGCTGTAGGGGCGCATGCGCAGCATGCCCTCCGCCTCCACCAGCACCAGCGTCGGGCTACCCACACACTCAAGGCACAGGAACGTCGTACGTGCAGGGTCCAGCGTGTCGCGATGACGAGCCATAAAGCCCTGCATGCCCTCCATGAAGGACTCCTCCGAGCCCGTCGAGAGCAGCAACACGCGCACCCCCGGCTCGGGATGCTCACCCAGCGAGCGGCCAAGTGCCAACAGCACCGCCACCGCGCTCAGGTTGTCGTTGGCTCCCGGCACCACCTCGCTGCGAGCGATGTCACCCATTGCGCCCGCGGCAGCGCCCGCCAGCAGCGAGCCCGCACGCAGCATCCCCGCCCGGCCCAAGATCGCTCCCATTGCCACCAGCACCGGGCCGAGCCATGTCGCGTACATGAACGGCACCGTCTGGGTCGAACGCTGATGCAGCGCTGGGAAGCGCTCAGCGAACAAGCGGGGGAGGGCGGGCGCAAACACCAGGCCACTGTGCGCAGCGTCGTGATGCGCGCCCACCACAACGGTCTGCGGAGCGTCGCGATCGCCGATTTCACCGACCACGTTGAACGTGTCACGGTGAGGCAACAGCGCACGGCGAAACCACAACCGACCCCCACCCACTTCATCCCAGATCGCCGCCGCGGCAAACACACCAACGGCGCCAGCCAGCAGGCGCGCCAAACGCGAGCCACAGCGGCGCGCCGCCACGCCACTCAGCGCTGTGCTCGCGTTCAACAGGCCCAGTGGCCACCAGTAGCCGCCGTGAGCACGCTCCACCTCGATCCGTGCGGGATGGCCCTGCGCACGGAGCCGCGCAGCGATCCACTCCGCCGCCCTGCGCTCGCCAGCCGAAGCCGACGGCCGCTCGAAGCCCGCAAGCTCGTCAACCACCGTGCGCAGCTCCTGCGCGAGCCACCCGTCGCTCGCCAGCGTGGAGGCGCTCGCGCCAGCCGCGCTCACTCGATGCGCGTCGTCGGTTCGGTTGCCGAAAGCTGGTCGGGAAGGTTGATCTCAACTCCCCGCGGAGGATCGACATGGCCCGCCAGCAGCGGATCCTCGGTGTCAACCATCCAGCGCTCCAGGCGCGAGCGTAGATCCGCCAGCAGCGGCGCGTGGGCGGGATCGCCAGCGAGGTTGTTCGCCTCGTTGGGATCGAAGATCAGGTCATACAGCTGTTCTTTGGGGATCTCCCGCTCAGCCCAGCCGTTACTCAACAGCAGATCCTTGCTGGGACCGTCATCGGCGTTTGCCAGCACCGGCGTCAGCCGATCGCCCCAGCGGCGGATGTACTTATGCCGGCTCGTGCGAATCGCGCGCTGCGGCTCATATGCCGCATGCCACGTCGAGCCCGCGAAGATCTCATCGCGCACGCTGTCCACCTGACCCGCGAGCAACGGCATCAGCGATACCCCCTCCAAGAACTCCGGACGCTCGATCCCCAAGTGCTCGCACACGGTGGGGTAGATGTCGATATGCGAGACCAGCGCATCGATCACGCGCCCGCCGTTGAACGGCTCCGGCCCGCGCAAGATCAGCATCACGCCCAGGCCGCGATCGAACAGCGTCGCCTTGGCTCCCGGGAACGGCATCCCATGATCGGTAGTGAAGATCACCAGCGTGTCATCGACCAGGCCAGAAGCATCGAGCTGGTTGAGCACCATGCCAACACCGTGATCGAGCGAGCGCGCGCTGGCCTTGAACGCCGCCACATCCGCGCGCACCTCTGGCGTGTCCGGCAGGTTGTTTGGCGGCTTTGAGTAGTGCACGTCCCTGAGCGAGCCAGGGCCAAGGAATTCGCGGTGGGTCTCAAAGAACCCCACAGACAGGAACAGCGGCCGCTCGCGCGGGCGGCGCAGCACCTCCATCGCCAGCGGCGCAACCGTCTCCACATGCGTAGTAGGGATCTTCATCACCTCGTCGTAGCCGATCACCTCAGGCTCCTTGGAGATGTGCTGCTCGCCGATCAGCGTCGAGGTGTAGCCCACCTCACGCAGCACGTTGACGATGTGATGGCGGTAGTCGCGCAGTGACCAGCCGCGATGGGCCAGCCCGAGCATCCCGTTGCTCTGCCCGTACTGCCCGGTCAGCAGGCACGCGCGGCTCGCCGAGCACGTTGGAGCCGCGCAGAACGCCTCGCGGAACAGCACTCCCTGGTCGGCCAGCGCCTGCACGTTGGGCATCGGCACGGGCTCGCCATAGGGCTGGATGTAGCGTCCGGTGTCATGCGAATGCAGGTAGAGGATGTTCGGTAGGGCTTTCACAGTATTGTTCACAAATATAGTGCGCTTGATGGGATCTTCCGCGCGATGACGCCAATGCTCTCCTACCTCGTCTGTGCGACGCCGCGAAGCGGCAGCACTCTACTGTGCCACGCGCTCGATCAGACCGGCGTCGCCGGGCATCCAGAGGAGTACTTCGAGGCGCTGCGCCGCTCGGGGCTGCCGCGCCGTCCGCACGAGTACTTCGAGCAGGACCGCCACGCCAACATCGTCGAACGCCTCGCCTTTCGCGAGATGCCCGACGGCCAAGCCAAACCAAACCCCCTGTGGCACCCCGACACCTACGACCAGTACCTCGCCTGGGCGCTCAAGGAGGGCACCACCCCCAACGGGGTATTCGGGGCCAAGCTGATGTGGGGCTACCTCGGTGACTTCGCCCAGCTGCTGCGGGGGATCGAAGGGATGGCCGAGCGCCCGCTGCCGGAACTGCTCGGGCGGGCCTTCCCCGGCCTGCGCTACATCCAGATCACCCGCCAGAACAAGATCCGCCAGGCCGTCTCGCTGTGGAAGGCAGTCCAAACGCAGTCCTGGAAGCGCGAAGCCGGCGCGGAGACGCAGCGTCCAGTGGAGCTCGTGTTCTCCTTCCGTGCGATCAACTACCTCGTTCGTCTGCTCACAGCGCACGACGCCTCCTGGGACGCCTACTTCCTCGGGCTCGGTTACGAACCCCTGAAGCTCACCTACGAGGAGCTCGCCGACAGCACCGACGCGGTCATCCGCCGTGTGCTCGAGCATCTCGGGATCCCCGCCCCCGACGACCTGCTCGTCCAGGCGCCCGGGCTCTCCGTGCAGGCGGATGCCGTCTCAGAGGAATGGGTGCGGCGGGTCGATGAGCACCTGCTCGCGCTGGAGGTCCCCGAGCAGCTGTGAGGGCAAGCGGCGCTCAGCGGCGCGGCTTGGAACGTTCTACTGCCTCCGCCAGCGTCGCCAGGCTCACGCCAAGAGCCACCGCGATGCGCCTGACCGTCGTCCACGTGGGGTTTGCGTTGCCGCGCTCGATGCGCGCGAACGCCGCCACCGTCAGACCGGCGCGGTGCGCAAGGTCCTCTTGGGTGTCGCCGCGCTCGAGACGCATGCGCCGAAGCGTCGACGCGAGCGCCGGGTCTGCCTGTGTTGGTGCGGACACAATCAGAAACATCGCATCTCGCGAGTAGCAATAGCCAGACAGCCGGCTGCTGGTATCGTACTGCTGTCGCGCCATCCCCACAGACGGCGCTGGCCTGGTCGGTACCTGTGCGCAGTGCGTGCGGGTACCGACCACTACGTGATTCCGCCCGCCCTTACGTGCCCGGCAGGCGGTACTTACGGGTCCTCGGGCAGCGCTCCAGCAGC
>Ga0302326_10010732_pt1 | contig 19816 bp, 13 predicted proteins | sample Palsa_T0_3_FD_202264 | JGI IMG/M metagenome (GOLD analysis project Ga0302326, IMG submission 202264) | Peat permafrost microbial communities from Stordalen Mire near Abisko, Sweden - Palsa_T0_3 | ecosystem: Environmental > Terrestrial > Soil > Palsa > Peat permafrost | place: Sweden: Abisko...
AATACGTGCTCGGATATCACCCAACTTCCATGCAGCGCGACGGTAAGTGGCGTAAAGTGAAGGTGAAGCTGGTGCCACCGCAGGGCCTGCCTCCCCTGACTGTCCATGCCCGTACCGGTTACTATGCGCCGCTCCACTAATCCGATTTCGCCAGATTCGCCACAGCTCGGGGTGCCCAAAACGTTGATCATGACACGTGTATGGGCACTCCAGACCTCGCCCCGTGTCTCGATTCTGAGGCGAGGAACCATCCTTGCCGCGCTGGCCCTGATTTCTGTCGGCGCACCTCTGACGGCCCAAACACCTCAGACACACCCGGCACCGCTCACAGTTGACCGCGATCCAGTGCGATCACCCGACGCCGACGTGACCAAACCCGCAACCGGCGAAGTTTCAAAGGAGGGCGGCGGCTTTGTCGTTCGCGCCGACGTCGAAGAAGTCTCCCTCAACGTCACCGTCCTCGATGGCAGGGGACAAATTGTCCAGGACCTGAAACGCGAAGACTTCCGCGTTCTCGAAGACGGCGTCCAGCAAAATCTCCTCAGCTTCCAGCACGCCGATCTCCCCGTCTCCATCGGCATGGTCATCGACAACTCGGGCTCGATGTTCAAGAAACGGCCTTCGGTCAACAAAGCGGCGCTAGACCTCATTCTGGCTTCCAACCCGAAGGACGAAGCATTCGTCGTTAACTTCGCGGACGACGCCTATATCGATCAGGACCTCACCTCCGACGCCAACAAGCTCAAGGACGGCCTCGCCCACATCGAGTCCCGCGGCGGAACGGCGCTCTACGACGCCGTCGTCGCCTCCGCCGACAAACTGGCCGCCGACGCGCATCGACCCAAACAGGTGATCGTGATCATTACCGACGGCGAAGACAATGCCTCGACCCTCAACCTCGAACAGGCCATCCGCCGCGTCCAGCAGCTTTCGGGGCCGGTGATCTACACGATCGGCCTGCTCTTTGGCGACGAAATGTCACGCGGCGAAGTTCGGCACGCCCGCCGCGCGCTGGAGATGTTATCCGGTGAAACCGGCGGCATCGCGTTTTTCCCAAAATCCCTAGATCAGGTAGACCAGATAGCGGCCGAAGTCGCCCGCGACATTCGAAGCCAATACACCCTCGCCTACCACAGCACCAAACCCACCAGCGCACCGGGCTTCCGCAAGGTGACGGTCATCGCGCAAGCCAAGGGCGAGGGCAAACTAAACGTCCGCACCCGCACGGGCTACTTCCCCAGCCTCAAGAACGCAGCCAAGGCAACCGAGTCCCCAGCATCGAATTAATTCCGGCTTTTCCTGACGCAAAAGAGGTCTTCCAGCCGCCGGTAACCCGGAATCGTGTGACAAACGGGGCCTTCCCATCGCGCACAATTCGTACTATTGTTGCTGCAATTGAGAATCTCGCACCTGGGATGCAAGACCTCCCAGGTCAGGAGGGCGCCATGGCAACATCCGTTCCCGCCGCAACCCCCGACAGGATCAAGCTAGATCGTCTCGTGGTACCAATTGATTTCTTTCCCCTGTCGGATCGTGCCGTCGGATACGCCCGCCGCATCGCGCAGCGCCACGGAGCGGAACTGATCCTGGCCCATGTAACGCAGCCGGTTAGCCCGATGGCTGTCCCGGAGGCCGCGTGGTATCACCTGGAAGCCGCGCAAAACAAAGAGCATCAGGAACTGGAGCGAATGGGAGAGCAACTGCGCTCAGAAGGCATAAGAGCAAGAACGCTCGCTCTCAGCGGCCTGCTTCAGGAAGAGATTCCCTGCTGCTCAAGAGATGCGTGCAGCGATCTGATCGTGCTGGGGGCGGATATCAACTCCGGTCTTGAGCGGCTGCTCTTTGGCTGCGATTCTGAGGTTCTGCTCCGCACGGCCGGTTGCCCGGTGCTGGTCGTCGGCCCGAAAGCACGTCCCGCGCCTGACCGGGAGTGGCATCCCCGCGACATTCTCTGCGCCAGCGACCTTCGTCCTCAGTCCGCCGAGATTGCTGTCTTCGCCTGGCGTCTTGCGCGGCAATATGACGCCGCCTTTACGCTGTTGCATGTGGAGGGTCGCTCCTCGAAACACTCCAGCGAAACCCGGCAGTACTTCGAACAGGCTGTGGCAAAGATCCTGCCAGATGGCGATAGTCCCATCTCTGCGCTTCGCGCTGTGCCCTCGCAATACTCGCCGTGCTCGACGATTGTTGCCGAGGCAAGGCAGAGGGAGTCGGATTTTATCGTGATCGGAGCGCACGCCTGCTCCCATGCTGCCACGCGGCTGCAACGCGGCATAGCTACGCAGGTTATTTCGGAGGCTTCGTGCCCGGTCCTGGTAGTACATGTTCCGGGTTGAGCGGCTCTGAATTGTTCCCGAAAGGACCAACCGCCGGTCGGGATGGCTCCCGGACCGGCGGCTTTCGTTAATCTCGGACTAGTCTCCCGCGTCAGAAGTTGACAACATAAGTTTGTCATCCTGAACGAGTTTGTCATCCTGAACGAGTTTGTCATCCTGAATGAGCTTGTCATCCTGAACGAGCTTGTCATCCTGAACGAGTTTGTCATCCTGAACGAGTTTGTCATCCTGAATGAGCTTGTCATCCTGAACGAGCTTGTCATCCTGAACGAGCTTGTCATCCCGAACAAGTTTGTCATCCTGAACGAGTTTGTCATCCTGAACGAAGTGAAGGATCTGCTTTTCAACGACTTACATTCCGACATATCGCCCGAAATCCACGACGCATTTCTGATTCAGACACTAGGTCCAGACGCATCGCCTCATACACCAATGCGTCCATGATCTAGTTGAAGATCGCTCCTACCGATACGTTGGAAGTGGGGTTGGTAGACGAGGTGTCGTTTCCGACCGTCATCGTGCAAGTATTAGTGACCCCTGCCTGGGACGGATTGGGACTGATCGTTTGGCAGGTGTAAGACCAGCCGCCAAACTGACCATAGCCTGCGGGGGCCGTTAACGTGACCCTAGCGTCAATTGGATATGGTGCAGAGCAAACCGGATTGCCCAGACCCGCCGCAACGGAACCTGGTCCGCAGTGAATAACATTGGGCGTGCCCGTCGCCGATGGAGCTGTGACTAACCAGTTCGTCGTGTTCAGGCCAGCATTGAAAACAGTCACAGTGACCAATAGCGGATCGGCGATAGTCTCCGGGTTGCATGTGCCAACAGATGTAGGTGTGGGTACCTGGAGGGGACAGTTGAATGTCACCGCCGGACTGTAAACAAGAGTTCCATCGGGGTTCGCGGCAACCGCATAGACATCGGAAGTCCCGCTGGCATACGCCGTGATCAATCCGCCGTCTGTTTCCGTTGCTCCGTCATCTCCAGTTCCGGAGGGATCTCCCGGAGAACCCGAAGCTGTAGTGATCGGGAACAGTGTCTGCAATGCGGAAATCCAATTCACCTGCGCTACAAACCCGGGGCGATTTATCCCGTTCGTAATGTCCTGCACCGTGGGCGGTGTCGAGAAGGTTCCATAGGCCAGGAACTGGCCGGTTCCATCCAGATTGCCGAGAGTGATGGAACTCGGCAAGATGGCGATGGAAAGTAAAGGCTCCGCCTGCGCGGACGCCGTCACCGAAATGGCGGCGCTCGCCGTCAATACGGTCCCATCGGGATTGGTCAGTTCCGCCGTGATCACAGTTGAGCCTGGGCTAACTCCCGCAACCGTCCCCGCAGACGATGCCGGAGAGGTGGTGACTGTGGCAATCGTCGGAATGCTCGAACTCCACCTAACCTGTGGGGAGTTTGTTACATCTTGATTAAGCCCGCCGCTGACAGTAGCAAGCGCGGTAAACTGCCCTTTTTGACCAGTTGCAGAGAGCGTTTCCGCACCTGGACTGATAGTGATTGCGGTGAACGGTTCGGATGTCCCGCCTGTCACGGTAAGCGTCGCTGTGCCGGTCACAACGGTTCCGTTGGAGTTGCTCGCGATGGCCGTGATGGTCGTGGTTCCCTGACCTGCTGCTGTGGCGAACCCAGTACTGGCGTTGATCGTGGCCACCTGCGTGCTGCTTGAGCTCCAGGTGACGGAGGCGGTCAGGTCCTCGGTGGCTCCGGCGGAAGTGGTGCCGATGGCGATGAACTGGGTGGATTGTCCCGGCGATGCAACCGATTGGGAGCCCGGAATGATGGCAAGCGAGGTCAGAGTGCTGGTGGTCGGGCCAGTGCCGCTGCCAGTGACGGTGATGGTTGCCGCGTTGCTGGTGATCAGGCCGCCAAAACCCTGTGTGCTGGCCGTAATCGTGGTCGTGCCCGGGCCCACTCCTGTCACCACTCCGGCGCTGACGGTCGCGACGGACGTGGCACTGGAGTTCCAGTTAACTGCAGCGGTTATGTCTTGGCTGGTCGAGGGATGGCTGCCGTGACTGTACGAGCCAACGGCCGTGAGTTGCGCAGTGGTGCCTGTTGCCAGCGATACAGTCCCTGGAGACACCGCAATGGAATCCACAGTTGTACTGCTCCCACAACCGATAAATGACACTGCGAGGCTGGCCAAAAGCAACGCACTCACGCAAAAACGACCCAGCATAGAACTCTCCTCACGCCAGAAACGTGCTGGCGAACGCGAATAGGCGACCCAGCTGTAGGTTCTGCTCTTGCGGTAGTAGCAAGTTCATTGCCAAGTGTTTGCAGTCTGTTTGCCAGCGGAATTAGTAAGTTGGCAACCTGAAACGCCGCCAAAGTGTAACCTGCCGTATACCCGGCAACACTGGCAGATACGTCCGTTTACAGGCAGCGGAGTCCTCGTCCTCGGAACAAGATCACCACAGACCCATGCAGGTCCATCTATTCCCAGCGTCTCGCCCCACTGCGCGGAATTATCCTTAGCCGGCGCATACTTGGAGATATCGTTGCGAGCCCCGGCCTCCCTCCGCAGCACTCCCAGTTATCCTCTGCACCACCACGGATGGCATCAATTCGGAGCAAAAAAGTGCGCAAAAGCGACACAAAAGCCCGGCTTATCGCGCCAAGATTTGCTCGAAAGTCACACATTCCGTTGAGGATGCACCACAAAATAAGCACCCCCTCCCGGGTGTTCTACTCCTTTTATTCGCTTTTAGGCGACCAGGGAGTTCTCAGTTCATGCAATTGCCCTCAAGGTTTGATCGCCTGCTGGACAGGTTTTTTGAGGGGTGCGATAAACTGAAAGTCTGATGCTTGTTGCCGGTTCGACTGGTTCTGGTTTGCGCGTTGCTGACGATATCACTCAATTGGTGGGCTCGACGCCAATGCTGCGGTTGGGGCGGATTGCGCCTGATTCGGTTGCCGGACTATTCGCCAAACTGGAGTTCCTGAACCCTGGCGGAAGCATCAAGGATCGCGCGGCTTTGGGCATGATTCTGGACGCGGAAACGCGCGGCCTGCTGCATCGCGGGTCCACAATTATCGAAGCCACGGCGGGCAATACCGGCGTTGGACTGGCGCTGATCGGCGTGAATCGCGGATATAAGGTGCTGTTGTTTGTGCCCGAGGGATTTGCGGAGGAGAAATGCATTCTGATGCGCGGATTTGGCGCGGAAGTGGTGCGAACTCCGGAGGATGAGGGCATGGGTGGGGCGATCCGTCGCGCGCGTGATGCCGCGGCCGCTATCCCAGGAGCTTTTGTTGCGCTGCAGTTTCAGAATCAATCCAATCCTGACTTTCACCACGACACGACGGCGGCGGAGATCTGGGAGCAGATGGAGGGCCGCGTGGATGGGTTCGTCGCCGGAATCGGGACGGGCGGCACGTTCTCCGGGATTGCGCGGTTTTTCAAGGAACGGAATCCCGCCGTAATCAATGTCGCGGTGGAGACGCAAGGCTCGATCCTGCAGGGCGGCGCGCCGGGCAAGCACAAGGTCGAGGGCATCGGCGTGAGTTTTATCCCGGAGACATTTCATCGCGAGTTTTGCGACCGCATTGTCGCTGTTTCGGATGTCGACGCGTTCAACATGGTGAAGCGGCTGGCGGCGGAAGAGGGATTGCTGGGCGGGTCAAGCGCGGGGGCGATTGTCTATGCTGCGGCGCAGCTGGCGGATGAGCTGGGGGCCGGAAAGCGGATTGCGCTGATTATTCCGGACTCGGCGGAGCGATATCTTTCGAAGAATATCTTCGCGGGCGGGGTTTAGCTGCACACGGTCCGGCACGGTAAGCTAGAAGCCAGGAGAGCGTCTTTCTTACCCACTTATGTCCGAATACAAATACTCGACTCTTGCTGTTCATGCCGGGCAATATCCTGATCCGCAGACCGGGGCGGTGAATGTTCCTGTCTATCTGTCTTCTACCTTTGAGCTGACCGGCATTGGCACGGACAAGGGCTGGGACTACTCACGCGCAGGCAACCCGACGCGCGACCGGCTGGAAGAGGCGCTTGCGGCGCTGGAAGGCGGAAGCAGCGCTCATTGTTTCGGCAGCGGCATGGCGGCGATCACGGCCCTGATGGCTCCGCTGCATGCGGGCGACCACCTGATCTGCTCGCACAATGTGTATGGCGGAACGGTACGGCTGCTGGATGAGGTGATCCAGCATTTTGCGATTGAGATCGAGTATGTGGACCTGACGGACCTGGATGCGCTGGCGGCTGCGTTGAAGCCGAATACCAAGCTGGTGCATGTGGAGACGCCGACGAATCCGCTGATGCAGCTGACGGATATTGCGGCGGTCGCGGAGTTGGCGCACAAGGCCGGCGCCGAGGTGAGTGTAGATAACACTTTTATGTCTCCGGCGCTGCAGAGCCCGCTCGCGCTGGGTGCGGATATTGTGATGCACTCGACGACGAAGTTCCTCAATGGGCATTCGGATGGGCTGGGTGGGGTGCTGGTGGGTACCAAGCCGGAGCATCGTGACCGCTACGTCTTGATGCAGAAGGCGCTGGGCGGCATTCTTTCGCCGTTTGAGTGTTTTCTGGTGCTGCGCGGCATCAAGACGTTGCCGTTGCGCATGAAGAAGCATGACGAGAATGGCCGGGCTGTGGCTGCGTTTCTATCGACGCATCCCAAGGTGCGGCAGATCTTCTATCCGGGTCTGGCTTCGCATCCGCAACACGAGCTGGCGGCTCGGCAGCAGAAGGGATTTGGCTCCATGATGACGCTGGAACTGGATTCGAAGGAGGCCGTGGGGCGGTTTCTGTCTGCGCTGAAGATATTTCTGAATGCGGAGTCGCTGGGTGGGGTTGAGTCGCTGGCTTCGCACTCTGCGACCACCACACACGCCGGGATGACGGAAGAACGGCGCCAGGCGATCGGAATTACGCCGGAGCTGGTCCGGCTTTCGGTGGGAATTGAAGACAAGGACGACCTGATTGCGGATGTGACGCGGGCGTTGGAGGCGGTTTAGCATCGAAGGCGAGCTTGAAGCTAACCTCGATCCTCGTTTAAGGTGACGACGATTTTGCGGGCGTCTCCTCCTGTGGAGGTGACGACGATTTCTCCGTCGGCGTGCTTGCGGATGCTCTTGAATTTCTCGCCCCATTCGACAAGGACGATGGCGTCGGCCGTGCGCATCTCTTCGAGGCCCAGAGAATCCAACTGTCGCTCGGCGTCGAGACGGTAGAGATCGAGATGCAGGAGCTTGACAGGGCGGCCTTCGAGCGCGCCTGCGTACTCATGCACTAATGTAAAGGTCGGGCTGGTGACTTCGTCCGGCTCTGCCGCGCCCAGAGCTGCGGCGATGCCCTTGACCAGCGTGGTTTTGCCTGCGCCGAGATCGCCGCGCAGGATCATGAGCCGGGGCGGGGCGAGCAGCTGGGCAAGCTTGCGGCCGATGGCGATGGTTCCGGCGCTGGACTTGGTCTCATACTCGTAGGTCTTGGGCCCGGGATTTACGGATTCGCCCTTGGTTTCGGCAACTTTGGTCATGACGCTCCTGCGGGTGGGCTTTGGTCGAAGCCGGGTTGAAGGGCGAGTTCTGGAGAAATCCCCTGAAGCCAACAGTACCCGGCGCTGGAGCCGGAATTGGAACGCGTGCGAATGCTTGAGGGATGATAGCGGAAAGCCCTGTGCAAATTTGAGAGCGAATCGGTAGCTAGCAAAGTGTGCTGGTCGCCGCCGATTCCCGGCTGGCGGACGGTGATGTCAGCGGCGAGGCCGTGGAGATAGACGGCGGCTTCGACGGCCTGTTGCGGATTACCAGGATGCTGGGCCAGAAGGCTGGCGACCATGCCGGTGAGCAGGTCTCCACTGCCGCCTTTGGCCATGGCGGGATTGCCGGTGGTGTTCACAGCGATTGCGCCGTCGGGATGGGCGATAAGGGTGCGCCAACCTTTGAGAACGAGCGTGACCTGATTCCGGATGGCGAAGTCGTGGGCGATCTGGATGCGGTTGGCCTGGATTTCAGCCGTTGAGAGTCCGGTGAGGCGGGACATTTCGCCGGGGTGCGGGGTCAGAACGAGCGTTCGGCCTGATGAGATTTTGCGGAGCAGATTGGGTTGCGTGGCGAGAGCATTGAGGGAGTCGGCGTCGACGACGGCGGGCAGGCGGGTTTGGGAGAGCAGGCCGAGGGCAAATTCCATCGCGTCGGGGCTAGTTCCGAGACCGGGACCGATGGCGAGAACGGTGATGCGATGGAGGAGGGATTTGATGGCTTCCGGCGTAAGGTTTTCGTTGGAGATTTCGCCAGCGGGTGTTGTGGCGAGAGCCTGCGTCATGAGTTCGGGAGCGATGGCGGCGACAAGCGGAAGGACAGAAGGCGAAACTGCCGCAGTGACGAGGCCGGCTCCGGTGCGCAGGGCGGCGAGGGCAGCCATGGCGGGCGCTCCGGATTTACCGGGGCTGCCGCCGATGACGAGGACGTGGCCGTACATGCCTTTGTTTGAGTCGGGAGGGCGGGGTGGGTCGGTGATGGCTTTAGAAGAGCCGGACCAGCGGAGATTGAGGCTGGAGACGATGGCTTCTTCGGGCGATCCGATGGGTGCGATAACGATTGGTTGGAAGAGGCTGCGAGTGAGTTGGCCGAAGACGTGGGCCTGCTTGGGCGCGGTGAAGGTGACGACGGCGTTGGCGGGATAGACCGGTCCAGACTGGGTAGATGTGGTCGAATCGGCATCCCAGCCGGAGGGGATGTCGATTGCCAATATCGGGGCCTGGGTTGCGCTGGACTTCAACCATTCGAGCGCGTCGAGCGGCAAGCCGCGTAGAGGAGGCTGGAATCCGGTGCCAACCACTGCGTCGAGGATCAGATCGGCGGACATCAAATCTGCGTGGTCTGGGAACTCCTGGGAAGATCGGACAACGCGAATTGAGCCGCTTGGAGGATTTGAGGCCGTGAGTTCGTCCCAGGCCTGCGCGACGTCGCCTTTCCCTTTCAGGCCTTCAGGGTCGCCGAGCAGCAGGGTGGTCACTTTAAGACCGGCTTCGGCGAGCAGGCGGGCGGTCATGAGGCCGTCGCCGCCGTTGTTGCCCTGTCCGCAGAGGATGGTGACGCGGCTCGCCGCGGGAAATTGAATCTGCACGAAGGCGGCTACGGCCTGAGCCGCGGAGCGCATGAGGTTCGTTGAGGGAATGCCGAACTGCTCGGTCGTCACACGGTCGCAGGTCTGCATCTCGGCGGCGGAGAGAATCTTCATGGGAACCATCGTAGTGTAAAGAGGATTATCGCTTCGTGCCATTGGAGACGAAATGAACTCGGATCAGGTCAGCTTTGGAGGCGCAACGACTTCGAAGGGACGCATCATCTCATTGGCGGCGTGCTCCAGAAGATGACAATGCCAGACGTAGCGACCGGTGTAGCCCTGGAACGGGATGATGATGCGAGTGACGGTCTCGGGGTGAGCCTTGACGGTGTCTTTCCATCCGCGTTCGTTGGGTTCGGGTGGAGCGGCGTCGCCCATGTAGTGGAATTTCTTGTAGTTGAGGTAGTCGTCGACGTCGAAGGGGCGGCGGTCGAGGATCTGGAAGCGAACCAAATGGAGGTGAATCGGGTGGATGTCCTGGGTGGTGTTGATGAGGCTCCAGATTTCGGTGGTGTTGAGGACCGGCTTCTCGGTGACGGGTTCATGCCAGTATTGACCGTTCAACAGCATGAGCATGATGCGGGAGTCGGGGTGCATGTATTCGTCGAGCGTGAAGGTTCGGGTGCGGGTGGCTGCGGATTCCGGAATGCGTTCAATTGTGCGGAGAATCGCTGGAAACTGAGCCGTTGATTGCGCGGTCTTCGGCGGGTCGGCTGGCGTTTCGGTCCCGGAGACGCGGAATTGCATAATGGTCAGCTTCTGGTCCTGGAGCGTGAACTCGGTGCCGGCGAGCGTGGAGAAGTCTATGAGCAGATCGGCGCGCTCGGCTGGCGAAAGCATCAGGTCTTTCAGTTCGACGGGAGCTGAGAGCAGGCCTTGGTCGGTGCCGATCTGATGAAAGTGGTGGCCGTTCGAGAGCGAAAACAAGTAGGCGCGGGAGTTCGAGGAGTTGAGCAGGCGGATGCGATAGAGGCGCGGCTCGACTTCGAGATAGGGGAAGATGAGGCCGTTGGCGAGGATGACATCGCCGTAGATTTCCGGCACCCAGGGAGCGGCGGGATCGCCTGAGTCGGGATAATGGAGCTGGCCGTCGGCGTAGAAAAAGCGGTCGCAGATGGCGAGGGGGATTTCGAACTTGCCTCGGGGAAGGTTGAGCGCGTCTTCCGCCTCGTCGCGAACCAGAAAAAAGCCGAAAAGACCGGCGTACTGATTGAGGCGCTCGATGCCCATGGCGTGATCGTGGTACCAGAGCGTGGCAGCGTCCTGGTTCACGGGGTAGAGTGCGGTGATGCTCTGGCCGGGGGTCTGCCAGTCTTCGGGGTAGCCGTCGCTTTCGGGTGGAACAACTGCGCCGTGGACGTGGACGGCGGTTCGCACATCGGGCTGATCCTTGCCGGCGCCGTGGAGGGTGTGGTCGATGGGCAGGAAATGCTGCGTGGGCAGATTATTGACCCATTCGACGAGCATAGGCTGGCCCTGGCGTGCCTCGATGGTCGGACCGGGGGCTGAACTGCCGTAGCTCCAGATGCTTGTTTCGGGCAGGTCGCGATGGACTTTTGCATCGACCTTGCGCATGGCGATGCGGTGGTAGGGGATTTGTACACCGGCCTGATGGGGATGAGGTCGCGTCTCAGTGGAGCGGAGCGTCTGCGGAATGGGCAGTGGATCGACGAATCGCGCAAGGCGCTCAGGATGGAGCCATGGACGCGTTGGGAATTTTGGCTGGGTTCCTGCGGCCGGAGCCGGGGCGTTGTAGACCATGCCGGGCATGGGGGGCGGGGTAGAGTTTTTCTGTTGCGCGAGAAGTGCGAGGTTGCCCAGGAGGCCGGTTTGCCCCGCTGCCGCAGTCGCCATCAGCCTCGCGCCGCGGAGCAAAAGCTTTCGCCGGGAAGAGTCCATGGAAATAGAATGCCGCTTTCTTGTAAGCAAGTGAGAAAAAATCGCTGCGCGCATTGGAGGAGATGCGCGCAGCGGGTTGAATCAGTTGAATACAGAGAGTTATCTGCCGCCTTTATCGTCTTTATCCTGCTTGACGATGGCGCCGGTATTGGGATCGAGGATCAGGGTGCGACGCTCGACATCCCGGCTGGGGCGGTTGAAGTCGAACAGGGGAGCAATGGAGTTGGCGATGCTGTCGAAGGAGCCACCCGGCTGAATGCGCTGGCCATCAAGGAAGTTGTCTTCGATGAAGCGAATGACGGAGGACTGATCGAGCAAGGTGTGGTCGATGTAGTTGTCCTTGGCCCAGGGAGAGATGACGAGCAGGGGTAGGCGGGTTCCATAGCCGCAACGGCCGAGGACGGGCCGGCCGTCTACGCCGTTAAGCGGAGTGGTGCGATCCGGAATTTTGCCGTCTTCCGCCTGCTGTGCGCCCTTGTCGCAAACGCCGGGGGCGTTGAGAACGTCGACGTAGGAGCTGGTGGACGGATTGACGATCGAGGGCATCTGGTGGTCGTACCATCCGTCGGAGTCGTCATAGGTGATGACAACGGCGGTGGACTCCCAGAAGGAGCTCTCTTGCAAAGCGTTGATCACCTTGACGACGAATGCCTGCTCGTCGATGGGATCGGAGTTGCCGGGGTGCGCGTCCTGATAGGACTGAGCCTTGAGGAAGGTGACCGAGGGCAGGATTCCGTTGGTCAGCGCGTTAAAGAAGTCGTCGGTGTCGTACTGGTGGTTGGCTGGATCAGGGGTGTGGCCATTCGCCTCATAGCTGCTGCCGATGGCCGAAATGGAGCTGGGGCGCGCATGGGTGAGATTGGCAGTCGACGCGTAATACTGGAAGGGCTCGTGGTGCTCGACGTAGTCGGCCTGGGCGACGCCGCCGTAGCCGGGAACTACATTCGGAGTGGAACGGGCGCAACCGGTAGTGCCGTTGGGGTTCGTCAATTCGAGGTTGAAGCCGCCCTCGAACCATCCCCAGGTAAGTCCCTTGGCATTGAGCAGGTCGCCGATGTTCTTGCCCGCGAAGCTGACGTTGTCATCCGAGGTGTTGGAGCAGACGTCGCCGAGCGGCTCGGCGTCGCCGATGAGGGTGAACCCGCCCTGGCCGTCGAAGACTTCATGGCTGTTGTGCAGGAGTACGCCACCGCTGACCACGTTGGTGTACTGAGCGAGGCCGTTGGTCTGGCCCGCGATGAGATTGATGGCGCCCGGCGTGGAAGGGCCGAACTGCGATGTGTACATATTGTCGTTCAGCGCGAAGTGATTGGCGTAATTCCACATGGCGGTGACGGTGTTGCCATCGAAGTAGCCCATGGTCAGGCCCTTGGTCAGAGCGGCATTGGAAGCGGCTGTGGCCGATGGCGGTGGACCTGCGGTTCCGGTGGAGCCGGGGAACTGGTCGACCTTGCCGTTGTCATACGCAGTCTGCTCGGGCTTGGGAGCGTGATTCTGATCGGCAGTGGCGGCCTGCGATGGAGCCAGGCGGAACGGATTCGCTGCGCTCGCGCCGTTGAATGCCGCGCCGGAGCCTGAGGGCCCGTTGGGATTGGCTGTCAGGAGATTCACGCCCTTTACAGGTTCAAAGCCCTTGGTGGGATCGAGCGGAGTGATCAGGTTGTTCGGAACGTCATTCCCTTTATGCCGCGAGGGCTCGTAGATAAAGGGGGTTTCGCCGGCGTTGTTCTGCGCTTTGGGATAAGTGCCGAAATAGTGATCGAATGAGATGTTCTCACCAAAGATGACCACGACATGCTTGATGGGAGTCGCCGTTTTGGGTTCGTTTCGCAAATCGGCGGCAAGTGACGGGGTGGGAATTGTCCCGACGACGAGCAGTGCCGATAGGGAAGCTGCGAGCAATTTGCGCATTTGACCTCCTGCCAGAGCTGAAAGCTGTGACTAAAAAGTTGTAGTGTTCGAAGGTAAATATTGGTTCAATTCTGTGTGACAAGCTTGCAAATTCATGAAAGCGGATCAGTAACAAGTACTTGATTATCGGGAGACTAGGATCAAGGTGAACGATTGACGGTACGGAAAAGGAAAGAGGGATGGAATCAATCTCTGATTCCACCCCCCGGTGACTTCGGCTAATTTTCGATTTACTTGACTCGGACCTTGGGCTCGACTGAGAGCCCTGGACGAAGCGCGTGATTCTTGTCTTCGTTGGCCAGATCGGTGAAGTCGATGCGGACCGGGACGCGCTGGACGACCTTGACGTAGTTGCCGGTAGCGTTCTCAGGCGGGAAGAGCGAGAGAACTGAGCCGGTGGCACCGCCGATCTGGGTCACTTTGGCGTGGTAGGTCTTGCCGGTGGCGTCGACATCGACCTCGACGGGCTGGCCTGAGCTGATGTGCTTGAGCTGGGTCTCCTTGAAGTTGGCGGTGACCCAGATGTCGTCGAGCGAGACCAGCGTCAGCAGGTTCTGGCCGGAGGAGATGTTCTGGTTGAGTTCAAGGGTCTTACGGGTGATGATGCCGTTAGCCGGAGCCACGATCTTGGTGTAACCGAGGTTGAGTTTGGCCTGATCGAGTTGAGCCTGCGCACCCTCGACCTGCGCCAGAGCCTGGTGGGCGCGAGCGTTCTGCGCGGCAACCTGCTGGGGACCGGTTTCGGCGTACTTGTAGGAAGACTGCGACTGGACTTCTCGCTGATTGGCGACGCGGATCGCTTCCTGGGCGGCCTGGACACCGGCTTCGGCGTCGGCGACCGAGGCTTTGCTGGAGTCGGCTGAGGCTACGGCGGCGTCGTACTGCTGTTTGCTGATGACGTCCTTCGCGACCAAGGGCTTGTAGCGCTCCAGGTCCTGATCGGCCTTGATGCTATTGGCTTTAGCTTCAGCGACCTTTGCCTGGGCCGCGCGCAACTGGCTCTCGGCCTGGAGGACAGAGGCTCGGGAGCCGGTCACATCGGCGCCGGCGGATTGAAGGTTGCTACCGGTGTTGACCGAGGTGATGGGGACGTTCACCTTTGCAGCTACGGCGTTGGCCTTGGCGCTGGCGACGGCGGCTTCGGCGTTTTCGACCGCGACTTGATAGTCGGCTGGGTCGAGTTCGGCGATAACCGTGCCTTTGGTGACGTACTGGTTCTCGTCAACGTTGATTTTGATTACGGTCCCATTGATGCGGGAGCTGATCTGGATGAGATGGCCGTTGATCTGGGCGTCGTCGGTGTCTTCGCTAAAGGTGGAGCGCCAGTAAAAGATGCCCGCCGCGATAATCAAAACGCCGAGGACAATGAAAATGACGCCACGACGGCTTTTCTTAGGAGCCTCTGGAGCTTTCTGATCCGGCTTCTCGCCGGAGGCTGGAGTTGCTTCCGCCACGATCACTTACCTCCCAAATATTGTTTGTAGTTCTGGGCCACACCCATGGCACGCGCCAGATTGAGCTTGGCGAGATTGTGCTGGTAGAGGCTGTTGATGTACTGATTGTTCGCCTGGGCCACGGTCTGCTGGGCCTGTGAAACGGCCAGATTATCGCTGACGCCCGCGGAATAGCGCTGCTGGGCCTCGGAGAGAACTTCGTTGGAGAGCTCGACGTTGGAGTGGGAAACCTCTACCTGCTGCTGCGAGGAGGCAATGTCGAGGAGCGCGTCGCGGACGTCGGCCTCAATCTGGGCATCGAGGTCGCTTTGCTGGTCGCGCTGCTGGTCGAGCTGGGATTGCGCGACCTGAGCCTCGCCGCGGAACTGGGCTTCCTTGAAGATCGGGATAGTGATGGTGCCCGTGGCGTCCACTGTACCGTGGGAGTGGCGAACGTTTACACCAATATCGCCGTAATCGGCCTGGGCCTTGATGGTGGGGAGGCGGTCATCGGTGGCGGCTTTCCGTTCATCGACGTTTGCCTGGGTCAACTCGGCAGAGGCCTGACGGTCTTTGCGGTTGGCCAGGGCCTGCTTGATCGCTGCCTGGACGTCCGGCTGATCGAAGGCCGAGTAGGGGGCTTTGTCGGCCAGTTCGAAATTTTGCGCGAGCGGCAGGCCGATGGCCCGCGCGAGGGCCAACTTGTCTTTTTCCATGGTGTTGCGGGCTACGATCAACTGCTGCTGGAGGCTCTGATTGTCGACCTGCGCGCGGAGTTCGTCGAGCCTGGGTGCCGTACCGGCGGAGTGGTTGCTGACGGCCTGATCGAGGGAGACTTTGGAGGTTTCCACCTGGGCCTGGGTGGATTCAATCTGGGCCTGGTCGGCGAGCACTCGCAGGTAGGCATTCCCGACAGTGAGGATGACCATCTGGCGGGCGTCCTCTGCCGAAAGCTGAGATGCCCGGAAATAGTGCCGGGCGGCCAGGTAGGTCTTGATCGAGTTCAGATTCAGTACCGTCCAATTGAGATTGGCGCGGATATCCGTGTAGCCGAAAGGGCCGATGATCGTCGGGAAACCGGGGATTTTGAGACCCTCGGCGGCCAGATCGCTCTGCACGAAGGCCTCGTTGGCGGAAGCGTCGATCGCTGGCAGCAGGGACTGAAGATCCTGGAGACGCTGGCCTTTGGCGCCGGCGATGTTGGTATTTGACAGCAACAGGCCGAGATTGGTCTGGAGGCCGCGCTGAACGGCGTCATCCAAGGTGAGCGAGAGCGTGCCGGTTGTCGCAGCCCCATTGCTCACGCTGCCCTGATAGCTGGAAGCTGGGGGAGGCGTGGGGGCGGACTGCTGACCACCGAGATTGAGCTGAGCAGTCGCGGGAATCGAAAGAGTCGCAAGAACGGCGACGGCCAGACTGGTCAGGAACAGGGTTGTCCTGTTGGCGACGGCTGGGGTATGGACCAAATTTTGCATGGTGGCAGGTATCACTCTCACTCTACTCGGTCTGGCTGGTCTGCTGCTAATGGATGCAACATGAATCGAGAAGGTTCCAAAACAAATGACAAGAATAGAGTAAACGGCCTGCCGAGCGGGTAATCGGAGGCCGAAACCGGCGTGATTTTCTTTTTTCGTCTATGAATCAGCGAGTTGCGGAGGCGTGGATCAGCTGCGAGGTCAGAGAGCAGAGCGCCTGGCGGAAGCTGCCGCGGACGGCTTCAGGCGTCCAACCCTTGGCTGCAGATCCGCCGTGTTCAGACAGGAGCCGGGCAACTTCAACCGAAGTCAGGGCCGCGATGGCGCGCAGAACGAAAATGACCCGCAGGGAGTCGGAAAGACCTTCAAGCCAGTCTCGCAGGCGATGGCGGTCGGGACCGGTGATCATTTGCTCCAGTACCTCGGGGGTGACGCCTGCGGCAGAGAGATCGTCGTCTTCGATGCAGCCTTCGGGGCCGGATTCGTCACCAGGGGCAGCCAGGGCGGCGTTGTTGGTGGAGGAACGCCCCAAAACGGTGATCGCGTCTGCGGCGAGAAGCAGGCGGGCTTTGCGGTGGGCCTCGGCGGTGTCGCAACAGGTGGGAAGATCGACATTGGCGACAACCCCTTCGATTAGGCCAACAGCTTCCTCGCCTTCGCCGAGGAGCATCGAGCTGATCCCGTAGAGTTCTGCGGCTATCTTCTCGAGCAAGGCATCGCCGCTGACAGGCGTGGCTTTCGGTTTTCGTGACTTCGCTCCCAGCGCCTCAGCCGCCAGTGTGGAAGAGACCGCGTCCTTGTGAGCAAGGTGCTCTTCCGTGATGATGCCGTTGTCGAGTGAGGTGGGATTTGAGGGCATGATGGTCGCTCCTGAAGGGATGAGGCCCTGGCGGCGAGTGGAAGAAAGTGGCCGCTGGACCAAAATGTCCCTGTTACTATCCTCAAGCCCGGCGATGTGTTGCGTCAAGACGAGTTGCGTCAGATTACAGGAGCGCTGGAGTAAAGGATTTCTTCGGGAGTTAACACGCGCCGTATGCGGAATGCGATAAGAGATGGGAGATGAGCACGGGCCGTCGAACCGACGGGATTGCTGGCGATCGGGAAAAGCTCTAGACTTTGGGACTCCACTGTTTCAGGTCGTAGCGCGAGCCCGGACGAGCCACGGAGCAGAAAAGGATACGCATGGCAAGGAATTTGCAGCGGAAGAAGCAGTTCGCGGGGCGCGATAAATCGTGGATGCAGTTCAACCGTCGGGTGCTGGAAGAGGCGGAAGACGAGACCAATCCTATCCTGGAGCGGGTGAAATTTCTTGCGATTACGGGCAGCAACCTGGACGAGTACGTCGAAATTCGGCTGGCCGGGCTGCTGCAACGGACGGAGGACGGCCACACCGAGCCTGGATACGACGGATTGCCGCCGCAGGAGTCGCTGGAGGTGCTGACGGCGGCGATGCATGAGTTCGTGACGGCGCAGTACCGCTGCTGGAATGAGCTATTGCTGCCCGGGCTGCGCCAGCATGGGATCCGCCTGCTGCGATGGGAGGAGTTGAGCGAGGAGCAGCGGACGATGGCGTTGGCTTACTTTCAGCGCGAGGTGGACCCGCTGCTGACGCCGATTACGATCGATCCGGCGCATCCATTTCCAAGAGTGCTCAATCGGGCGCTGTGTCTGGCGATGCTGTTGAGGGCGAAACGGCGGAGTTCCGGGCCGGTGGTGCTGGGCGTGCTGACAGTTCCGCGGGCGCTGCCGAGGTTTGTGCGGCTGGCCGACGCGCACGGAAGCTACGACTACATTCTGCTGCAGGATCTGATAGCGCAGAACCTGAGCGGGATGTATCGGGGATATGAGGTACTGGCCCATGCGGCTTTCCGGGTAACGCGCAACTCGAACCTCTATTTCGAGGAGGAAGAATCGCGATCGCTGCTGGAGTCGATTCGCAGCGAATTGCATAACCGGCGCAAGGGAGACGCTGTGCGGCTGGAGATTGTGAGCCAGGCCCATCCGGAGATTGTGGACAAACTGCGCGTGAATTTTGAATTGGACGAGTCGCAGATTTACCAGGCGGACGGGCCGGTGAATCTGGCACGGCTCATGTTCTTTAACGGAGATATTCAGCGGCCGGATCTTAAATTTTCAGCTTTTGTTCCCAAGCAGTTGCATCTGAGCCGGAAGGTTTCGGATTTGTTTGAGGATCTGCGGCAGCGGGATATTCTGCTGCACCATCCGTATGACTCGTACGATCCGGTCGTGAGTTTTATCCAGCAGGGAGCGGTGGACCCGCGGGTTGTGACGATGAAGCAGACGCTGTATCGCACCAGCACAGACTCGCCGATGTTCACCGCGTTGACTGAGGCGGCGGCTTCGAAAGAAGCTACGGTCGTCGTGGAGCTGATGGCGCGATTCGATGAGGCGTCAAATATTCGCTGGGCACGCAGCATGGAAGACGCGGGTGTGCAGGTGTTTTATGGCGTAGTGGGTCTGAAGACGCACTGCAAGCTGGCCATGCTGGTGCGGCGCGATGAAGATGGCGTGACGCGACGTTATTGCCACCTCGGCACCGGGAATTACAACCCGGTGACGGCGCGGTTTTACACAGATTTGAGCCTGCTGACGAGCGATCCGTCGATTACCGAGCAGGTCCACATGGTCTTCAATTACCTGACGGCTCACGCGGAGATCGACGACTACAAGCCGCTGCTGGTAGCTCCGCTGACCATGGCGGAGAATTTTTTGCAACTGATCCGGCGCGAGACGGAGCACGCCGCGGCGGGGCGGCCGGCTCATATTGTGGCCAAGATGAATGCGCTGCTGGAACCCAAGGTGATCGAAGCGATGTACGCAGCTTCGCAGGCCGGGGTGCAGATCGACTTGATCATTCGAGGAGTCTGCACGCTGCGGCCCGGCGTGAAGGGGCTGAGCGAGAATATTCGCGTGCGGTCCATTGTCGGGCGTTTTCTGGAGCACAGCCGCATTTACCTGTTTGCGAACGGCGGCCGCGAGGAGATTTACCTGGGCAGCGCGGACTGGATGCCGCGCAATCTCTTTGAACGCTGCGAGGTGGTTTTCCCGGTTCGCGACAAGGCGGCCAAGGCGCGGATTCACGACGAGATTTTGCCGGCGTATCTGGCGGATACGGCGAAGGCGCGCCTCATGCAGGAGGATGGCAGCTATGTCCGCGCCAATGACGGCCGGAAGCCGCATGGCGGATTCAGCTCGCAGGAGTTTCTAATGCGGCTGGCCGAGGGCAAAGCTGAGCTGGATGGGATTCCGAAGCCTGGGAAGGCTTCGGCTCCGATGGCCAATGGGGTCGGTGTGGCCGGTTCCGAGAAAGAGGCTGTCGCCGTTGATCATTGAACGCATCTCAAAACAAGTATCAGCGCCTAGCCGCTGAAGGCTTGCGGGTCGCTGGCGCTGAAGCCGGCCTGGCGCTGACCGGTTGAGTGGTTAGGCGGGCGAACTCGGCTTTGGCTTCTTTGAGGCGCGGTAGGTCGGAGTCGGCGTCCTTCCAGATTTGTAGAACAACTTTGTAGGCGAAGCCGGCTTCGACGATCTTGCCTTGTGCCGCCAGCGCGCGGGCGAGACCGAGTTGCGCCAGTGGATAGTTGTGGGACAAGGGCTCGATGCCGGGGTGATCCAGGATCTTGTGGAACTCGGCTTCGGCGAGGTCGG
>Ga0302326_10010734_pt1 | contig 19816 bp, 16 predicted proteins | sample Palsa_T0_3_FD_202264 | JGI IMG/M metagenome (GOLD analysis project Ga0302326, IMG submission 202264) | Peat permafrost microbial communities from Stordalen Mire near Abisko, Sweden - Palsa_T0_3 | ecosystem: Environmental > Terrestrial > Soil > Palsa > Peat permafrost | place: Sweden: Abisko...
CTGCGACCGACAGGGCCGCCATCGATCCCTCAGATCCGTCGTAGCAGAACAACACCGGCCTATTCATCGCCACCCCTCGTCATCGTGATCATCTCGACATTTCATCATTCGCCACGCCGAGGTGCATAGTGGTCGACGGGGTCTCCGGGTCGGGTTGCTCGATTGCTTCGAGCAGCTGTTGCGCTTCCCGTTGGCCGTGGTGCTCGGCCCATCCCGCCGGGGTCGCGTCATAGGCCGTGTCGTGGATGTTCGGGTCCGCGCCGTGGTCGAGCAGCAGCTGGATCACGGGCAGGTTTCCGCGCATCGCGGCTTCGTGTAGCGGCGCGGTTCGGGGTCGTGCGTTGACGTCGAACCCCAGCTCGATCAGCAGCGCGACCGCCTCATAGTTGCCCTGCTCGGCCGCGCGGACCAGCTGGTGGGGGCAACGCTCGATCGCGCGCCGGAGCAGGCCGGGATCGGTCGCCAGCAGCCGCTCCACCGCTGCGCGGTCGCCGGCCATCGCGGTCGCGACCAGCTCGTCAACCTGATCGTGCTCCCAGGAAGCGCCCGCGTCGACCAACACGGCCACGACGTCCATGTGACCGTTGAGTGCCGCCTGCTGCACGGGCGAGCGCCCCTGATAGATCCGGTGCTTCGGCTCGCGGCCCTGAGGATCGACCCCGCGGGCGAGGAGCCGGCGGACCCGGTCGGTGAGCCCGTGACCGGCCGCTGCGATCAGCAGGTCTTCGAGCATCTTCTCCGGTGAGTCTTGCCGGTCTCCCAGCAGCCGGCGCCACGGGCCGCCGTCGCCGGTGCCCAGCCCGAATTCGAAGAGCAGCTCGAGCCAGTCCCCTTGCGGGTCTTGGCCCCAGCCGCGGTTGTAGAGCGCCTGCCCGTCGTTGGCGTCAGCGCCCGCCTCCAGCAGCAGCCGCGCGAGCGCGAGCTCCTCCGGGTGCTTCGGGATGGTGCCGCCGCCGCCCAGCGCGCCGGTCAGCGCGGTGAACGGTGGAATCAGTCCCTCCCACAAATATCCGGCGTTCGGATCGGCGCCGTGCTCCAGCAGTAGCCGCGCGACGCCAACAGCCGAGTGGCCCGGGCCGAGCGGGACACGCGCGTAGGTCAGGTAGAGCAGCGGCTCCCATCCGTGCGGGCCGCCGACCATCGACGCCTGGGACGGGTCGCGCTCCAGCAGCTCGCCGGCAGCGTCGAGATCGCCGGTCGCGGCGATCGTGTGGATGCTCGCCCGTTCAAGCCAATCGTGCTCCTGCAGCAGTGACTCCGCGCGCCGCAGCCGGTCCGGGTCATCCTCGCCGTAGGTCAGGCACGCCAGCCGCAAGAACTCGTCGATGACCGCCTGCTCGTCGGCGAGCGGCCCTCCGACCGGCTGCTCGTGTGGCGAGCGGGCGTATCGCGCGACCAGCTCCAGATGCGCCTTGAGCTTCCGCCAGCTGGAAAACCCGAACTGGCGGGCGACCACCAACTGGGCATCGGTGCGTGTGAAGCCGTTCAGCTCCGGTGAGCCGGGCTGAGCGTCAGGCAAGCGCGGGTGAAACTCATTGACGACCCGGGCGGCGCCGGGATCGCCGGCGCGGACCGCGCGTTGGAAGGACTTGGCGCCGTTGTTGAGCTGCTCGAGGTTGGCATTGCCGGGAAGACCGCGGGGTGGCACAAGGCCTCCTTTCACCAGGGCCCGGAGTCCGCAATCGTGTCAGGTTCACCCCTGGGTGGCATGCATCGCGAGGCGTCTGCAGATCGCCGCCTGCTGTTCCACGTCGAGTTCGTGCGTGAGCAGCCCTTCGATCGTGAACACGCCGATCTTGACCTCGGCATCCAGGCTCGATCCCGCCGCACCGGTCTGCTGGAGCGCGGAACGCAGAAGGCCTTCAGCCAACAGGTGGAAGCTGTCATGCCATTCGTTCAGCGCCGCGGACTGTCCGATCCGTGCGTGGACCGTCGTGACGAGCCGGCGCATCTGCCGCAGCTGCCCGACCGCCCAGAGCAGCCGTTCCTCGAACGGCTGCGCAGCCACGTCCTGATACTCCGACCACACATCGGTCATCACCGCGTTGAGGACGGCGACCAGGACATCGTCCTTGTCGGCGAAGTACCAATAGATGGTGTTCCCAGCGACACCTGCGGTCTGCGCGAGCTTCGCCATCGATGTCGCTTCATAGCCATCCTCGATGAACAGCCGCCGGGCCGCGGTCACGAGCTCGTCGCGTTTCTCCTCCCGATCCTGAAGGCGCTTCGTCGCCGGCATGGAACCGATCCTACACGTTCTTGAACGGCATTCAAGAACCTGGTACCGTCTCGCCCACCATCTCTTGAATGGCATTCAAGATCCGAAGATTCAACGGAGCGAACAAACCACCATGAGCAGCTACACCCGCGAGGACACGACCTTTGACTCCGATGGCACGCCCTGCGCGGCGTGGCTCTACCGCCCGGCCGGAGTTGAGCGGCCGCCGATCGTGGTGATGGGTCACGGCTTTGCCGCGATCCGTGCGCTCCGCCTGGACGCCTACGCCACAAGCTTCGCGCAGGCCGGCTTCGCCGCGCTGGTGTTCGACTATCGCGGCTGGGGCGACAGCTCCGGCGAACCACGCCGGGTGCTCGACATCCGCGCACAGCAGGCCGACTGGCGGTCCGCGGTCGCCCACGCCCGCACCATCGACGGCATCGACACCAGTCGCGTGGTCGCCTGGGGCTCCTCCTTCGGCGGCGGGCACGCGCTGCACCTCGCCGCCGAGGATCACGCGTTGGTCGGTGTGATCGCTCAGGTCCCTCACATCAGCGGTCCGGCGTCAGCGTTCGCCCGCTCACCACGGCTGATCGCCCAGCTCGCGATCGCCGGGCTCCGCGACCAGATTGGCGCCCTCGCGGGCCGCCCGCCCTATCGCCTCCCTGCGGTCGGTGAGCCAGGGAGCGTGGCGATGATGACCTCACCCGACGCGATGCCGATGCTCAGGCGTCTCGCCGGCGACCGCTACGACGAGCTGATCGCCGAGAACGACGTCGCCGCCCGGATCGCTCTCCGCGTGCCGTTCTACTCCCCTGGCCGCACCGCGAAGAGGATCACAGCACCGGCGCTCTTCCAGCTCGCCAAGCAGGACATCGTCACCCCATACAAGGTCGCGATGAACCTCGTGCGGCGCATCCCCAACTGCGAGGTGCGCAGCTACGACTGCAGCCACTTCGAGCCCTATCTCGAGCCGTACTTCGACACGGTCGTCGGCGACCAGATCGAGTTCCTCAAACGCAACGTGCCGCCGGCTACGGGCGCGTCTCGAACTCGCTGATCCGGTCGAGCAGCTCGCATACGAGCACGGCGCCGGCGTAGTTGAGTCCGAGGTCACGGCGGAGCCGCTCCGCTCGCGCTACCCGCGCGGCGCTGCTCGGGTCGAAGCGTGGGGTTTCGGCCGCCGCGTCCGGGTGTTGCTCGAACAGCCCGAACTCCAGGTAGCGCCGCACGTGCACGATCCTGACCCCCGCCTGCCTGGCGACCACGGTCAGCTCGACCGTCTCCTCCGCGACGAGGTCGCGATCAGCCGGCCCGGTGTGCCTGTCTGCGTTCATCGTCACTCCTCCCGCGGGTCAAGGCTCGAGCTTTCGGCGAGCTGCTCGTAGAGCTCCCGCTGACGGTCCGACAGCTCCTTCGGTACGACGATCTTGACGTGCGCATGGAGATCACCGCTGCCGCCGCCACGCTTCGGAAGTCCCCGTCCGCGGAGCCGCAGTCGCCGGCCGCTGGACGAGCCCGCCGGGACGCGGACCCGGGCCGTGCCGGTCGGGGTCTCCACCGCGACGGTCGTCCCAAGCGCCGCTTCGGAAGGTGTGATCGCGAGGTCGACGTCAAGATCGTCATCGCCGCGCCGGCGAAAGCGGGGATGCGGCTTCAGCGCGACCCGCAGAAACAGATCGCCGGGCGGGCCGCCATCGCGCCCCTCGCCCCCTTGTCCTGCCAGACGGATTAGCTGGCCGTCACGAACACCGGCGGGGAAGTTGACATTGACCTCACGGCCGTCCAGCGTCAGCCGCCGCCGCCCGCCGGCCAGCGCGTCCTCGAGCGACAGTTCCAGCAGCGCCTCGGTGTCGCGGCCGCGCAGCGGCCCGCCGCCGCGGCCGCCGCGGCCGGCGCGGCCGGCTCGCGCCCCGAACAGCGCCTCGAACAGGTCCTCACTGAACTCCACCCGGGTGCCGTCGCCGAACCCTTGATTAGCAAAGAAGTCATCGAAGCTCTCCTCGGGCGCCTCGCGCTCCGCTTCACGCCAACGGGCGCCGAGTCGGTCATAACGCTCCCGCTTGTCAGCGTCGGAGAGAACCTCATACGCCTCGCCAAGCTCCTTGAAGCTCTCCTCGGCGTCGCTGTCGGAGTTCAGGTCCGGGTGGTACTTGCGCGCCAGCTTGCGGTAGGACCGCCGGATCGTGTCCTGGTCCGCGTCGCGCGGGACGCCCAGCACCTCGTAGTAGTCCGTGTAGCTCAGCGGCATCTGTGATCGAATCCTCGCTCAAACGGGCCGGACGCGTCACCGCCGGCGCGCCGGGTCGTTGGTACCAGCCGCAGCCGGCCAGCGATCGGTGACGTTTCTGCTTCGGATAATCCGGCGGTCCATGATTGAACGCGAGCTGCGCGGCTCTGACGGCGGGGTCGCCCACACGCCGTGATGAAGAATGCAGAACAGTTCGGCACAACTCAGCACGACCTCGCCACAGTTCGGCACAACTCAGCACGACCTCGCCACAGTTCGGCACAACTCAGCACGACCTCGCCCCAGTTCGGCACAACTCAGCACGACCTCGCCATAGTTCGGCACAACTCAGCACGACCTCGCCCCAGTTCGGCACAACTCAGCACGACCTCGCCCCGCAGCCGCGGATAACGCGGTCGTCCGGCGCTAGCCGAGCTTGGCGGAGAACGCGGAGGTCCCGCCGCACTTCGGGAAGCCTTGGTCGACCGTCTTCAGCTTGCCGGACACGGTGCGTAAGTGCCGGACTTCGGCTTGGCGGTCGAGCTTGCGACGGCAGGAGCCGCGACGAGAGCCATCGTGGCGACGGCCGCGAGAAGGGTGAGGCGCGTCTGCACGTCGCCCATGAGATCAGAAAGACGAGTTGGGTCAATCGAGCGACGAGTTTGGGTCAATCGAGCGACGAGTTTGGGTCAATCGAGCGACCAATTCGATTCCATCTGGCCGAATCGGAGCAGGAGCACGGATTAGAAGCGGATTTTTCGGCTTCTCGACCGTCTTAGTCTGTGTGGAGAACGGATATCTCGCTCGGGGTGAGGTAACTACGCTGCGCCCGGCACCGAAGTCACGGATGGGACGCCTGCTCACGTTCGGCGCGCGGCGACCGCGTGCAGCCCTCGCCGGCTGGCTCGTGGCGACAGCGATTCTCGCCGTCATCGGCCTGAACGTAGGCCGGCACCTCTCGGTCAGCAACCTGTTGGTTCCCGGGACCGAGTCGGCACGCGAAGCGCAGCTGTTCGAGCAGCAGTTCGGCAACAGCGTGTCCGCGCCGATTCTGCTCACCGGACCGAGCGCGGCGCTCGACCGCGAGGGTCCGGCGCTCGTCCGGGGGCTCGCGACGCTGTCGGGGACACATGTTGTGTCCGCGTGGGATGGCGGTTCGCTCGGTCGGAGCCTGCGGCCCTCACCCGGGCGCGCGCTCGTGCTTGTCGATGTGACCCACACCGCCCGCACCACCGGCAGCGCGGTCGAGCGCTCGATCGCGGATGCCGTCAGCGCGCAGGTAGCGGCACCGGTGCACGCGCAGGTGAGCGGCCTCGACGCCGTCGGCGTCCAACTCGAGAGCACCTCCCTGGCCGCCGTGCACCGTGCAGAGCTGATCGCGATCCCGATCCTCCTGGTCGTCCTGCTGCTCGTCTTCGGCTCACCGGCAGCCGCCGCGATCCCCGCCGCGCTCGGGTTCGGCACTGTGCTCGCGGGCTTCGGGATCATCTCGCTGCTCGGCTCCGTCCTGCCGCTGACCGAGCTCGCGACGATCGCCGCGTCGATGATGGGCCTCGCGCTCGGCGTCGACTACTCGCTGCTCGTGGTGTCGCGCTTCCGGGACGAGCTGACCGATCCGAGGAACCCGCACGCGATCAGTCGCGCCGCGATGACCGCCGGACTCCGCGCCGGCCGAACCGTCGCGTTTGCGGGTGGCGCGATCGCGATCCTGATGCTGTGCGCGCTCGCGGTGGCCGCCGGCACCCTGCTCCTCTCGGCCGTCGTCGGAGTGATCGTGGTCGCCGCCGTCAGCGTCGTGTCGACGATCGTGGCCGCACCCGCCGCGCTGACCCTGTTCGGAAGGCACGTGGCCCGCGGCGGACCCCGGCGCGGAGCCAAGCCGGCGGCCGTGAACGGCGCCGGCGGGTCGCTGATCACCCGCGCAGGTCGCTCCCCCGTGATCGTCGGCGTCGCCCTCGTGGCCCTGCTGGCGGTGGGCTGGCAGTCGCTGACGCTGGCGACGGGAGCGCCCGATGCCCGTCAGCTGCCCACCGGCAGCAGTGCGCGCCGCAGCTACGAGGCGGTCAGCCGGAGCGTCGGTCCCGGCTGGCTCGCGCCATTCGAGCTGCTCGTCGTCGCCCGCAGCGGCGCGATCACGACGCTGCCCCGCCTCGACGCGCTGGCCGCGGCACAGCGGACCATCGCTCGCGACCCCGACGTCGCGGGCATCATCGGTCCCGGCGCGCTGGCGCGGCTGGCAAAGCCGCTCGCGCACGCCGAAGCGAGCATGGCTGGAGCCAACCGGCACCTCGCTCGCAGCGCCCATGACGTTGGCGCGCTCAGCGCCAGCCTCGGCCGGGCTGCGACCGGAGCGGGGCGGGTGCAGTCGGGCTTCGCGCAGGCCGCCACGGCTGTGAGGACGCTGGCCGCCGGCGGTGCGGGCGGCGCCGGCGCCGTGCTCACACTGCGCGCGGGACTCGAGCAGGCGGCGGCCGGCAGCCGTCTGACCGACGCGGGCCTGGTCCAAGCAGCGAGAGCTGCGAGCCGCGTCGCGATCGGCGGCCGGAGCGCAGCGGCGGGAGCTTCCCGCCTCGCCGCCGAGCTGGGCACGGGCAACGCGATGGCAGCCACTGCCCAGCCCCGTCTCAGCTCCCTCGCGCAGACGCTTCACGCGGGCGCCGCGAGCGTCGGCGGGATCGCCGACTCCGTCGGCGCGCTCGGATCGGGGCCGGCGAACGCCGGCGCCCAGCTCGCCGCGGCGAGTCAGGACCTCGCGGCGATGGGAGTCGGGCGCACCGATCCCCGCTACCAGGCGGCCGTAGCGGCCGTGGCGGCCGCACAGTCCGCGCTCGCGAGCACGCCGTCCGCCGGCGCCCTCGCCGGCCAGCTCCGGCAGATCGGCGACAGCGAGCAGCAGGCCGGTGACCAGGCCGGCACGCTCGCCTCGGCGGTCGCGCAGCTGAGCCAGTCGGCAACGCGCCTACAGCTCGGCGCCACCAGCCTCGAGACCGGCATCGCCGCCCTCGAGCACGGGCAGAACGCGCTCGCGGCGGCCATCGGGCGGCTCGCGAGCAGCGGCACCACGCTCACCGCGGGCCTCGAGTCGCTCTCGGGCGGCGTCGGCACTCTCGGGTCCCGGCTGGACGCGCTGGAGATCGGGGCAGGGCGCGTAGCGAGCGGACTCACGGGCGAGCAGCAGCAGGCCGGGGCCCTGACCTCGGCACTCAGCTCCGGCCGGCGCCGCGCCGCGACCGACGCCGCGTCATCGCCGCCGCGCTCGGGTCTGCTCGGAACCCTCTCCCACAGCCCCCGGTTCTTTAGCTCCGGCTACCTCGTGCTCGCCGAGCTCGAGGGCACAGCGGCCGCGCAGCGGGCCGGGGTCGACTTCACGGTCAACGTCGCGCGGAACGGCGAGGCGGCGCGGATGCTGATCGTGCCGCGCTCGGCGATGGGGTCGGCGCGCACCGGCGCGTTGCGCCGGCGTCTCGAGGCCGTCGCCCGGACGCTCGCCGCGGCCACCGGCGCGCAGGTCTTGCTCGGCGGCCCGGCGGCCCAGCTGCGCGACTACGCGTCGGCGGCGGCGAGCCGTATGCCGCTGCTGATCGCCGTGCTACTGCTCGCGACGTTCCTGCTGCTGGTGCTCGTCTTCCGCTCGCTGCTCGCGGCATTGATCGGCGTGCTCCTGAACATGCTGAGCGTCGGTGCCGCGTTCGGCGCCCTGTCGCTGCTCTCCCGCGGGAGCCATCCACTGATCGGCGGACCGGGCTACGTCGATGCCCTCAGCGTCAGCGCGATGTTCGCCGCCGTGTTCGCGCTCTCGATCGACTACCAGGTCTTCCTCCTGATGCGCATTCGCGAGGGATGGCTGCACACCGGTAGCGTCGACGCCGCCGTCGACTACGGCGTCGCGCGCACCGCCCGCGTCGTCGCGGGCGCGGCGGCGGTCATGGTCGGCGTCTTCCTGGCCTTCGCCACCGCGGACGTGGCAACCGTCCGCCAGCTCGGCGTCGGCCTCGCGGTCGCGATCACGATCGACCCCACCGTCGTCCGGCTGATCCTGCTCCCATTTGCTCTGCGCCTCGGCGGACGGTTCACCTGGTGGCTCCCGAGCTGGCTCGACCGCCGCCTGCCCGTGCTCGACATCGGGCTCGATCGCCGCGGCAGTGACCGGCCACAGCACGAGCTCACCCCCACCCCACGCATCCCCACCGCGCGTGAGCCGGTCGCGCGAATCCCCACCGCGCGCATCCCCACCGCGCGTGAGCCGGTCGGTCCCACCGTCCCCGCCGTGCACGCCGTGCCGGCGGCGCCCGCGCCGTAGCCTGCGTGCCCGGATCGGCGTTCCGACACGCCCGGTTGACGGCTCTGCCCCAGCGTGATTGACTGCCCGCCGGAACATGACCGTCGGGAGGTAAGGGACGATGGGTGTGGACGAGAATCGCGACGATAAGCGCTCGCGACGCTGGCTGCGTCTGCCGGCGAAGGCGGTGCTGCTGGTCGCCGCGGCGCTCGGCGCGGGCGCGGCCGTGGCGATCGGGGCAATCCCGGGTTCGAACGGGACGATCACGGCCTGTTACAACACGAACGACGGTGCAACGAATCCGTATGGCACCCCCGTTCCCTACGGGGAGCTGCGGGTGATCGATCCGTCGCTGTCCACGTCCACGGTGGAGGTGGAACCGGACGAGTACTCGTGCGAGAGCTACGAGCAGACGATCACGTGGAACCAGCAGGGACCCCAGGGAATCCAGGGCGTCCAGGGCATTCAGGGCATTCAGGGACCGAAGGGGTCGCAGGGGCCGGCCGGAGCGCCGGGTACCGCGGCCTCGCCCGCCGAAGTGATCGGCCAGACGACGTTCAGTATCGACGCGGGGCCGAGTAGCCGGCTATTCCTGAAGATCGCCGGCATCAGTGGCCCGACGACGGTCAAGGGCGCCACCGGCGACGTCGAATTGAGCTCTTTCGGGGCTGGCACCGAGGGTGCCGTGACCGGCAGCGCCACCTCGGGAGCCGGCGCGGGCAAGGCGACTGCGCAGCTGTTCGAATTCGTCAAAGCGGTCAATGCGACGAGCAGCCCACTGTTCAAGGATCTGGCCAGCGGAAAGGTCATCCCGACGATGACGGTGATCGTTGATCACGCCTCAGGCGACACCTTAACCACAGTCGCCACGTACACGCTCACCGACGTGAAGATCACCGGCATCAAGGACACCGGCGATCCAGGCATCAAGGGCGAGCAGGTGACCGGCGAGTTCGTGAAGCTAAGCGGCGACGTCGGCACCGGTACCACCAAGGTCGCGACCGGATGGAACCAGGTGACAAACTCGCCGACGCTCGGGCTCCCCCCGACGGCCGGGCTCCCCTGAGGCGGGCCGTTGCAACCCGCTAGTCGTGGTGGTCACGGTGGGCCACCGACGCGAGGTCTACGACCAGTGCCGTATGCGCTTCACTCGAAGTCGTTCAGGTCGAAGCGACCGACGCGGCGCTTGAACGCATCGGAGAACGACGGCCACAGGAGACGGTTCGTGCCGTCGGCCCCGAGATACCAGCTGTTGCAGCCACCTTCGGTCCACACGGTGCCGCGCATTCGCTGCTGAAGACGAGCGTTGTATCGGTCCTGAACCGCGCGGCGGACGTCCAGCGTGGCGACGCCGGGCGAGTCGAGCGCGCGCAGCGCCTCGAGGACGAACACGAGCTGTCCCTCGATGATGTTGACCATCGAGTTGTTGCCGAGGGCGGTATTGGGTCCGATCAGGAAGAAGAGGTTGGGGAAGCCGGACACAACTGTGCCCACGTACGCCTGCATCCCTCCCACCTCCCAGGCCTCGGCGAGCGTTACGCCCGCGCGGCCGGTGAGCCGCTTCGCGATCGGCGCGTCATACACCTTGAAGCCCGTGCCGAGAATGATCGTGTCGACAGGACGGTGCATGCCGTCCACGGTGCGGATCCCACGCTCGTCGATCGACTCGATCCCGGTCGTGACCACCTCCACGTTCGGCCTCGCCAGCGCCGGCAGGTAGTCATCGCTGAAGATGATCCGCTTGCAGCCGATCCGGTAGTTCGGCGTCAGCTTGGCGCGCAGCCCGGGGTCGCGTACAGCGCGGCGCAGGTGTGCCCGAGCGACCGACTCGAGCAGCGACAGCGCGCGCTGATCGATCGTCAGGCCGACCACCAGGTACTCGAGGGCGTAGTAGATCAGCCCGCGCAGGCCTCGCTGCACCTGCGGCACACGGCGGAACAGCCCCCGTTCGAGACCTGGGATCGTGTGGTCGCCGCGCGGCACGATCCACCCCGGCGTGCGCTGGTAGACGTCGAGCTGGGCGGCCACGCGCTGGACGTGCGGGACGAACTGCGCCGCCGAGGCGCCCGTCCCGATCACAGCGACGCGCTTGCCGCTCAGATCGTGCTCGTGGTCCCACTGGGCGGAGTGGAAGACCTTCCCGCCGAAGCTGCCGAGCCCCGGAATATCGGGGATCGAGGGCTCGCTGAGCGGCCCGGCCGCGACAATCGTTGACCGTGCACGCACCGTTCCCGCACTCGTGTCGATCAACCACCGCTGCTGCTCCTCGTCCCAGCGCCCCGATCGCACATCGGCGCCGAACACAATCTTCTCCGTGATCCCACGCTCGCGCGCGATCCGCCGCAGGTAGTCGAGGATCTCGCGCTGGGGCGCGAAGAATCGGCTCCAGTCCGGGTTGAGCGCGAACGAGAACGAGTACAGGTGCGACGGGACATCGCACGCGCACCCCGGGTAGGTGTTCTCACGCCAGGTCCCGCCGAGCTCGTTCGCGCGTTCGAGCACGACGAAATCCTCGATCCCCGCCTCGCGCAGCTGAATCGCGGCGCCGAGCCCGCCGAACCCGGACCCGACAATCGCGACGCTGACCTCCCGCGGCATCGCGCGGGTTGCACGGGCGTCGTCGTTCTGCTCGAGAGTAATTGCTTCAGCGATGTAGCTAAGCATAGTCATCGCGCCGGTCGCAGGCAGTCGCTGCGCGATCTCACGCAGTCGCGGCGTGGTGTCAGGCAGTCGCTGCGCGTAGTGACGCGAGACCGTTGCCCAGCACGAACGGGCCGTGGGAAACGAGCACGTGCTCGACCGGGAATTCGGCGAGGCTGCCGAGCACGGTCAGCAGGCGGGCACGCCCACCGTCGGGCTGCGTCCAAGAAGCCGGGCATGCCTGAAGGTCGCCGGCCTGACTTCGGAGCATCGCGTCGCCGAACAGCAGGGCGGCCTGATCGGGCAACCACAGCGCGATCTCGTCGCCGCGCTCGGCGTCGAGCGCCACCAATCCGCCGAGGAAGGCTTCGCCGCCGGTCAGGCCATGATCGAAGGGATGCAGCGCAGCGCCTGCCGGCGGCGGCTTCGCCCACACGTCCGCGCGGTAGCGGGCCGACGCCTCGGCGACGCTTCGCTGGTGCCAGTGGCAGGTCCGCACGATCCCCGCGCAGCCACCGCATTCCTCGACCGTCAGATCGAGGGGGACCCAGTCGAACACGAGCGGATCCACCAGCACGAGCCCCCGCGACGACGCTACCGCCCACCAGGCGACATTCTGATCCCAACCGTCCTCGCCACCTTCATCCTCTGTCCATTCAGGATGCAGCGCCTCGAAACGCCACAGGCCCTTCAGGATCTCGCCGACCGAGGCTCCCGTCACGGCGTGCACGATACCGGCCCTGCAGCCGAGATAGACTCGACTCCCCGGCGGGCCCTGACACTAGCTGCGGTCCGGTTCACATCAGGGGGGCGAGTCGTGGCTGAGGCCGGCGAACAGTTGATCAGGCGCCTGTACACGGCGTTCGCCGACGGCGACGGTGAGGCGATGGCGGCGTGCTACACGGCCGATGCGCGCTTCTCGGACCCCGTCTTCGTGGACTTGCGCGGCGAGGAGCCGGGGGCCATGTGGCGGATGCTGACCGGTCGCTCGAAGGACCTCGAGGTGACGCTCTCAGAGCAGGAGGCGGACGGCCGGCGCGGCAGCGCGCACTGGCTCGCCGACTACACCTTCTCGACGGGCCGCAGGGTTCACAACGACGTTCGTGCCGAGTTCCGGTTCGAGAACGGCCTGATTGCCGAGCACCGCGACTCCTTCTCCTTCTACGCTTGGGCGCGCCAGGCGCTCGGCCCCGTCGGGCTCGCACTCGGCTGGACTCCGATCCTCCGCGGCAACGTGCAGCGCCAGGCCCGCTCGCAGCTCGACGAGTTCCTCGCGAAGGCGCGCGGGTAGGCCGGGGCGTCCCGGAGGGCCCCGCTGATGCAGCTCCAGCTCTTTCGCTCGCTCTGGACCAACGGCTTCGACCTCGACGCGGCGCTGGCCGAATGCCACCAGGGCATATACGACGGCATCGAAGCGGCGGTCCCGCTCGAACCGGTGGCACGTCGCGAGTTCGTAGCGCGCCTCCGCGACGCTGATGTGCCGTTGATCGCCGAGATCACGACCGGCGGCGGCTACGTTCCCCTGCACGTGTCCGCGGAGCGGCACCTGGAGGAGCTGCGCAGCATTGCCGAGGCGTCCCTCGACGCGGGGCCGATCCGGCACACAGCGCTCGCCGGATGCGACGCATGGTCTCTCGCCGAGGGCGTCGACTTCCTCGGCCGGGCCCTCGAGATCCTCGGCGAGCTCGGCATCACTGTCTCGTTTGAGACCCACCGTAGCCGCCTGACCTTCAACCCCTGGGCCACCCGCGACCTGTTGCTGGCGTTGCCCGAGATGCGGCTGACCTGCGACTTCGCTCACTGGTGCTGCGTCTGCGAGCGACTCGTGCTCGACACCGAGCCAGAGATCCTCGCCCTGTGCGCGGAGCGTGCGAGCCACGTCCATGCCCGGGTCGGCTACGACCAAGGTCCACAGGTTCCGCACCCAGCCGCGCCCGAGCATCAGGATGCGCTCGAAGCCCACGAGCGATGGTGGGACGCGGTCTGGTCGGCCGACGAGCGGAGTGGGCAGTCCGTGACCACGATGACGCCTGAGTTCGGGCCCGACGGCTACCTGCAAGCAGCCCCGTTCACGCGTGAGCCCGTCGCATCCCTCGACGAGATCAATCGCTGGATGGCGAAGCGCGAGCGCGAGCGCTTCGCCGGGGCCTAGCGCGTCGTCGAGGCTCGAGGCACCGGCGCGTTTGACCGTCTCGCGCGAGCGGGCGCACTCGACTGGGGTGGAATCAACGAGCAGCACGTCGTCCTCCCAGCCCGGGCTTGCGCTGGCGAACATCTTGATCAGCCACTCGATCGTGTCCGCGAGTCGGTCGCGTCGTTTGAAGAACCCCGAACGGCAGGTCAGGCCCGGGAACAGATGCCCGAGACGGGAGACAGCGACCCGGATGAACCTGTGATCGCTGGGGAATCCCCATGATCGCCTGCGCGACCGCCAGGGTCACGACCTCCGCGTCACTCAGCCGACGACGAGCGTTGCAGGTCGGTTCGGGCAATAGGTCGTCCGCGGTACAGAACACCATTGTCAGCAGCAGGTCGAGATCGGCGTCCATCGTGGCCCCCAGGGTCGACGGTTGGCATTTCAGAGCACCGCCGATTTCGACCTGCGTACTTACGACCCCTTCAAACCCACGACCGCACCGTCGGTCGTGGAACTACTCATCTAGATGCGTTTGCGCAGGTCGGCGACCTTCTCCTTCTTCACCACCCGGACCCAGCTGCGGAAGAAGCACCGCTTCTCCTTGTCTTCGGGGGCGGGCGGCAGCTGCTTGCGAAAGTCCGGGTTGCTCAACCGCCGCTTGAGCGGTGGCTTGTCCGTCGCCTTGATCGGTTGGGCTATGGGGTAGCCGGTCTGGCCTGGCCTTGGGATCTGCGCGGTATGAAAGCCTCCGGCGGCCCCGCCGGTGCGCGCCTTGCCCTTCTCGGGATCGGTGGCGACGCGCTCGAGCAGCGCATCAAATTTGTTGTCGTCCAGCATCAGCGCCAGGTCGTTGCGTGTGTAGAGCCGGTCGCCACCGCCCGAGGTGCCCTCGTTGAGGAGCTGCATCGCGGCCAGCCATTTGCCGCTGTCCTCCGGCCTGATCAGCTTCCGGTCGTCGAAGGCGTCGAACGAGTACAAGTCAGTCCACCGCTTCAGCCACTTCGAATAGGCGATGCCGGCGGCGGCGAACTCCTCGGTGCGGTTCGTCTTGAGGTACTCCGTCAGGACTGCCTTGGGGTCACGCCCGAGGAACTCCGTGAGATCGCTCGCTTTGACGAACCGCTGCCAGTAATACGGCGTCGCGTGGTGCACGGCCTCATCCACGAACGCGACGTACCCGTACGGCTGGACGATCCTGGTCCCGATCTCTGTGGGCCCTCCCAGCCGCTTGCGCGTCTCCCCGAGATCTTCCAGGAATGACGCCGGCAGAGTCGCCTTGATCGCCTGGTCGTGCTCCTCGGACGCCTGTGGATTGATCACATACTCCGGACCGACGACAGCCTTATCCATGTGGTAGTTGAGGTTGACGAACAGCGTCTCGGTCAGCGTGTCCTTGTGAAGGCCCGTCGCCGACATGTCGCGCTCGCGGTAGAAGTGCACCTCGACGAGAATCTTCCACTCGGCGTTCGGCAGGCCAGCCTTGCGCAGGTACTCGACCTGCTTGGCGTCGATCATCGTCTTCAAGGTGTTCTCGAGCACGAGTCCCGCCAGTCCAGCCTCCTTCAACTCCCGGCTGCGCGGTCTGCCCGCGGATATGAACCCTCCGCTGGTCGGGAGCTCGACGAACTCTGCCGTCGTCAAGAGCTCTCCGTCACTCTTGGGCATCTCCTCGATCAGAATGCCGCCGAGGTTGAGCATCGCCCCATCGAATGTGTCCACGGCGTTGAGCCTCTCGACCAGCCTCTTCTGAGCGCCGACCGCGGGTCCGGTCTTGGTCTGAGGAGTGGCAAGCTCGGTCAGCAACGCCGCGGACTCCTCGGTGCGCTGAAGCAACGGCCGCGAAGCGGCCGGACGCCGCGCGCCGCGCATCAACGCCGTCGTTGCACGATTGCCGTACATGCGCTGCATCCGCATCGTGGCGGCAGCCAGGCCCGCGCCGCCAAATTCGGTCCGATTCACCTTTGGAACGGTGCGCGCAGACGCGGCGGCGGTCACCGCCTCAGCCTCGCGCTGCTCCTGCATACCGACGAAATCGCGACCCATACCCTCGCTGCTCTCGCGCTCTTGGCAGCACAAAAACCTACCAGCCCCGCACCCGCCCCGCACGAATTCGTCGGGACAGAAGCCCGCCGCGCGACGGCACGACATCGTGGCGGACAAGATCATCTGCCGACACCCCACGGGCGCGCCCGCTCAAGCGAAGAACTGCCAGTTCCACCGGTTCTCTGACAAACGCAGCGGCTGACCGGATCGCTGCTACTCGTGGCAGCGAGAGCATTCGGCCGAGACAACAGTCGCCGCGTCCCCACTCCCCCGCGCGGTCCGCTGCCAAGGGGCATCGCAGAGTATCTCCGACCGCAAAGCACCGCTCCCGAGACTCGCTGGCGCCGTCTCGGAGCCGCTTGCTTCGCGGCGGCGCGACCGGTCGAGCTCGTTCTGGACATCGATGGAGAGACTGAGGCTCACTTCGGTGTCGTTTAGTTGACAACGGCTGGCGGCCGTCAGAGGTCGGGAATCGCCTAGCCGAGCGGTGAACCGCGGAGGGTGTGTGCTTAAGCGTCACTGGAGTTCGCTTTGGCACACACCCTCCCGGGTAACACTGCGAATCGGTCGCCGGCCGCCCGGCTGCCGTGCCGCGGCGGTTAGCCGACCCCGCTCACGCTGCGGCGGGCGCCGAGTGGCAGTCAGCGTGGCCGCACCCGCACTCGTGTGCCACGTGTCCCTCGTGGCCGCCGTGCTTGGCGCAGTAGTCCGAGCAGAATCCGTCCTCTCTCGCCTCACAGTTGCATCCTTCGTGACCACACGTCTGCTCAGCCATCTCGCCACTCCCCTCTGCTCTTTTTGAGTCCCGCATCCAACCATACAGAGAGAGCTCCGGCCCTGGTCATTACCTCAACAGCACGCCGTCGCCCGCCCCGGCGCGCGTCCTCACGCAGTCGCCCGCCCCGGCGCGCGTCCTCACGCCGTCGCCCGCCCCGGCGCGCGTCGTCACGCAGTCGCCCGCCCCGGCGCGCCTCCTCACGCCGTCGCCCGCCCCGGCGCGCGTCCTCACGCAGTCGCCCGCCCCGGCGCGCGTCGTCACACAATCTGAACGGGCGTCCCCAACGGCAGCGTCCGCGCCAGCTCGTCGGCGACGGTGTCGCTCATGTGGATACAGCCGTTGCTGGTGTTCTCGCCGATCGTCCAGGGCTCGTCGGTGCCGTGCAGCGCGACCTGAGCGTCGCCGGAGCCGAACGTCGTCAGCACGTTGGAGTAGGCCGAGAGCCCGAACGCGTAGGTCCCGTACGGTCCGGTGGACGGGGTCATTCGCAACTCCTCGAGGACATAGAAGAGCCCGTGCGGCGTCGGCGTCGCCGCCTTGCCAACTCCGACGGGCGCATGCATCACCGCCCGGCCGGCGCGCAGGATCGTCAGCTCGTGGCGGGCAGTGTCGACGATCACCCGGTATTGATCGAGCCTCACCCTGACGCTCGAGGCACGCACCCAGGCGGTCGCGTCGTTGGGCCGGACCGGAAGATAGACCTCGAGCCAGCCCCGAATCGAGCGCTTGACGAGGAATACCTGCGTGAACCCGAACGGATTGCGGCTCGGGAACTGCCGATCGGAGACGGGATCGTGTGGCGAGGCGTACACGGCGACCGGGCCGGCGACCGCAGACGCCACGGCGCTGACGCCTCGCGGGAGGCCGCCTACGTCGGCCCCGAGCGGCTCGACCCCGAGCGCTCTGGAGGCGAGCGACGCAATCGCCGTCGTCGCACCCGTCGCGCCCGCTGAAGCCACCGCGGAACGGGACCCGCCGGGCCGCCAGACCGGGGCCAGCCGGGCCGACTGGTGCCCCGCGGCAGCCGCTGCAGGGGCATGCCGCACGCTGCCGCAGCCTGCCGCGACCAGCGCCGCGACGAGCGCAGCGAGCATCATCAAAGCCGAGACAGTCCGCCGCCGAGAGAACATCGGGCGCAGATGATGGCAACATCGCCGGTCGTGCGAGCGCCCGTCGACCACATCCACGCCCCCGCCCTCCCGCCGCGGCTACCGTGGATCAACGACACAGCCCTGCGCGCAGAGCAGCATCAGGCCAGCCGGCCAGTCCTGATCGAGTTCTGGGACTTCTGTCGCGTGAACTCGATCCGAACCCTCCCCTACATGCAGGCTTGGCACGAACGCTACGCGGCGGACGGCCTGCGCGTGATCGGCGTCCACTCGCCCGGATTCCCGCCATCAGAGGATCCCGAGGCGGTGCGAGCGGCTGTCGAGCGACTCGGCATCACCTATCCGATCGTGGTCGACGTCGGCCACGAGGTCTGGCGCCTGTACGACAACCTCGGATGGCCGGCCCGCTACCTCTGGAACGGTGAGGCCTGCCTGTTCGAATACCACTACGGCGAGGGCGCCTATGCGGACACGGAGCTCGCGATCCAGGAGCTGCTCGGGCTCACGCGCGAGCCGTTGGCGCCGCTCCGGCCCGAGGACGTTCCCGGCGCCGAGGTGGCGCCACAGAGTGAGGACGTCGCGGGGCCCTACTCGGGCCCCTACGAGGCCGGCGGGGTCTGGGCCGTGCTCGACGGCCACGGCACGGTGACGGCTAATGGTCGCGAGCTCGAGGTCGAGCACCCCGGGGCTTTCCCCCTGATCGAGCATCCCCGCCACACTGAGGGCGTGCTCGAGCTGGAGGTCGGCGACGGCGTGACGTGCTACGCGGTCTGCTTCACGCCGGGCGTGGCCTGAGGCTCGGGCTCCAGGTCCGCCCGTGCGCGGTACCCGAGCAGCCGCCGCAGCTCCGGCGGCCCCTGCTCGCCCAGAACTACGCACGTGCCCGGCCAGTACGGGCTCTCGTTTGGCACCTCGCCGACGAACGGAGCGTCGTATACCCAGCATCCTGTGTTCGTCAGCCGGCCGCCGGCAGCGGTACCCCAGTCGGCCGGGTCGTCGCCAGGGAACGGCCCGGCGCGGTGGGTGTGCCCAAAGATCACGTGGGGAGCGCTGACCTCGAGGCGCGCGAGTACCTGCGCGGTCGCCAGCAGGCCGGCCCGGGACAGCGCCGGCATCGACACGTCACTCTGGAGCGGACCGATCCCGGCGCGGTTGAGGCCGGCGACGACCGCCGGGAACGCCGTCACGATCGCCCGGCGCCGCAGCGAATGCCGTACCGAGCGCACGCCCTTCCCGCTGCCGGCCAGCGTGCGCCAGGCCCGCGAGGAGGCGCGCTGCGACCCGGCGACGCTCCCGGCTGCGGTTTGCGAGACCGCATGGATCCACGCGTAGAGCGGCCCGAGCGTCGCCTCGTAGTCCTCGGCGCGGGCGGGGCCACCCGGCGGCTCGCCGACCAGCCGCGACATCCCGCCGGCCCCGAGGCGCTCGAACATCGGGATCGTCGTGTGCCGCGCCGAGTAGTGGCCGTGCATCGCGTACACGTCCTCCCGCAGCCACACGCCGGGGTAGGCGGCGCGGACGGTGGCCGGCCCCAGCCAGCGCGCGATTGTCGCGAGCGGGTCGCCCGCGCGCCAGCTCACCTCGGACTCGAGTCCGAGCGGCGGCGGCACCCCACGCCGCGCGCGCCGCTCGAGCCAGCCGGCGAGGAGGTGGTGGTCGTGATTGCCTGGAACGATCACCACCTCACGCCCGGCACCGAGCGTGCGGCCGAGCTCGACGAGGAAATCCCGCCCCGCTGCCAGCGGCTCGCGCAGCGGCCCGTGGCGCAGCTCGAGCAGGTCGCCGAGCAGCACGACACGATCGACGCCGTCGAGCGCCGCCAGCAGAGGCGCTCGCAGCTCCGGACGGCGCAGCAGGTCGGTCCGCGCGTGCGTACCGAGATGGAGGTCCGATATGACGAGGGTTCGCAGTGGCCTGTCAGGAGGCCGCCGCGAGCGCCTGGCGGATCGTCTTGGGGAGCATGAAGCGAACGTCCTCGTGGACGACCTCGAGCTCCTGTACGTCGTCCGTTCCACGCTCGCGGAAGAAATCGATCAGCCGTTGCACGAGCTCCTCGGGGGCGCTGGCGCCCGACGTGATCCCGACCGTCCGGGCGCCCTCGAGCCATTCCTCGCGCACCTGGCGTTCGTTGTCGATCAGGTACGAAGTCGCGCCGTGCTCGCGTGCCACCTCGACGAGCCGGTTCGAGTTCGACGAGTTGCGCGAGCCGATCACGAGCACCAGGTCGCACTCTCGCGCCAGCTGCTTGACCGCGGCCTGGCGATTGGTCGTGGCGTAGCAGATGTCGTCCGTGCGGGGACCGATGATCGCGGGGAAGCGCTCGCGTAGGCGGTTGATCACCGCGCGTGTCTCGTCCACCGACAGGGTCGTCTGCGAGATGTA
>Ga0302326_10010736_pt1 | contig 19810 bp, 10 predicted proteins | sample Palsa_T0_3_FD_202264 | JGI IMG/M metagenome (GOLD analysis project Ga0302326, IMG submission 202264) | Peat permafrost microbial communities from Stordalen Mire near Abisko, Sweden - Palsa_T0_3 | ecosystem: Environmental > Terrestrial > Soil > Palsa > Peat permafrost | place: Sweden: Abisko...
TACGCGGTGCTGTCGGGAGCAACGGCGGGCGGTCCCACCGGCGCGCAGTTGTTCCACCTCGATGTTGCGGCCATCGAGACAGGATGCCTGTTGGTTTCGAGCTTTACATGCGGTCTCGCCGCCATTGCAGCGGGCGTGCGCAGCCAGTTATGGACTCAAGTTGGCTTGGCAGTGACGGGACTGCTGGGTGCCGCCTTCGTCGTCCTCGAGGTGCGCGAGTTCTCTTTGATGGTAGCGCAGGGCGCCGGACCGCAGCGCAGCGCCTTCCTGTCGGCGTTTTTCGCGCTGGTCGGCTGTCACGGCATCCACGTGAGCGCCGGTCTTCTATGGCTGGGCACCATGATGGCGCAAGTTTATGCGAAGGGATTTCGCGCCGACATCATGCGTCGACTGCTGTGTTTCAGTTTGTTCTGGCACGCTCTCGACATCATTTGGGTGGCAATCCTGACGGTCGTGTATCTCATGGGAGCGGGCGCATGAGCGAAGCATCTCAACTCACGCAGCACAGCGATGCGGCTCCTGGCGACGAGGAAGCGTACGATGTTGCCGCGAACGTGCGCAGCTATGTCATCGGATTGGTGCTGGCCGCGTTGCTCACCGCCGCTTCTTTCTGGGCGTTGCACACCAAGCTCATCTGGCCGCCGGGAATCGGCATGGCGCTGGCGGTATTGGCCGTGGCGCAAATGGGCGTTCATCTGGTGTTCTTCCTGCACATCACCACTGGGCCGGACAACACCAACAACGTGCTGGCGCTGGCGTTCGGCGTGCTCATCGTGACTTTGGTGGTGGCCGGGTCGCTGTGGATCATGGCCAACCTCGATCACCACTACATGCCCGTGGACGAGTTGATGAAAATGACCTCGCTCGACGTGCTTTCCCCGGATGCAGGAACCCGCAAATTCAGCACGTGCAGTGCCATTTGCTGAGGGATGGTCGCCAGCGCGGCTTCGACAGCCTCGAAGCGCAGCGGCCGGCTGATGAGGTATCCCTGCAGATAGACCGAAGCATGGTCGAGCAGCCAGGCCAGTTGCTCGATATTTTCGATGCCTTCCGCGGTGACTTCCAGTTGTAGCTGCTCGCACAGCGCGACGGTGGTCCGCGCGATGGCGGCAATGCGCGCGTCGGTCCCCGTGATCAGACTACGATCGAGCTTGACGCGCGAAAGCGGCAACTGCGCGAGCGATGTCAGCGACGAATAGCCGGTGCCGAAGTCATCGAGCGCAATGGCGAAGCCCTGCGCCTTCAGCTCGTGCAGCGTGCGTATCGTGTCGGCGCCGGTTTGCAGCACCGTCTCCGTGAGCTCGATCTCGATGCTTTCGATCGGCAGACGGTGCAGCCTCATGAGCTCCTTGAGCCGGTCGATGAAGGAGATGTCGATCAATTGCCGCGATGAAATATTGATGGCGACACGGGCCTGCGGCCAGGGTCCGTGATGCCAGGCCGCGGCGGCCTGTACCGCCGCGCTCATCACCCAGTTGTCGATTTCCGTGATGAACCCGGACGCTTCAGCCACTGCCAGGAATTCCCCCGGCGCCGCCAGCCGGCCATCCGGTTGGCGCCAGCGCAGCAGCGCTTCGACCAATTCCACGCGCAGTGAGTCCACGCCGACTTCCGGTTGATAAACCAGCTCGAATTCGTCGCGTTCGATGGCGCGGCGCAGCCGCTGCTCGATCGAGAAGTTCTCGCTGACCAGGTTGAGCAGATCGACCGTATAGATACTGGCTTGATTGCGTCCCATGGACTTCGCGCGATACAAGGCGGCGTCGGCCGAGCTGAGCAGCTCAGCGCACGTCTCGCCGTGGAGCGGAAACACGCTCACCCCGCAGCTGATGCTCACCATCAGCTCGCGTTGCTCGATCTGTAGCGAGGCGTGGAATGCCTGCACCAATCGCGCGCCGGCATCGTAGATTTCCTCGCAGGACTCCGCGTCCGAATAGATGATGGAAAACTCATCGCCGCCCAGGCGCGTCGCGTGGCCGTACGAAGCGCAGAGGCTCCGCAGCCGTTCGGCGACTTTGGCCAACACCTGGTCGCCGAACGCATGGCCCAGGCTGTCGTTGATCGACTTGAAATTGTCCAGGTCCACGAAGAACACGCCGACGTGCCGGCCGCGGCCGCGCGCTGCGTCGAGCGCGCGCTCCATGAGCATGAGGCCATGCCTGCGATTGGGGAGCTGCGTGAGCGAGTCCCGTTCAGCCAGCTCCCGGAGCTCTGCCGTTCTGGCCGCCACGTCTGCCTCGAGGCGAGCCTGGTAGGAGCGGCTGGCTTCGCCGGCAACCTCCAGGCGCTGCGCCATCTCGTTGAATGACCCGGCCAATTGGTCGAGTTCCTTGATGCCCCCGCGCGCCACGCTGATGTGCGTATCGCCCGCGGCCAGCTTCGCCGCTGCATCGACCAGGCGCCGTACGGGGCGCACGATGCTGAGCACCGTGAGCACGCTGATGATGAACACCAAGCTGATGACCGCAATCGTGATGCGGGCAATCAACACATACCGCCCCTCATCGCTTTGCACCACCGTGGTTGTCTCGGGCGGCGGCGGATCTTGGGCAGAGGTTGCGGCAGCCGCTGCTGTTTCAGGAGCTGGTGCCGCCGGCGCGCTGGCCTCGCGGACTGTGCGCACATCGCGTACTCGAGGCTCCGGGGTGACCTGAGCGGCGGCGACGAGCGGCGAAACTGCGCATTCTGCCGCGGTTACGGCGGCGTCTGACATCTGCTGCGTCAATTTGCCCAGCCGGTCGTCGTAGGCGCTCTGCGCCCGGAGCAAAGACTCGCGGAACGCGGCCAACACCGACAACTGGTTATCGGTGGAGCTGACCCATTCTCGGCCCTGCACGCGTTCAAGGCTGGTTCGATTTGCGTCGAGGGTGGTTGAGTATTCGTGCTCGCTCGCGGCGAGTGTGAGCAAGGATGCTGACGATGCGTTGCTCGCGATCGTGTCCTCCATGCGCTCTCGAATGCCCTGCAGGTTCACATCCAGCTGCAGCAGGTATTGGCGGGCAATGAAGCGGCCGAATATTTTGAACGATCCGTCGAGAGCCCCCTTCATGCTCTGCGCGAGCTGGTCCAGATGCCGTCGATATTCCCCCAGCACGTGACGCCTTTCATCCGCCAAGCCGATCAATGCGAGCGCGCTGTCCGACGCCTCCTTGGTTCTCGCCAGTACCTGCGCGGAGAGCTTCTTGTCCGATTTTGCGACCTCCGTCGAGAGACGTGAGGCTGTCTGCCCCAGGTGAGCGGCGGTGGCGCGAAATTCTGCGTCAGCTGCGTCACCTTCCGCCGCCGCTCTTGCCGAGACGGCCCCCGAGAAGTGCTGCAGAGAGCGCGAATATTCGAGCGCCGCGTCCGAGGGCTTCGGCACCGGCATTGGCTTCGGCACCGGTACCGGTTCTGATATGACAGGTGCGGGCGGAGGCGGCGCAACGATCAGAACCGGCCGCTCCACCCGGGTGGTCTGGGTGACATATGAGTGGCCGGCTAGATAATTGGCGGCAATCGCCAGAATCGACACCGCAACGAACGACGCGGACAGGCGCGCGACGATTCCGATGCGCCTGATTTTCGTCAGGTTCGCAAAGAGGGCGGCAGCCTGCTCGCGCCACCTGATTTTCGCCAGGTGTGCAAAGAGGGCGGCAGCCTGCGCGCGCCACCTGATTTTCGTCAGGTGCGCAAAGAGGCCGGCAACCTGCGCGCGCCACCTGATTTTCGTCAGGTACGCAAACACGCGGGCCAGCTGCGCGCGCCAGTGTCGGCGGGGCATGAGTGAGTCTTTCGCCGTTACCATTCGTGCACGACGATGACGCTTGCCGGCATTTGTTACCGTGCCGCAGTTCCCACTCAAAAATGCCGTCCTACAGCAGTAGCGCACAGTCCGATGGCGCTGCGCGATTGGCGCTCATAATTTTACATAATGCAGGCAGAATTGTGATACTGCAATCGACTATGAAGCGCCCCCAAATGGGGGGATTGCTCCTTGCAGCGATGCTCCGCATAGTCGCTCCTGCTCGAGGAATGGACCCACGGCATGAGGTAGCTATATGCGGGCTCACTTAGCAAAGTGCTTCGTCCTATTGGCAACGGCCGCCCTGTCTGCCAGCTGCGCAACGACCAAGGTAGTCGGCAGCAACATCAAGACGGTGGCCAACGGCGGCTCGGTGGACCGCGCGCAAATCAGCGGTGCGCTGCAGACCGACATTCCTGTCATAGAATCTCAGTTGCAGCAATTGAAGCAAAAGTTCGCCGCCGCGCTCGCGGCTCTGACAAGCAATGTTCAGAAGCGTTGGGGCCAGAGCGACACGAAGACGGCGGACAAGACGACCTACGTCAAATATACCCAAGGATACAAGAGCCGCGTGGTCACGGATTTCGACCGCGGGCAGCTGACGATTGAAACCCTTGACCAAGCCGATCCTCAAGGCAGTTTGAAGGCGGCGATCATCTCCGCACTGCTCACTTCGAGCGACCCGGGGTCCGTTGACCTGTTTACCGACAAGGACGTCGATATCCAGCCCAATCGCCGGCCCTACCTCTACAGTTTGGTGCATGACGAACAGGGCAAGCCGATCGGCACGCGCGCGCAGGCTGACAAGTTCGCGCAGTACCTACTCGCCAAGAAGCTGCAATCGCGAACCGTGACGGGCGAGCAGGGCGCGCAAACAGCGCGCTTCGTGACCTGGCCGATGGTCAAGAACTTCGAAGACAAGGGTGCGGAGCGCTATCGCGCCAGCATCGAGAAGTATTCGGCGAAATGGAATGTCAGCCCGACATTGGTGCTCGCGATCATGCGCACAGAGAGCAATTTCAACCCGTTCGCGGTGAGTTCGGTGCCGGCCTATGGACTCATGCAGCTGGTACCGCCCAGCGGTGGCCGCGAAGCCTACAAGCGCGTCACGGGAGTCGATCAGACGCCGCCGCCCGAGTACCTCTATGATCCTGAGCACAGCATCGAGTTGGGCGCCGCTTTGCTCGGCGAACTCAACACCAGCGACTTCAAAGCCGTGGGAAACCAGGAATCGCGCGATCTGTGCGTAATCGCCGCCTACAACACCGGCGCGCGCAATGTGACGCGCACGTTCGACAAGGATCCGAAGGCAGCCTTTGCGGACATCAACAGTCTAGATTCACAGGCGCTGTTCGAGCGCCTGCGTACGGGGCTGCCTTACCCGGAGACTCGTCAATATGTCGTCAAAGTCACCGGCTATCGCAAGCAGTTCGCCAGCGTTGTCGCGCCAACCACGGCGTTGAAGTAGCGACTGCGTTTCATCACTCGGTGACGTCGATCATATTATCGTCCGGGATTCGATCGATGAGCTTGTTGTAGGGATCGATGCCCGCTCGGGTGGGCTTGGTGTCGACCACCACCTTATAGGTAGCATGCGCCTGGGTCATCTTTTCCAGATGCATCGACAGGGTCTTTTCCTCGCCCTTGGTGCTGCTGAATACGCCGATCTCGATGAAGTCCGACAACGGCATCGGCGTCTCGACACCATTGCCGTCCGCTTGCACCTTGTGCGCCTCCACCTCCAGGGTCACCTCGTACTTGCCGTCGGCGCGTCGATGCGAGGTCGCAGCCAGCGTTTTGTTGTCATACAGCACGATGCGGTCGAAGCCGTCGTCGATGAGGTATTGGTATTCAGCCGGCGTCTGCGCCCGAAGCGCCTCGATCAGCAGGCGGGTGTCGGGATAAGGCTTATCGACGGCGGCCGCACCGACGGCGCTATCGACGGCATCCCGTTGATTGGAGGCATTGGCGTAACGATACTGCATGAGGAAGTCATGCAGCGCCGCGTCAACCCGGTCCTCGCCTATGTAGTCGGCCAGCGTGTAAAGAATTTGCCCGCCCTTCTCGTACCACACGTAGGGCTCGTTCTGCACGACCGCCAGCGCGCGCTCCTTGCGCACTTCACCCGAGCGGCCGCGCAGGTAGCGATCCAGGAAATGGCTAAGCAGCCGATGCATGTAGTCCTTGCCGTATTTATGCTCGATCAGCATGTAGGCGGAATACTGGGCCAGCGTTTCCGACATCATGTTCGAGCCCTCGACCAAACCGCCGACCAGCTGGTGTCCCCACCACTGGTGCGCCAACTCGTGCGCAGTCACGAAGTAGGTCAGATCGACGTCGGTGGGTTTTTGGATCCGGGTAATGAAGCCGAGGCCCTCCGAATAGGGCACGGTATTGGGAAAGGATTGCGCAAAGGTTCGATAGCGCGGGTACTCCATGATCCGAAACTGCGAATACTGAAACGGACTGAAGCGGGATTCGAAGTACTTGAGGCCCGCGCGGCTGCACTCGAGCATTTCATCGATATTGAAGGTGTGGGCGGGATAGTAGTACACCTCCAGGTTGATCGGCCCCGACGCGCCGGGGTAAACGTCCTTGCGTACCGCATAGCGCGCCGACAAGTAGGCATAGAAATTTTGCACATGCGTGGAGCCCATGCCGTATTCGAAGTACCGGCGTCCACCTTCGCTCCAGCTCTTGAGCGGATACCCGGGCGCAATCGCGATCTGATCGTCGGCGGTGCTTACGATTGCATGGTACGTAAGCCAATCCGACGAGGGACTGAACAGGTTCAACCGCGAACGCACCGGATCGCCGCGCGGCGCCATTTCGCTCTGCGGCCCCAAGCCTTGTTCGCGGCGCCGCCGCGGATCGTCCAATTCCGCGGTGGCGTCATAGCCTATCTCGGGAAAGAATTCCTGGTCGAAAAAAGTGCCGTTATAGGCAAATTGCGGTTGCTCGTTGCCGTCGCGAAAGCCGTGCGACTGGAACGCCACGGAAAACGTCATGAGCAGGGACTCTCCCGGCTGCAGCGGCGCATCGAAGGCGTAGATCGCGTAGGCATCGCGCGCTGCTTTGTAGAGCAGGCGGAATGGCCGATCGAATTGCAATTGCTTGATCGTCTCGTGCCGGTCCGTGATATGGATCTCGCCGATGGGTTTGTCGCTCTTGTTCTGCAGGGTGAAACGCCCGGTCGCATCGAAAGAACGCTTCTCTGGATAGATGTTGACCGCGGTATCTATTGCGGTGAGCTTCGGCTGCGGTTGAAACTCGTATTTCTTGAACTGCCTTTCGTATTCCGCCTGCAGATGACGCCGAGAGTTGCTGTCCAGGTACTCGTTCAGAACATGCGCGTTGTAGTAATACCATGTGCCCGCGCCGATGCTCGCCGCCAAGAACAGCGCGGCTGCCGGCACGAGCCGCGGTGCGCGCCGCACGGCCAGCTTGGAGCGCGCCGCCAGCGAATCGTCCGCGCCGCGTCTTGCGTACGCAATGGACAGCACGCCCAGCAGGGCGAATATCGAAGTCCAATACACCAGCGACCAGAAAATGGCGGGAACGAAATGGCCGTAGCCATTCATGTCGGAGTAAATGTAAGCCGGAACGGTGCCCGGCAGGTAAAGGGTGTTCTCCCATCCGAAGCCGAACAGTATCGGGGTCAACACGACAATGCCAAGCACGATTGCGTGGCCGAGGAATTTGTTGGAGACCAAGGTCTGCACGAACAGCGCGAGCAGGGCGATTCCCATGATAATCGGGAATACGATGAGATAAAGCTCCTGCGCATACTGGCCGATCTCGTAGTGGTAGTAGCCCGACAGAGTCTGCATGCAAACACCGATCACCAAAGTAACGGCAAGCAGCAGCACCTCCACGACGGCTATCGCGGTCAGCTTCGACAGCCAATCGCCGGTCTCGGAAATAGGCAATGAATCATGAATCCCGGCGAAATGCGTGTCGCGTTCCCGCCAGATCAGCTCGGCGGCGTACAGGCCGGCGACGATCAAGAAGAACAAGGTCGCCGATCCTTCCACCGCCTGTACCATGAGGAAAGTGACCGGCCAAACGTTCTGACCGCTTACTCGGCCGGCGAAGTAGCCATTGTTGATGGCGAACACGATCAGAAGACCGACGATGGCCCAAAACGGCACTTCGCGTAAGATGGCCCGCGTGCGCAGTTGCGACAGCGTCAGATATTGCGAGAAGCTCGTAGCGGCACCGAACACCTGATGCACTCGGGGCAGCCGCGCCGCCACCAGCGAGCGCGGCACCTGCTCCTCGTCCCGGTCCCGCTGCCGCGCTTTCGCGGCGCGCCGGCCCTGGACACGCGCCGTCAAGGCCTCGACCGACATGGGGAACAGCGCCCACGTCAACCCGACTGCAGCGAATCCAACTGCAATCCACAGCAGCCGGTTGTATAGGAAGACGCCGGGCGAATAGCCGCTGAAGTCCCAGGGGAACAACAGCGAGTTCTTTTCCGCGACGCTCCAGTACTTGGTGACGGTCCGGTCGAGAACGAGCCCGACCGGGTCCAAAATGCCCGACCAGAAATGCTCCAATGACTGGGTCGCGGAGAACACCGTGATGCCGATCAGGTAGAGCATGAACAGGGCGACCCCCTGCAGGTACACGATGAAAATCTTGCGCGTCAGCGCCGCCACGGCGAAGAACAAGGAGCCGCAGAAAAATATCTGCACCGCCACGATGCAGAAGAAGGGTTGCAGGTACCACCACACGTGGTTCGGCCCGATGCGCGCGTGGTCGGCCCATGGTGCAAGGGTGCCAAGATAGGTTCCGAAGATCAGCCCGCTGAATACCGACACCGTCACCAAAAAGGAACCGGCCCAGCGGCCGCCGAGATAGGCGAATTTCGAGATCGGCTTCGTGAACAAAATCTGATACGTGTCGCGCTGAAAGTCGCGCAGCGCGGACGTCCCGAATATGGCGGCCATGATCAGCAAGCCAAACAGTGAGCAATAGATGAAGTTGAGAGAAATTGCCCAAGGTCCGTTGAGCAGCACCTTGCCGTTGGCATTCGAGACGGGCCCGAAGCTCTCCGAGGCCACGCACAGGAATGAAAATGCGAGCCAGATCAGAAAATAGACGTAGGTGGATATGCTCTTGAAGCGAAAGCGAAGCTCGAAAGCGAAGAATTCCCAAAACATGTTCATAAGTGCTTTTGCCGGCTTATTGTTTGGTGTGGCGGGCTAGATTCAGGAAGTACACGTCCTCCAGTCCGGAGGGCACGACTCGAAAGCCTGTTCCCGGAGATTCGGTCGCGAACACGCGTATCTCGTGCTGTCCGCCGATCAAGTGCGTACTGATCACCCGCATCTGGCCTTCCAGGGCAAGCAACTCATCATCGGTGGCAACCACCTTCGACCAAATCCTGCCCTCGAGTCCCGCCAATGCTTCTTGCGGCGAGCCTTCGAGCAGAACCTCCCCTGCCGCGATAATGGCCATGCGTGGGCAGAGTTCACGCACATCATCGACAATGTGCGTCGAGAGAATCACTGTGACGTCCCTTCCGATGGAGGACAATAGATTGAGGAAACGATTGCGCTCCGCGGGATCCAGCCCCGCGGTTGGCTCATCCACGATGATCAGGCGCGGATTGGCCAACAACGCTTGGGCGATGCCGAAGCGCTGTTTCATGCCTCCTGAATACGTCGACAGGGCCTTTTTACGTGCGTCCCAGAGATTGGTTTGGTTGAGAAGCGCTTCCACCATGGCCTTGCGTTCGCCCGCGGACGCAACGCCCTTCAAGATCGCCAGGTGATTCAGCATCTCCAGCGCCGACATTTTCGGGTAAACGCCGAATTCCTGCGGCAGATAGCCCAGGATCTTTCGCACCTCTGCCTTTTGCCTGACCACGTCGATTCCGTCGAGGTCGATGCTGCCGCTGTCGGGATCTTGCAGCGTGGCAATGGTGCGCATGAGGGAACTCTTCCCGGCGCCGTTCGGTCCGAGCAGGCCGAACATGTTATTGCCTATGTTCAGCGACAGTTCCTTGAGGGCTCTGACGCCGTTGGGATAGGTCTTGGAAAGTCCGGTGATTCGAAGTGCCATGTAGAGTCCTTACGCAACCGAAGAGGGGCCCGCGATGCTCAAGATCGCGTGAAAAGAGAAGTTTAAACATCATTTGGGCGTCACGATGCAAGCGGCGCGGGCCGAATCAGCGGATTCCAGGGACGAACTCGAGAGCCCCGAGCTGGCGGCAGTTCAGCGGCCGGCGGCGCCCGGCTCTTGCGTCGTACCATGTTCGCGCCAGCCGCCGCCCAGTGCCTTGTAGAGGGTCACCAGGTTCTGCAGCCTTGCCAGCTTCACATTTACCAATGACTGCTGCGCACTGAAGAGCAGCCGTTGCGAATCGAGCACCCCGAGGTAATTATCGACGCCGTTGTCGAAGCGCATGCTCGAGAGCCGGAAACTCTCGGCGCTCGCGTCGACCAGTGCGGCATCGGCATCCATTTGCCGGTCGAGTGTGCCGCGGGCGACCAATGCATCCGCGACCTCGCGGAAGGCGCCTTGAACGGACTGTTCGTATTGCGCCACCAGAATGTCCTTCTGTGCCTTGGCCAAGTGCAAGCCGGCGACGTTGGCGCCGCCCGCGAAAATCGGCAGGCTGATCTGCGGTGAGAAGGTCCATGCCGTCGATCCGTGCTCGAACAATCCGGACAGCTGCGTGCTGGCCGTGCCGAAGCTCCCCGTCAGGGAAATGCTCGGGAAGAAAGCGGCCCGCGCGGCACCGATGTTGGCGTTGGCGGCGATCAAGTTGTGTTCCGCAGCCAGTACGTCGGGCCGTTGTGCCAACACCTCCGAAGGCACTCCGGCCGGCAGATCGCTCAGCAGCGCCTCGGTGTCCAGGTCGCTGCCTGATGGCAAATCGCCGGGCAAAGGTGTGCCCAGGAGCCGGACCAGGGCGTTCTGATCCTGCGCGACCTGGCGGTCGTACTGCGCGAGGTTCGCCTGCGCCGTCGCGACCGTGGTTTGGGCTTGCTGAAAATCGAGGGCTGTGGCGACGCCGCCGTCGAAACTCATCCTGATCAGTTCAAGCGAGTCCTGCTGACTGGCGAGCGTGTCCTGCGTGATTCGCTGCAGTTTTTGGTCTGCAAGCAGCGTGACATAGGCGCTCGCCACCTCGGCGACCACGCTGATTTCGGTGCTGCGGCGCGTCTCCACGTAGCCAAGATATTGCTGCAGCCGCGCGCGGTTGAGGCTTTGGATACGCCCGAACAGATCCAGCTCGTAAGAGGTAAATCCCACGCCCACATCGAAGTATCGATATACCCCCGAACCTGCTGCGGCGGCCGGAGCCGTGGCCGTGCCGCCCGCGCCCGCTCCGCTGGTAGCAATGCCGGCCACCGCGGCGGGATATTTCTCGACTTCCTCGACAGCGCTCGCGGAGATGGCTGGAAATAGCGAGGCCCTTTGAATCTGATATTGCGCTCGGGCCGCCGCGATATTCAGGCGCGCGACCCGCGCGTCCGGGTTGTGCAGGAGCGCGAGTTCGATCAGCTTTTGCAACCTCGCGTCAGCGAAGAATTCCCGCCAGCCAATATCGCTGGCCGCCGGCACCGACGCGCCCGCCGCTGTGGGCCATTCCTTCGCCAGATCTGCCTGCGGGCGCTGATAGCGAGGTTCCATCGTACAGCCGACCAATAGGGCGATTGCCAAAAGGCTCGCCGATAACCACTTTGATGCATTTTTGCCGCGGCCTGCGCGAGTCATGGCGGTGGGACCGAAGCTTCATTGGAGCCATTGCCGTGAAAGAGGCGCAATGTGGCGACGAAAAACACGGGCACGAAGAAGATGGCGAGAATCGTCGCCGACAACATGCCGCCGATGACCCCGGTACCGATTGCGTTCTGGCCGCCCGAGCCCGCGCCGCTCGCCAATGCAAGCGGCAATACGCCAAGAACGAACGCAAGGGAGGTCATGAGAATCGGGCGCAGGCGCTGGCGGGCCGCATGCACGGTGGACTCAATCAGGCCGGTTCCCCGGTCGTGATTCTCCTTGGCGAACTCCACGATCAAAATGGCGTTCTTCGCCGACAAGCCGACCGTGGTCAACAGGCCGACCTGAAAAAAGACGTCGTTCGACAGGCCGCGCAATAAAGTGGCGAGGATGGCGCCCAGGACGCCGAGCGGTACGACCAACATGACGGCCACCGGAATGGACCAGCTCTCGTAGAGCGCTGCCAGGCAAAGGAACACCACGATCAAGGAGATGGCATAGAGCGCCGGCGCCTGCGACCCGGAGAGCTTTTCCTCGAACGACAAACCCGTCCATGCCAGGTCGAATCCGGGCGGCAGCTCCTTGGCATACCTCTCCATCGAATCCAGCGCTTCGCCCGTGCTGACCCCCACGGCAGGCGCTCCCAAGATCTCGACGGCCGGTACGCCATTGAAGCGTTCCAACTTGGGCGAGCCGTAGATCCATCTCGCGTTGGTGAATGCCGAGAAAGGCACCATTTGTCCGCGCGCGTTACGGGCATACCAATTGGTCAGATCCTGCGGCAGCATGCGTGAAGGTGCATCGCCTTGAATGAATACCCGCTTGACGCGGCCGCGGTCCACGAAGTCGTTGACGTACTGCGATCCCCACGCCGCCGACAAGGTATAGTTGATGTCGGCGATTGTCAGACCCAGGGCACTGGCCTTTTCCCAGTCGATCTGCACTTCGTATTCCGGCTCATCATCCAGACCGTTGGCGCGAACCTGGGTCAGCCGCGGATCCTTGCGCGCCACCGCCAGCAATTGGTTGCGCGCCGCCAGCAATTTTTCGTGGCCTTGGTTGGTACGATCCAACAGCTCCAAATCGAAGCCGGTGGCGTTGCCGAGTTCCGGCACCGCTGCAGGGGCGAAGGCGAATACTTTGGCATCGCTGATCTTGCTGAAAGCTCGATTGGCGCGCGCGACGATCGCTTGTGCGCGGTTGTGGGCGCCGGGCCGTAGAGCCCAGGTCTTGAGCCGCAGGAAGATCTGGCCGGATGCCTGCCCGCGTCCCGCGAAGTTGAATCCCGAGACGGTGAATGCGCCCAACACCGCATCCTTCTCCTCGGTGAGAAAGTAATCCCGGGCCAGCTTCAAGGATTGCTCGGTACGCTCCAAGCTCGCGCCGGGCGGCGAGGTCACGGTTACGAACATGGCCCCCTGGTCTTCGTCCGGTAGAAATGAGCGGGGAATCAGCAAGAACAATATACCCATCAAAAGGACGATCAGCGCAAACACCGCCAGATAGCGGCCGGTACGGCCCACCAGATGGATGACGGCCCGCTCGTATTTTTGATTGCTGCGCTCGAAGCTGCGGTTGAACCAGCCGAGGGGCCCCTTCGTCCGGCGCGAATGTTTGCGCTGTTTGAGCACGGTGGCGCACAGAGCGGGCGTAAAGATCAGCGCGACCAGCACCGACAAGGTCATCGCCGAAACCATGGTGATCGAGAATTGGCGGTAGATGACCCCGGTCGACCCGCCGAAGAAGGCCATGGGCAGGAATACCGCGCTCAAAACCAGCGCGATGCCCACCAGGGCACCGGTGATCTGCTGCATGGATTTTCGCGTCGCCTCTTTCGGTGAAAGATTCTCCTCCTCGATGACGCGCTCGACGTTTTCGACCACCACGATGGCATCATCGACCAATAGGCCGATTGCCAGCACCATGGCAAACATCGTCAACACATTGATCGAATAGCCGAACACCTGGAGAACGCCGAAAGTACCCAGCAGTACGACGGGAACCGCAATCGTCGGAATCAGCGTCGCGCGCAGGTTCTGCAGGAACAGCAACATCACGAGGAACACGAGCCCGACGGCCTCGAACAAAGTCTTGACGACGTCGTCAATCGAGATCTTGATGTACGCGGTGGTGTCGTTCGGATAGATGATCTGCAATCCTGCGGGAATCGTCGGGCGCAATTTATCGATGGTGGCGCGAATCGCGAGGGCGGCGTCGAGGGCGTTGGCCCCCGTGGCGAGCTTGACGGCGATGCCCGAAGCGGGATAGCCGTTCCATTGCGTGCTGGCGAATTGATAGAGCTCCGGACCGAGTTCGACCCGCGCCACGTCGCGCAGCCGCACTTGCGACCCGTCGCCGCTCACCTTGAGCAGAATCGCGCCGAATTCCTCGGGAGTTCGCAACCGCGTCGAACCGACGATGGTTGCGTTCAGCTGTTGACCCTTGACCGCCGGCAGGCCGCCCAATTCCCCGGAAGCGATTTGTACGTTTTGTGCCTGGATGGCGCTGCTCACATCGGCCGGCGTCAGCGAAAAATTATTGAGCTTCCCCGGATCCATCCAGACGCGCATGGCATATTGCGAGCCGAAGCTTTGATAATCGCCGACTCCGAGGGTACGGCTCAAAGGATCTTGTACATAGGAGGCAATGAAATCGCCGATGTCGGCGCTCGTCATGCTGCCGTCGGTGGAGTAAAAGCCGATGACCATGAGGAAGTTGCGGGTGGATTTGGCCACCCGGATGCCTTGCTGTTGCACCTCGAGGGGCAATAACGGCGTCGCAAGCTGCAATTTGTTCTGCACTTGCACCTGGGCGATGTCGGGATTGGTGCCTTGCGCGAAATACAGCGTGATGGCCATGGTGCCGTCTTTGTCGCTCTCGCCCGAGAAGTAGAGCAGATGATCGATTCCCGACAGCTGCTGCTCGATGACTTGCACGACCGTGCTTTGCACCGTTTCCGCCGACGCGCCCGGATAGTTGACGCTGATGGCAATTGCGGGCGGCGCAATGCTCGGATATTGGGCGATCGGCAGCGTATGTACCGCGATTCCTCCTGCCAGCATGATCACGATGGCAAGCACCCACGCAAAAATGGGGCGTTCGATGAAAAACTCGGACACGGGCGGTAGGCCTACTGCTTCTGGGTTGGGGGCGAGGTCAGAGACTGCCGGTCGAGTTCTCCGGGGACGTATTCGTGTGGATGCACCATATCGCCGCTCTTCACATTTTGAATTCCGGTCAAGATGACTTTGTCCCCCGCCGCGACGCCCTCGGTCACCAGCCATTGATCGCCGAGGGCTCGCTCGGTCTTGACGATGCGCGTAACCGCCTTGTCATCGGGTCCGACCACCATGATCGTGGCTTCGCCGCGTTGATTGTGAGTCAGCGTCTGCTGCGGTACCAACAGCCCGTGTTCGTTGGTGCCTTGCGCGAGCCGTTCACGCACGAACATTCCCGGCAACAGAATGCCTTCGGGGTTGGGAAACACCGCGCGCAACGTTACCGAACCCGTACCGGAGTCGACGGTGACTTCGCGGAACTGCAGCTTTCCGGTCAACGGGTAGGGCGTATCATCCTCCAAGATCAAACTTGCCTCCGCCTGCGAATCCCCCGCCTGCTTCAATTGTCCCTCCTTCAAGGCTCGCTGCAGACGCAGCAGCACGGCGCTCGCCTGGGTCACGTCCACGTAGATCGGATCGAGCTGCTGGATCACCACGAGCGCGGCGCTCTGATTCACGCCGACCAAGGCCCCCTCCGTCACGGAAGACCGCCCGGTGCGGCCCGTGATGGGAGCAAGCACCCTGGTGTAGGTCAGATTGATTTTTGCAGTGTCGACCGCAGCCTTTGCGGTGGCGACGTCGGCCAAGGCCTGGTCTTGTGCCGCAACCGCGTTGTCATAGTCCTGCCGGCTGACGGCGCGCGCTTCGCTCAACGGTTTGTAGCGTTGCGCCATGAGCCGCGTCGAGATCGAGGTGGCCTGAGCACGCGCCAGGGAGGCCTGTGCGCTCTCCAAGCTGGCCTGAAAAGGCGCAGGGTCGATCAAATACAATTGTTGACCGGCTTTGACCTCAGCCCCTTCGGTGAAAAGGCGTTTCAGAATCACGCCGCCAACCTGCGGGCGTACCTCGGCAATCCGATATGCCGCCGTGCGGCCGGGCAACTCGGTGGTGATCGAGACGGGCTGCGGCTCGATGGTCACCACCGCGACTTCAGGCGGCGCCTTTGGCGGCGGCGGCGCGCTCTGATGAGAGCACGCGGCCAGCAGCGAGCCGCATGCCAGTAAACCTATACGCATAAGAATGCCCAGTGATCGATCGCTCGATCGAGCGTTACGAACGCTTGAAATTGTCCGCAAAGTATAAACAATGCGCGCGGGGGCGAGGCCATTATTACCCCAGTCGCTTCAGGGCGGGCCCAGATCGATGTTCTCCCAACCACCGCCCAAGGCCTTGAACAGCTTGACCAAATCGGTGCTTTGCACAAGTACGGCCTGCGCCAGTTGCTGCTGCGAGGACACGGTCTGAATTTGCAGCGTCAGCACCAAGATGTAGGTGACGAGGCCGTGTGCGTAGGCATCAAGATTGACGTCGAGGGCTTTTTGATTCGCTGCCACCGATTCCTCGAGGGCGGAGCGGCGCAGCGCGTCCTCATGCAGGTTGCTCAGCCCGTCCTCGATTTCCTGCAGAGCATTGAGGACGGTCTTGCGATACGTCAATGCGGCCTCGGCGGCTTGCGCGCGCGACAGACGCACATTGGCCACCAGGGCACCGCCGTGGAAAATCGGCACGGAAATGGATGGACCGAAGGTGTAGAACCTGCTGTCCCAATCGAACAGGTAGCCGGTGCTTAAGTTGCGCAATCCATAGGTGCCGGAGAGCGAAACGTCCGGAAACAAAGAGGCAACGGAAACTCCGACTTTCGCCGTCGCGGCATGTAGGGCCGCCTCGGACTGCCGGATATCCGGGCGGCGGCGCGCCAATGTCGCCGGCAGCCCAATGGGTATTGTGCGGGGCAGGGCAGGCAGCTCACCGTTCTCCGTAAAGTCGGCATCCATTGCCTCGGGCGTTTGTCCGGTCAATACGGCCAGCGCGTGGCGTGAAGCGGCGACGGTTTGTTCGTACGGAGGCAACTCGGATTGCAACGTGGACCATTGCGCCCGTGCGGTATCGACATCGGCCTCGCTGGCGAGTCCATGCTCATGCCGGCTCTGCGTCAGCTCGAACACATCGCGCTGCGCCGCAATTTGATCCGCGGTGATTTTGCGCAGCACCTGTGCGGCGCGCAATTGAAAGTAGGTCTGGGCCACCTCCGCTTCGAGCGAAACCAAGAGATCGTTGCGCGATTCGACCGTCGACAGGCTGGTAGCGTCGGCAGCTTCGACGGCGCGGCGCACTTTGCCGAACAAGTCGAGTTCCCAGGACGCGTCGAAGCCGAGCTGATAGATATTCACCGGTCGTTCGAGCGAGCCGATGAGCTGCTGTTCAGTCGGCGAAGCCGTTGCGCCGGCGTCAAAATGCTGAGACTTCAGTATGCCGGCGAGACCGAGTTGTTCGCGATTGTAGCTGGCCGTGCCATTGAGCGCCGGCAGCCCCTGCGCCTTTGCCACCTGCACCTGGCTGCGCGCTTCGACGATTCGCAGGAAGGCGGCTTTGAGGTCAAGGTTGCCGGCGGCCGTCTGCATTTCGAGCCGGTCCAACTGCGGATCGCCGAACTGCCGCCACCACAAGGGGTCCGGATTCGAATCCGATACCCGCTCGTCCACGGCGCCGGCGTAACGGTCCGGCACAGGTTCCTTCGGTTCGGTGAAATTGGGCCCCACCTTGCAGGCGGCAAGGCTGCAGGCCGCAAATAGTGCGGCCGCCGTTGGCAGGCGGCGCATCAATGGCCTCCCGCGGGCCCGGCGGCCTTTTTGATGGGCGAAAAGAGCAGGGTAAAAGGCGCGTAAGCGAATGCCAGCAGGGCGAAATATAAAAAGACGTCCAAATAGGCGAGCAGGCCCGCCTGCGCAATGAGCGTCTGATAGGTTCGGCCGAATGCGACCTGCGCCGCGTCCCCGGCCGCGAAGCTGAAATTTCGTATCGCACTCGTCAACTGCGACAGCGTGTTGGCGAAATTCGCGCTCGATTGGCTCAGATGCATCGACAGGTAGGCCATGTGGACCTGGGTTCGGGAGGTGATGACGGCGGTCGATATCGATATGCCTATGGAGCCGGCGACGTTGCGAAACATGGTGAATAGAGCCGCTGCGTCGCCCTGCAGATGCTGCGGCACGCTTTGATAGGCGAGGACGCTCGCGGGCACGAAGATGAAAGCCAGCGGCGCAGCTTGGCCTGCCCGCAGCATGACCAAATGTATGAAGTCGATGTCGGGCGCGATATTGCGCGAATACAGCAGGCCGCATCCCATCAGTAAAAATCCGGTCCCCAGCAAATAGCGCGTCTGCAGCCGGGACATTGCCAAACTCACGAATGGAATCAGAAAAATGATGACCAGCGCGCCCGGGCTCAGCACCAATCCGGCGAGCGTGGCGGTATAGCCCAGGTGTTGCTGTGCCAGTTGCGGGACGAGAACGGCGCTGCCGTACAGAACCACGGCGAATGCACCAATCGCGAAGCAGCCCAGCGCAAAATTGCGGTCCTTGAGCACGCGCAGATCCACCACCGGTTTCGGCGCGTACAGCAGCCAGCCGACGGCGCCCGCCGCGCCCACGGCGGCGAGCGTCGCGAAGATGCGAATCGATGGCGAGGAAAACCAATCATCGTCCTCGCCCCGGTCCAGCATGATCTGCAGGCAGGCAAAGGTGATGGTGATCAGGCTGATGCCGATGTAATCGATCGAAACCTTGGATTTTTTGACCCATGGCGGATCCTCGACCAGAGCGATCACGGCAAAGGCGGTCAGCACCCCCACGGGCACGTTGATGAAGAACACCCATCGCCAGCTGAAACTGTCGGTGATCAATCCCCCCAACGTCGGCCCAAGCACCGGCGCGACCACGGTGGCGAGAGCGGTCAGCGAAAATGCGCGGCCGCGCTGTGAGGCCGGGAAGGTGTCGAGAATGATCGACTGCTGATTGGGCTGAAGGCCGCCGCCGAAGAAGCCCTGTGCCACGCGGAAAATAATGAGCTGCGGCAGGCTCGTGGCGATGCCGCAGAGGAAGGAGCACGCGGTGAATGCGATGATGCAGATGACGAAGTAGCGTTTGCGGCCCAGCACCCGGCCGAAGAAGGCAGAGATCGGCAGAACGATGCTGTTGGCGACCAGATAAGAGGTCAGCGCCCAAGTAGCTTCGTCGTAGCTGACGGATAGCGATCCTGCGATATGGGGGAGGGCGACATTGACGATGGTGGTGTCCAATACCTCCATGAACGCGGCCATGGTAACCGAGACCGCGATGAGCCAAGGGTTGCCCGAGGGGCGCCAATCGCCGCCGGCCTCCCGCGAGTCGCTCATGGAAAGTGCACCACCGGTGATACGGATAGACCCAAGGCCAACGGCCGGTTGGGATCCAAGCCTTGATCGATGATGATTTTCACGGGAACCCGCTGCACGATCTTCACGAAATTGCCCGTGGCATTTTCCGCCGGAAATGCCGAGAAACGCGCGCCGCTGCCGTACTGGATGCTTTGCACGTGCCCTTGCAGCCTGAAGCCTGAATAGGCGTCGATCTTGATATCGACCTTGTCGCCCGGACGTATTCGGCCGATCTGCGATTCCTTGAAATTGGCGGTGATCCAGACCTCGGGCGTCACCAACTGAAACATCACTTGCCCGATCGACAAATAGCTGCCGAGCTGCACGGAACGCTGCGTGACGAACCCGTCGGAGGGAGCGCGCACCTCGGTATAGCTGAGATTGAGATTCGCCTGATCGAGCTGCGCCTGCGCTTGCTGCACGGCGGCCTCCCGCTCCGACACGGCGTTGAGGGCCTGCTGCACCTGTTCGGGGACCAAGCTGGCGATCGCCACCTGCGCTTTGGCGCTCTTCAGGTTGGCGGCTGCATTCTGCTGCTGGCTGGTCGAGGAATCGATGCTCTCCTGAGTCGTGGCACGGCGATCCACTTGGTGCTGTCGCTCGTAGGAGGATTGCGCCAGCGCGAGGGCCGCCGCGGCGGCCTGCTGCTGGGCTTGCGCGGACTCCAGTTGCGCGGGGTATTGCACCCGGGCGATGCGCAGCGCGTTCTTCGCAGTGGTCAGCTGAGCGGCGGCCAACGCGAGTTGCGCGAGCGCCTGTGCCTGGGCGCTCAAGTAGTCGCGCTGATCGATTCGCAGCAGCAGGTCGCCCTTGCGCACA
>Ga0302326_10010737_pt1 | contig 19808 bp, 15 predicted proteins | sample Palsa_T0_3_FD_202264 | JGI IMG/M metagenome (GOLD analysis project Ga0302326, IMG submission 202264) | Peat permafrost microbial communities from Stordalen Mire near Abisko, Sweden - Palsa_T0_3 | ecosystem: Environmental > Terrestrial > Soil > Palsa > Peat permafrost | place: Sweden: Abisko...
GATCGGCTTGGCCCTGTCGGGCCGCCGGGCGACCCGGGTCGTGGACGCCGCCCTGGCTGAGGTGCGCAGCGAGGATTTCCCGGTGCCCACCGAGTCCGTCGCCCCGAGCTGGGGGCGCTTCTGGAGGGTCACCCAGGCCATCCCGCTCAGAGGTCGTTCTGTGCGGATCACCAAGAACATCGACTACTGGGGCGACGGCCATCGTCGCCACCGACTCGATATCTACAGCTCGCGTCAGGCCCCCCCGGCGGGGGCGCCGGTGATGGTCTACATCCATGGGGGCGCCTGGGTGATGGGAGAGAAGCGCGAACAGGGCAAGCCGATGATGTATGAGCTCGTCGCCCGGGGCTGGGTGTGCGTCGCCATCAACTATCGGCTCAGTCCGAAGGCCACCTGGCCGGCGCACATCGTCGATGCCAAGAAGGCGATGGCATGGGTCAAGACGAACATCGCCGACTATGGCGGCGATCCGGGCTTCGTGGCCGTGAGTGGCGGCTCCGCCGGGGGGCACCTGTGTGCGCTCTTGGCCCTGACGCCGGGGGATCCCCTGTTCCAACCGGGGTTCGAAGAGGCGGACACAGCGGTCGACGCCTGCGTCCCCTTCTACGGGGTGATGGACATGACCGGTTCCGACGAGGGTGCCGCTCGCTACGGGTCCGGACTGCTCGAACTGCTGGAGAAGCGCGTCATGAAGACGAGCGTTCTCGCCGACCCCGAAGTGTTCCGTGCCGCGTCGCCCACCTACCGCGTGCATGCCGGCGCACCGCCCTTCTTCGTCCTGCACGGGCGGAACGACACCTTGGTTCCCGTCGCTGTGGCCAGGACCTTTGTCGCCGCTCTGCGGGCCGTGTCCGTGGCGCCGGTTGCGTACGCCGAGCTCCCGCTGGCCCAACACGCCTTCGATGTGCTCGCCTCGCTGCGATGCCAGGCGACGACGGGCGGAGTGGCGGCCTTTCTCGATGCGGCCCGTTTGTCGGCGGCTCGCAGTTCTGCTCCGCGACCAGCGCCGAAAGTTTCTGACATAGTGTCAGAAACCGCGAATTGAGTAGTGCTCGCCGAAGTCGGGTACCGGTACGCAGGGTGACAGATCAGCGGCACATCCCAAAAGGGGGGAGCAGTGGGCACGACGTCTTTCTTTCATGAGGTCGGGCGGAATGACGCCGGCCGAGCGGTCCGAAATGTTCTGGGGGGATCGGGGGAATGGTGAGATTTCGGTCGAAGAGAATTGCCCGGTGCGGCATTGCACTGGCGTTCGGGTCCAGCGCGCTGTCGCTGGGCGTCGGCGCTACGCAAGCGGCGGCCGCGACCCCGGCCGCCACGCCGGGAATTACGGCGAAGACGGTCACCGTTGGTTCGATCAGTGACATCTCCGAACCGATCGCCGGACTCTTCGAGGGAGCCAAAGTCGGAACGGAGGCGTACTTCGCCTATATCAACAGCCAGGGTGGGGTGAACGGTCGCAAGCTGATCATAAACGGCATGGACAGCGCCTTTTCGTCTGGAACGGTGGGGAACGAAGCCACGAGCATCGCCAAGAACGATTTCGCTATCGTCGGAGGATTCTCGTTGCTCGACGGCGCCGAAAAGCCGGCGATCGACGCGGCCAAGCTACCGATCGTGACCCAGGTGCTGAGTCCCACGCTCTATGGCGATCCCAACCTGTATTCGGCCATCCCGCTGGTCAACGGCGGTGAGGCTGAAGGCCCGTTCAAGTGGCTCAAGAGCAAGTACCCGCAGGCCGTCAAGCACCTGGGGCTCATCGGTTCCAACTCGGCCGCCACCGCGATCACGGCCGAGAAAACCTTCCGGACGTTGACGACGGCCCTCGGGTACAAGTGGCTCTTCGCCCATGACGAAGGCTTTGCCGTTACGACGTTCCTTCCCGACATCATCAAGATGAAGAACGCCGGGGTGCAGTTGGTCTTCGAGCCGACGCAGCAGGGGGCGTACATCTCCACCATCGCCCAGGAGATCAAGCAGGAGGGGCTCAACGCCATTCTGGTCAGCGGCGGCAACGCCTACGAGGAGAACTTCAATCCGGGATCGGCCGGAAACGGCACCATCGTGACCGGGGTCACCGCCCTCTACGAGGGACAGGACGCCAAAGTGGTGCCCGCTGTGGCGACCTTCGACAAGTGGGCCAAGAAGGTGGACCCGCAGACGCAACTGGACCTCTACACCCTCTACGGCTGGATCAACGCCCAGCTGTTCGTCCAGGCATTGAAGGGCGCCGGAGCGAACCCGACGCGGGCCAGCCTCGACGCGCAACTCGACAAGATCACCTCGTTCAATGCCAACGGGCTCATTTCCCCCCAGGATCCGGCGAAGAAGATCCCCGGAGGGTGCTGGATCGCCGCCGAATACGAGAACGGGACCTGGAAGCGGATTCCTCCCGACCCCAAGTCCGGCTTCGTCTGCAACCCGGGCGGCTTCTACCCGCCGAGCTACAAGGGCATCTCCCGTTAAGCGGTACCGGGCACCTTGCTAGGGGCGAGCACTCGTGAATGAGTTCATCAGCTTCGTGGTGGTGGGCATCGTCACCGGCTCGATCTACGCGGTCACCGCGAGCGGGCTGGTTGTCACCTACAACGCCACCGGTGTCTTCAACTTCGCCCACGGTTCGGTGGGCATGTTCCTGGCCTACCTCTACTGGCAGCTGTGGCAGGGGTGGGGGTGGAACCCGGTGTTGTCCCTGGTGGTCGTTCTGCTGGTGGTCGCGCCGGCGTTCGCGCTTCTGATCGAGCGCGTGCTCATGCGCCCGCTCTACGGCGCCACGCTCAACACGATGATCGTGGTGACGCTCGGACTCTTCCTCGTGCTCTACGGAACCACCTCGACCATCTGGAATCAGACGACGACGCGCGACCTCCCGAATTGGTTCGCCAGTGATCAGGTTGATGTCGCCGGGGTCAACCTCACCTATGAGCAGCTCATCACCGTCGGCTGCGCCGTGGTCGTCGCCGTGGCCCTGTGGGCCTTGTTCAAGCGAACCCGTATGGGCGTGTCGATGCGGGCGGTGGTGGACGACCCTCCGCTGGCCTCGCTGACCGGCGCCCGGACGAGCCGGATCGCGGGCTTCGCCTGGATCATCGGGTTCACCCTGGCCGGGCTGGCCGGCATCCTGCTGGCACCGGGTACCGGCATGAGCATCCAGATCCTCTCCGAACTGGTGATCTTCGGCTACGCCGCGGCCATCGTCGGGCGGTTGCGCAGCCTGCCGCTGACCTTCCTCGGCGCCATGATCCTGGGCGTATCCCAATCGCTTGCCGTCGGCTATGCCCCCTCCAGCATCCTCAACTACCTGACGGATATTCTGCCCATGGGGCTGCTCATCGTCGCTCTCATCCTGCTGCCCCAGGGCACGCTGAGCGCCGGACGCGTCGTGCGTCTGCGACCGCCGAAGGTGGCCCGTCTCAAGACGACGATCATCGGCGGCGTGGTGCTGGTCGTGCTCACCGCGTTGTTGGCCGCGCTGATCACCGGCACCAATCTCTACACGCTCGGGTTGGCGCTCTCGATCGGGCTGGCCGCCCTGGGACTGGTGTTGCTCTCGGGCTACGGCGGCCAGGTGTGGCTGTGCCAGTTCACGTTCTTGGGCCTTGGATCATGGGCCATGATGAAGGTCGACGGCGGAAGCTCGGTCCTCGGCGTGCTGGCCGCCATCGGTTTGTGCGCCGCCGCTGGTGGGATTCTCGCCCTGCCCGCTCTCCGCCTTCGCGGCCTCTACATGGCGTTGGCCACGCTGGCCTTCGCCGCGCTGATGGACAGCCTCTTTTTCACGAATCCCTCGGTCATACCCAACGGATCCATGACCGTCGGACGCCCCGACATCTTCGGCATGCGCTTCGCGACCGATCGCGCCTTCGTGGTGCTCATCGCCGTCGTGTTCGCTCTGTGCCTGATCGGCGTGGGCGCGTTGCGCCGGGGCCCGTTCGGGCGGCGCCTGGTGGCCATGAGCGACAGCCAGGCCGCGTGTGCCACCGTCGGGATGAGCATCATCAAGACCAAGCTCACCGTCTTCGTCCTGGCCGGAGGCCTGGCGGGACTGGCCGGTGCCCTCTATGGCGGCATGTCGAGGACCGTCTCGTTCTCCCAGTTCGATTTCGTGGAGAGCCTCGTGCTCTTCGTCGCCGTGGCCCTGGCCGGGATCACCATCTTGAGCGGCGCCGTGCAGGCGGGCATCGGGCTGTCCATCGTGCCGCTCATCGCCCAGCATCTCCCGTCGATCTCGGGGTTCACGTACATCCTGTTCGGTGTGGGCATCGTGGCCGTAGGCCGCAATCCCTACGGGATCGGCTTGCTCTACACCTACCTCGACGAGTGGCGGACGACGCGCCGGTCCGGTTCCCGTGCCGGCGGCGAGATGTCCGGGAGCCCGCCGAAGAGTCTCGACGGGTCCACGCTGCCGCGGGCGGTGTCGTCCGTTGGCTGATACCGCCACCGCTCCCGCCCCGACCACCGGCACTGTCCTGGCGGTGAACGAAGTCTCGGTTCGCTTCGGGGGACTGCAGGCGCTCGATTCGGTCACGCTCGAGGTGGCCTCCGGAGAGGTCCATGGACTGATCGGGCCGAATGGCGCCGGGAAGACGACGCTGTTCAACGTCATCACCGGCCTCCAGCGTCCGACCCGCGGTACCGTCCGACTCGGAGCCACCGACGTGACCCGGTCCAAACCACACGTTCGCTCACGCCTCGGTCTGGGGCGGACGTTCCAGCGACTCGAATTGTTCGGGACATTGACCGCCCGCGAGAACGTACAGATGGCGGCAGAGGTGCAGCGTCGCAAACTCGCAAGTGGGCGGAGCCCGGCCGAGGAGGCGCGCTATCAGCTCGGCCGGGTCGGGATACTGCACATCGCCGATGAACCGACCGACTCGCTGCCGACGGGACTGGCGCGCCTCGTCGAGATGGCTCGGGCTCTGGCCACGTCGCCTGACGTCCTCCTGCTCGACGAGCCGAGCTCGGGGCTGGACCACGACGAGACCCAGGGATTGGGGCAGGTACTCCAGCAGCTGGCATCCGAGGGGATGGGTGTCCTCCTGGTGGAGCACGACATGAGCCTGGTCATGGCGATCTGTGCCCGGGTGGACGTTCTCGACAACGGACAGGTGATCGCCCGGGGCGACCCGGGCGCCGTGCGCGCCAACCCCCTCGTCCAAGAGGCCTACCTCGGCGGCGGCGCCGAGACGGCGGATGCGAGCCCGCCGCCGGCCGGCATCGTGACGTTTCCGTCGTCGGGGCCCGGCGGAGACGCGTCGACCGCGGGGCAAAGCGGGCCGATCGACGCGCCGGTCGATCAGGGGGAAGCCTTGACCCCGGCGACGGTCGCCCTGTCGGCGGACGGTGTCCGGGCGGGCTACGGCCGGATCGAGGTGTTGCACGGGATCTCCCTCGACGTGGCCAAGGGGTCGGCGGTGGCACTGCTCGGCCCCAACGGTGCCGGGAAGACCACCTTGCTCAAGGCGATATCGGGACAGCTGGGCCTCACGGCCGGGACGGTGGAGGTCGGTGGTCGCCGCCTCGGGAGGAACGCGACCGAGCAACTGGCCCGGGCCGGCGTCTGCATGATCCCCGAGGGCCGCTCGATATTCCCGAACCTGACCGTCTCGGAGAACCTGCTGATGTACACGTTCCGCCGGCCCGGTCTCAAGGCCGCCTGGATCGAGGAGCGGGCCGTGGAGCGGTTCCCGGCCCTCGGTCGCCGGCGCAAGCAGCTCGCCGGCACGCTGTCGGGAGGTGAGCAGCGGATGCTCTCGATGGCCCGTGCCCTCACGACCGATCCCGAGATCCTCCTGCTCGATGAGCTCTCCATGGGGTTGGCCCCACTCATCGTCGAGGAGCTCTACGGCGTGGTCGGCCAGCTGGTCGCGTCCGAGCGGTTGACGATCATCATGGTGGAGCAGTTCGTGCAGACCGCGCTGGCGTTCGCTGATTACGCCGCCATCATGGTCAACGGCGAGCTCGTCAAGAGCGGCAAGCCCTCCGAGATCCGCTCTGACATCGTCGGCGCCTACCTCGGTGCCGAAGGCGAGTCGGCCGAGCCCTAGCTCCTAGCCGCAGGAGCCCGCCTCAGGACTCTTCGGCCAGGTCGACCGAGACACGGACATCCGCTCCCTCGAACAGCTGCAATTCCTCCACGCCACCGGCGTCGGCCAGATCGCCTCGCGCCGCCTCGACTGCGGCCAGCACGGCGGCGGGGCCGGTCACGGTGAGCAGGCGCACCCTGGCCCGCATGGAACGCTTCTCCGTCGTCTTGGAGCGCCGCACCGCCCCCAAGATGTCGGCGACCACCGTGAGCACCGAGTCATCTGCACCTCCGTCGGGCCCAGAAGGTGGACCGTGGGCGTGGTCACCCAGCTCGTCGACCCGGGGCCACGGGGCCCGGTGCACCGAGCCCGGTTGCCACCAGCGCCACACCTCTTCGGTCACGAAGGGGAGAAAGGGGGCGAAGAGGCGCAGCTGGACCGAGAGAGCGAGGGCCAGCGTCGCCCGCGCCGAGTCCGTCGCCCGAGCCGAGTCCGTGCTCCGCTGCTCCCCTTCGCCGTAGGCGCGCGTCTTCACCAGCTCCACATAGTCGTCGCAGAACGACCAGAAGAAGGTCTCGGTCATCTCCTGCGCCCGGGCGTAGTCGAAGTCCTCCAAGGCGGCGGTGGCCAGAGCGATCACGCCGGCCAATCGCGCCAACAGGGCGCGGTCGATCGGATCGGCGACCGCGGCCAGGCCGGGCGCCGGCCCGTCGCCCAGGCGACCCAACGCGAACTTGGAGGCATTGAGGATCTTGATGGCCAGGCGCCGGCCGATCTTCATGACCCCGGTGTCGACGGCGGTGTCGGTCCCCGGGCGGCCGTTGCAGGCCCAGTAGCGCACCGCGTCGGATCCGAACTCGTCGATGAAGGGCATCGGCGTGACCGCGTTCCCCTTGGACTTGGAGATCTTCTTGTGATCAGGATCGAGCACCCACCCGTTGAGGGTCGTGTCGCGCCAAGGCAGCGTGTCGTGCTCGAGATGCGAGCGCAGCGCGGTCGAAAAGAGCCAGGTCCGGATGATCTCGGGCCCCTGGGGGCGCAGGTCCATGGGGAAGGTGGCGGCGAAGAGGGCCGGATCCTCCTCCCATCCGCAGACGATCTGCGGTGTCAGCGACGAGGTGGCCCAGGTGTCCATGACATCGGGATCACCGGCGAAGCCACCGGGCACACCGCGCTGTCCGGCCTCGTAGCCCGGGGGGACATCGGTTGTCGGGTCGATGGGCAGGCTCGCTTCGTCGGGGACGATCGGTCGGGCGTGGTCGGGCTCGCCGTCGGCGCCGACGGGGTACCAGACCGGGACCGAGACGCCGAAATAGCGCTGGCGACTGACCAGCCAGTCGCTGTTGAGGCCGTTCACCCAGTTGTCGTAGCGCACCTGCATGTAGGGCGGGTGCCATCGCAGTTCGCTCCCGCGCCGGAGCAGGGCCTGGCGGAGTGCCATGTCCCTCCCCCCATTGCGGAGGTACCACTGGCGGCTGGTGACGATCTCGAGCGGCCGGTCGCCGCGCTCGTAGAACTTGACCGGGTGCGTGATGCTCCTGGGTGAGCCGACGAGATCGCCCGATTCGGTGAGCAGTTCGACCATGGTGCGCTGGGCCGCCTTCACCGTGCTGCCGGCGATGGCTCTCCAGGCCGGGCCGTCGGGCACACCGGGCGGCGGCGTCTGCGTGATGCGCCCCGTGCGCGTGATGATGGACCGCGTCGGCAGGTTCAGCTCGCGCCACCAGACGACGTCGGTGACGTCGCCGAAGGTGCAGATCATGGCGATGCCGGATCCCTTCTCGGGATCGGCCAGCCTGTGCGCCACGATCGGCACTTCCACTCCGAAGAGGGGCGTGTGGACGGTGGTGCCGAAACGGGTGGTGAACCGCTCGTCATCGGGGTGCGCCACCAGGGCCACGCAGGCCGCGACCAGTTCGGGGCGGGTCGTATCGATCTCGATGTCGTCGAAGCGGAGCAGGTGGTAGGCGCCCGGCCGCTCCCGGTCCTCCATCTCGGCCTGCGCCACGGCGGTCTGGTAGTCGACGTCCCACAAGGTCGGCGCCTCGGCGGAGTAGGCCTCACCCCGGGCCAGATTGCGCAGGAACATGCGCTGGCTGGCCCGGCGGCTGCGATCGTCGATGGTGGCGTAGCTCCGGGTCCAGTCCACGGAGAGGCCGATCCTCCTCCAGAGCGCCTCGAAGGTCTGCTCGTCCTCGGCCGTGAGCTGGTGGCACAGGGCGATGAAGTTGGGGCGGCTGACCGGAATGTCGTCCTTGCCCGGTTCCGGCGGCGGTTCGAAGTCGGGGTCGTAGGGCAGGGACGGGTCGCAGCGCACGCCGAAGTAGGTCTGCACCCGCCGTTCGGTCGGGAGCCCGTTGTCGTCCCATCCCATGGGGTAGAAGAGCTCCCAGCCGCTCATCCGCCGGTAGCGGGCGAGGGCGTCGGTCTGCACGTAGCCGAAGACCGATCCCATGTGCAGCGAGCCGGACACGGTCGGCGGCGGGGTGTCGATGGAGAAGACCTGTTCGCGGGTGGCCCCGGCGTTGAAGCGATACGTCCCCTCCTCGTCCCACCGGACCGACCACGTCGCCTCCACGCCGTTCAGGGTGGGCTTGTCTGGAACTCGGGGCGCGCCCGTCACGGGGGTCGACATGATCGGGTTACCGTACCCGGATGCTGCACCTCCACGACACCGCAACCGGAACGGTCCGCCCGTTCGAGCCCCGCACGCCCGGGCAGGTTTCGATGTACGTGTGCGGCCCGACGGTGGACAACGTTCCCCACATCGGTCACGGCCGCTTCAATCTGGTCTACGACGTCATCCGGCGCTATCTCCTCTTCAACGGCTTCGAGGTGGACTATGTCTCCAACGTCACGGATATAGACGACAAGATCATCGCACGGGCCAATGCGGAGAAGCGCTCGACGCAGAGCGTCGTCGACCAGTACGAAGCCGCCTGGTTCGACGCCATGGACGGCCTCGGCGTTCTCCGCCCGACCAGCACGCCGCACGCGACGGCCTATGTCGACGACATGGTCCGGCTCATCGAGGATCTCGTCGCACGCGGCGTTGCCTATGAGACCTCGGACGGCGTCTACCTCAACGTGGAACAGGTCGAGGGATACGGGCTATTGGCCAAGCAGAGTCTCGAGTCGCTTCGATCCGGGGCGCGGGTGGAGAGCACGGAGGAGAAGCGCTCGCCGCTGGATTTCGCGTTGTGGAAGAAGGCCAAGCCGGGCGAGCCAACGTGGGATGCACCGTGGGGCCCCGGCCGACCCGGCTGGCACACCGAGTGCGTGGTCATGTCGCTCGATCTTCTCGGTGACGGGTTTGATCTCCACGGTGGCGGCATCGACCTGATCTTTCCGCACCACGAGAACGAGCGTGCGCAGGCCGTGGCCGAAGGCCGGGCCTTCTCGCGCTACTGGGTGCACAACGGGTGGGTGACCGTCGACGGCACGAAGATGTCCAAATCGCTGGGCAACTTCACGACACTCACCGAGTTCCTGACCCAGCATGATCCCCGGGCCTACCGACTCCTCGTCCTGCGCGCCCGGTACCGGACACCGATCGAGGTGACGCCCGAGACGGTGGTCGACGCCGAGAGGGCGCTCGAACGGCTCGATACGCTTGCCCGCCGGTTCTCTCTCGAGGATCTTCTGGCGCAATCCGCGTCAGGGTTCCTCGTCGAGGGGACGCCGCCGGCCACGGGGATCGACAGCGACGCGCTGGCCCTCTTCCGCGCCCGCATGGACGATGACCTCGACACGCCCGGCGCCCTGGCCGGGATCTTCGATCTCGTGACGGCAGCCCATGCCGGCGCCGACGCAGGGCAGGGGGAGCGGGCGCGGCAACTCGCCGTGACGGCAGCGGTGCTGGCTGCTGCGCTCGGCCTGTCGCTCCGCGGGGAAGCGGCGGTGGTGGACGAGGAGACGATCCGCCTCGTGGCCGAGCGGGACGCCGCCCGGGCCGCCAGGGACTTCGCTCGGGCCGACGCGCTGCGCGACGAGCTGACCGCCATGGGGTGGACGGTGGAGGATACGCCGTCGGGAACGGCCGTTCGCCGCTGATCTGGACGCAGAATCCCTGGTCATCCCGGCCCTGGCTGCCGCGCCTGGATCCGGTGGTTCCTTCCGGTTACTATTGGGTAACTTAGAAGAAAGACCCGGCGCACCCGGGCTGCCGCCCAAGGAGGGCTCACGATGTCTGACTTCTCCCTCGCTCTCAACGAGGATCAACTGCAGATCCAGAAGTGGGTCCACGAATTCGCAGAGAACGTCGTGCGACCCGCCGGTCCCGAGTGGGACGAGCGTGAAGAGACGCCGTGGCCCATCATCGCCGAGGCAGCCAAGAACGGCCTGTACTCCTTCGACTTCGTGGCCCAGTGCTTCGCGGACCCCACGGGGCTGTTGATGTGCCTCGTCAACGAGGAGATGAGTTGGGGCGATGCGGGTATCGCCCTCGCCATCTTCGGCTCCACCCTGGCCGTGGCCGGCATCTTCTCCAACGGCACACCGGAACAGATCGCCGAATGGATACCGCAGTGCTTCGGCACGGCTGACGACGTCAAGCTCGCCGCCTTCGGCGTTTCCGAGCCCGACGCCGGCTCCGACGTCTCCTCGCTGAAGTCGAGGGCCGTCTATGACGAGGCGAAGGACGAGTGGGTGCTCAACGGCACCAAGACGTGGATCACCAACGGCGGCATCGCCAACACGCACGTGCTCGTCCTCTCGGTCGATCCCACACTGGGCAGCCGCGGGCAGGCCAGCTTCGTCGTTCCAGAGGGAACGCCCGGCATCTCACAGGGCCAGAAATTCAAGAAGATGGGCATCCGGGCCTCCCACACGGCCGAAGTGGTGCTCGAGGACTGCCGCATTCCGGGCCGGTGCCTCCTCGGGGGCAAGGAGAAGCTCGACACCCGGCTGGCCCGGGCCAAGGAGGGCAAGAAGACCGCCACCCAGGCCGCCATGGCGACCTTCGAGGCGTCCCGTCCCATCGTCGGCGCCCAGGCCGTCGGCATCGCCCGGGCGGCGTACGAGTACGCGCTCGACTACGCCAAGGAGCGCAAGCAGTTCGGTCGGGCCATCATCGAGAACCAGTCCATCGCCTTCAAGTTGGCCGACATGAAGATGCGCACCGACGCCGCCCGCCTGCTCGTGCACCGCGCCGCATGGATGGCCGGAACCGGTCAGAAGTTCGAGAACGGCGAGGGCTCCATGTCCAAGCTGTACGCCGGGGAGAACGCCGTGTGGGTGACCGAGCAAGCCATCCAGATCCTCGGCGGCTACGGCTACGTGCGCGACTACCCGGTCGAGCAGTGGCACCGCGACTCGAAGATCTACACCATCTTCGAAGGGACGTCCGAGATCCAGCGGCTCGTCATCAGCCGGGCCATCTCGGGGATCCACATCAAGTAGCTAGCCGACCTGAGGTTGAGCCTGGCCCGGCCCGGCCAACCCGCCGGCCGCGCACGCGCGCCGTGAAGCCGCGCCGCGTTCCCTCGCCGGCGCGAGACTCCGGTGCATGGTGATCAAGAGGGTTGTCGTCATCTGTTCGGCGGTGCTCGTCGGCACCTTCACGCTGGCCGCATGCGGAAGCTCCCCCTCCTCGACTCAGGGCGCCTCGTCGCACGCCACGAAGCACGCCAGCACGACGACGACAACCCTCGCCCCGCTGGGGGCAGGGCGCGAAGCGTCACGCCAGGCCATCCCGTGGAAGCAGGTCGGGCCGGGCTGGGTGCTCGCCCTGTGGGACTCGTCTCCCGCCGCGACGCAATCGGAGGAGCCGCCGACGACGGTGCCGGGAGAGTCGGCCACCCTCTACCTGGTTGATCCGCAGGGAGGCCGTTACCTCGTCAAGACCTTCCCCAGCGCCGACACGCCGACGCTGAGCGATTGGTCCGGCGACGGCCGGCGGGCGCTGCTGGTCGACCCGGAGGCGAGTGGTGCTAGCCCCGGGACCGAGGTGAGCGAGATCGACCTTGCGAGCGGCACCGTCCACACGATCAGCCTTCCGACATCCGTCTCGGTCTCCTACACCAACCCCAGCGGCCTGGCGCTCCTGGCAACGGCACAAATCACTCCGGAGCTGCAACGACTCAGCCCCGATGGAACGGTTGAGCTGAGCTACCCGACACAACTCGGCGCGCTCGGCGCGTTCAACGGCGCAAGCCGGGAATCGCCCGATGGCACCGAGATCGCCATGGGCACGAACAACGGCGGCGGTATCGCGCTCGTGGACAATGCGGGGAAGCTCCTGTCGAACCTCCTCATCCCGGGCACCACGTACTGCTCGCCGGTACGTTGGTGGGCTCTCGCCGAGGTGTTGGTCTCGTGTCTTGAGGGGACGAACGGCTTCACCGGCCTGTGGCTGGTGCCCGCCTCAGGTGCGGCGCCCACCGCACTAACGGTCCAGCCACCGGCCGGAAGTCAGGACGTCGGAGACGAAGATGCCTGGCCGGTCGGCGGCGGCACGTACCTGCAGGACGCCGGCGCCTGCGGCTACGTATACCTGGCCGTACTCGATCCCGACCACACCACGAGTCCGGTTGCCGTCCCCGGTGTGGCCGAAGGCAATAGTCAGATCGTCCTTGGCGCCGCGGGCAATCGGCTCCTGGTGCAGTCGGCGGTCGCCTGCGGCCCGGGCGTTTCGCTCCTGTGGTTCAACCCGCAGTCGCAGGCGGCCAGCGTGGTGCTCGGCCCCGGCGCCAACGGCGGGAACGTCATCTCGGCCCGTCTCTTCGGCGACGAGAATTAGGCGGTCGCTGCCGCTGGCCGGCACGCGGCGATCCGTGGCGCCGGACCCTCGCATGCGGCTGATCCGCCGTTCGCTACCGTGGTCGAAGTGACCGCGCCTCGCCACCCGACGGGAGCGGACCACCCCGTTGTGCAGAGACGGGTGGCCGTAGTCACCGGCGGCAGCCGGGGTATCGGTGCCGCCACCGCACGTGCGCTGGCCTCAGCCGGCTGGGACGTCTGCATCGGCTACCGGGTGGATGCGGCGGCGGCCGCCACCGTGGCCGCGGACTGCGGCGTCCTCGGGGTGCGGGCGGTGACGGTCGCCGTCGATGTCGCCGAGGAGAGCTCGGTGGCCGAGCTGTTCAGGCTGCTCGATACGCAGTGGACAGCGAGCGGGTCGCTGGGGGCACTGATCAATTGCGCCGGAATCGTCGCTCCGGCCTCACGGGTCGAGAACATGGGCGCGGCGCGGCTGTCGCGCATGCTGGCCGTGAACGTGACCGGGTCCTTTCTCTGCGCTGCGCAGGCCGTGCGCCGCATGTCAGGCCGCCATGGAGGAGCCGGTGGCGTCATCGTGAACCTGTCGTCGGCCGCCTCGCGGCTGGGCAGCCCGGGCGAGTACGTGGACTACGCCGCCTCGAAGGGCGCGGTGGACACGCTGACCATCGGGTTGGCCCGAGAGGTGGCCGACGAGGGTATCCGGGTGGTGGCGGTGCGGCCCGGGCTCATCGATACGGACATCCACGCCTCCGGCGGGCAACCCGATCGGCTCGAGCGTCTACGCACCCAGATCCCGATGCAGCGCGTCGGCCAGCCGGAGGAAGTGGCCTCGACGATCGCCTGGCTGTGTGGCGACGGCGCGTCCTATGTCACCGGGGCCATTCTCGACGTCAGCGGCGGCCGGTAGCCCGTTTGCCCCTAGTGTCACCGTGCCGTGACCACCATCGCCCTGCATCCGCACGTCCGAGCCGCCGGCCGGGCGGTCTCGTCTGGAGGCCTCCGTCGTGACTGAGCTCCTGGTGCTGTGCACGGGGAACGCGGCCCGCTCGGTCATGGCCGGGTTCATGCTCGACCACCTCAAGGCGGGACGGCCCGGCCCGGATCTGCACATCGTCACCGCGGGGACCCACACCATCGACGGCCAACCCATGGGCATGCGCACCCGGGCCGCGCTGTCGGTCATACCTGAGCTGGCCGACGTCCAGTTCGGGCGTCATCGCAGCCGGCAGGTCTACGGGCCCGATCTCGTGCGGGCCGAGCTGGTCGTCGCCATGGAGGCCGACCACGTCCGCTTCGTCCGCAAGCAGTTTCCCGAGGCGGCCGATCGGACCGCCACCATCAGGCGCCTCTGCGCCGATCTCGCGCCGCCGCCGCCGCGCCTCGACGTACGCGTGGCCGCCCTCGAGCTGGCGGACGCCCCACTGCGTGACGAGGACGACGTCATCGATCCGGCCGGAGGCGAGGAGGCGGTGTATGCCGCCTGTGTGACCGAGCTCTGGGAGCTCTGTCAGCGGCTGATCGTCCTGTTGTAGACCGAACGCGGTGATCGAACGCGGCCACCGAACGCCGCCACCGAACGCCGTCACGCCGCGGTCAACACCCGGCGATGCGCCGGCAGCCCTCAGTCGGCGTGGACCGATCGCAAGCCGGCCCAGGCCAGGTCGGCCATGCGTTGGGCCAGGCGCGGGGCCTCGTCCTCCACCGATTCGCCTGATGTGGTCCGCTGTTCCATGAAGCGGCGGCTGGCCCCCTCGGCCATCCCGACGACGGCATAGGCGAGCAGGCGACGGTGCTCGTCGTTGAGGCCGGCATCGATGAGCGGCTCGATCGCCTCGGCGATGGCGTCCTCTACCGTTCGCAGGGCGCGGCCGAGCTCTTTGTCATCGGCATGGTCGCGGCCGTACAGCAGCCGGAACTCCGCCTCGCGGCTGATGACGAGGCGGAAGTAGGCCGCAAAGCCCATCTCGACCTGCTGGCGCGGCCCCTGTGCCTGCATCACGGCACCCCGGATGGCGATCAGGAGCTCCTGGGCGATGGAGTTGACGAGCTCGAGATAGAGCGCCCGCTTCGAAGAAAAGTGCTGGTAGACAAGGGGTTTTGTCACGCCGGCGGCATCGGCGATGTCGTCCATGGTGGTGGCCCGGTAGCCGCGGCGGGCGAAGAGCTCGAGCGCGACGTCGACGAGCTGCTGGCGCCGCTGTTCTGCGGTGAGGCGCCGAGCCGATACCTGGAGGTCTCCTGCCATTTGGCCTCAGGCTACTGGCCCGTTCCGGGGGCACCGCCCCGCGTAGCCGCCCGCGTTCAGGCGGGGCGCACCGGGAGACCGCCGAGCACAGCAGCCAGACGAGCGGGGAGATCCGCCACGTTGAAGTATCGGGCCGCAATGGCGTGGTTGTGCTCCAGGAGTTCCTCGTCGGGGTGGTCCAGCCAGGCGGACAGGGGAGGCGGTGCCGCGCTGTCGAACCATCGGAACCCGAAAGCGGAGAGCTCCCGGGCCACCGGGTACGGGCCGATGGCGAGCGGCCGGCGGTGCGTCGCCGACTCGACGGAGGGGTTGCCGAATCCTTCCCAGAGGGAGGGCAAGAGGACCACGTCGCACGCCGCGTAGGCCTCGCCGATGGTGAGCTCGTGCGCCCCGGCACCGGCACCGGCACCGGCACGCGCCCCGGCACCGGCACCGACCAGCACGGGGCAGCGGGCCCCGTCGAGCAGGCGCTCGAGCTCTGGACCGAACCCGTCCTCGGCCGGTCCGAGCAGCCAGTACGTCCCCCCGACGGCCTCGGCCAGGGCCAGCCCGCCCCCGATGTTCTTGCGGGGCAGGGCCCGCGTGGGTTGGAGGAGGAGCCGGGCCCCTTGGGCCAGGCCGAGATCTTCCCGGGCTTGCGAGCGGTCCGCCATCGGTGGATCGGGGTCGAAGGTGTTGTAGATCGTGGTGGCGGTGATCCCACGCCCGGCCAACTCCCCGCGGCTCAGCTCGTTGATCGTGACATGGGCCCAGGACGGGTCGTCCGGGGGCCCTGGCAGGTGGGCCAGGTGGGGCCGCTGCCAGGGCAGGTCGTGGTGATGGAGCAACGCCGGCCGCCCGGCGCACACCGCCGCCACCAGGGCCGCCGCGGGCGGATTGAGGGGAAGTGAGCAGAGGTTCTCCACGACGACGAGATCGGCCGGCGCCAGCGCGTCGTCGAGCTCGCCCCGGGTGGGCGGCGCTCCGGCGTCGATCGCCAGACCCTCGAGCGTGGTGTCCACCGGTCCCGCTCCGGCCACCGTCGTGACAGTCCAGCCCAGGTGGCGAAGGGCCTCGGCCCATTTGGCGGCTTCGATCGACACGCCGTCGCTTCCCCCCAGGCGGAACGAGACGATGGCAGCGGTCGGCACGCAGCGGCACTGTAGGCCCCGCTCACAGGTGGCGTCCCGGTCCAGGTCGACTAGCGTTGCCCCTCAATGGCGAAACGGGCACTGATTACGGGGGTGACCGGGCAGGACGGGTCGTATCTGGCCGAGTTCCTGCTCGAGCAGGGCTACGAGGTCATCGGCATGGTGCGTCGTACGAGCACGGTCAATTTCGAGCGGATCGCGCACATCCAGGACCGGCTGGACCTGGTGGCGGGCGACCTGCTCGACGAGATGTCGTTGATCAACATGCTGCGCGACCACCGGCCCAACGAGGTCTACAACCTGGCCGCGCAGTCGTTCGTCCAGACAAGCTTCAGCCAGCCGGTCCTGACCGGGGAGACCACGGCGCTCGGCGTGACCCGCATGCTCGATGCGATCCGCCTCGTCGACCCCGAGATCCACTTCTACCAGGCGAGCTCGTCGGAGATGTTCGGCAAGGTGCAGGAGGTCCCCCAGCGCGAGTCCACGGCGCTGTACCCCCGGAGCCCCTACGGGGTGGCCAAGGTCTACGGCCACTGGATCACCGTAAATTACCGGGAGAGCTACGACCTGCACGCCTCGTCGGGCATCCTCTTCAATCACGAGTCGCCCCGTCGCGGGCTGGAGTTCGTCACCCGCAAGATCACCAACGGGGTGGCCCGTATCGCGCACGGCCTCGACGACAAGCTGTCCCTCGGCAATCTCGACGCCCAACGGGACTGGGGATTCGCGGCCGACTACGTGCGCGCCATGTGGTTGATGCTGCAGCAGGACAGCCCCGACGACTACGTCGTCTCGACCGGGGAGACGCACGAGGTACGCGAGCTGTGCCGTCTGGCCTTTTCCGCCGTGGATCTCGACTGGGAGCAGCACGTCGTCATCGACGAGAAGTTCCTCCGCCCGGCCGAGGTCGATCTCCTGGTGGGTGATCCCACCAAGGCCCACACGGTGTTGGGCTGGGAGCGTGAGGTCGACTTCGCCGGTCTCGTCGCCATGATGGTCGAAGCCGACATGAACCTGGTCCGCCACACCCTCAGGTAGCCGGGGCTCCGGATGGATTCCCTCGTCGCCACCATCGCGCCCGATCCCCTCGGTGTCCTGGTTGCCTTCGGCGCCGGCATCCTCTCCTTTCTCTCTCCGTGCGTGCTGCCGCTGGTGCCGGGTTACGTCTCCATGGTGTCGGGCCTCTCGGCGGCCGAGTTGACCGCGACGCAGGTCTCGGTGGCCGGTGGTGGAACGACGGCCGTCGTCACGATGCGGCCCATGCTGCGGGGGATCGGCCTGTTCATCGCGGGCTTCACCGTCGTGTTCGTGGCCCTCGGCGCGGCTGCGTCGGGGATCGGCCGTCTCCTGGTCTCGCACAAGGAGACCCTGACGCACGTGAGCGGCTTCGTCGTCATCGCCCTCGGGCTCTTTCTCCTCTTGGGAGCGGTGCCGGCCCGGACCTGGTCCCGTCTCGGCGCCGGCCCCCTCGGGGTGTTGACCCGCATCAACGGCGAACGCCGTTTCGACGTGCGGCCGTCGACGCTCGGCACGTGGGCCGCCCCGGTGATGGGGATGGCATTCGCCTTCGCCTGGACGCCGTGCATCGGCCCCGTCCTGGCCGTCGTCCTCGGGTTGGCGGAGCACAACGGCTCCCTGGCGGGAGGGGTTCTGCTCCTGTTCGCCTATTCCCTCGGCCTGGCTGTCCCGTTCGTGGTCGCCGGCCTCGCCTTCGGCCGGCTCACCTCGGTCATCGCGCGGGCGCGGCGTGGCCTGTGGATCGTCGAAGTGGTCGGCGGGGTCGTCCTCGTCGCCTTCGGCGCGCTGCTCGTCACGGACAACCTCGGGTGGATCTCGTCGCAGTTCTCGACGCTGCTCGACCACATCGGGCTGAGCCGCCTCAGCACGAGCTAGGTCCCCGACAACCTAGGTCGCCGACAACCTAGGTCCCCGACAACCTAGGTCCCCGACAACCTAGGTCCCCGACAACCTAGGTCCCCGACAACAGAGTCTCGGACAACAGATCGGCGAACGTCAGCGCGAAGGTGTGGACGTCACCGGGCCAGCGCGCCGAGATGTACCTCCCGTCCCGCACCACCCACGCCGGCCGCGCGTCATCGATGGTGTCGCGCGCCCGGCCACTCGTCTTGCGCCTGTAATCGACGGCATCCGGGGGGACATCGAGGAAGTCCTCGGGCCGGGCCAGGGCGCGGGTGACCTCTTGCTGTACCGACATGTAGCCCGCCGGCTCTCCGGGCCGTTCGGTGTAGGTGCGGTAGTACGACGCGTCCCAAAAGCGGGTCCGGCGGGCGACCGCCCAAGCCGTGCGCTCGAGCTGCCACGTCAACGCCGTCGTACGCCGGCCGTGCAGCACGGACTTCCCGGTGGCCGGGTCGTCGCTGCGCGCGGCCAGGAGCACCCCGTGGCACACCGCCCCGACCGGCTTGTCGCGTCCGAAGAAGTCGACCACCAGCTGCTGGAGGACCGGGCTCTCCAGATAGGTCCGCATGCCCCGCGCCCGGTGCCCGCCCGGCAGGAGGAGCCCGTCGAACGCGTCTGCCCGCGCCTCCTCCCACCGCAGCGGCGACAAGAAGGCGGCATCGAGGCAGAGCGCGGCATGGGCGCGGCGCCCGTCGGCATTGGCGCCGAGGACGCGTCCGACCGCGGTGAGGTTGCGCAGCAGGGGCACCAGGCCCCACGGGTCCAGGCCGCGGCCGCTGACCATCAGGTCGTCGGCCTGCGCCGGGCGCCCCTCGGGCGTGGCAAAGACCACGGTGTGCCCCCTCGACGAGAGGATGCTCCAGCTGACCGCCACCTCGGTCGGGTCGAAGTCAAGAGCAGGGAGGGGAAGCAGAACGGTCGCCATCGGGTACCTGGGGACGCAATCTACCCACGGGCCAAGGCCCGCTTGGAACCGCCGGACCCTCCCCCCCTACCATGGTGGCGAAGGCCATGGCCCCAGTCGTCCAATTCCGCGCTGCCGTCGCTCTTGCCGGCCGCTTCCCCGCCCTTGCCGGTGTCGATCTCTCTGTCGAGACCGGGGAGGTCGTCCTGGTGGTCGGCGCCAACGGGGCGGGCAAGACCAGCCTGCTCCGGGCCTGTGCCGGCCTGCTGCCGGTGACGGCCGGCGAAGCCCATGTCCTCGGGGTCGACCTGGTGGCGGACCACACCGCCGTGCGGCGTCACGTCGGGCTTCTGGGCCACGCCGCCCCCCTCTACGACGAGCTCAGCGCGGCGGAGAACGTGCGCTTCGCCGTCCGGGCCCTCGGCTTGCCGGCGGCGACCGGCGAGCGCGCCCTGGAGCGACTGGGTCTGGTCGGACGACTCCGCACCACCCCGGCCGGCCGGCTCTCGGCCGGGCAGCGACGCCGGGTGGCGCTGGCCGCACTGGTCGCCCGCCGACCGGCCCTGTGGTTGCTCGATGAGCCACACGCCGGACTCGACGCCACCTCCCGCACGCTGCTGGGCGAGCTGATCGCCGAAGCGGTGGTCGACGGCGCCGCCGTACTGCTCTCGTCCCACGAGCCTGAGCTCTCGGTACCGCTCTCCGACCGCGTCGTGACCATGGGTGGGGGACGGATTACGGGCGAGGAGGACGGGGGGCGCCGGGCCCGCCTGGCCGCGCTGCCCGCGGAGGAACGGTCTCCGGATCGGGGCACGATGGGGGCGTGGCATGTGGCGTGACGCGGTCTTGGTGGCAGGCAAGGA
>Ga0302326_10010738_pt1 | contig 19808 bp, 16 predicted proteins | sample Palsa_T0_3_FD_202264 | JGI IMG/M metagenome (GOLD analysis project Ga0302326, IMG submission 202264) | Peat permafrost microbial communities from Stordalen Mire near Abisko, Sweden - Palsa_T0_3 | ecosystem: Environmental > Terrestrial > Soil > Palsa > Peat permafrost | place: Sweden: Abisko...
TGGTTGAACCCGGGCCGCTGCTGGCTCGATCCGGCACGTGCGCTGCTGGCCTTGGCCGTCTAACTTGCCCGCATCGTCGTGATCTCGTCAGTCGGCGCGGCCGGCGCTCTCCAGTGCCCCCGGATGGCACGCTGGTCCCGTTTTGGAGTCAAAGGCATGATGCGTACCCTATTTCTGCAGGCGCCCTCGTTTGATGGCTTCGACGGTGGCGCCGGATCGCGCTACCAGATGCGGCGCGAGGTCCGATCGTTCTGGTACCCGACCTGGCTCGCACAGCCGGCGGCGCTGGTCGAGGGCAGCAAGCTCGTCGACGCGCCATCGCACGGGTTGAAGCTTGCCGACGTGGCATCGAGCGCGCGCGACTTCGACCTCGTCGTGGTGCACACTTCAACACCCTCCTTCGCCTCGGACATCAAGGCGATCGAGGCGCTTAAGGCGGTCAACCCCGGTTTGAAGGCGGGGCTCATCGGGGCGAAGGTCGCCGTCGATCCATCGGGCAGCTTAAGCGCCTCCAAGGCGGTGGATTTCGTCGCCGGCAACGAGTTCGATTTCACCATCAAGGCGCTCGCCGACGGAGACGCGTGGGAGCACATCCTCGGGCTGTCCTATCGCAACGACGCCGGCCGCATCGTGCATAACGACGCACGTCCGGTGCTGGAGAACATGGACGCGTTGCCTTTCGTCTCGCCGGTGTACAAGCGCGATCTCAAGATCGAGAACTACTTCAGCGGCTATCTCAAACACCCCTACCTGTCGATCTATACCGGGCGCGGCTGCAAGTCGCGCTGCACATTCTGCCTGTGGCCGCAGACCGTCGGCGGGCACCGCTACCGTACGCGCAGTGTCGGACATGTCGTGGAGGAAATCGCGTGGGCGCAGAAGGCGTTCCCGCAGGTGAAGGAATTTTTCTTTGACGACGATACGTTCACGGACAACCTGCCGCGCGCCGAGGCCATCGCCAAGGAGCTGGGCAAGCTCGGCGTCACGTGGTCCTGCAACGCCAAGGCCAACGTGCCGCGCGACACGCTCAAGGTATTGCGCGACAACGGCCTGCGGCTGTTGCTCGTCGGCTATGAGACGGGCAATCAGCAGATTCTGATCAACATCAAGAAGGGAATGCGCGTCGACTTCGCCCGCCGCTTCACCAAGGATTGTCACGATCTGGGCATTACCATCCACGGCACCTTCATCCTGGGTTTGCCGGGGGAGACCAAGGAGACGATCGAGCAGACGATACGCTTCGCCACCGAGATCAATCCGCACACGATCCAGGTGTCGCTGGCGGCCCCCTACCCGGGCACGTACCTGTATCGCCAGGCCCTGGAAAACGGCTGGCTCGACAATGCCAATACCGATCTCGTCGACGCCCACGGTGCACAGATCGCCCCGCTGCATTACCCGCATTTGAGCCACAGCGAAATCTTCGATTCGGTCGAGACGTTCTACAGGCGCTTCTACTTCCGCAGCGGAAAGATCGCGTCGATCGTCGGCGAGATGGTGCGCAGCCCGCAGATGATGAAGCGTCGGCTACGCGAGGGTGTCGAGTTCTTTCACTTCCTGCGCGAGCGGCGGGAGGCCGCGCATTGAGGGCGCTGATCGACCCGGCCGACGACTTCAGTCTCGGGCCGGAGGTCAACGAAGACGTATGTGCTCAGCGGCGGTAATTCCGATTTCGTGAGCACCTGAATGTCACCGCAATCCTGGCAGCGTTCAGCGCCGAGGCCGCGCCTCTCCCAAGAGCGCGGGCAGAAATAGGAGCGCCGAGACCAGCGTGCAGGCAAGCGACAGCGCCAGGAGTTCTCCCATGCTCGCGGTTCCCGGGTGGCGCGACAGCCACAGGCTGCCGAACGCAGTGCCCGTGGTGAGCGCGCTGAAGATCACCGCGCGCGTGAGACTCGACTGCAGCAACTGCCGTCGTCCAGCCCCCCAGGCAAGCACAAAATAGATATTGAACGCGACGCCGATTCCGAACAAAAGCGGCAGGGCGATGATGTTTTCGAAGTTGAGCGCAAAGCCAACCGCAGCGCAGATGCCGAGCGTGACCAACCCCCCCAGCAGCAACGGAATGAGCGTCAATACGACGTCGATCGCCCGGCGCAAGGTGAGCGCGAGCAGCACTGTGATCGCGAGCAGCGCCCAGACGCCGGCCTGCAGAAACGCCTGCACGATAGCGTGACTCCACTCCTGGATGGACACCGGCGCGCCCGTCGCTTCGGGTGCTAGCGCAAGCACGGCAGCGACGAAACGGCGCAGCGTCGCGTTGTCGTTGGCGTCACCCTTGGGAAAGACTTCGACTCGTGCCCGCCCGTCAACAGCGACCCACTCCCGGCGCAGGTCGTCGGGTAGGGTATCGAGCGTCACCGGGCCGGCCTGCATGGCGGCGCGCAGTTGCCCCAGTGTGGTGACCAAGCCGGGGATCAGCAGCGCACGTGCCTGCTCGCGCTGCATCGGAGTCCTCGCGGCGAGCGTGCGTAGCGCCTTGCCCAGGCGTGCCATCGGGACGGCCAGCGTTGATCCCGGGTGAGCGGCCGCCGCGCGATCGAGTCCCTCGGCCGTATGTGCCAACGCGCGCACGGTCTCCTCGTCACCCGGCGCCGGTGCGATCTGGCCGGCGTTGAGTACCGGGTCGAGCAACAGCGCCGCGTCGGCGATCAGCGCCAGCTTCTCCGGCTGCTGCTCCGGCACGAAGCTCGCCAGCGTAAGCGTGTGATCGACCTCGGGCAGCTGCTCGAGTCGCCGCGCCAATGCCGCTGCAGCGGGCACTGAAGGCGTCAGCACGTTGAGCGTATTGGGGGTCGTCTGCGGGTCGCGCATCAGATCGAGCAACGTGGCCATCGATTCGACCCTCGCGCTGCGCAAATGCAACGGATTGAAGTCGAACTGCAGCCGAGGCAATAGCGCCAGACTGACGGCGGCGACGATGCCTGCCGCCATCAGCACCGCGCGCCGTTGCCGCAGCAGCAGTCGATCGAGCGCACCGAGGGCGACATAGCCCACGGCGGCGCGCTCTCCGGGGGAGCGCAAGAGCGCGATGAGTGCCGGAAGCAGGGTGAGGCTGGCAACGAAGGCAACCAACATGCCGGTTCCGGCGATGACGCCAAGCTCCGACACGCCGCGGTATTCGGTCGGCAGGAAGGCGTAGAAGCCCGCCGCAATCGAGGCCGCGGCGAGCGCGAGTGCGCCGCCGACTTCGCCCCCGGCATCGCGCAGTGCGAGCAGCAAATTGTCGTGGGCGTGACGCTTGGCGCGATAACAAACGCAGAACTGGATGCCAAAGTCGACGCCCAAGCCGACGAAGAGCACGGCGAAGGCGATCGATATGAGGTTAAACGAGCCGAACACGAAAAGACCAAACGCGGTGGTCACAATCAAGCCAGCGATCAAGCTCAGCATGATGGCGACGATAAGCCGCAACGAACGCAGCGCGATCCACAGAAGCGCCATCACCGCGCAGAGCATGATTCCGGCGTTAAGCGCGGCGCCGTCGGCCAGCGAGGCGAACTCCTCGTCGGCGAGTGGCACCGCGCCGGTCAGCCTAACCCGGACGCGTGGATCGGCGTCGAGTCCGAGCTCGTGAGCGGCGCCCCTGATGGCCGCGCTGGCACGTTGGCCCGGCTGCAGGGCGCTGTAATCGAGTATCGGCTGCACGAGCACAAACCGTCGCAACTCGCGCGCATCGGGAGGCCCGGCGCTAAACAGACTGTGCCACGAGAACGCTGGCGCTTGGCCCGCGAGGATGGATTCGACGGCAGCGGCTAACTGCGACAGCGGTTGCGCCAGCTCATCGGCCTGCGCTGGATCCTGTTGCATACCTTCAAGGACGAGGTCGAGCGCGTGCATGAGGCCGCGCAGGCTCGGGTCCGCCGCGAGGCTCCCCAGCAAGGGTTGCGCGGCGATGAGCCGTTGCATGGTCTGCGTCAGGGCCGGAGTTGACTCGAAGAGGAGGCCCGCGCGATCAAAGAAAGGGCCGCCGTCGGGGCGCCATACGCCGCGAAACACCCCGGTCTGCAGCGACAGACGCTGCGTCAAACCGGCGGCAGCCTGCTCGGCAAGTTCGGGCGTTGCGCCGTCAACGACGACGGCGATCAGGTTCGCACGCCGCGGGAATGCGGCATCGAATGCCCGTTCGCTCTGGCGCCAGCTCACCTCTGCGGAAATCAGTCGTGTGCTGTCGGAATCGATGGCGATATGCTTCGCCGTATAGAGGAACGCGGCGACGGTTAGCGCCGTCGCGACAAGAACCACCTGCCAGGGATGGCTCGCGCAAGCCGCCACCACGCGCATGGTAAGCGCCTTCATGCTTCAACCTCCGTTGCCGTCATGTGCGAGTCGTCTAAACGTACTGGCTTTACGCTTCGCGGTAGCCCAGCAGCAGCAGGCCGATCAGCACGAAGCAGGCCGGCCAGACCCACCCGGCCCAGCGCCCCTCTTCCTCCGGCGCCTCGACCTCGAGCCAGCGTGCGGCCCCGGCGCCGATCCCGAGCACCGCAATGGGGAGGTGCGTGAGGTCGGCGAGTACCTGCTCTTTCACGTTGCCCAGTGCGTGCGAATGCGTCAGCAACAAGGTCGCGGCGAGCGCCATCGACAGCGGGAAGACACGCCGCAGACCGAGCGCCGCGATGCGCCCGGTGCGCACGCCCCATTCGAACAGGGCGAAGGCGACAATGAGCAGTGAGAACAGGCGATGCTGCACCACCTCGGGGTCTTTCAGGCTTTCGATGAGCCCGACATCACCCATCGGCCACACTTCGGGGTTGCCGCGCAGGAGCAAAAATCCCGCTAGCAGGAGCAACAACAGCGGCCAGTGCTTGGCCCAAGGGGCGTGCCCGCTTCGCTGCGCCAGCGCGGCAAAACCCATCAGTACGACCAGGACGCCAGCCCAATGATGGTTGTACTCGGACCAGGCGATGTCCTGGGCGTTGCGGGGCGGCAGCTTGCCGCCGCCGGGTACGTAGGCAAGCGCCCGGGTTGATTGGCCCTCCGCCTTCCGCTCGGCATCGAGTTGCGCCTGTAGCGCAGGAATCGCCAGTGTCGCTGGGTCCGGACTGACGAACCTTGGGCTTGCCGGCGTGAACCGCGCCATTATTTCGGCGAAGGTGACACGATCTTCGCGCAAATCGACCGCAGGAGGCATCGACGTGATCGACGCAGCCGCCAGCAACACGGCCACCGCGAGGCCCATCTCCACTTCCACGAAGCGCTGCACCTGGCGCACAACCGCCGGATGGGCGGCAAACCGGCGCACAGCGCGGAAATTGGCGAGGCCGAGCAGCAGCAACATTCCCAGCAAAATACTCTTGGTCACTGCCATCGCGCCGTAGGCAGTGCCGTACGTGGCATCGATCGCGCCAATGTAGAGCGCAACGAACACCGTAGCACCGATGACGATCAATACGACGCCGCCCATGGCCAGCGCCGAGAAACGCCGGCCCATCCGGCGCGCCCACTCGCCGCCGTCCCCGCGACGCAGCACGAGCCAGAAGCAGGGCAGGCCGCCGAGCCATAGCGCGGCGCCAAGTTCGTGTGCGCCGGTTGCAAGAAGCAGCAAGCCGTTATCGGCGAGTCGTGCCGTCGCATGGGTGTCGGCGAGTGCCGCAGCAAGGAAGAGTATGCCGGTCACGCAGAGCACAATGCGCGTCGAAAGCGCGCGTGCATCGCGCCGCGATGCCACCACGCCGATCGTGGCGGCGGCGAGTATCTTGACGTCGCCGGCGAGTGCAAAGTCGGCGCCGGCCACGTCACGCCAGGAAATCGGCAGCGATGCCGCCAGAACGCTGGCGTTAATTGCCGTGGCCGCACTGACGCAGGCGATTGCTGCGAACGCCGCCACTTGCAGAACCCGCCGACAGCCTGCACAGAGGCCAGCGGGGTCGCGTTGCGCGTCAGCGCCCTGCAGCAGCGTGACGACGAAGACGAGGAAGGCCACGCTGCCCAGCAGCACCGACTGCGCCACCAATTCGAGGCCCCGCAGGACAACGCTGACGAAGCCGAAGAGGTCGAACAGCGTGCTCAACGCGGGTCGGCTGCGTCACGTACCGAGAAATCGACCTCGCCACGCGTAATGTGACCGTCGAGCGACAGAACCTGCCAACCGAGCTTCCAGGTTCCGTTTTCCTTGACCTGGGCGCGGCCGGCTAGCACCCCGGCAGGGGCCCCGGGCGCGAGCGCAACCGTGGCCTCGGTTCCATCCGGTCGCAACAGCACCAGGCCCGAACGCTTGCTGTCGATCCGACTGTTGAATTCGAGTCGGATCATGATTTCGCCCGGCGCCACGACGGAATTCATCGCCGGCTGCGCGACCACGATGATGGCGTGCGCCAGCGCGCCTGCGGGCATCAGCGCCAGGGCCGCCACGGCTAGACAGCGTTGTGTCGCGCTTAAGCGCGCAGAGCCGCGTCGCAGCGTCGGGGAACGCGATGGCGCGCCTGTCGAAGCGTGCGCAACCGAGCGAGCGCGCTGCGTCATGCGCAGTGCTTGCGCCGCCAGCTCGGCTTGTCCTTCTGCACGCAGGAACGGAACATGGTTGGATGCCAGTGCGAATCGGATCGAGGATAAAGTCATGATATACCGGATAGAGCCGTACCCCACCCGCCACTCAGCGCAGTCGACGACCCTCTAGCCACTGCCAGGAGATGAGCGCCGGCACGCCGCATAGCACCTCCCGCATGCGCTTCGCCATGGAAACAGCGAGCGCCATTTCGCCGCTGATCCCGAGCGCGTGCCCGAAAAGGACCAACCCGGCTTCCTGCACGCCGAGTCCGGCGGGAACGACGAAAGCCAGGTGGCGCATCGCCTGGGTCATGCTTTCCAGCACGATGGCGGCCTTTGCATCGACGGGGTGTCCGAACAGGCGTAGCGCGAGCCATATCTCGAAGGATCCCGAAATGACCGCCGCAAGCTGCAACGTGCCGGCGAAGAACAAGGTCCATCCTCGATGGAAGCAGGCCTTCAGTTCGCAATCGAGCGATGCCGCGCCGACTGACAGTGCGCCGGCGCCAAGCAGCGGGCGCAGGAATTTCTGCAAGCGCGCGAATAGCGAGCCGTAGCGCAGCAGCAATGCGGTGACCACCGGAACGGGCAGCGCCAGAACGAGTGCCAGGACCAGGCGCCGGGTCTGCTGGCCGGTCGCATCGTAGTCGAAGAGCAGCCACAGGCCGAGCGCCGTAAACACATAGAGTACGACCAGGGTCAGAAGAATCTCGACGATCACGGTGGCGCTGATCGGCGCCGTGGCGAGCCCGCGCCAACGCATCAGCCGAACGCCGACTACACCGCCGCCGACGCTGGCCACCGGGAGCAAGCGGTCGACCGCCTCGCGCACCGTCGTCACCCAGAACACGTAGCCGAGTCCGGCATGTCGCTCCGGATCATACGGGCGAAGCAGGCCGGACCAACCGATGGCATAGAGCAGAAAGTACACGCCACGAAAAGGTACCAGCCAAAGGAGCGCCCAGCCGCCTACGCCCAGGGTTTGCAGCATGGCGCTGAAGTCGGCCCGAACGACGAGCGTGACGAGCAACGCGAGGCCGAGGACCGCGCCGATGTAGGCTGCGATTTTCAAGGCGAGTGGGTGGTCAGGAAATCCTGCGCATGATGCCGCCTGTGCCGACGGCAAATTCGCTGCCCCGCCAGGAGATGCGAGAGACGAAGAATGCGCGCAGCCAGATCCACACCATCAGCAGGTCATGCATCGGCACAAGCCACAGATCCGCCATCAGCGGTCGCCTGCCGCGCAGCCAGGGGACGAAGTGCAGCACCAGCCGCGCCGCAAACGCGGTCAGGAAGAGCGCCCACGCGGCCATCGAAACGGGGGGGGTGGCGGCGCCGAGTACGATACCCAGCAGGGCGAGCGGCAACGTGAAGCTCACAAATAGGAAGCAATAGCTCCGCGGTTTCAGCGCCCGAATCGTGCGCAGCCACCGCAATTCGTGACGAATGAGCGAGTCCCAGCTCGGTTCGTGGTGCTCGGCGCGGACGACATAGGCTGACAACACGATGCGTAGCCCCAACCCGCTCACCAGTTTGCCCAGGCGATGGTCGTCGGCAAGATAGTCGGCGACGGCCTGCAGCCCCCCGCTCGCCTGCAGGGTCTCCCGCCTCAGGCACATCGTCTGGCCGGAGACATAACCCTCGTAGCCGAACAGCCACGCGAGCAGCACCGAGGGCATATACCATTCGTTGATATACATCGCCCCCAGACGCGACCAGGTCGACTTCGTCGGCACGTCGCGGTAGATGCTCGTGACCAGTCCCACCTTGTGATCGAGCAGCGGCGCGGTCACCGTTTGCAGATAATCGGATCCGACCCAGACGTCGCTGTCGGCAATGATAAGGACATCGTGACGCGCCCGCACGAGCATGTTGATCAGGTTACTGACCTTGAAGTTGCTGCCGTGCAGCTGCGCATTGACCACGACGTCGATCGGTATCGAAGGGAAGTCGGAGACCAACCGCGCGGCTACCGCGAGCGCAGGGTCATCCGCGTCGCGCACGCCAAACACGATCTGGTACTCCGGATAGCTCTGCTCGCAGAACGAGCGCAGGTTTGCGTACAAGCCCGGTTCAGCGCCACACAAGGGCTTGAGCACCGTTACCGCCGGCATGGGAAACCGATGGGGTAGCGCGAGCCGTCTGTGCCAGACGAGCACAGCGACCATGGTCACGACCGCATACCCGGCCGCAACAGTCAGGCTAGCGAGACCGATGATCGCCGCGAGCGGATGAGCGAAGGACATCGACGCCTCGGCGGTCTTGCATCATGGCTGCGCTAAACGACCAGTGACGGGTTAAGGATGGCCGCAATGATATACTCGATGCCTTACTCGGTCCTGCAAGAAAGGTCGTTGCCTTGCGAGTGGTACTTGCCCAGCCGCGCGGCTTTTGCGCCGGCGTCATCCGGGCCATCGACATCGTCGAGCAGGCCATCGCCAAGTTTGGCGTGCCTGTGTATGTCCGCCACGAAATCGTTCACAACCGTCATGTCGTCGAGAGCCTGCGCGCCAAAGGCGCGCGGTTTGTCGAGAACCTTTCGGAGGTGCCGACCGGTGCGATCACCGTATTCAGTGCGCATGGTGTTGCACGCGCCGTCGAGCAGGACGGGCACGCACGCGGGCTGCGCGTCATGGATGCAACCTGTCCGCTGGTGGCCAAGGTCCATGGCCAGGGCAAACGCTACGTCGCGCAGGGACGCGTCGTGATCCTTATCGGTCACGCAGGTCATCCGGAGGTCGAGGGCACGATGGGGCAGGTGCCTGGACCGGTGGTCCTGGTACAAACCACCCAGGACGTGGAAGGCTTGGAACTGCCGGTCGATACGCCGGTCGCATATATAACCCAGACCACGTTGAGCGTCGACGACACGCGCGCAATCATCGCCGCGCTGAAGGGCCGCTTCACCGACATCGTGGGACCGGACATCAATGACATCTGTTATGCGACCCAGAACCGCCAGTCGGCCGTGCGCGAACTGGCCAAGCAGGCTGACGTGATTTTGGTGGTTGGGGCCAAGAACAGCTCCAATTCCAATCGGCTGCGCGAGATCGGCGTCGAAGCCGGTGTGCCGAGCTACCTGCTCGCCGACGGAAGCGAGCTTGACGCTGCGTGGGTAGAGGGCGCTGCGGTGGTGGGGATCACCGCCGGTGCTTCGGCGCCCGAAGAGCTGGTCGATGAAGTGATCGCGGCGCTGCGAGAGCTTGGCCCGATAGAAGTCGCGACGCTTCCCGGAATCGAGGAGAAGGTCGAATTCCGCCTGCCCGCCGAATTGCTGCGCACCCGCCGCGCCACTGCGCGCGCGGGCTGATCCGATGGGCATTCCTCTTCTGCAAAAGGCGCGCATCGGCGCCTACATCGTGCGCCAGCAACTCGCGCGGCGTCGCCGTTATCCGCTGGTGCTCATGCTCGAGCCGCTTTTCCGCTGCAACCTCGCATGCGCGGGCTGCGGCAAGATCGACTATCCCGAGGAGATCCTCAACCAGCGACTGTCCGTCGAGCAGTGCCTCGACGCGGTCGATGAATGTGGCGCCCCGGTGGTCTCCATCGCTGGCGGCGAGCCGCTGCTGCATAAGGAAATCGACGCTATCGTGGCCGGCATCGTGGCGCGACGCAAATTCGTCTACCTGTGCACCAATGCGTTGCTGCTCAAGAAGAGGCTGGGCCTGTTCCGCCCCAGTCCCTACTTTGTCTGGTCGGTACACCTGGACGGCGACCAAGCGATGCATGACCGCTCGGTGTGCGAAGAGGGCGTCTACGAGCGCGCGGTGGCGGCGATTCGCGCCGCGAAGGAAGCCGGCTTTCGCGTCAATATCAATTGCACCTTGTTCAACGATGCCGACCCGGAGCAGGTCGCCCGATTCTTCGACCAGGCCGGGGCGCTTGGCATAGACGGCATCACCGTGTCGCCGGGCTACGCCTATGAGCGCGCGCCAGACCAGGCGCACTTTCTGACCCGCGAGCGCACCAAGCAACTGTTCCGTGAAATCTTTCGTCGCGGCCGTGGCGCGCGCGCCTGGTCGTTCAGCCAGTCGAGCCTGTTTCTGGATTTCCTTGCCGGCAACCAGGAGTATCACTGCACGCCGTGGGGCAACCCGACGCGCAATGTTTTCGGCTGGCAGCGTCCCTGTTACCTGCTCGGTGAAGGCTACGCGACGACATTTCGCGCCCTGATGGAAGAAACCGACTGGGACGCCTACGGGACGGGCAATTACGAGAAGTGCGCCAATTGCATGGTGCACAGCGGCTACGAAGCGAGCGCGGTGCAGGATGCAGTGCGCAACCCGCTCAAGGCGCTCTCGGTCAGCTTGCGCGGCGTGCGCACCGAGGGCGCCATGGCGCCGGAGATCCCGCTGCAATATCAGCGCCCGGCGCAGTACGTGTTCTCACGCCACGTCGACGAGAAGCTCACCGCGATCCGGGTAACCCAGGCCGAGGCCAAGGAGTCGACGGCCGCGTGACAGCGCCCGCAGCGCGATGCGGGCGTCGATCGCGGTGCGCAGCAACAAGGGCAGCTGTGACGGAGAACGCGCCAGCGAGCCCAGCACCATCCGAGGGCGAATGCTGCCATCGGGTGCGAGCGCAACCAAGGCGGCAGGCGGGAGCACCCGCCATGCGCTGTCAGCGACAACCCGGAATGCAACGAACGGCAAGCCGTGCGCTGCGGCGAGCGCAGCCGCGATGTGCGATTCGGTGTCCACCGCCGCGGCGAGCGTCGCGCGCTGCAAGGCGCGTTTTTCTGCGGGTTCGCTGACCGGCAAATCAACGCCGGCTAGATCCTCCGTCCGCGCACCGGGGAGGCGCGCGGCGAGTCGTCGCTGCCATGCCAAATCGCACGGCCAGCGGGCGCTCGGCGCGATGATGGCGCGTGCAATGATCCACGTTCCGCAGGTGAGTTCTTCGGCGAGTCCGCCGGCGATACCGAAACTCATCACCGCGCGTGCGCCCTCGGCGAGCGCAAGTTCGAGCGCGGCCGCAAGGGCCTGCACGCTGCCCCCGCTGGCGATTGCGCGTACCCCGGGCCCGGCCGCGATGCGCGCCTCCACGGAGAGCCCCGTTACTGCGATCACCGGGCGCGCCAGCTCAGCGCGGGTGTTCACATGCCGCAATGCGCCAGGCGCTCGTTCGACTGGGTAAGGTTACGGTACCGGGCCAGCGCCCAGAGCGGGAAAAATCGTGCGTAGCCGTGGTAGCGCAAATAGAACACGCGCGGGAAACCGGTCGCGGTGAATTGCGGCTCGCGCCAGAAGCCATCCGCGCCTTGCCGACGCAGCAGAAAATCGACGCCGCGCTCCACCGCCGCGCTGCGCTCCTCGCCCACGGTCAGCAACCCCAGCAATGCCCAGGCAGTCTGCGACGGTGTGCTCGGCGCCCGTTCGTGTCCACGGTAGTCGAGATCGTAGCTGTCGGCGGTCTCGCCCCAGCCACCGTCTTCGTTCTGCGCTGCAAACAGCCACGTGACGGCGCGACGAACCTCGCGCGCATGGCGATCGATCCCGGCGGCGTGGAGCGCGCACAGCACCGACCAGGTCCCATAGACATAATTCATTCCCCAGCGTCCATACCAGCTGCCATCGGCTTCCTGCGTGCGGCGCAGGAACGCAAGCCCTTTGGCGAGCGCCTGGGCATCGGCGGCCTCGCCGAGCTGGGCGATCATGCTCACGCAACGCGCGGTGACATCGGCGCTCGGCGGATCGAGCAGCGCACCATGATCGGCAAACGGGATGTGATTGAGGTATTCACTGGTGTTGTCGGCGTCGAAAGCGCCCCACCCGCCATTTGCACTCTGAAGACCCAGCACCCACTCGCGTCCGCGCTGAATCGATTCGTGGAAGTCCGGTTCACCGCGCATGACGCGCCGACGCGCGAACCGGTCCATTGCCATCACGACGACGGCGGTGTCGTCGAGATCCGGATAGTGCGGGTTGGCATACTGAAACGCCCAGCCCCCGGGGCGAACGTGAGGGCGCTGGTCGGCCCAGTCCCCGACCGTATCGAGCACTTGCCTCGTTTCAAGCCACGACAGGCCCTTGTGCGCACCCGCCCGGGCCTGACCGCCCCCGACTTCGAGCAGGGTCTGGCACGCCAGAACGGTATCCCAGACGGGCGATACGCACGGCTGGCAGTATGCTTCGTCGCGCGTGACGACGAGCAGCTTGTCGATGGCCCGTCGGGCCAGGACGAGCTGCGGGTGGTCGCGCGGATAGCCCAGGGCGTCGAACATCATCACGGCATTGGCCATCGCCGGAAAGATCGCCCCGAGGCCGTCTTCGCCATTGAGTCGTTCGGTGACAAACGCGACCGCCCGGTCGATCGCGCGGTGCCGGATCCGTTTCGGGCGCAGCGGCTCGATCAGCCGTAACAGCGCATCGATGGCGGCAAAGACGACGAAGCGCGCCCGCGATTGATGCGGCGCGATGACCCAGCGACGCGCGCGCGGTCGCGGCCCGGGGAAAAGCTCGTCGATCTTCACGCCACGCGGATTGCGTGCCCGCGGCTTGAGCGCCTGGAGCACGAGCAGGGGTACCAGAACCGTCCGGCTCCAATACGATACCCGCGCCAGGTGGAACGGAAACCAGCGCGGCAAGAGCATGATTTCGACCGGAATGATCGGCACCGCCGACCAGGCGATCACGCCGAAGAGCGCCAGCAGGATGCGCGTAAAGACGTTGGTTGTTCCCGCACCACCGTGGGCGAGAATGGCCTCCCGCGCGCGCAGCATGTGCACCGCGTCGGTGGCATCGCCGGCGAGTTTGAGCGCGAGGTAGGCTTTTACGCTCGCGCTGACGTTGAACGCGCCGCCGTAGAACAGCGCCCATCCACCATGGGATCCTTGCAGACGGCGCAGATAGATGGCGATTTTGGCTTCAAGGGCGGGGTTGCTCTCGCCTAGAAAGTGTTGCAGGACAATGTACTCGGCGGCGATGGTCGCGTCGGCCTCCAGTTCGAAGACCCAGTGGCCGTCGGGGCGCCTGATCTTCAACAGTGCCGCACTCGCTGCCTCGATCCCCCGCTCGAGACTCGACTGTGCCGGATCGCTGTGCGGGTGGCGCGCGACGACCTCGGTGTCCGGCGCCAGCTGCGCCCCTCGCGATGAAGAATACATAGACGTTCACATCTCCCGGCGCAGTTCAAGTCAAACAGATCGTGACGAAACACGATCCCACAGCAGCCCGGCGCGTCCGGCGCGGATCGGACGCAGTGGCGGCACCCAGCCGCGCACGGCCAGACCCCCAAGTATATTCTCTTAGACCGCGGGCATGAGCCGAGGTGCGCATAAGCACCCGCGCAGGCTTAGCGCACCGGCCCCACGGCGGTGCGCGCCTTGCCTTGGCGATGGATTCGTCCCTTCCATGCGCCGCCCCGACCGCGCAGATATTGGTAGGCGGAGTCGAGGGTGAACCACACGTAGACCGTCGCAATCGCGGGCAGGGCCAATCCCCACCAGGGTGCCCGTCCGTACAGACGCAAGGTCGGCTGAAACGAGAGCGCCATCAGCACCCAGGCGAGCGCGCCGAGCCATTGCGGCACGCCGTGCGCGAGCAGCGAGAGCGCGGGCGGCGCGAGGTATGTCAACGTCATAGCCGCCGCCGTGCCAGCCAGAAGCCATGGGGAAAAGCGCAATTGGGCATAGGCGCTGCGCACGACCATGGCCCGAATCGCGGCAAGCGAGACATTGGCTCGGATGCTAGTCACGCGCTCGGTCAAACCAAGCCAGATCGGACCGTGCGTCTTGAGCAATCGGGCCAGCGCACAGTCGTCGATGAGTTCGCCGCGAATCGCCTCGACGCCGCCCGCGGCCCGGAGCGCTTCGCGTTGAACCAGCATGCATCCCCCCGCCGCGGCTGCCGTGCGCCGATCCGGACGGTTGACCCATGCGAACGGATAGAGCATCTGGAAAAAGAAGATGAAGGCCGGAATGAGTGCCCTTTCGGCCAGCGTCTGGCAGCGCAGCCGTGCCATCAACGAGGTGAGCACGAGGTGATTGCGCAGGCTATGGGCGACGAGGCCCGTCAGCGTGCTTGGGCTGTAATTGATGTCGGCATCGGTCAACAAAAGGTAGTCAGGCGGGTCGGACCCGGACTGTGCATGGCGCGCGCCGTGCTGCATCGCCCACAGCTTGCCGCTCCAGCCCTCGGGAAGGCTCGGCGCCGCGAGTACCGTCACGCGGTCGGCCGCGTTCTCCGCGGCGGCGGCGCGTGCGGCGGCAACGGCGGTTCCGTCGCCGCTATGGTCGTCGACGACGATCAACGAGAACCTGCCGCGGTAGTCCTGGCGCAAGAGCGAAGCGACGCTCGCCGCGATGACCTCTGCTTCATCGCGAGCCGGAATGACGGCAACCACCGTCGGCCAGCACAGCTCGTCATCAGCCCCGGGCAACCACGCGTCGTCACGCTGCGCCGCGCGCCAGAATCCACCCCGCGCCGCCAACAAGTAGACCCAGATGCCGCAGCAGAGCGCGGCGATAAGCAGCGTCGTCATCGCAGATAGCCTGCACCGCGAAACCAATCCACCGCGTCGCGCACGCCTTCCGCCCAGGGACGCGCGCGGTAGCCGAGTTCGCGCTCTGCCTTCGCGCTGCTGAAAAACATGTGCTGCCTGGACATGCGCAGGCCGTCGCGCGTAAGCAACGGCTCGCGCCCGGTCACTGTGGCCAGCATCTCCGCCACGGACGCCAGCGGGTAGAGCGGCGCGCGAGGCAACCTGAATCGCGGCGGCCGCCGCCCTACCAGCAATGCGATATGACGCAGCATGTCCGCCAGCAAAACGTTGTCACCGCCGAGTATATAGTGGGCGCCGATCTCGCCGCGGACGAGCGCGGCGAGATGGCCGGCGGCTACGTCGGCGACATGGACCAGGTTAAGTCCGGTATCGACGAATCCGGGGATGCGCCCGCGAGCCGCCTCAACGATGATCCGCCCCGTCGGCGTGGGCCGAATGTCGCGCGGACCGATCGGTGTGGACGGATGGACAATCACCGCGGGCAATCCTTCGCGCGCGATCATCGCTTCCACCAGCCTTTCGGCGACAACTTTGCTGCGCTTGTAGGCCCCCACTGCTGCAGCCTCGGCCAGTGGCGATGTCTCGTCGGCCGCGCGGCCATCGGCGCGTGGTGCCAAGGTGGCAACGCTGCTCGTGTACACGATGCGCTCAACGCCGGCAGCGAGCGCCGCACGCATCACGGTGCGCGTCCCTTCAACGTTGGTGTGCACGATGTCGGCGGGTTCGCGTGCCCAGAGGCGATAGTCGGCTGCCGCGTGAACGACGTAGCGCATTCCCGCCATGGCACTTGCCACCGCCTTCGCGTCGCAAATGTCGCCATCGACGCAATCGAGGTCGAGTCCGGCGAGGTTGCCGCGCGGGCTCGCCACGCGAACGAGGGCCCGTAGCGGATGACCCGCGGCAAGCAGGGCGCGGGCCAGGGCCGACCCAACAAAGCCGGTCGCCCCAGTCAGCAATACGGGCCGGCCGGTGCTCATCTGCGCTCGGGTATCACCGGGGTGCGGCGGCGTCATGCATCGGGCGATTATAGGCAATCCCACCCGCGCCTCACGGTGCGCAAGGTGGTCCGCCTTCTGACCGTGCGCGAGTCGCCACGCGGGAGGTGGCAAAAGCCCCGCTCGGCGGAAGATGAACGTGATTGCCAGCACCGCCCCGACGGGATCATACTGGGTGTTGCGGGGTGCGATTTCTAGCTGCTCCGCGGGCCGGCGGCCCGGTGCGTCGATTTGGGCCTGGATTGCTTGGCCGCAGTTGACGTCACCGGGAAAGGAGACGGCAGATGAAAACCGGATGTGTCCTACTGTTCGCGGCGGCGCTAGCCGGCTGCGCCGGGGCGCCAGTGACCCCGCGTCCCGACGAGCTTTTCCAGGACGCGCTATTCACACCGCCGTCCGTACGCATCAGCGCGGCCGATGTATTCGCGCTCAGCGAGGAAATGCGCAGTTACATCAGCCACAACATCGACGATCGTTTGCGCCTCGAGGGCAAGCAACGGGGGCTGTTTGACGCCCTCTACGACAAGAACCAGCTCAAGCTCGATTACAACGCAGAGGTGACCCAAAACGCGGCCCAGACCTTTGCCGCGAAGTCCGGAAACTGTCTTTCTCTGGTCATCATGACTTCGGCGTTTGCGAAGGAAATCGGGCTTCCGGTGCGTTACCAGAAAGTGCTGGTGAAGGATGCCTGGAGTCGCAGCGGCGAGTTCTATATTTCCAGCGCGCACGTCAACCTGACGCTTGGCAGAACGGATGTCGGCTCTCGCATCCTGGACTTCGATGGCGCCGGGATGACGATCGATTTTGTTGGCCCGGAGGATATCCTGGGTCGCCGCGTTCGCAGCATCAAGGAGCACACGATCGTTGCCATGTACATGAACAACCGGGCGGCCGAAGCGCTCGCCGATGGGCAACTGTCCAACGCCTACTGGTGGGCGCGTGAAGCCATCGTGCAGGACCCGGGATTTCTGAATTCCTACAATACGCTGGGCGTGGCCTATCGCCGTCACGGCAACCTGCAGCAGGCGGAATACGCGTTGCATCACGTGCTGGAACTGGAACCGGAGAATCCGCAGGTCATGTCCAACCTGATCCGGGTTTTTAGCGACGAAGGGCGGGTCGCGGAAGCCAGCGCGCTGACCGCCAAGCTCGATCAGTTGCAGCCCTACCCGCCGTTCTATTACTTCAACCTGGGCCAGGCGGCGATGCGCAAAGGCGACTTCAAGCTCGCCCAGGAGCTGTTTACGCGCGAAGTCGACCGCGATGAGTATTACCACGAATTCCATTTCTGGCTTGCCGCCGCCGATGTCGGCCTGGGCGACTATGATGCGGCACGCAAGGAACTCGGGCTGGCGATGCTCAACAGCACGACCCCCAACGATCACGCGCTGTATGCGGCGAAGCTCGATCGCATCAAGGCCTGGCGTCCGCAGTAACACGATCCGCTGCTGCCGCCGCGTCGGCTGACACGCCGTCGCGCACCCGCGGCCGAAAAAACCGCGGCGATTTGCATGCGGCTCCCGCAGGTCAAGCGCGAGTTCGGCGGTCACGTGGCGCGACTGAAGCGCGCCGTCGCCGGGTCCGGGCGCGGGCTGCTATGCTATGCGACGATGGAGATACACCGGCCCGACCCGGCCTACACCGACTCCGCGCGCTCCCGCATCAACTTTCGCCTCGCGGTCAAGATCGCGTTCGGCTTTGTCGCCCTGATCTGGGCGATCGCACTGCTGAATTGGGGGCTCGGTCTGGGTCCGGACGATTTTGGCGTCCGGCCGCGCGAGTGGGCCGGGTTGCCCGGCATTCTCTTCGCGCCGCTGGTCCATGCCGGCTTCGCCCACCTGATCGCCAACTCCGCGCCATTGCTGGTCCTGGGCACGGCGATGCTCTACCTCTATCCCCACGCCGCGTTACGCGTATTGCCGGCGGTCTACCTCGGACCGGGCATTGCGGTGTGGTTGTTCGCCCGCGGTGGCATCCACGTCGGCGCCAGTGGATTGGTTTACGGCTTGGTGAGCTATATCTTCGTTGCCGGGTTGATCCGGCGCGACCGGCGCGCGATTGCCGCGTCGCTCATCGTTTGCTTCATGTATGGCGCGCTCGCCTGGGGTGTGCTGCCGATCCAGCTCGGCGTTTCGTGGGAGACGCACCTAGCGGCGGCGTTGATCGGCTTGGTTCTGGCGATAGCATTCCGGGGTTTGGATATACCCCCGCGCCACCGCTACAGCTGGGAGGTTGAAGCAGACCAGGTAACGGACGTGGAGCCACCGCAGCCATAAATGCAACGGCACGGTTGCGTTTCGTTTCAAACCATGCTAGCCTGAGAACCGCTGTGGGTTGCCGCACCGAATCCGGGACGGCCATTCTAAGGAGCACCGATGATGAAGAACCGAGCCCTCGTGGTCGCCAGTGTTCTTGCAATCACGCTAACCCTGCTTCCGGTCCGGTCGGCCTTTGCCGGTGGCTACTACCATGGTGGCTATTACCATGGCGGTTTCCCGGTCTGGGGTCTGGCAGGCGCGGTCGTTGCCACGGCGGCAGCGATCGTCACGGCACCGTTCGCCCTTCTGGCTGCCGTGACGCAGCCCCCGCCTTACTATGGGGCACCGCCTGCTCCCGCATATTACGGACCTGCCCCTGCGTACTATGGAGCGCCGCAAGGCGCACCCTACTACGCCCCGGCGGCTCCCACCTATTACCCGGCGCCACCGGTGGCCTATTACCCACCGCGCGCGGTTGCGGCGGGTTACGCCCCCCCTGTGGCGGCATACTATGCGCCGCGCCAAGCCTACGCTGTGCCGCGGCCGGTCTACTATGCGCCCACGCCTGCTTACTACGCCCCGCCTGCGGCGCCGACCTACTACAACCCTCGTTAGGCGCATGCAGCCAGCGCGCATCCGGCCTTGACCGGGCAGGACCTGCACACCGCCACGCACCAGACGACTGCGGACGCCGCGGTTGTTTCGCGCCGTGGCGGCCGGCCGTCAAGAGCAAACGCCGAGCAGCTCGCGCATCGCATCGTTGACGCCGCGACCGAGCAGTTCTTCACCCTGGGTTACGGTGCGACCACGATCGAAGCGATTGCGCGCCGCGCAGGAGTGTCGAAGCGAACGCTCTACCACCGCTTCGAAGACAAGAGCGCTCTGTTCAGCGCGGTGGTTCACCGCACGATCGAACGCATGCGTCCGCCCGCGAACGTAGCGTTGCTGCGCGGAGTGGATCTCGCCGAGGACCTGCGCGGCCTCGCGCAACTCGTCCTGCATGCGGCCTTGTCGGCGCCCGCGATCCAGCTGCATCGGTTGATCGTCGCCGAATCGGGCCGGTTCCCGAATCTGGCCGCGGCAGTCAACAACGAGGGAGCGAGCGAAGAGGCCATTCGGCTCATCGCGGCGCTTCTCGAGCGCGAAGCGCGGGCAGGCAATCTGCGCGTGGACAACGCGACCTTTGCCGCGCAGCAGTTCCTGCAGATGGTCATCAGTGTGCCCCAGCGTCGCGCCATGGGTCTCGGCATGCCGATGAGCGCCAAAGCCCTCGACGCCTGGGCACGCGATGTCGTCAACCTGTTTCTTAATGGCTGCCGCGGCTGGCAAACTGATTGACCCTATGACGGCTCCTTTTCGCGGGTCGTTCTCATTGGCGTTTCCCTCTGAAAATCCCGTCAGACCCGCTTTTTTCCGGGCGCGGGGTTTGACCGGCAAGTGTGAAGCTATCGCTGGGGAGCATTAAAGCACTCGGGTCACCGGTCAGAAGGCTTGGAGTTCGCCCGACGACGGAGACTTGTTTACCGTCTCATCGAGCTGCAAGTCCGGGCCGAGTGCTTCGAGC
>Ga0302326_10010739_pt1 | contig 19805 bp, 13 predicted proteins | sample Palsa_T0_3_FD_202264 | JGI IMG/M metagenome (GOLD analysis project Ga0302326, IMG submission 202264) | Peat permafrost microbial communities from Stordalen Mire near Abisko, Sweden - Palsa_T0_3 | ecosystem: Environmental > Terrestrial > Soil > Palsa > Peat permafrost | place: Sweden: Abisko...
CTGAGTATGTGACGCGTTTTGCCGTCCTGTTCCTATTCCTCAGCTTCCGACTCATTCTCGCCTCCAGCGCGGCTGATCTCGCTCGAGAAATCAGCCAGGTTTCGCTCGACCCCCAGGAGTGCTACCGCGTCATCGAACTCAACTTCTCCAAGGAAGACGTAAAGGTTTACCTCACGTCCGGTTACCTGATCTTCGCCAAGCCCATCCAGGGAGCGCGCTATGGCGCCGTGTTCGTAAACACCGCCGAAGCGGGCGACGCGGAAGTGCTGCTGATGCCGCCCACTCGCGGGGAACGGCTATCGCTCGCCACCTTCGCCGGCTCGCCCAATCTCGAAGAGCATTTCAACAGCGCGGTTTTCGTCTTTACCGATGGAACCGGTGACGATCTGCTGGCCCGGCTTCAAGCCGATCCGCGGCCAAAGACGAGTCCGGAACTGGGCCATTTGCTTGCGGATCAGTGGACCTCCGCTCTGCGCAATTTTTCTACGAGCTTCGAAACCAGGTTGGTGGATAATCTCCTGTCCGGCGACCCGAAGTCCGGCTTCTTCTACATGGCGGTGGCCGGCAACCAGTTGCATAACTTTGACATCCTGTACGACCCGGCCAACCGCGAGCAGATCTTCGTCGGCCAGCTGACCTCCCGCAAGGATCGCTCCTATTTCGATACCTGGACGCGCTTTCCTGCTCGTTCCTTCCGAAATGGTTCCGCTCCATTGGCGCCGCCGCTGACTCTCGATAACTTTCGTATCGATTCCACCATTGACGACAACCTTACGATGAAGGCCGTCACGCGCGCCACGCTCACATTGAAACGCAAACTCGGTCCCGCGATCCCGCTCAGCATCTCGTCGGATATGCGCATCACCGAGGCGCGCATCGACGGTCAGCCGGTGGAGGTCTTCGATCAGGAGTCAATGCGATCCAACTTGATTCTGGGAAACGATAATCGCGAATTTCTTCTGGTTACCGAGAATCCGTTAGATCCCTCCCAGCCGCACGAGATCGAAATTCATCACGAAGGCGACGTGATTCAAAAGGCCGGCGCCGGCGTGTACTACGTCAACTCGCGCGGCACCTGGTACCCGCACAGCGACGCCAGTTTCGCCAACTTCGATTTGACTTTCCGGTATCCCAAAAACTTGACGCTCGTGACCACCGGCACCCCGCTCGAGGATAAAGTCGATGGAAACACACGAACCACGCGCCGCAAAACCGATTCGCCCATCCGGTTCGCCGGCTTCAACCTGGGTGATTTCCAGTCCGCCTCGCTCACGGAGGACGGATTTAAGATCGACGTCTACGCCAATCGCCAAGTGGAATCGGCCTTGCAGCCAAAGACGCAGCCCTCCGACTCTCCGCCGAGGAAACCTTGGTGGGAAGCGCGCCAGGCGGCGAACCCCTCCCTGTCTCAAAACCTGCCGTTGACGCCGGTGGATCCCTCGGGAAGGCTGTCGCTCCTGTTGAAAGACGTCGTCGACACGCTCGATTTCATGACGGCCCAGTTCGGCCCGCCTCCTATCCGTAATCTCGCGGTCACGCCGATCCCCGGCGGATTCGGCCAGGGATTTCCAGGGCTGATCTACCTTTCCACGCTGTCGTATCTCGATCCCGAACAACGCCCTGCGCGCTTCCGCGAGCGCTTCGAGCAGACCTTCTATTCCGAGCTTCTGGAAATCCACGAAGTGGCGCATCAATGGTGGGGAAATTTGGTGGTCCCCGCCAGCTACCGCGACGAGTGGCTGATGGAGGCGCTGGCTAACTATTCGGCGCTCCTGCTGCTCGAGAAAAACAAGGGCGCCAAGGCGGTGGATGCCGTCCTGGACGACTACCGTAATCAACTGCTTGCCAAATCCGAAAACGGCCACAGCGTCGAATCCTCCGGCCCCATTACGTGGGGTTTCCGGCTGCAATCTTCGCTCTCGCCCGATGCCTGGCGAATCGTGACCTACCACAAGGGAACCTGGATCATGCACATGCTTCGCCGCCGCTTGGGCGACGAGAAATTCCTCAGTCTGCTACGCGAGGTCTCGAATCGCTATCGCTTCAGCTCCATCAGCACGGAGCAGTTCCGCGACCTGGCCGCCGCCTACATGCCGCCCAAGTCGGCCGACCGGACGCTCGAGAGCTTCTTTGACAATTGGGTCTATGGAGTCGGCATTCCCGACGTGAAGCTCGCTTATTCCTGGCACGGATCGAAACTCACCGGGACTCTGGAGCAGAGCAACGTCGCCGACGATTTCACAGCCTTTGTCCCGGTGGAAGTTCAAGTCGCCACGAAGAAGACGGTGTATTGGCTCCCCACCGGAAGCGATCCCACGCCGTTCTCCATCCCGTTGAACACGCCTCCCACCAGAGTCGCTCTGCTGTCGGGCGACTGCCTGATCACGGCCGCGGCGCGCTAATCCATGCCGATCGCAACCAAACGAAAAGTCGAAGCCAGAAAGACCGCGCCGATCATCGAGGCCGAGACCGAGGCGCTTCCGCTTATCGAAGAACAGCCGCCCGCTCCCAAGGTGACCGCCCTGATTTTTTCCTACGACTCAGCCCCGGCTTTGCGGCGCTGCCTCGCCGCCATCGAGGGATCGAACGACCGCGCCAGCATCGAGATTCTGGTGGTCGATTGCGGCTCGCATGACGAAAGCCCCCAGGTGGACAGCGAGTTTGCCGGTGTCACCATTCTTAGGCTACCCCGTTACTTCGGACGCACCAAGGCCTTCAACATCGGCACACGCACCGCGGCCGGTGAGTATCTTTTCTTTCTCACCCCGCAAGTGGAGGTGCTGCCCACTACGATTCCCGCCCTGGTCGCCCGGCTTGAATCGGATTCCGAAGCCGTCGCGGTCGCGCCGCTGCTGGTCGATACCGAAGCGCGGCAGGCGGCCGAATTCTTTCGTCTGCCGACGCCCGACACCGGTATCGAACTCATCCCGGTGGTGATCGATAAAACCGTCCAGGCTTTTTCGGTCGAATATGCCACCTTCCAGGCTTTGCTCGCCCGAAAATACTTCGTTAAGGGGATCAACTACCTGGATGAGCGCTATGGCGAATTCTGGTCCGATGCCGAACTTTGCTACCAGATCCGCCGGGCCTCTCGAAAGACCTTGGCGATGCCCCAGGTCACGGCTCTGTACACTCCCAACTCGCCTTATTCCACCTCGTCCGAGACGATTCTCGACGCCGACCGCGTCCACGGCGCCGCCGTTTACTTCGGCAAGCACTACGGGTTCATGAGCGGGCTTCTTTTCCGAATCAAAGCCATCCTAAAGGCCCTTGTTACGCTGCGATTGCCCCTCTTCTTGGCTTTAGTCTCCGGCAGCAAAATCGACGGGTCGCAAAGCGAAATACTATAAGACAAATAACAGTTCGGATTACCCTAGTACCTAAGGTTCTGTCAACCTACCGCCGATACTACGTGCGTATGCAGATGGACGCTATGTTGTGGATTCTCCTGCCGGTATTCATCGCGGCCGGGTCGGCGCTGTTATCGTTCTACATCATGCAGGCACGCATGGAAGTGGCGATCGCCAAGGAACGCGAGGTTCTGGCGGAAACGCGGGCCGAGGTACGCACCCAGAAAGTGACCATGGAAGAGCGCGTCAAAGCCACCGAGCACGAAGCGAGGCGCAAGGCTCTGGACGAGTTCATGCAGGACTTTCGAGTCGAAGAACGCCACTATTTCCGCGAGAATAAGTCGCTGTCCGCGCGCCAGAAGTCGATGGTTCTGCAAGAGCGGCTGTATTTCCGCAACATTCCGCTTTCGAACTGGGTTGAGCACGAAATGCTGGTGGAAGCCGACGGCGGCGACGTCCAGCACATCGCCAAGGGGCGCTCCATCTTCAGCACCAGGAACCTTCCCGAGGAGAACGACACCTCCGTTTCCCGCTTGCTCGCCGAGGCTTCCGCATCCGCCTCCGCTTCGCAACTCGCCTCCGCCTTGCACGGCGACTGGAGCTAGTCGCGCTCACCCTAGTGCTACTGTAGGGAAGTTTTAAGGAGCGGTGTCAACCGATTCAGACGGGCTTCGTCCAGAAGATATGATGGGCGTCATGGCCGATCGGCTGGCAGCCGGCGTCGGTACGTTAGCCGACACCCGCGAATTCGGGCTTTGGATGGCCTCCGAGCAGAAGAGGATCTTTCTGCTTTGCCGGCGCATGTTGGATGACTCCGAGGACGCGGATTCCGCCACTCAAGATGCGTTCCTGAAGGCTTGGCAGGCCCTCAAGCGTCCTGAATTCAACGATATAGTGGACCCGCACAAGTGGGTGACCCGGATTGCAATCAACACTTGCCTGGACCGGTTGCGATCCCGCCGCTGGCAATTCTGGCGGAAAAGGCCCAATCCGATCGAAGAAACGGCCATTCTGCAGTTAGAGCCGTCCGGCGCGCCGGATGCCTCCGATCAGTTGTTCGCCAAACAGATCAGCGTCCGGTTGGATGGAGCGCTGAAAAAATTAAGCCTCAAACAGCGCGCGGCATTTACATTGAGGCATTATGAAGACCGGAGCCTGGCGGAAATCGCCGAGATTCTGGGTTTAAACGTAGGGACGGTGAAAGTGCACTTGTTTCGTGCCACGGAAAAGCTTCGGGAGGAGCTGCACGACTTGTACTTTCGCGAGGGAAGAAAATGAATCACTGGACTGAAATCGATTTCGAACATTGGCTTTACGGGCTGAAGGAACAGGACCCGCATCTCAACGAGTGTCCGGATTGCCGCCAGGAGATGGAGCGGCTGGTGCGGGAACGCCAAGGGATTACCGCGCAGCCACAGGTCTCTCACGAATTTCTCGCCGCGCAGCGCCGGGCAATTTATCGCCGATTGGAAGAACGGCCGCATAGTCGCGTCGCAATGCGCTGGGTCCTTTCGGCGGCGATGCTGCTGGTGATGCTGTTCGGCTTCACGATTCAACGCTGGCGCCATCCTGGGCAGTCCATTTCGGACGAACAGTTGTTTTCCGATCTGGCCGCCATGGATCAGCGCGCCGAACCCGCTGCCATCCAGCCGATTCACGGCCTGTTTCAACAATAAGAACGATGCTTCGCCCCATCGTCTTATCGCTGTTACTCGCCGGGTGTCTCGCCGCGCAGATGCCCAAGAGCTTTTACTCCTGGTGGAGCAGGCCGGAGATTCGCCGGGATCTGAGGCTCACCGGCGAGCAAGAGCGCGAGATTCAGGCCACCGTCAAGCAGTATCGCCCGCATCTGATCGACATTCGCGCCGAGGTGAATAAAGCCGAGATCGATTTACAAGCTCAGTTCGATCATGACCCGGTGGATACCGCGAAGGCGAACCGCGCCATCGAGCAGTTGATCGCGGCTCGCAGCGATTTGACGCGCACGCTTTCCCGCTTGAGCCTCAAGCTCAGATCCCTGCTTACCGAGCAGCAATGGCAGCAGTTGCAGCGCCTCCGCCCGCCTCCCGGGAACGGCTCGGGGCCGGGAGATTATCCCGTGCAGAGGTAAGCCCGCGCCGTTATGTTGTTCGCCTAGCGGGATTCCAGTTCCAACGTCCTCGCGGGTTCGCGCATCGCGTGACCCGGGTCGGCAGCCGTTCCGTTACCGTCCAAACGAGCAGCCTGCTGGTGCTCGTAGGACGGTTGCTGGGCCTGCTCGAGGCTGTTCTTCAGCCTCTTTCCCAGGACGCGCACATAGGGTTCCTTGAACATTCCATCGTGACCGCCGACGATATCGTGACTCTTAAAAGGCTCCCGTATCAATGCCTTCCAGGCGTGTCGCAGATCCCAATGCCGTCCGGCGGGTCTTTCTACGGCCTGGAACAGCACTACCCGCCCAGAATAAGGTTGCGGCTTATAATCGGCGCAGGCGATGATGAAAACCGGATCGAGTTCCATCTCCAAGGGCCCATCGGCGCTCTGAATCGAGCGAATGTATTCCAGCCGGTGCCAGAGTCTCGAGGCTCTCGTGCGAAAGATCTTGATCCGCTGCAATACATAAGCTGGTACTTCCGCCGCTTTCGATCTTCCAAGCAAGGTCGCATGATAAGCCCACTTCTGAAGCCCGGCGCGCATTCGCGCGAAGAAAGGCAGCGTGGCTTTATGGGTCGGGTTCGGGCTATCGATCAAGACCAGCAATGCTACCTCGTCGCCACTGGCAATTATCTGCTGAGCGGCTTCATACATTAGAACGCCGAAAAGGCACCAGCCACCCAGGTAATACGGACCACAGGGTTGGAACTCACGGATTGCTTTCACGACATACTCGGCGATATCCCGCAACCGAACCGGCGCTGGAAGTTGGTCGGTTTGCAGTTGAGTCAGATCGACGCCCAGCAGGGGCTGATCGCTTCCCAGTTGGTGCGCCAATGGAAGAAAATACGGGCCGGCTCCCAGGCAAATAAAGGGCGGCCGGGATCCTTCCGGCTGAATCGGGATCACCCGGCAAGGTTGAGGCACGGGTTTCTCGCCGCGAAGAAGGTCGGCCAATTGGGCGATGGTCGGTTTCTGAAATACCGTGGCCATCGACAAACTCTTGTTGAACGTACGCTCCACCTGAAACAACAATCTCGCCAGCAGCATCGAATGGCCACCCAATTCGAAGAAGTTGTGATTCACTCCGATGGGGCGCGTGGCCAGGACCGTTTCCCAGATGTCCACCAGTTGGCGCTCGATGGGATCGCGGGGCGCGGCGTATTTCTCCTCCGGCGCGGTGGTCCACTGCTCGGGAACGGGCAGCCCGCCCCGATTCACCTTGCCGTTGGGCAACAGCGGCAATGAATCCAGGAACACGAAATGCGAGGGAATCATGTACTCGAGCAAGCGTTCCTTCAGGAAGGTCCGAATTGCCTGCGAGTCCAATCCCGGCGTCGCGGGGACGACATAAGCGACCAGGCACTTACCGATGGGGCCGTCTTCCCTGAGGGCGACCACGGCCGACTGGACGCGGTCGGACTCTAGAATCGCGCTCTCCACTTCGCCCAGTTCGACCCGAAAGCCGCGCAGCTTCACCTGATTGTCGAGCCGGCCCAGGTATTCGATATTGCCGTCCGCGAGAAAACGCGCCCGATCGCCCGTCTTGTAGAGCCGCGCGTCCGGACGTCCATCAAAGGGATCCTGAATGAAGCGCGCTTCGGTGAGTTCGGGCCGGTTCAGATACCCGCGAGCGATGGCGACGCCGCCGATGTGCAACTCGCCCGCGACGCCGATAGGGACTGGCTCGAGATGGCGGTCCAGAATGTACATCTTTACGTTCGAAATCGGACGCCCGATCGGCACGGTGGCCGAAGGCGATTGGTTCGCGCAGTCCCAATAGGTAACGTCGACGGCCGCTTCCGTGGGTCCATACAGATTGTGCAACTCCGCGCCCAACCGCTGATAAAACTTCCGCGGCAGGTCGGGGGGCAATGCTTCTCCGCTCGAGAAAACCCGCGCTAGCGAACCGCAACGGCCGAGCCCGCGGGCATCCAAAAACTCCCGCAGCATCGAGGGAACGAAATGAATGGTCGTAATCCGCTGGAGGGCGATCAGTTCAGCGAGATAAGCCGGATCCCTATGACCGCCCGGCTCGGCAACGACCAGGGTCGCGCCCGCAACGATGGGCCAGAAAAACTCCCAGACGGACACGTCGAAGGTGTACGGAGTTTTCTGAAGGACACGATCGCCGCTCTGGAGCGGGTACTGATCCTGCATCCAGAGAATGCGATTGGATACCGCCTGGTGTGTATTGATCGCTGCTTTCGGGACGCCGGTCGAGCCGGATGTGTAGATGGCATAGATGGCGTCGCGCGGCTCGATCGGGATTCGGAGATTGGTATCCGGTTGCCCGTCGAGGCCTTCGCAGCCGGAATCGAGCGCTAACTTTTCCCCGGCGTAGCCTGCCAAACATCCGCTCAGCTTTTTCTGCGTGAGCACGCACACCGGGCGCGAATCCTCGAGCATCATGTTGAGACGCGCCGGCGGCAGATCCGGGTCATAGGGGACGTAAGCGGCGCCGGATTTCAAAACAGCCAGCAACGCCACCAGCATTTCGAACGACCGCTCCATGTAGATGCCGACCAGCGATCCGTTCGCGGCTCCCTTTTGACGAAGATGGCGGGCCAGCTTGTTGGAGCGGGCGTTCAGTTGGGCATATGTCAACTGCTCGCCGCGAAAAACAAGCGCGGGCTGAGTGGGACGCTGGTCCGCCTGGGCCTCGAACAAATCGTGAATAGTAAGGCTGCGGAAAATCTTGCTGGTATCGTTCCAGTCCACGAGCAAAGTTCGCCTTTCGGATTCGGCGAGCAGATCGATTCGCGAGACTGCCTGATCGGGGTCGGCAGCCAGTTGCCGCAACAACGCTTGGAAGTTCGCGAGAAGGCGCTGGATGGTGGAGCTGTCGAAGAGCTCCGCGCTATAGACAAACCGGCCATCCAGGCCTTGCGGGTGCTCGGAAAACTCGACGAAGAGGTCAAAGCCCGAAGCGGCGCTGTGCGCTTCCATGTCGGTGAGGTCCCAGCCCTCCGGAAAATCGGCGAACGGCGGCCGCATGGAGAATAGAACTTGGAACAGAGGGTGACGGTTGACGTCGCGCTTGGGGGCCAGTTCGCGCACGATCGCGTCGAACGGAATATCGCCGTGAGCCAGCGCGCCGAGCACGACGCCTTTGACGCGCTCCAGGAACTGCCGGAATGAAAAGTCGGCATCCAGGCGGCTTCGTAAGACTACCGCGTTCAGAAAATATCCGATTAACGGCTCAAACTCGGGCCGGGTACGCGTATTGGTGGCGCCGCCGACGACGATATCGTCCTGTCCGGAATAGCGATGGAGCAGAACCTGGAACGCCGCGAGGAGCAGCATGTAAAGCGTCACGCCCTCGGTTCTCGCCAGCTCCTTGAGCGCGTCGATCAGTTCGGCGGATATTCCGAGCGTCTCCATCCCGCTCCGCCAGTTAGCTTGAACGGGGCGCGGCCGGTCGGTGGGGAGTTCCAACGCCGGAGGGTGCTCGGAAAGCGTCTCGCGCCAATATTCCAATTGGGTAGCGTAGCTTCCACTTGCCAGCCGATGACATTTCCACGCGGCATAATCGCGGTATTGCACGGTCAGTTCAGGAAGCGGCGAGGGCAGGCCCGCCGAATATGCGTCGTACAGCGCGGCCAGTTCCCGGATCATCACTCGATAGATGGACACGCCATCGAACACCAGATGATGCACCGTAAGATAAACCCGATGATTATCCTCGGCCAACCGCACCAGGCGCGCGCGAAACAGCGGGGCCGCGTCCAGATCAAACGGGCGGCGAACATCCTCGGTGGCGATTCGAACGGCCTCCGCTTCACGCTCTTCGTCGGGAAGATGGCTGAGGTCGATGACCGGCAAGCGCACCTGAACGTTCGAATCGATTCGCTGTATCGGTTTACCGTCGCTCAGGGGGAATGCGGACCGCCAGATTTCATGACGACGCACAATCTCGTTAAAGCAGCGCTCGAGGACGATCGGATCCAGGGGTCCTCGTCTATGAATGGTTACCGATTCGTTATAGATGGGGACGCCGGCCGCCAACCGGTCGTGGAACCGAATCTGTTCCTGTCCCGGGGAAAGCGCGGCTTGAGGGCCGGGCGGCAAGGGAGTCAAAGGCTCCAGCGGTGCGTTCGAAACTTGCAACTCGCCGCGCCGAAGTTTTTCGAGCAAAAGCTGGCGCGCTTCCGAGATTGTGCCGGGACTCGCCATCGGTCACTCGTGAACCAACTCGAGGCGGGAAGCCGCGAGTTCTCCCTCCCGGGCGTCGAAGCGAACCGACAAGCCGCTGAGTCCCCGCAAACCGAAGTTCTCGCGCCAAACGAAATCCTCGGAAGCCAACGTCAAATTCTTCAAGCGCCGCAAAAGCGTCCCGAACGCGATCTGTCCTTCCATGCGCGCCAGCGGAGCCCCAAAGCAGAAATGCGCGGCCCAGCCGAACGCCAGATGTCCCTTATCCCCGCGCTTCAAATCGAGCACGTCCGGATTGGGAAAGCGTTCCGGATCGCGATTCCCCGCGGCCAGAACCGCCACCACGGTTTGACCGCGGCGAATCATTTTGCCGCCCAGCATGAAGTCTTCGGGCGCGACGCGCGCCGTATGTTGAATGGGGCTTTCAAATCGCAGCAACTCTTCAACCGCCGACGGAATCAGGGACGGGTCGTCTTGAAGCATCCGCATCTGTTCGGGGTGCTGGAGCAGGGTCAGCAATCCGCTGCCGATCAAATTCGTGGCTGTTTCCTGTCCGCCGATCATCGTGAGGATGCTGTTGGCGATGATTTCCTCTTCCGTCAGCCGGCCGCCGTCCACCTCGGCCTCCACCAGCGAGCGCACCAACCCGTCGTGGGGATTGATCTCCTGTTCGCGAATCGCGGCGCGGAAATATTCGGTCATGTCGCGGACGCTGGCCGCCACGCGCGAAACGCGATCCGATGGGTGTTGAAAATTTCCCAGGATCGAAGCGAAATCGATGGACCATTGTTTGAGCTTTTCGTGATCGCTCACCGGAACGCCCAGCATCTCGGCGGTAACGATGGCGGGCATCGGCGCGGCCAGATCCTCCACGATGTCCGCGCTCCCCTTGGCGATGAAACGGTCGATCAGGCTGTCCGCTATGTCCTGAATATGCCCGCGCAGGACCGCGACGCGGGCCGGAGTGAACGCCCCGGCGCAAAGGTTTCTGAGGCGTGTGTGATAGGGCGGATCCCGGAACAACATCTGCCGGGCCATAACCTGAATGATCGGGTTCAGCGCTCCGAGCCCCATCTCATCCAACTTCTCCGGCGCGGGTGTACGGTCGGCCGAGAAACGGCTGAGGACAGTGACGATGTCCGGATAGCGGGTTACTACCCAGGCATGCAGGAAAGCATCCCAATGCACCGGATCGGCTTCCCGCAACTCGCGAAACAATCGATACGGGGAGGCCATAACCTCCGGTTCGGTGAGCTGACACAAACTGAGTTCGGCGTGCATGGATTCCTTCTCGAACTAGCCGGCCAGGTAGCGATCCACCTCTTCGTCGCTCATCGAGTTGAGTTTCTCCACCAGCTGGCGATCGAGGTCGGCGGCCAGGCGCGCCACGGTTTTGGCCTCGAACAGATGTCGCAGGCTCAATTGAATGCCGAAGCGCTCGTATACGCGGACGGCCACTTGAGTGGCCAACAAGGAGTGAAAGCCGAGCAGGAAGAAGTTGTCGTCGGCTCCGACGCGATCCACTCCCAGCAAGGCGGTGAAAATTTCGACCAGACGCTCCTCGGTGGGCGTGCTGGGGGCGCGGTAGCCGGTGTCCTCCATGCGATTCTCGGCGTCCGGCTCGGGGAGAGCGTCGCGGTCGAGCTTGCCGTTGGAGTTGGAGGGCAGCGTCAAAACTCGAACGAACGTGGAGGGAATCATATAGTGAGGCAGAGTAGCCGAGAGGAACTCGCGCAGGCTGGATGCCGACGGCGTCGCGGCCTCGCGCGGCACGACATAAGCCACCAGCCGCTTGGCGTAGGTTTGGCCGCCGCGCGCCACCACCGCGCTACCGGCGACCTCAGGATGACGGTTGAGCGCGCAAACGATTTCGTCCGGTTCCACTCGATAACCGCGGATCTGCTCCTGACTGTCCACGCGGCCGCGGAACGCGATTTGTCCATCCGGGAGATAGCAACCGAGGTCGCCGGTTCGATACATCCGCGAGCCGGGCACGGGATTCGACGAATCGGGCAGAAAGCGCTCCGAGGTGGCGGCGGGGTTGTTGCGATACCCGCGCCCGACGCTGGTTCCGGCAATGTAGATTTCGCCCACTTGGCCCGGCGCGACGGCGCGGCCGTCGGCGTCCAGAATGCGGATTTGCGTACGAGCGATCGGCTTACCGATAGATGGCGGCAGCTCCGCCGGTCCGCCGGAAGTCACCACGCCCGAGGTGGCGACGACGGCGCACTCGGTGGGGCCATAGTTGTTCACTACCGTGAAGGGCAACCCCGGAGAGGGATAGCGATGTAGCGCTTCGCCGCCCGTCAGCAAGTAACGCAGCGCCGTCCCGGCCGGCCAGGAATGGGCCAGCATCGGCTCCGCGACGATGGTGGGAACGAATGCCACGGTGATGCGTTCCTTTAGGAGCCAATCGCGCAAATGTTCGGGCGATGTGCGCGACTGCTCGTCCGCCAGCACTACGGTTGCCCGCGCGGTCAAATGCGGCCAGATCTCCCAGACAGCGGCGTCAAAGCCGAGTCCGGCAAGATGGCTCGCCCGATCAGCCGTCGAGATCCCGAAGGCGTTCCGATGCCAGAAGATCAAATTCAAAAGATTGCCTTGTGTGACTTCGACGCCCTTTGGCTGGCCGGTGGATCCGGAAGTGTAGATGACGTACGCTAGGTTGTCTCGCGTTATTGCAACAGGCTGGGTCAAGGATTCGCAGCGCTCCGTCGCTTGAGCGGCGGCGTCGAGATCGACGACGCGTCTTCGATCTCCGGCGGCTCTGGCGGCCAGCGCACCGCGCGAGATCACCAAGGGAGCTTGCGCGTCGTCCAGAATCGTTCGCAAACGCGCTGCCGGCCAGGCCGGATCTAAAGGAAGATAGGCCGAGCCCGACGCCAGCACTGCCAGCGCGGCGGCGATGAAATCGAAAGAACGTTCCAGGCACAAAGCCACGGGCACGTCGGGACCCGCGCCGAGCGCGATCAGATGGCTTGCCAGGCGCATGGATCGGGACGCCAAATCGCCGAAGGTCAGGCTATCCGCGCCGGCGGATAGAGCGATGGCTTCAGGAGAAGACGCGGCCGCTTTCAGGACCAAGTCAGCCACGCAGTCGCGCCGCCTGCCGTTTCCGATTTCGATCGACTGATGAAAAACTCCGCTGGACGAAGTGTGGCCGCCGCCGGCATTGGTCGTCTGAGATGAGATAGTCATGGTTGCGTCAACCTATTGTGCTTGTGCATCGCCAAGTAATAAATGAACCGTTAATACTGAGACCGATGCCGAGGTATTACAACTCCAGTACTGGCAAACCACAGACACACGTAGTCTCACCGCTCCTCGCGCGAGCCATGCGGCCCGCCTGCGGGGATACGAAGCGATTCGGAAACTGGGACACTCGCGTCGTGCCAGATCCATGGCGAAAGACAATTCGACGAAACTGACCTCTCGGGTTTGCTTCTTACGATTGCTTGAATGGAATCTTAACATCGTTCTTCGTTGCTTGACGCGTATTTTCTGAGCGTTATTGCGCTAGTAGTACTAGCAGATAAACATTTGGCGATTATTGTGGCGGCGTTCAAACGCGAGTCGCGCGTCTGCTTCATGCCTGCCGCGATGGGAAGCTGCCAATTGCGACGACGCGGAGACGATTCGAAAGGGATCGAGGCAGTCTTCAAGCGATGCGACTGGTGGGGGAGTTGATGCCTAGCAAAACAAGCGAGTTGCAAATCTCCCCGATAACCCACCATTCCCTCGCTCACAGTCCTAATGCCCTCGTTTCGGGCATTGGAGCTCGCACCCCATTTCAGTGAAACCCGATGCTAGCACTATGCTCGCAAAGTTGAATGGGCACTTTGATCTAGTACTACTAGTAAAAAAGTGACGTCCAGTTGCGCGCCGCAAAGCGCGGCTCACCGGAGTGTTTAGGCGTTGTACACTGGCACTTACCGCTAAAGGAACCGCCACCGCGAGGCGTCGGTTTCCAGGATTGATTCTTGGACATTTCCACTCCGCTCCAATATGTGAAAGGCATCGGACCCGCGCGCGCGGAGATGCTCGAAAAAAAAGGCCTTCTAACAGTGGATGATCTGCTGGCCTACGCGCCGTTTCGGTACGAAGACAGAACCAACGTCAAGACGATCGCCCAACTGGCGCCCGGTGAAATGGCGACGGTAATCGCGGAAGTGAAGTCCGCGCATCTGGCCGGCTTCCGCAAGCGCAATCTCGGTATGTTCGAAGCCGTCTTTACGGACTCGTCCAAGGAACGGCTGCTAGGGAAATGGTTTCATGCGGGCTACCTGGCGGATCTCTTCGCGCCGGGATTGAAAGTTGCCCTGTATGGCAAGGTGGAGTTGGACAACTACACCGGGGATGTGTTGTTGATGCATCCGGAGTTCGAGGTGCTCTCCTCGGAGGATGGCGAAGGCGACCTGTCACTGCATAGCGGTCGGATCGTGCCGGTGTACGAAGCGGTAGGCAAGATTACGGCTCGAATGTTCCGCTCGATTGTCCACCGAGTGCTGAGTTCTCTGGAACCGATGGAGGATCGGCTTCCAAGAACGATTCGGGAGAGCTTAAAATTGCCCGACCGGTGGGCGGCAATCCAAGAGTTGCACTTTCCGTCCGCCGGCGCCGACGCGCGGCTGCTCAACGCGTTCCGCAGTCCGGCGCAATGGCGGTTGATTTTCGAGGAGTTCTTCTGGCTGGAGTGCGGCCTTTCGCTGAAGCGCGCCAAGGCGCGATTGCAACCGGGGATTTCGTTCGCGCTGAGCGAAGGGGTGCGGGAAAAGATCAAAGCCATGCTTCCGTTCAAACCCACCGGCGCGCAGAAGCGAGTTTTGAAGGAGATCGCGGAGGACATGCAGGCGCCGCACCCCATGAGCCGGCTGCTGCAGGGCGACGTAGGCAGCGGCAAGACGCTGGTGGCGGCGGAAGCGGCGGTGATCGCGATCGAGAACGGATACCAGGCCGCGGTGCTGGCGCCGACCGAGATCCTGGCCGGCCAGCACTATTTGTACTTCAAGAGCCTGTTCCAGAAAATGGGCTATGTTGTCGCTCTGCTCACCGGTTCGCTTACTCCCCGGGAAAAGGACCAAATGAAGAAACTCATGGCGGCCGGGCTGGTGCATCTCGGAATCGGAACGCACGCGCTGATCGAAGAGAGTGTGGAGTGGAAAAACTTGGGCCTGGCGATCGTTGACGAGCAGCACCGCTTCGGCGTGATGCAGCGGCTGCGCTTGGCGTCCAAAGGGACGCATCCCGATGTTCTGGTGATGACTGCCACGCCGATTCCGCGCACGCTCGCGCTCACCATCTACGGAGACCTGGATATTTCGATGATCGACGAAATGCCGCCCGGTCGAAAGCCGATCATGACCAAGCATGTTTCCGACGACCGCGTCGAAAGCGTCTATAGCTTCCTAAAAAAACAGGTGCTGGCGGGCCGGCAAACCTACGTAGTGTATCCGCTGATTGAGGAGTCCGAGGCGGTGAAGGCCGCGCAGCAAATGTATGGGCACCTCTCGGAGAAGGTTTTTCCCGATCTTCGCGTTGGTTTGCTGCATGGCCGGCTGAAGACCGACGACAAGGAAGCGGTGATGGAAGCGTTCCGGCGCGGGGAAATCAACATTCTGGTGTCGACGACGGTTATCGAAGTGGGCGTGGATGTGGCCAACGCCACCGTCATGGTGATCGAGCAGGCCGAGCGTTTCGGATTGTCGCAATTGCATCAGCTGCGCGGCCGCGTGGGGAGGGGAGCGGAGCAGAGCTATTGCATCCTGGTGACCGGAAAAATGAACGAGGGCGCGAAGGAGCGCATCCGAACCATGGTGGAATCGACCGATGGGTTCTATATCTCCGAAATGGATTTGAAGCTGCGCGGGCCGGGAGAGTTCTTCGGGACAAAGCAATCCGGCCTGCCGGCGTTGCGGATCGCCAACATTATTCGCGATCACGATGTGTTGGAGATGGCTCGCGCCGAGGCGCAAGCATTCATCGCCGATCCGCGGGAATCGGAGGAATTGAAGAACGCCGTGAGCTACATTCGGGAGCATTGGCAACGGCGCTACGGCCTGGTGCAGGTGGGTTAGTGCGAGTGATCGGAGGCGAGTTCCGCAGCCGCCGCTTGAAGAGCGTGCGCGGAGTGCAGACGCGCCCGACGCCGGATCGGCTGCGCGAGGCCTTGTTTAACGTCCTAGCACTCGACGTAGCAGGCAGCTTTTTTCTGGATGCTTACGCCGGGACGGGAGCGGTGGGGATTGAGGCCTTGAGCCGGGGCGCGAAACGCGCGGCGTTTGTCGAGAAAAATCGAGCGGCGGTTGCGGTGATTCACGAAAATCTGGCGTCGCTGGGTTTGGAGAGCCGCGCCGAAGTTTATACCGGCAAAACTTTACCGGTGCTTGAACGCGTCGCGGCCGATATTGCGTTTCTCGACCCGCCTTATGAGATGGAGAGCGAGTATGAACCGGCGCTGACGGCGCTGGGGCGGGGCGGAAGCGAGCTTGTGATCGTCCAACACGACCGGCGCCGGGAGTTGAGCGAACGGTACGGAAAGTTGGAACGGTTTCGAAGCTTGCAACAAGGGGACAATGTGCTGAGCTTTTATCGAAGAGCGCGGGTCTAGCGAACCTGGCCGATCTTCTGAGCTTCGGAGCGCATCTGAGCGCGCGCTACTTTCTTGCGCTGGCGCTCGACGCGCAGCAGTTCCTTGCGGCGGCGGTACTTGATGGAGCTGTCCACTTTTCCCCAGAACTTGCGGAAGTATTCGACCGCCGAAATAATGCCGAAAACCACGACGCCCCACATCCACAGCATGGCGAATCCGCGCAGAAACTCCCAGCGTATGCTGAGCAGGATCGTCGCGATGGCAATTACCTGCGTAATCATCTTGGTCTTGCCGAGGTCACTGGCGCGGATCAGGTAGCCTTCCGCGGCGGCAATGCCGCGAAGCCCGGAAACGGCGAATTCACGGCCGATGATGAGCACCACCATCCAGGCGGGAGCGCGATGGGTTTGGACGAGCGAAACCAGGGCGGCCGAAATAAGCAACTTGTCCGCGATCGGGTCTAGCAGCGTTCCCACCGTGGTGATCTGTTTCCAGCGGCGCGCGAGGTAGCCATCCAATAGGTCGGTGGCGGCCGCAACGAGAAAAATCGATAGGGCCAGGAACTCGTTTGTGACCCAGACGACGCCGCGCCACTCGATCCGTAGGTCCTGCTCCACCAATACGGCGACGAGAAACGGCACGAAGAATATACGGAGGATCGTCAGCGTGTTCGGCAGGTTCATAGGACACTGAATGCTCGGAAATTGTTACGCTGATGCCAGAATATCATTCGACGCAGTAAGGCGTAAGGCGGCTTCGGACGGACTCGGGCACTTCGGCCTCCACTTCCCAGGTGGCGTCTTGAAAGCGGCTCGCCAACACTTTGGCATGCTCGTGCAATAAATGGATGACCGCGCCATTGCCCGCGGGAATCCGATATTTCGACCGGGTGGCGGAATTGACGGTGAGCATGCGGTCGATGGTCGCGAACAGGGCGTCCAAACCGGCGCCGGTTCGAGCTGAAATCGGGATGGCTTCCGAACCCTTGGGGCCGGGAACTTCGCCCAGAATCCGCTCGGCCAGGTTGCTGGATGGTTCGAGCGATTCGCCCAGGGCGTCCATCTTATTCAGGGCCAGAATTTGGCGGGTCTGATCGGCGCCGATTTCGGTCAGCACTTTGGCGACGTGCGCGGTTTGGTGAGGCGCGTAAGGCGAGGAAGCGTCCACGACATGCAAGAGCAATGAGGCATCCGTAACTTCTTCCAAAGTTGCGCGGAAAGCTTTGACTAGAGTAGTGGGGAGATTCCGAATGAAGCCGACCGTGTCGCTGACCAGGACGTTTCTGCGCGATGGCAGGGTGAGGTGGCGAACCGTAGGGTCGAGCGTCGCGAACAGCCTGGCATCGGCGGGGACCTCGGCGCCCGTGAGGCGGTTAAAGAGCGTCGATTTTCCGGCATTGGTGTAGCCCACCAAAGCGATGGTGGCGAGCGGAACGGACTGCCTCTGGCGCCGCTGCGTGCCTCTGCCGGCTCGCACGTGTTCCAGTTGATCCGTGAGTTTCTTGATGCGCCGGTAAATCCTGCGGCGGTCCATCTCGAGTTGAGTTTCGCCGGGGCCCCGCGTGCCGATACCGCCGCCTAGCCGCGACATTTCGATGCCTTTGCCGGTAAGCCGGGGCAGCAGATAATTCAGTTGCGCCAGCTCCACCTGTAGTTGGCCCTCGCGTGTGCGCGCGCGGCTGGCGAAGATATCGAGAATCAACTGCGTGCGATCCAGAATTTTGCAGTCCACGGCGCGTTCGATATTGCGCTGCTGGGTGGGTGTGAGGTCGGAATCGAATAGAACCAGGTCGGCCTGATGGGCGTGCACCGAAGCTCGCAACTGCTCGATTTTTCCAGATCCGATGAGCGTAGCGGCATCGGGCGCGGGGCGTGCCTGCAGGATCGTTTCTTCCACGCGAGCGCCGGCCGTCTCGGCGAGCGCCGCTAATTCCTCCATCGACTCGGCGGCGGAGTATGGTATTGCTATAGCGCCTCGGCGGAGGGGCGGTTTCAGATCCAGGCCCACCAAGATAGCCCGCTCGGGGCCACGAGCCACCAACTGGCTGCTATTCCTGGGGGGCATCCGCCGGCAACGGCCCGCCCACATTGGCGCCGGCCGGCGCGGACGGGTGAGCTCCCGCGGAAGCATGAAATGGCTTCGACACCACCACGGTAGAGATCGCGTGCTTAAAGATGAGCTGCTCCTGATTGTTGGTCTCGAGTACAACCGAATACTTGTCGAAGCTCTTGATGCGCCCCGAGAGCTTGACGCCGCTCATTAGGTAGATTGTAAGGAACGTCTTATCCTTGCGCGCATTATTTAGAAAAGCTTCCTGGATATTCTGCGCCAGCTTTTCCATGGGCGTCCTTTGGCCGGGTTTGGGCTCGTTGTCTTGAATGTTAATCCCCTCCGTCCCTCAGTTCGGACGGTCCTAGTTCATGATAGCGCAGTGGTTACTAAGCCATGACTGGCCGACCAGAAACGCAATCAGAGCAAGCGGAATACCGTGCCATCGTAGAAAATCCATTGGGGTTGCGTCGCGATGAGCGTGCCGCCTGGATCGGTAGTGCCGTTGATCTGCTTAACGCTCACCGTACCGTTGCCGTCGATGTTGAGGGTGCACGCCGCTGAACAGGTGGTGTCCACGTTCAGCAGAAAGACCATGCCGGCCGCATAAGTGGTCAGCGCCTTGTCGGGCATGCTGCACGTGTAAGACGTGGTTCCGTTAGCGGAACTGCAATAGCTTTCGTTGGCATGAACGGTGTCATGCGTGGGGATGAGGCTGGAGTTATAGGTGGGCGTACAATCGACTCGATTGTTGCCGCTGTTGTTGACGCAGGTTTGTGTAATTCCGGCTCCGGTGTTGAAGTTTAGAGTCGACTGGGTCCCAACGCTGGCGCCACCGACCTCGAGGGTCAGCGCTCCGCTGCCGCCGCCGCTGCCCATGCCCTGCGAAATAGCTTGAATCGCCATCGCGTAGGTTCCAGCGGCGGCGTTAGTGCTGAGCACGCGGCCCAGGATTTGACCGCCGGTGGGCAGGCTGGCGCCCGCGTCGTGACAATCTCCGGCGACGGTGGAGCTGATTTGCACGTAGTCGCCGGCGATTGTGGCCCCATCAAACACGCACTGCGCCGTACCTTCCCGGGCGATCTGCGCGCTGCCGGAGGTCCCAGCGCCGCTCACCACAATGCCAATTATGCCGGAGGCGTCGGTGGTGGCGGCGGTGACGGCGGTGGACGGAGCGCCGGTGAGCTTGGCGAGCAGACTGGCGGTGGTTCCGGTGGTGGCTGCGTTGACCATGGAGATAGTGATGGCCGAAGACGACGCGCCCAGCGACGGGTTGGTCAGCGTGGGCGCGCTCGACAGCACCACCGAGCCGCTGCCGCTGGCGCCGTTCGCCAAGTCGGAAGCCGACGGCTGAGTGGACGAAGGCGCGCCGGTGGCACTGATAGAGTTGATCCATTGGTGCGCAACGGCGGAATAAGATTCGACGCCGCCGAGCGTGGTGGCGCTGGGAGTCGGCAGGTCCGCCGCCACCAGGGATCGGAAGGCGGGCGCGGCGGCGCTGCCGGAAGAGGGGCCGGCGTACATCAGGT
>Ga0302326_10010742_pt1 | contig 19801 bp, 15 predicted proteins | sample Palsa_T0_3_FD_202264 | JGI IMG/M metagenome (GOLD analysis project Ga0302326, IMG submission 202264) | Peat permafrost microbial communities from Stordalen Mire near Abisko, Sweden - Palsa_T0_3 | ecosystem: Environmental > Terrestrial > Soil > Palsa > Peat permafrost | place: Sweden: Abisko...
AGCGCACCTGCATCTCCCCGCGCGCAAAGTTCGCAAAATGCGAACTTCTCCGCACCCCATCGGCCGCCGGCACGCGCCGTCCCCAACCACATTTGTGATAAAACCGTGATATATGAAGTGACTGAACCTCGCCCGAATTCACTATTTTCGCTCGAATCGGGTTTATATGAAGAAAATAGTCCCCAAACATCCGTTGGCGATCCGCTGGATGCATTGGATCAACTTCCCGGTCCTGGCTGTCATGATCTGGAGCGGACTCCTGATCTATTGGGCTAACGACGTCTACAAGATTCACCTGGGTCATACCGTCCTCTTCGGCTTTTTCCCTGAATCCTTTTACAAGGCGCTCAACCTGTCCCGTCGTCTGGCCGAAGGCATGGCCTTTCATTTTGTGTTCATGTGGGTATTCTTTCTCAACGGATTGATCTATGTGCTCTATACGCTGTTCTCCGGCGAATGGCGCTATCTCTTTCCCGACAGGCATTCCTTTAAGGAGGCGTGGTTCGTCCTGCTCCATGACCTGCACCTTCGTAAGACCGCGCCCCCGCAGGTCAAATATAATGGGGCGCAGAAGATCGCCTATACCGCCATCATCGTGATGGGGTTGGGTTCCGTACTCACTGGCCTTGCCATCTATAAACCCGCTCAGTTCCACTGGCTCACCGCCCTGTTCGGCGGCTACGGCAATGCGCGTGTTATACATTTTATCCTGACCCTCGGTTATTGTATCTTCTTTTTGATCCATGTCGTCCAGGTCATCATGGCCGGCTGGAATAATTTCCGGGCCATGGTCGCCGGCTTCGATATCGTCAACGATCCGCCCCCATCAGCCATCCTCGGCCCTTCGCCCGCAACCGAAAAAACCCCACCCGATGGAAAATAAGCCGCCGCCCAACGAAGATCCTCAATCCCCCGACCTCACCCCCGAAGCCGTACCACTTCCCCAGCCCCTCCCCGAAGCCGTGCCACCCTCGCGGCCCATCCGCCCTAGCCCCTCTCTTCGCGAAGCCTTCCTCAAGGCCGTCGGCCACAGCGACCAGCAGTCGGTCGAACAGCAGATCAACCGCCGGACCTTCATCTCCTTTGCCGCCTGGTTCACTCTCGGCGCCGCCGCCTGGAAATCCTGGTCATGGATCAAAGACTCGGCGCCCAGCGATGGCGTACAAACTCCGTTGCGCAAAGCGCTGAACGTCGATGATAAAATTTTCAAGCACGCCTTTTCTAATGACCATATGGTCAAAACCTACCCCAAATCCGCCGCCGCCCGCAATGTCCGCTACAACAGCGGCATAGGCCTGATCACCAACAGCCCCGATGCGGCAAAATGGGCGCTCGCCGTCACCACCGTCGATAACCGCACCCTCAACGTCAGCATCGACGACCTCCGTCAATTGCCGAAGTCCGAGATTGTTTTCGAATTCAAATGCATCGAAGGCTGGAGCCAGGTATCCTGGTGGGGCGGGGTGAAATTCAGCGACTTCGTCCAGCATTACAACCTGCAAAAAGAGACCGCGTTGGACTACGTCGGCCTCAGCACCCCCGATGACCAGTACTATGTCGGCATAGATACGCCCAGTGCCCTTCACCCGCAGACCCTGCTATGCTATGAAATGAACGGCCAGCCCCTTCCCCTCCGCCACGGCGCCCCCCTTCGGCTAATCATTCCAGTTAAATACGGCGTCAAAAACCTCAAATGCGTCGGCAAAATGTTCTTCAGCAACGACCGCCCCCGCGACTACTGGTTCGAACGCGGCTATGATTATTATTGCGGATTATAAGGTCAAAGTTCTTTTTTAGCGCATTCTCCTTTTCTCTATATTTAATCTCTGGCAAATTGTGGTTACCGAAAAAGTTTTTTATGCAGAAAACCAGGCCAAACGGCATGTGGCGATGACAATGAAGGAGTGGGTGCAACGATTGGATAGCTTTCAGCAGTTTAATGAATATGCCATCTTAAAAGATGCAGGCCACATCAGTTCCGATATCGCCAAAAAACTGGCCGAGACCCAGGCACTAATACCCATTCATCAACTTTCGATCCGCGAGTTGCTCATCTGTGACCGCCTCAAACATAAAAGTCCGATGTCCGCGTCTCCTCTCCTCAAAAGGGATCCGTTTTTCATACAACTCCTTGAACAGTAATCCCAATTGCTGAACCTCCGCAGGCCCTGAAAGATAAAACCGGAAATCCTGCTTTTCCCCGATAAAAGTAAACCTTACCGTATTGTCCATTCCGTTTATCTGACCCTCCTCGGGTGAAGTGAACCGTTTACCGATCATCCCGTCATACCCCTCCACGTCAAAAACCAGTTCCTCTACCTGGCTCAACGGATATACGCTATCACCGGTCCGGATCTCCGACACATTAATGACAAGATCGGAATCCGACACCTCGATGTCCGCCAGATCTCCCTTTGCCAGTACCGCGCCCACGAGGATCAGTGCCACGCTCACCCCAAATCCCCAGAGAGCATACGAGTTATATCCGGGCGCCATGGTCAGAAATACGGAGACTACAAGTAAAACCGCGCCGGCACCAGCTATCCGCACTTTGGGGTTCTTTTTCCCGACAACTAATTTGGTTTGAAACGCCATAGAAGATCACTATTATTTATTTCTCCAAATACCTCCTCGCCTCCTCTACCCAGTCCTGATCCGCCCCCAGTACCACCTGCGGCTTTATCCCCACGTTATCGATCCCTTTACCCGCATCTACCCCTTGGCTACGCGTTGTCGCATAATGCAGGATAAAAGGCAGACAGGGCAACGCCACATCACGCACATTCGCATAATCGAGGATCCCCGCCGTATGCTGCCCCATCAGGGTCACCTTCCGGCTTTGCATCGCCCCCAGTAGGAATTGCTCTGCCGAGCTCGCGCAATCTCCGTCGATCAGCACGACTATCTTTTGCGGGAATGGCCGGATCTCGGGCAGCCTGACCGTATCCTCGTGATAGATCTCTACCCTTTGACCGGGCATCGACTGCATCTGCGCAATGATCCTCCGTAACGTCACCTTATTGGCCTCTGGTATATCCTTGGCTTCCAGCAAGGCCGTCCAACCCTTGACATTGTCGTCTGTTGCCAGTACATCTATACCTGCCACAGTAACGGGACCGCTGTACAACCATGGCAGCAACGGGCTATAGACGAAATCAGAGCCGCCGTCATTGCCCCGCAGGTCGAGGATAAGGTTGGGAACGGACGCGAGAATGGCGGAATCGGCATGGAAAAGAGAGTCCACCGGCCAGGCGTTGCTTTCATCGAAAGTGCCGATGCCGACATAATAGGTCTTATCCGAAAGCCGTCTCGCCTGTATGGTCTGCCACTGCTGCTGCACAGCCGGTGATCGGCCGTGCGTCGCCGGGGCGGGCCGCGATCGGCCCCCGGGGGCCCTGGCGGCCGGAGTTCCATCCCTGATCCAGACCCCGTCGCCAAAAGATCTACCGTCGAAAGGAAAGATCTCAGGGTCTATACTATGATCCCTCAGATAACCGCAGGCCATAAAATGCGTCGCGTCCATCCTCTGTAATTCTAACTTGACCTGCCCCCGCTTCCAGGTCGGGGCCTTCGACGTGACGATCACCCCCGCGTAATCCCGGTCAGCAGTTTTATTCTGAATGATGGCTATCGTATAGGTAGAGTCTGAAGTATGGTAAATCCCCTCTACCCCTTTCCGCAGCGCCCTCAGCAGCGACAACGTCTGAGGCGTCAGTCGGATGACCTCCACAGGATCTGCCCCCGTGGTATTCGCTGAAGCCGGCTGATCGGCATTTGCGGAAGCCGCCGTAATGTAGTTATGCCTGTCCCTGAAAAAGCTCAGCCATTCCTTCATCAACGCTACACAAAAGCCCGGTTTCCTCACCAGCGCAGCCCGTGTAGCAATATCCGCGGTGACGGAATCATAAGAGAACCTGTTTTCACCGGTCCCCTTATCCCTGAACCCGGCATAGTTCTTTTCCATATACCGTACGAGGAACTGAAATTCATCGGAACAGTGACAGTCCTGTGCGGACAACGCTGACGCAACAGTCAATAGAATGGACAGGGAAAAGATCGTTTTTGTCATGGTAGTGGAATGATCGGTCTACGCATACCCATACCTCCGCTTGAACTCCTCCACCTCCTTTTCATTCAAGACCCTGAACATATACGTCCGCGTCGACCGGTTGCGCTCCACAAAAGGGATCCGCCGCTCATAAAATTCATTGAATAAAATCGCCAGCTCCTGGACCTGCGGCTTACCCGACAGGTAAAACCCGCAATCGATCTTTGCCCCGCCGGATTCGAAGGTCAGCTGGTTAGTCATCCCGTCGGAATTGCTCCCCGACACCATCGCCCCGTCATTCACATACATGCCGTTATAGGCCTCTACATTGAAATCGATCCGGCTGACCATCCGCATTGGATAATGCACGGCGCCGACGGTAATGCCCGTAGCACTCACGACCAGCTCATCTTCAGAGAGCCCATAATTCCGGACATCCCCACGCGCAATGATCGCGCCGAGGATCACCACCGCAATGCCCGTCCCGAAAACATACGGGATATAATAGCTCAATGAAGGAATAAACACCAGCACCAGCGAAGAGACAGCGATGACCAGCCCGGCATAGGCCACATACGCCCGCGGATTACGGCGGGAGATAACCATTTTTGTACGGAATTCCATGCCTCTAATTTACGCTTTTTCATAAATAACCGCAGCCCCCTGCCCAACTCCCACACACATCGTCGCCAGGCCGTATCGCACACCCGTCCGCCGCCCCATTTCATGCAGCAGCGTCGTCGATATCCGTACCCCGCTGCACCCCAACGGATGACCAATCGCAATAGATCCGCCGTTCACATTCACGACAGAAGGATCGAGGCCTAACTCATTCATACATACCAGCGCCTGTACCGCAAAAGCCTCATTCAATTCGACCAACCCGAGATCCCCCGCCGTGAGACCCGCCCGGTGCAAAGCCTTCTGCGTAGCCGGAATTGGCCCCACCCCCATGATCGCAGGATCGACCCCCGCCACCGCCATGCTCACTACCCTGGCCCTGGGCGTCAACCCAAACCGCTTCACCGCCGCTTCGGAAGCCAGCAGCATCGCCGCGGCGCCATCATTGATGCCGGCCGCATTCCCCGCCGTCACCGTCCCATCCTTTATAAAGGCCGGCCGCAAAGCCGCCAACTTGTCCAGCGAACTCACCCGCGGCTGCTCGTCGACAGAAAAATAGATCTTTTCAGACTTACCTCCCAATATCTCCACCGGCGCCAGTTCATCCGCCCACTTACCCGCCGCCAGCGCCGCAAAATATTTGTCCTGTGATCCCAGCGCAAAGACATCCTGCGCTTCTCGTCCCACCTTCCACCGCTGGGCTACATTCTCCGCCGTCTCGCCCATCGAATACGGATGATAGGCCTCGGCGAGCCGCTTATTCACGAACCTCCACCCGATCGTGGAGTCGACGACCTCCGCTTGGCGGCTATAAGCATGCGAAGCCTTAGCCATCACGAATGGCGCCCTTGTCATACTCTCCACACCTCCCGCGATGTACAGGTCTCCTTCTTTGCAGGCAATCGCCCGCGACGCATCCATCACCGCCTGCAGGCCCGAGGCACACAGCCGGTTGACAGTCGTGCCTGCCACGGACACCGGCAATCCCGCCAACAGGGCAGCCATCCGCGCGACATTCCGGTTGTCCTCCCCCGCCTGGTTGGCATCCCCCGCAATCACATCTTCGATCGCGGCCGGATCAATACCTGGGTTGCGTTCCAGCAGCACTTTAATAACATGCGCCAGCAGATCGTCAGGGCGGACAGAGGCCAATGCGCCGCCAAACTTTCCGATAGGCGTGCGCACGGAATCGATGATATATACTGCTTTCATATTGATCATGAGAATTTTGCGTCCGCAAATTACGCGAATTTCGACGGACACCCTTAACATCTTGGAAACATCACGGGCCAAACGCCGGAAGTAACTTTGCGCACAAAGCACCAAAGGCCTCAGCATGAATATATTATTGGTGGAAGATGAACCAAAAGTGGCTGACTTTATTCGCAAAGGGCTCCAGGAACAGCTGCACCCCGTTGAATTGGCTTATGACGGACTGTTCGGCGAAAAACTGGCCCTGGAAAATGAATATGATCTCGTTATCCTCGACGTCATCCTTCCCGGTATCAGCGGCCTGGAACTATGCCGCCGGATCAGGAGGTTCAAACCCGATCTTCCCATCCTCCTGCTGACAGCACTAGGTTCCACCAAAGACAAAGTCGCCGGGTTGGAATCGGGCGCAGACGACTATCTCGTCAAGCCCTTCCACTTCGACGAACTGCTGGCCAGGGTAAAAGCGCTAGGCAGACGACGCCTCCTCACCTCTCCGGGCATTCAATATAAGGTCGCCGACCTGGAAGTGGATGGCTATAAGAAAACCGTCCGCCGCGCCGGCAAAGAGATCATCCTTACCGCTAAAGAATTCTCCCTGCTGGAACTGCTGATCGTCAATAAAAACAGGGTGCTGTCCCGGACACATATCGCCGAAACGGTATGGGGCATCAACTATGACCGGGGCACCAACCTCATTGATGTTTATATCAACTACCTCCGGTCGAAGATCGATAAAGGCTTCACCCCAACCCTCATCCATACGATGATCGGTATGGGCTACGTGCTGAAGGAAGAATAACACTTTTCGCCCCATGGTGCGGGTCAAAATCGTATAAAATGAAAATCAGGGACCGGCTCTCTTTACAATTCACCATCGTCTCCGCCGTCCTGCTGTTCCTCGTCCTGGCAGCCATCTACCTCGTGACCTGGGAAAATCAGAAAAAAGACTTCTATGGCCACTTGCGGGAACGTGCCATTACTAACGCCGAGCTATTCCTGGCCCAGGATAACCTCTCTGAAGAAAAATTCCGCGACGTCCAGAAAAAATACCCCCAGTCCCTCCCCGAAGAGATCGTCCGCATCTATAATGACAAGGATGAACCCGTCTTCATTAAGGACAGCTCCTTCCAATGGCAAACGTCCGTGATCGACCAGGTCCGCAGAGAAAAATCCATCGAATACGCCAAAGGCAACCGCCAGATCGTCGGTATCTACTATATCGATAATTCCGGCAACTTCGTCATCCTCGCCTCCGCCATCGATACCTATGGCTTCGACCAGCAACGCCAGCTCTTCCTGATCATGCTCATCGGTTTCCTTATCTCTGTCTTCGTCCTTTTCTTCGCCGGCCGCCTCTTCGCCCGCATCGCCCTATCCCCCATGATCAAGGTCATCAATGACGTCAGGATCATCCGCTCGTCCAGCCTTAACAAGCGCCTGGAGACCAAAGAAGGCAAAGACGAGATCAACGAGCTCGCAGTCACATTCAATAACCTGTTAGAACACCTCGAACAGTCGTTCGAGGCTCAAAGCTCATTCGTCGCTCACGCTTCCCATGAACTCAGGACCCCCATCACCTCCATTATCGGGGACGTAGAAGTCACCCTCTCCCAGGAAAGAGAAAAGAGTGATTACAAAAAAACCCTCGAAGGCGTTCTCGCCGAATCCGAAAAGCTCAACGATCTCATCAACAATCTCTTCGAGCTCGCCCAGACCAATATCGATATCACTGAATTCCGCGACCTCCGCCTTGATGAACTCATCTGGCAGATCAAAGATGAATGGAACGGACGCATGCCCGATAGCAAGATCGATCTCCAATATCACCTGCCCGATGACACCCGCAAATACACCATCCAGGGTAATAATTATTTGCTCTTCATCGCCATCAGCAATATCCTGAAGAACGCCATAAAATTCTCCGACAACCGCGAAGTTACCTGCCGCCTGTATATGCACAACCATACCCCGGTCATCAGTATCCGCGATAAAGGCATCGGCATCAGTAAAGAAGATTTGCAGAAAATTTTCCAACCCTTTTACCGCGGCTCCAATACCTTCGGCTACACCGGCTACGGCGTAGGCCTCTCCCTCGCCGATAAGATCTTTCGTTTACACAACGTCCGCGTCACCGTCCAGTCGGAACTCGATAAAGGCGCAGAATTCCAATTGTTTTTCTCAATATAAATGTAAGGGCCGATGCTACTACGTGCGCATCGGGGCGGCGCTACGCGGTGCGCGCCGCCAGCAGTTAATATCACGTTAACCCCCACACACACCAACTCATTCATATTCAACCCGCCGCGCCGCACATTAGAATCCTCTAATCCCGCTTTAATCCCGCTCTAATGCCTCCCTAATTTCGACCTAACCAGCGCCGTATATTTTCGCGTCCTATGATAATCAGAAGCAGAATCTTTCTATCACTATCACTCTCATTGGCCGCCATAACGGGTGTAGCGCAGGCCCCCATCCAGGACACCCTCAAGGCCGATCTCTTCCACGCAGAAAAGATGTTCCTCGACAGCAACCTGCAACTGCTGGCCCAACGGTATAATATAGACGCCAACGAAGCCCTCGTGCTCCAGGCTAAACTATGGCCCAACCCCAATTTCAGCGTCGGCCATACCCTGTACTCCGCCCAGCTCCGCCAGTTCTTCCCCACCGGGTACAACGACGAAACGACCTTCGAACTGGACCAGGAGATCCTGCTCGCCGGCAAACGCAACAAACAGATCAAACTCGCACAGGCCAACGTCACCCTGACCCGCTACCAGTTCTTCGACCTTCTCCGTACCCTGAAATATACCCTGAGGACTGATTTTTTTAACATCTATTACCTGCAGGAATCGGCCAAAGCCTACTCCGGCGAGATCAACGCCCTGACCAAGATCGTCAACGCCTACGCCGTAGCCCAGGGCAAAGGATACATCTCCGAAAAAGACCTCGTCCGCATCAAAGCCCAATTGTATAGTTTCGTCAGTGAATACAATGACCTGATCAACCAGATCAATGATACAGAGTCCGAACTTCGGCTGGTCCTCCAGGTCAAACCCACAGTCTACATCGACCCAACCCCCGATTCCGCTGCCGTCGACAGCCTCGACCCCAACAAGTATCCGCTGACGACCCTCATCGACTCGGCTTATCATAACCGTACAGACCTCAACATCGCCAAAACCAATACGCTGATCAACCAGCTCAATTACAATTACCAGAAAGCATTGGCCATCCCGGACCTGACCCTCTCACTCAACTACGATGAGGACGGCGGCTACGACTATGGCTATTATGGTATCGGCGCCTCCATCGACCTGCCCTTTTTCAATCGGAACCAGGGGAATATAAAATCCGTCAAAGCGTCGATCGCCAACACCCTCGCCCTGCAAAGAAGCACCCAGGCCACAGTCGACGAGAACGTATCCCGGTCCCTCCAAAAAGCCTACGCCCAGAACAAACTGTACCTGTCGATAGACGCCAAATTCTCCGGGGATTTCCAGCGCCTCGCCAATGAAGTGCTGGCCAATTATCAGAAGCGTAATCTCGGCCTGTTGGACTTCCTCGACTTCTATGACTCCTACAAGCAGAACGTCCTGCAGGTCAACAGCATCAAATATAACCGTATCCAGGCTTTCGAAGACCTGAACTTCTATACCGGAACTAATCTATTCAACTAATCGTCAATTAACAGACCATGCGAATAATATTCCTTTCTCTCATCGTTGCACTCCTTTTTTCCGCCTGTCATGAAAATAATGAAAATGTCCTGGGCGATAAAACCGCCTATATCATCCCGGACTCCCTGCTCCACACGCTGTCTTTTGACTCTGTCAGACAGGGCGAAATGATCAATTCGATCATCCTCACCGGCCAGGTAGATTTCAACCAGGACAAGCAAGTGAATATTTTCCCGATCGTCAGCGGTAACGTCCACGACGTCAGCGTCCAGCTGGGCGATTACGTCACAGCCGGTCAAACACTGGCCACTATCCGTAGTAGTGAAATGGCGGGCTACAGCAATAACCTGATCCAGGCCCAAACCGCCCTGACCGCCGCGAAAAAGCAGCTGGATGCCACCCAGGACCTCTACAAAAGCGGTCTCGCCTCCATCCTCGACCTCACCAATGCCCAGACCGGTTACGACCAGGCGGTCGCACAGCTGGAAATGGTACAACGTATCCTGAGGATCAATGGCAACAATACCCAGGGCGAATTCGTCGTCAAAGCTCCCATCAGCGGCTTCATCGTCCAGAAGGCAGTCACCGACGCTCAGGCCATCCGTACAGACAACGGCAACCCGATGTTCACCATCTCCGATCTGAAGAATGTGTGGGTATGGGCGAACGTATACGAATCCAACATCGACAAGGTTCACCTCGGCGATCACGTCGACGTCACCACCCTGTCCTACCCCGGCCGGATATTCGCCGGAAAGGTCGACAAGATCATGCACGTGCTCGACCCTAATAGCCGCGTCACCAAAATTCGCGTGGTCATCGACAATCCCGGATATGCCCTCCGGCCGCTGATGTTCGCCAGTGTCGAGGTGTCCAACACCCTGCACCAGCAGGCGCTCTATGTGCCGAAAACAGCCCTCATCTTCGACAACAGCCGCTATTATGTGCTGGTCTACCACGGCGCGGGCAAGGCAGACATCACTCCGATCGATCCGTTGAATACCCTGGCCAATGCAGTGGATGGCAATGTATATATCAAAAACGGCGTATCAGCAGGAGAAAAGGTCATTACATCGTATGCGTTGCAGATCTATGATCAGTTGAATAACTAATAAAAAAATCTAATGACTAAATTCCTTAGAGGGGTTATCGGCTTCTCGCTTAAAAATAAATATTTCATCCTGTTTGTCACCTCTCTGCTGATCATCAGCGGTGTCATCACCTTCATGGACATGCCCATCGAGGCCTTTCCCGATGTCACCAACACCGAGATAGACATCATCACCCAGTGGCCCGGCCGCAGCGCCGAGGAAGTCGAAAAGTTCGTGACCATTCCCATCGAGATCGCCATGAACCCGGTCCAGCAGAAGATCAGCCTCCGCTCGACCAGCATCTTCGGGCTGTCCTATGTCAAGATCATCTTCGACGATGATGTCAAAGACCCCGCGGCCCGGCAACAGGTCATGAACCTCCTGCCGAATGCTACCATTCCCCCTAATGTGCAACCCGCCGTACAGCCGCCCACAGGGCCTACCGGCGAACTCTACCGCTATACGATCAAGAGCTCCTTCCGGGATGTGCGGGAGTTAAAGACGATGCAGGACTGGGTCATCGACCGCCAGCTGCGCAGCGTAGACGGCGTAGGCGATATCAACAGCTTCGGCGGCAAGACCAAGACCTACGAGATCAAGGTAGACCCGGGCAAGCTGACTAATCTCGGGCTGACCGCACTGGACGTCTTCAATGCCGTCCAGAATACCAACATCAATGTGGGCGGCGACATGATCTTCCAGAACGACCAGGATTTCGTCGTCAGGGGCATCGGCCTGATCAATGACGTGGAAGAGATCAAGAACATTATCGTCCAGAATAACAACGGCGTACCGCTCCTGGTCAAAGACGTCGCCACGGTCGAGATCTCCAACGTCCCCCGTCTCGGCTGGGTCACGAGGGCCGACGGTACCAATCCAAAGGATGGACCCAGGAAGGTCGAAAAACAGGATGACGTCGTCGAGGCCATCATCGTCATGCGAAAAGGGGAAAACCCCTCCGAAGTAGTGCGAAACATCGAGAACAAGATCCGGTACCTCAATCAATACGTCCTCCCCGCCGATACCAGGATCGTCCCCTATTATGACCGGACTGACCTCATCGACTATGCGACGCACACTGTCCTGCATAACCTCATCGAAGGCGTCCTGTTGGTCATTGTCCTGATCTCACTGTTCCTCTTCGACTGGCGCGCCACCGTCGTCGTGGCAGTCATCATCCCTATCTCGCTGCTCTTCGCCTTCATCTGCCTGCACCTCATGCACATGTCGGCTAACCTATTGTCTCTGGGAGCGGTGGACTTCGGGATCATCCTCGATGGGACGATCGTGATGGTGGAGGGTATCTTCGTCATCCTTAACCACAAGGCCCAGGAAGTCGGCATGGAGCGGTTCAATAAAATGACTAAGCTCGGCATCATCAAGAAGAGCGCCGCAGAAATAGGCAAACGGCCCTTTTATCTCAATATCATCATCATCACCGCACTGCTGCCGATCTTTGCCTTCCAGAAGGTGGAGGGCAAGATGTTCTCCCCCCTTGCCTATACCCTCAGCTTCGCCCTGCTGGGCTCCCTGATCACCACACTGACCCTCGTGCCGGTGCTGATCAGCCTGCTGATGCGGAAGAACGTAAGGGAAAAACACAATCCCATCGTCGAGCCGCTGATGAATTTCATGCAAAAAGGTTTCATCCTGGCATGGAAGTTCAAGGAGGTAGTGGTCCTATGTTCGCTCATCGTGATGGTAGTCGGCATCTATTCTTTCAAATATCTCGGCTCTGAATTCCTGCCTCAACTGGATGAGGGCAGTATCTGGCTGCGTATCCAGAGCAATTACAGCACCGGCCTCAATAAATCCGTCGAGATCTCCAAACAGGCGCGGGACATCCTCATGGGCTTCCCCCAGGTGCAATATGTCGTGTCTCAGACAGGCCGGCCGGATGACGGCACGGACGTCACGGGCTATTATAACAATGAATTCGACGTTCTCATGTTCCCGGAGGACCAATGGCAGCCCCATATCAGCAAGCCTGAATTGATCGATCAGATGAACAGGGCCCTGGGTGTCATCCCCGGCGTCAACCTCAACTTTTCCCAGCCGATCAGCGACAACGTGGAAGAGGCCGTGTCCGGTGTAAAGGGCAGCCTCGTCCTGAAGATATTCGGCGACTCGCTGCCATATATGGAGGCTGAATTACAGCAATATTTCAACGTGCTGAAAGGCGTCAAGGGCATAGAAGACCTCGGCATCATGCACAACATCGGCCAGCCCGAACTGGATATCAACCTCGACCAGGGTAAAATGGCGCTGTATGGAGTGGCTACCGCCCAGGCAAATGCCGTCATCAGCATGGCCATCGGCGGTCTCGGACCGGGCGGTGTGCCGGCCAGTACGCTGTATGAAGGCATCAAGACCTTCGACATCCGCGTGCGCCTGCCCGAAGAATACCGAAGGACGCCCGAACAGATCGGCGAATTGTTAGTCCCTACCATGAGCGGTAGTAAAGTCCCGATCAAAGAGATCGCTGACATCAAAGAAAGGACCGGCGCCTCGCTGATCTACCGGGACGACAACCGGCGGTACGCGGCCCTGAAATTCTCCATCCGCGGCCGGGATATGGGCAGCACCATCGCCGAGGCGCAACAAAAATGTGACGCGGCCGTACACCTGAAAAGAGGGTATAGCCTGGCTTTCCAGGGAGACTTCGAAAACCAGCAACGCGCGCAGAAGCGTTTGGCTCAGGTCGTGCCCATCAGCCTGATCCTGATCTTCATCCTCCTGCTGAGCATGTTCGGTAATTTCAAGGACGCACTGCTGGTCTTCATCAATGTGCCCTTCGCTATCGTCGGCGGCATCGCGGCGCTGTATATCACAGGTACCAATTTCAGTATCTCGGCAGGGATAGGCTTTATTGCCTTGTTCGGGATCTGTATACAGGACGGGATCATCCTGATCACGATGTTCAAAGAGAATTTGGCGCATGTGGGGGGCAGCCATTCGTTTTATTTCGACATGGAAACGATGGAGGAATCCTCTAAAAGCGGGTCGCCCCCCGGCTCTCCCAGCCCGATCCCCGCGCCCGACAGTCCCCCCAACTCCGCCGACCCTCGCCTCATAGCCAGCGCCACCCCCGCCGCCCCCAAGGATGGTCAGCTATCCTTATACGACTCTATCCGTATGGGGGTCCGGGCGAGGATCCGTCCTGTAATGATGACGGCCCTGATGGCCGCGATCGGCCTGACGCCGGCCGCCCTGTCGCACGGCATCGGCTCGGAAAGCAGCCGGCCCCTGGCGCGTGTAGTCATCGGCGGTATCCTCAGCGCCATGGTCTTCTCATTGTGGGTGTTCCCGTTGATCTTCGGCTGGGCCTACCGTAACTTTCACCGCCCAACCCAACCCAAATAGTCATCCGCCGCATCCAAATACTCGCCCGTCGCATCCGAAAGTTTTTTGTAACTTGTGTACATCACCAAAAACGCTGCCATCATGGGATCTCAGGCTTCGCAGGCTCAATTGTGGGGACGCTATCCGCTGGAATGGTCCACCATCCAGGAGACGACCGGCAAAGCCGGCTATGACCACGCCCTCAGTATCCTGAACCTCAGCGGTCAGGAGTCCTTGCTGGATATCGGCTGCGGCTCCGGCTTTTTCTGCACCCTGGCAGCGCCCAAAACCCGCTTTATTACCGGTCTGGACGCCACGGTCGAACTGGTAGAGGTGGCCCGCCGCCGGCTCCCCGCCTATCCTTTCCTGGTAGGTGAAATGGAGCAACTGCCCCTTCCCGACGAGGCCTATGACGTCGTCACCGGCTTCAACTCCTTCCAATATGCCGCCACCATCGCCAATGCTTTCGCCGAAGCCTATCGCGTACTGAAACCCGGCGGCCGGCTCATCGTCATGATCTGGGGCAATAAACAAGACTGTGAGGCAGCCTCCTTCCTCGCCGCCGTTGGCAGCCTGTTACCTCCTCCGCCACCCGGCGCGGGCGGCCCCTTCGCCCTCTCCGAAAACCAGCTGCTGGAAATGGCGCTCGAAGCCGCCGGCTTCACCATCCGGCAAAACACCGACGTCTCCAGCACCTGGGACTATCCCGACGCCCAAACCGCATTGGGCGGACTGCTCTCCGCAGGTCCAGCCGTCAAAGCCATCGATCTCAACGGCTACGATAAAGTCGCCGAAACGGTAAATGCTACCTTCGGGCCCTATACCCGCCCCGACGGCCACATCGTCTACCACAATAAATTCAGGGTCGTCATGGCGACAAAATAAGCCGGTTACCCCAGAAGATGCCGTCCTGCTGCTCCTCAGCGGCCAGCCGATCAACGAACCAATCGCCGCCTGCGGCCCCTACGTCATGAACACCCAGGAAGAGATCGTCGAATCCATCCGCGAGTTTCAATCCGGCAAATACGGACGGCTGGAATAAAACATCCCCGCCACCACCATTTCGTGCATCCCCACGAAATGGTCCGGGCCACCCCTTTTGCAGTCTCACATCCGCATTCCCCAGAGTAGGGTTCACTGCACTATAGCTGCAGCCATCATTGTGAAAAAGTTGTGCCAGATTTTATTCCATTATTAGGTAATTTCCCCGCTTTCATAAAATCAACACCCCAACATATGACACAATCCATCACCAACCAACGTCAATCAGTATTCGAAACAATCAAAAAAGAAGATACCGACGGCAATGAATATTGGTCAGCCAGAGACCTGGCCAACGTCTTGGAATACCTCGAATTCAGAAACTTCAAACCTGTAATATCCAAAGCCATAGAAGCCTGCACGAATAGCTCTCAAAAAATCTCCGACCATTTCGTGCACCTCCACGAAATGGTCAAAATCGGCTCTGGTGCGGCACGCCAAATCGAAGACGTAAGACTCTCCCGCTACGCCTGTTACCTAATCGTCCAAAATGCAAATCCATCTAAAGAAGTTGTAGCCTTAGGTCAAACCTACTTTGCCGTTCAAACCCGTTTGCAAGAAATACAGCAATCAACCGTTTACAATCAACTAAACACAGAAGAAGAAAAACGGCTATTCCTCCGCCAGGAAATGACAAGACACAATAAAAAGCTCGCCACGGCAGCCAAAACCGCAGGAGTAATCACAGCGATGGATTACGCCATTTTCCAAAACCATGGTTATAAAGGCTTATATGGCGGACTGGATGCAAATGGAATACATGCAAAAAAATCTCTGAAAAAAAGCCAAAATATCCTTGATCACATGGGCAGCACAGAATTGGCAGCTAATCTTTTCCGGGCAACCCAGGCTGAGGAAAAGCTGACAAGAGAAAATATAAAAGGGAAACCAAAAGCAAATAAAGCCCACTTTGAGGTAGGCAAAAAAGTACGAAAAACTATCCAGGAACTAAACGGAACAATGCCGGAAGATCTGCCGGTAACGGACAGCATCAAGAAATTGGAAAAAAAGTCGGGATCTCAATTGAATAACCCCACAAAAAAGAAAAAAAACTCATGATACCTCTGAAAACTTCATAAAACATAGAGGCCGCCCCATAAAGGCGGCCTCTCCATCTCATCACCCAACCATTTCGTGCATCCCCACGAAATGGTCTCCCGCCCAACTTCCTCGCCCGGCCCCTACCTCGTCGCCACCCCCTGCGGCCGCACATCCGCGCCCACCGGCAACATCGTCGGCTCAGTCGGCTCACTGAGCGTCCCGTCTGTCACGACCTTCAACACATGCAAATAATTGAAATCCCCAACGGAGAAGACCGGATTGGCGCTCTGGCTAACCACATACAACGTCTGCCCATCGGGCGCAAAGCCTAGTGAAAAATCCTCGCTTGACGTCGCCGTACCGGTGCCCACAGCAGGGCCCGAATCCTTCAGGAATAATTTGGCAATGAACACCGGCGCATCCGGGTTCTCGACATTATATACTCCGACGGAGTTCTCCGCCGAGTTCAGCGTATACAACCTCGTGCCCTGTGCGTTGGTCCGTAGCCAGCAGGTGGCCGGGCCGCCCGCAACCTTCGTTTCGAATGTCAATACGCCCGTCTCCTCGTCGATGGAATAGACCCCGAAGGCCGATGCCACCGGGAATCCGACATACAATGTCTGGCTCCTGGGATTCAGCGCAAGCCCCAGCGCCCCGCCATCGCCAGTCGGCACGGAGTAAGGTGCGCCCGCAGCCAATCTCAACCCACCCGTTCCCTGCAGGCTGAAGGACAGCAGCGTACCGATCGGGTTCGTCATCTCTGTCGGCAGCATAAAGGCCAGAAAATCCGTGGCAAAAAGATAGCGCTGATCATTCGACACCAGCACCTGCGAAGGTGAACTGCCCGCCGCCACCTGCACCTGGCCGAAAGGCGTCTGGGTCAGCCTTCCCGATCCGTCCACCGTGAAGGCCGTATAATTAGGCAAAGTGGTGATCGTATGCAATGGGTCAAGCGCCTTGTTGGCCACATAGACAAAACGCCCGTTGATCGCCACGCTGCACGGCGTCTGACCTCCTGAGGCAAAGGGGCTGCCAGCTACTGGCGTCAGCGACCCGTTGGGATTGATACTGAATACCGCAATCGTATTGCTGCCCCCGTTGACGGCCAGAAGGAATTGTCCATCCGAACTGACGGCGATCGGGTTGTCCGAGTCGTCCGGCCCCAGTGCCTCGGTGGGGTTCGCTACCCCTGACCCGCCGGTCAGAAAGGGACTGCCGGGCAACGCCGTCAGGGTGCCATCCGCATTCTGCCGATAGGCCAGCACCGCATTCGCATTGTCGTGGTAATCATTGCTGATAGTATAAACGATCTTCCCGCCATCCGTCCCCTCAGGACCTCCGGGGTTTTTCTTACAGGATACAAGGCCCATAAGCATGGCAGTGCCTGTAACTGCCGTTAGTAAACGAAGTTTCATGTTGACTTTTTTGGTGAAAACAGAATAATGTCCACACAAAGAAAGTCAAGGCCCGCTAGGAAGTTCTCACAGAAACATCACAAGAGTATATCGAAAGGATCACCGCGCCTGCATCACCGGTCACGGCTCATACACCGGCATCCGGAAAGAAAAAATATTCACCCCGCCCCGCTCCGCCCCACTGCTCCCCTGCGCATTTGCCCGCACCTCCGCCTGCAACCTCCATCCATGCAGTGTTAGCACCTTCCTTACAATCGCCAGCCCAATCGCCGGCCGGCCGGGCCTCACCCCCTCCATATCCGCCGCGTTAATCCAAGTCAGTAATTCGGCAGCCATCGGATCACCTTCATTTTCAATCCGGAAAACCAGCTCCGTGCCCTCCCTCTCCAGGCTCACAGTGATCCGCCCCCCGGGCCGCGTATAGGCTATCGCATTCACCACCAGGTTTTGTATCACCCTTTCCATCATCGAAATATCCGCATAGACGTAAGACCCGTCGGTACAATTCCGGCAGTCGATCCCCCCAGCCCCCGCCGCCGTGCTCCCCGCCCCGGCAGCCTCTCGCGCCCCCACCGCATGCACCACCTCCTGCAGCACCTCCGAAAACACAAACGGCTCCCGCCGCGTCTCGAAATTGGCCGACTCCATCTTCGACAACTCGAACAACTGCCCCACCATCTTCTCCACTTGCCTCAGCTTACTCACTACCAGTTCGACATAGGCAGCCTCCTCTTCAGGCTGCAACTGTCCCTTCTTCAGCGCCAGCGTCTCCGTATAGCCCCGGGCTATAGCCAGCGGCGTCCGCAGGTCGTGCGAAACATTCACCATAAAATCCCGCCGTTCCTTTTCGCTGGCGGTGACACGATCGATATTGTCCAGCAACAGATCCGCCATTTTATTGAAAGAGCCGGTCACCAACTCCAGTTCATCATTCTCCCGCAACGCAAACCGCGCCGTGAAATCCCCCTGCCTGAATTTATTCAGCACCACCATCATGTCATCGAAGCGTCGCCGAAAACGGTGGATATACCATACCGTTACCAACAGACTAAAAGCAAGAATGAACATCACCGCCCCCAGCACCACCGGCGTCACCCGGCTATTCATCAGCATCTGCGTCACCGTCCGGTATTGCTCGTTGCCCAGGATCACATAGATATAGCCTAGCCTCCCGTTCTCGCCCTCCACCACTGCCGCGGAAAAGATCTTCGGGTGATCCGGGTCTCGTGGGTCTGGCCCAATAATATATCGTAATCCGCCCGATTGAATATACCGTTGCAGCGGGTCGGTAGACACCTGCCAGCGTTGAATTTCAGCGGGGGCGCCGTGAAAATAGATCACTCTGCCCGTCGTATCCAGGAAGTAGACTTCCGCGCTGGGGCTGATGACCATCGCCTGGTAAAAGACAGAGTCCGCCTTTTGCCGGTCAAAACCTTCACGGCCGTAGGGAGAAGTGAATTTCGCAATATGCGAAGCGACATCCTTGTTCAATAATTGCGTGCTGGCCGCATAGAAGGCAGTCGTCGCCAGATAAGTGAGGCCCGTAAACAGCAACCCCAGCAGGGCGATCAGCAGGAACACGACGATATAGATCCGTCGGAAAATCGCGACCGGCTGCCCCCTCATCGCTCGATCCGCCGGTCCACGCCCGCTCGCCGCTCCCCTTCCGCGCTCCCCCATGGAGCCTCCTCCCCCCCTCATTCCGCAAAACGGTATCCCGTCCCCCACGTAGTAAGTATATATTCCGGTTTGTTGAGGTTCTTCTCCAACTTGATGCGCAGCCGGTTGATATGCGACGTCACCGTATGCTCATATTCCTGGAAGGCGAAGCCCCAGATCAACTCCAGCAACTCATGCCGGCTGAAAGTCTTGCCGGGATAGCTGGCCAGCAGCCACAGCAGGTCAAACTCCTTCGGCGTCAGCTCCAGCCGCTGCCCCCTGACGGTCACCTTATGTTTATCGCGGTCAATGACAAGGTCCTTGCAATAAATGGTGCCGGGCTCCACCTTTGACGCCGCAGACGCCGTGGCCCGCCCTACCCCCGAAGTCCCCCCGGAGGCTGTATCCGCTCTCGCCGCTGTATCCCCCTCGCCCATCACACCCACCCCCGCATCCCCCGTCGCCATCCCCGCTTCCCCCCGCGCGGTCACCCCCGCGTCCCCGCCGGGCCCTTGCCGCCGCAACAAAGCCTTCACCCTCGCCATCAACTCGAAAATCCCGAACGGCTTCGTCAGATAATCATCGGCCCCCAACTCCAACGCCGTCACCTTATCCGTCTCCTCGGATAAACTGCTTAAGATGAGGATCGGCGTC
>Ga0302326_10010743_pt1 | contig 19800 bp, 15 predicted proteins | sample Palsa_T0_3_FD_202264 | JGI IMG/M metagenome (GOLD analysis project Ga0302326, IMG submission 202264) | Peat permafrost microbial communities from Stordalen Mire near Abisko, Sweden - Palsa_T0_3 | ecosystem: Environmental > Terrestrial > Soil > Palsa > Peat permafrost | place: Sweden: Abisko...
CATGATCCGCCAGACAGCCAACGGCAAATTGCCCATCCCCGACAATCCATATCTCTACGCCATCTACCATCGCCATATCGGCATGTACGAGGAGAAACAAGCTAAGAAAGAGCAGGCCAAGAGCATCTCTGAAACTTCTAAACCGGAAACAGCCAAGCCCGATACCTCCATGCAGGCGCAGGCAGGCGCTCCTACCAAGGCCGACATTGAGCTCTCCGATACCATCGAGAAAGCGACGGCAATGACCCCGGAAGCGAAGAAGCCCACGCCCACCCCTGCGGCGATTGCGGCAAGTCCGGCTCGGCCCACCTACGCCGACCTGCTGGTCAAGAACGTCCTCGCCCTGCCTGCATCGCAAAGAGTGCATCGCATCCTGTTTATGCAGCCAGCCGAGTACGAGCAGTTTCACTCGGGGCTCAAGGGCCCGCAAAAGGCTCAGCTCACCCAGGATCTGAATCCCGAAGAGCGCGAACTGCTTACTGACTACGACAATCCCTCCCGCGCCGTCGTCGAAGAGCTGCAAGCTCAACGCCTGTTGCGCGATATCTACAGCTCTCACCAGTTGCAGGAGGTAATGACCACCTTCTGGCTCAACCACTTCAATGTCTATCTGCATAAGAACGAAGAAACACCTTATTATCTCGTGAGTTACGAGCGCGATGTTATCCGTCCGCGCGCCCTGGGCAACTTCGAAGATTTGCTTGTAGCCACCGCCGAAAGCCCGGCGATGCTCTTGTATCTGGATAACTCCAGCAGCACCGGCCCAGACTCCACCGCCGCCGAAAAGCAGAAGCTGCGCGCGGCTCAAGGCAAGGCCGCCAAAGCCACGCCCCCCGGCCTCAATGAAAACTATGGCCGCGAGCTGATGGAGTTGCACACACTCGGCGTCGACGGCGGCTATACACAGAAGGACGTGACGGAATCAGCCAAGGTCTTCACCGGATGGACCGTCGATCGCCCACAACTGGGCGGCGGCTTCAAATTCGACGAAACCCGCCATGAGCCGGGCAAGAAAGTAGTGATGGGCCACAAGATCAAGGAAAACGGCCAGAAAGAGGGACTACAGCTCCTACATATTCTCGCCACCAGCCCAGCCACGGCGCACTTCATCTCCCTGGAACTAGCCATTGCCTTCGTCAGCGACAACCCTCCTCCAGCCCTGGTCAACCGCATGGCGCAGAACTTCCAGAGTACGCACGGCGACATCGCCTCAGTCCTTCGCACCATGATCCATGCCCCTGAGTTCTGGGCTACTGGAACCTATCAGGCCAAGGTCAAGACGCCCCTCGAATATGTGGTCTCGGCGGCTCGTGCCAGCGGCGCGGATATCGTCAATACCCAGCCCCTGGTGAACGCACTCAACCAGATGGGCATGCCGCTCTACGCCTGCGTCCCTCCTACCGGCTACTCCGATAAGGCCGATGCCTGGGTCTCGACCGGCGAGTTAGTAACTCGCATGAACTTCGCTTTATCTCTCGCCACCAATCATTTTGGAGGGATCAAATCTCAATGGACGGATGCTGCAAAGCAAGTTACAAGCCCGACCGATGCCGAAGTCGCATTGGAAGCCCGGCTTATCCCTGGCGGAGTAAGTGAAAAGACCCGTGCTGCCGTTCTCGATCAGGCGCAATCTCAGCTTCCAGCACAGCCCCAGAACCCGACCGCAAACCAGGTCCAGATCTTCCCCGAGCCAGTCGACACTCAAACCGTAAAACCAAAGCCGCAAAATCCAGCAGCACAAGCCAAGGCGCTTGAAAATCAGAACGCCCAGATCGCAGGGCTTCTGCTCGGTTCGCCCGAGTTTCAACGCAGGTAAGTTTGGAGTCTCACCATGAACACCACACGGCGCACCTTCCTCCGCAACGGCGCTCTCGCTCTCGCCGGCACCGCTGCGCTGCCCGCATTCCTCACCCGCCCGGTCATGGCCGCGACAACCGAGGCAACGGCCCAAGGAAAGAAGCTCGTCGTCATCTTCCAGCGCGGAGCCGCGGACGGCCTCAACATCGTCGTTCCCTGGCGCGAACCCAATTACTACGCCATGCGCCCCACCATCGCCATCCCGCAAAATCAGGTTCTCGACCTAGATGGCTTCTTTGGCCTGCACCCGGCAATGGCCTCGCTTCAGCCGTTGTACAACCAAGGCCATCTGGCCATCATTCCCGCAACAGGGTCGCCCGACGGCACCCGCTCGCACTTCGACGCGCAAGACTTCATGGAATCCGGCACTCCCGGCATCAAGAGCACCCGCGACGGCTGGCTCAACCGCGCCCTGCAAGCCGAAGACCTTCGCCGCCGTCAGGAGCACACAGCCTTCCGCGCCGTCGCCCTCGGCCCCGATGTCCCACGCACTCTCGAAGGCAAAGTATCAGCCCTGGCCATCGGCAACGTGCAGGATTTTGCAGTCGGTGGACGCGGCCCCAAACCCGCTCCTGCCGCCACAGCCTTTGAAGCCATGTACGGCCAGAGCAGCGATTCCCTGCTCCACAATGCCGGAGACAGCTCCTTCGAAGCCATCAAGATGTTGCGCGCCACCGACCCGGCGCACTACGCGCCCGACGCCAGCGCCGGATACCCCGACAGTCCATTCGCCAAAAACATGAAGCAAATCGCTCAGCTTCTCAAAGCCAACCTCGGCGTCGAAGCCGCCTTCACCGACATTGGCGGCTGGGACACGCATCAGAATCAAGGCAGTACCGACGGCCAGCTAGCCAACCGCCTCCGCGACTTCTCCGACTCGATAGCCGCCTTCTGGCGCGACATGGGCACAGGAGCCGAAAACATCACCCTCGTCACCATGTCCGAGTTCGGCCGCACCGCCCATCAAAATGGCACCGGAGGCACCGATCACGGCCACGCCAACACCATGTTCGTGCTTGGCGGCCAAGTTAAGGGCGGCAAAGTCTACGGCAAATGGCCCGGCCTCGCCGATCACCAGCTCAACGAAGGCCGCGACCTCGCCATCACCACCGACTACCGCCAGGTCTTAGGCGAAGTCGTCAGCAAAACAATGGGCGCCAGCAACCTTGAGGTAACTTTCCCCGGCGCGAGGCTCAACGCTAAGCAATTCCTGGGGTTGGTTTAACGTCCTTCAACTTACAAGTGCTTAACTAACTCTCAAGCGCCTTCCGATACCGGAAGGCATCCTCGCGCCGCCCATAATACTCGGCATCCACGCCAATCCGCGTGTATCCCGCCGCCTCATACAGCGCCAACCCAGCCGCATTCCGCTCCGAGACATGCAGTTCAATCGCCGCACGTCCGGCCTCGCGCGCACTCTCTTCCACGCGCATCAGCAATTGCCGCGCCACACCCATCCTTCGAAAGGCCGGCAGCACCTCAATCGTCCAGATATACGCCACACCTGGATCATCCTCGCCTCTCAATCCGACGATTGCGAATCCAACGCGAATATTCTCTAAGATCCCCAACCACGTCCGGCAATCGGGATCGTGCGCAAGAGACCGCATCAGCGCGCGGCTGAAGCGCAACGGCGCTTCGAAGCAGGCTTCCTCAATCGCGTACAGCGCACGCAAATCGGGAGCTTCATACAGTCGTGAAGTAACCTCGGACACAAGCTCACCCCAACATCTCCGCCCAACAAAAAAGCGTGGAGTGCGAAAGAAACATGTCTTTCACACTCCACACTCACACTTCACACTAGCTTTTAGACCTTCGCTTCGAGATCCGCAATCACATCGAAGAAGCGCTGATCCAGCCTTCGATTGGTCGCAATCGCTTCCTTGATGGTGATATCGGTGATGTCGGTCCCCTTCAGCACTGCGATCCGGCCCCACTTCTGCTCATGCACCATGTCGATGGCATGCAGTCCATAGCGCTGCCCCAGCAGCCGGTCGTAGGCCGTCGGAGAGCCCCCGCGCTGCGTGTGGCCGAGATTGACGGACCGCGTTTCGAAGCCAGTCTTCTTCTCGATCAGCGAAGCCAGCTTCTCGCCAATCCCCGACAGGCGCGCGTGGCCAAAGGAATCGACCTCCGCCGAGCCGGTCACCTGGCCAACCTCCGGCAGATGGCAGCCCTCGGCCACAACCACCAGGCCATAGGTCTTGCCGCGGTCGTAGTTGTACTTGAGCAGCGCCGAGACATGATCGATGTCGATCTCGCGCTCCGGCACCAGCACCACATCCGCGCCGCCGGCCACGCCCGAGGCATAGGCGATCCATCCGGCATCGCGGCCCATTACTTCGATCACGATCACGCGATTGTGCGAGTCCGCCGTGGTGCGAATGCGATCCACAGCTTCGGTTGCAATCGAGACAGCCGTGTCAAATCCAAAGGTCGCGTCGGTGCCATTGATATCGTTGTCGATGGTCTTGGGCACGCCCACTCCGGGGATTCCAGCATCGGTCAGCGCCAGCGTCACGGACTGCGTGTCGTCGCCGCCCAGGGCGATCAGCGCGTCGATCTTGTTGGCCTTGAGCACCGCTTCCACCTGCTCGATGCCGCCGGGAATCTTCTTCACATTGGTCCGCGACGAGTGCAGAATCGTGCCGCCCTGCAACTGAATGCCGTCAATCCGCTCCAGCGTCAGCGGAATCCACTTGTTATCCAGCACTCCGCGCCAGCCATTCAAAAAGCCGACAAACTCATCGCCATACTTGTTGATTCCCTTCTTCACCGCGGCGTAAATCACGGCATTCAATCCAGGGCAGTCTCCGCCGCCCGTCAACAACGCAACTCGCATCGCAAAAGTCTCCTTAATGTGTCCCCGTTCGCGTTGGCCGCGTCCGAGGTGTCCTTGGACAGTGTACCGCTCCGCAAAGGCCCGTTCGGAGCCCCAGGCCGATCATTCCCATGACATTCGAATGACATCCTCCCGACGATTCTCTGACATCCAAACCACTCCACCAAAGCTATCCTGTATTCATGCGCCCTTTTCCGCGAAGACTGCATCGGGGCGTGGAGCCGGCCTTCTCTTCATGCTGAAGCTCAAGCACCTGCGTCACCCCCTTCGCACGGCCGCCGTCGCGAAAGCCCGCATCGGCGCTCATCTGAACGTCCGCAGATCCGCCGAACGCATTCAACGCCGCTATGCCGCCGATCCTCGTTACGTCCTCGACAACGTAACTCGCGGCTTCGCCAACCGCGCTTCGAAGGACAGCACTGCCGAGCTCCTCGACGACCTTGCATTGCTTCAGCGCATCTGCAACGCGTATCTCAAAGCGGTCGAAGATCAGCCATTTCAACCCAAGACCTACAGCCCTACCGGATGGTGGCAACAGGTGCGTGCGAACAGCCTTGGCCCGGTTATGCGGGCGTTGCAAACATGCGATCTTCATGGCCTTCGCGGCATCTACCGTAATTTCTTTCGCGATCCCTGTTCGACTGGCCTCGTCGATCGGCCTTACGGCATGGCAAAAGCCTGCTCCGGCGCTGCCACCAGCGATCTTCATCGCCGCTTCTATCTCGGCGACGCGCTCCATCGCATCGATACCTGGGCGGAGCAGGTGGGCAGCGGGTTTACTACGCGCGACCTCGCCAGACCAGGCATCGGAAATCCCTTCGGCATCGTCCTCGATGAAATCTTGATCCAAACCGGCGCGCCCTACCAGCACTACTGCGCGCACAGAGTCATGCGCCAGCTCATCTCCGAGCAAGCCGTCGTCGCGGAGATTGGCGGCGGCTTTGGAGGAATGGCATATTACCTGTTACGCGATCGTCCGCGATTGACGTATCTCGACTTCGATCTCCCCGAAAGCCTCGCTCTAACTGCCTACTACCTTTCCAAAGCCTTCCCGCGCATGACATTACTGCTTTACGGCGAAGAGGAGTTGAGCAACCGGACGATGAACCGCGCGGACGTGATACTCATGCCGCTCTTCGAATTGCCGAAGCTCCCACAAGGCAGCGCCCATGTCAGCTTCAGTTCCAACGCGATTTCCGATCTCTCTCGTGAATCTTTAGCTGAGTATCTGAGGATTTTGGCTCACTGCACAAGGGATCGCTTCCTCCACATCCGCAGCAGCCACTCGGCTTCAATGCTCTCCGACGAGATACTCCGCGGCCAGCTTTCCTTTCGCCAGTTGGAGACGCGCGTCTCCAACTGGTACATCTATAAGTATGCGAACGCGACCGAGGTGGAATGCCTTTATCGCGCCGGCGATTGACGGCTCTGCCATCGCCACTTCCGCAACCCAGGGACTCCTCGCATGTCGATCCTTCGTCAAACCCGCAGGGCCTTCCGGAAGCTGATTTATGGCGACACCGATCTGCCCCAGGAATTCACCATCGGTCTGACCGAGCCGCAGACCTTGACGACGGTGTGGCTGCACGGCCTTGGCGCTCCGCTCGACGTCACCCAACGCTATGCGACAGCCTGTTGCGCACCCTTGATCCTCGGCATCGGCCTTGACATGGAGGACGCTACAAAACTCATTGCCGCGCAAGAAAAAAACGTGAGCAAACACCCGCAACTGTCGCTGCAATTTCGTGAGCAGACGGGCGAAAAACGCCTGCTCGGAGAGCTGCGCCTGACGCCAATGGATACCATCCCGTGCGATAAGTCGATTCTCCTTCTCTGTCATGTGCGCAGTGCCGCCAACTACTGCCTGCCTCCGATTCGCCGCTGGGCTCACTTCGTGCGCCTCGGCTGGGCAGAATGGCGGCGCGTCGATACCCTCGGATTTCGCATGACATTCCTCGAACTGCGCGCGGCCATGATCACCTTCCTTCGTCCGCATCCGCTGTCGCTCGTCAGCGTCGTTGGAGAAGAAGGCGGCAATATCTTTCCCATGAACCTGATGGGCGATCTCGGCCACGGCTGCTTTGCCTTTGCGCTCAAGGATTCGAGACTCGCCGCCCACCTGGTCGCGCGAGCCGGCCGCCTGGCCGTCAGCAACTTGCCCATGCCGCTCTGCTCAACCGCGGTCGCCATGGCCATCAACCACACCCGTCCATCCATCGACTTGACGAAGCTTTCCTTTGCACTGCGGCCTTCCGCAACGCTCCAACTTTCCGTTCCCGCACTGGCGCCGAGAGTGAGAGAGCTGGAAGTTTTGGAGGTTCGCAAATTAGGTAGTCACAATCTATTTGTCGCGCGAATTCTCTCCGATGAACACGTCTCCGATTCGCCGCAGGTCAATATCATTCACGGCTTCTACCAGCATTGGCTATGCCGGGGCGACCGCGCCAGGCTGCAGGTTTCGTTAGCCGAACATCGGCGCAACAAGCCGGCCTGAACGGAGTCGGCGTAATTCATCTCAACCTGCAGCTTGCAAAGATTGGCTCATTTCCGACGGGCTCATTTCCGTCTCCGCCAGCGACACCAGGGCGGAGGGGAGAAACACCGAGAATGCCGTCCCGGCACTGCCAGTGCGACGCGTGCTCCATACCCGGATATGCCCCTGCTGCCGTTCCAGCAACTGCGCTACGACCCACATCCCCAACCCGGTCCCGGTCTCCGTCTTGGTGGTGAAAAATGGCTCGAAGATACGGTGGAGCGTCTCCCGGTCCATGCCCACGCCGGAATCGCAAAAGGTCACACGCATTCCAGCCGTTCGGCGATCGCGCCAATCGCGGGAAGGCCGCAGCCTCACCACCAGCTTTCCGCTGTTGGGCATGGCTTCAATGGCATTCGAAACCAGATTGGCGAAGACTTGCTGCGTTTCGCCAGGCAGGCACACAATGCTCGCCTCTTGCTCAATCCGCACCTCCACCGCAATCTGCGTCGCCCGCAGCTTGCCGCGAAACAGCACCAGCACCGCATCCACCAGTTCCGAAAGCTTCGTCTCCTTCGGCGTGCCGCCCTGCCGGTTGAACTTCAAGGTCTGCTGCGTGATCAGCGAGACCCGCATCAGTTCGTCCATTGCCGTGCGCGCATACGCATGAACATCGTCCACGTTCTCCGATAGCGAAATCAGAAATAGCAGGTTGGCCACCGCTGCCAGCGGATTGTTGATCTCATGCGCCACCGTCGCCGCCAGCCTGCCGACAATCGCCAGCTTCTCCGCGCGCAGCATCGCCTCATCGGTTTGCTTTCGCAGTGTAACGTCGGAGATCACACCCACAACCCGGATCGCATTTCCTTCGGGATCTCGCTGGCACTTTCCTCGCGACTCCACCCAGCGCACCGAACCATCGGGCCGCAATACGCGGTACCGGTCTTGATAGTCGGCGTCGCTGTCCCGCGTGTGCATCATGGTGCGAACCACGCGCTCCCTGTCCTCGGGATGAATCAGTTCCACCATTGCCTCCGAAGCCGGCTCCCCCGCTTCTGGTTCCGAGCCGAGGATGCGATAGACTTCATCCGAACACTCCAGCGTGCCACGCTGCATATCCCACACCCAAAGCCCCATGCCATTGGCTTGCAGCGCAATTTGCAGCAGGTCGTCACGATCCCGCAGCGCCTCGCTGGCGCTGGCCCGCTCCTCGGCCAACTGCCGCTCGGCGTCGGCCAGGGCCAACCGTTCACGCAGTTGCTGCAGGCTTAGCTGGGCGCGCTGCAAAGCCAGCCGGCGAATCGTATAGCCGAGCAGAATCGAGATGGACAGAAAAATACCGAGGCGCAGCTCCTGCGGCGCGCTTCCCAGAGAGAACTGGAATTGCGTCTTGGTGAGATACGAATCCACCAGGTACGCATCGGTGATAGCACAGCAGATGCCGCCCGGCATCCCAAAAAACCAGGCGCTGAGGATGACCGTAGGAAATGCGAGTAGCAGCGGAAAAGCCCGCAGAGGCTCAATCCAGTAGGTCAGCGCAGTCGCCACGCCCGCCGCACACCCGCCTAGCAACGCGCGAGCTATCCATGGCAATCCTTCGATAGCAGTGGCACTCGGGAATCTCAGTAAACTCGTCCGGTGTGTGCTCATTGGACTATGGCTGCTTGGTCTGCGCTCCTGGCGCGCAGAATCTGCCTGTAATTTCCGTCTGTAAGAATTGTGTGCAAGCTCCAAACGAATATTACATACAAGCGCCCCCTCAGGCTACAACGGGCTCAGGCCTTCAGAGGCGTCCGCTAACGAACAGCCTTTCACGAAAACGAACGGATCGGGCCTCCATCTCCGGCTGGCAGTGCAATGTTAATTCCTTTTTTCTCAATCGTTTCTGCCAATTCCTGTCAGCCATATCATTGGCAGCCAAATTGCTTTGCTTTCATTCAGAACGCAGGAATCAACGGAGGCATCCATGGCGCATTTTGAAAGGATTCGCGACGTAATCTCCGGGCCTATGAGCCCTGAGGTCATCCAGCAGCGCACCAAGGCCGGTTGGCAGATGGTTTCGATCGAGTGGCGGCGTGAGTTGCCCGACTCGGAATCCCCCTCGGAAGGCGCCTACGGCGAAGACATTCCCTACGGCCTGCGCATCTCCGATGACGGCCTGCGTCTCGAAGTTCACCCCAGAGAGAACCTCGCGCTCATGCTCATGATGGACCTGCTCGGCCAGGACTTCTCCTACTCCGCCATCGTCAGCGATCTCAACGAGAAAGGTTTCCGCACCCGTTCAGGCCAGCCCTGGAGCCGCGTCGCGGTCTTCAACATGATGCCGCGCCTGATCGAAGTCGGCCCCCGCATGTTCGCGTCCGAGGAATGGAAGGCCCAGCAGCCCGCCCGCCGCGAGAGCTGATCGCAAAAAGAAACAGGCCCCACCACCACGGGGCCTGTTCTTTTCTTCCAGCTTTGTTATCCGTTCGGCTAACCCGAGTCTTAGCGGTGGCCGTGCGGGGCTTCATGCCCGTGGGCGTCATGCATTGCCTGGCCGTGGAACTCCGCCCTGTGATCCGCCGGGTGCTCGCCGCGCGCGGGCGTAGGTCCGTGGTAGCCCTTCCGGTAATCCAGATGATGGTCTACATGACCGTAAAAACCCGCCGGTCCATGGAACCAGGGTCCAGCTCCGATAAATACGCCCCCTGTAAACCATTCAGGGCCGTAATATCCGTCCGGCGCGCACGTATATGGAGGTTCCTCATAGTACCCGTAAGGGCAAACGGGTGGCGCGCCAATCTCCACGGCTACCTGCGCGGGGGCCCGGTTCGCTGTCGCAAAAAGCAGGCCGGCAGCAAAAGTCGATAATGCAAGGTATTTCAGCTTACGCATAGTTTCACCTCTCACGATTGGAGGCGTGCTCCTTTGCGATTGGTTGTTTCGCGCTGCTATGGTTGGCGGCATTTGAGGCAAAAAGCGTATCGAATTGAACAAGTTGAACAAAGCTGCCGGTTCCGGCACACGCCGATCTCAAGTATTCCCGCTGCTGATGGCCGCTCCAAACGGAACAGGCCCCGAGCGTTGCAGCTCGAAGGCCTGTCTTTCCATCGCATCCCGCCTACCGATGTCCGTGAGGAGCCTCATGTCCATGCGCGTCGTGCATGGCCTGGCCATGGAATTCCGCGCGGTGCTCCGCCGGGTGCTCGCCGCGGGCCGGGAAGCTGCCGTGATAGCCCTTGCGGTAGTCGAGATGGTGATCCACATGCCCGTAGAAATGGTCTCCGCCGTGAAACCACGGTCCCGCGCCGATAAAGACGCCGCCGTTGTACCACTCCGGCCCGTAATACCCGTCCGGCGCGCATTGATACGGAGGAGCTTCGTAGTAGCCATACGGGCATTCCGGCTGCGCGCCGATTTCGACCGCTACCTGCGCCGGCGCCTGGGCCGTCGTCGCCAGGAGCAGACCGGCCGCAACCGTCATTCCCGAAACAAGCTTCCAAATTTGCATAGTTTTCCTTTTGTCCTCGAAGGGGACGCAACCGCGAACGGCTGTTTTGGATTCTCCGATACAGCAGCGTAGCCCAAGCGAGACTTCGCAGAATGTATCGGAAGAACCACAAGTCAAGCCCGGACAGCGTAGCTAAAAATGCGGCCGGATCGCCGAAAAGCGAACAAAAGGAGTAGAACACCGGGGGGGTTGGGTATTTATTGGTACGGACCCCGGGCGGATCTCCGACAGATTGGACCGGGGACATGCCTGACAGTTTGTGGCCGTTCTCTGGTGCGTACCGCTAGCCAAGTGACTTTCAAACGTCATCGCTTTGCTATCGATGGGTCGTCGCTTTGAGCCGGCAGGTTGTCGGAATGCCAGCGTTTTGCTGCCGGATTGCAAGCGCCGAGTGACGGCGAAGGGACTGGAGTTTGGTCCGTTCTTTCCTGAATTTCCGTCTGGGCTCTGAATTTCCATATTCCCTCCAGAGAATTCAGGCTGCGGCGCAAGTGCGATGTGTTGCTCTTAGGATTATGAGCCGACGAGGGATAATTCTACGCAACGGCAGCGAAACGCTGGAGTGGTTGAGCCTGCATGGGTTTGAGATAACCCGGTTCGGAGTTTCTGCGCGCTCATGCGAGCGCCCTGCGGAGGCAGACGAAACGCAAGGTTCCTCTTCGCAACGTGATTCAATGGGGTATGCCGCAAACTGGAACCCTCGTCCTGCTGCTCTTCATTCTGCTGGTGGCCGCCGTTCTTCTGGTCGTCCTGCAGCTTACGCGGCTTGGATACCTGGTTCGCACATCGATCCCCGACCGTCCCCGCCGCCGGATCTTTCTTGCCTCGGTAGCCTTCTTTGTGACCTTCCTCGGTGTGCGCCTGCTGGTCTTCTTTATCGTTCAAGGCGCGGGGCCGTTCCATTGGGTAATGATGGGCGGCAAGCATATTCATCACCTGGTCTGGGGCATCCTCATCCTGCTCATGGTCGGCTATGGATGGCTGCTTGACCTGGGCCGCGCGCACTCGCCGCTCTCGATCCTGCTGAGCCGCATCATGTCCATTGCGTATGGAGTCGGAGCCGCGCTTACGCTGGATGAGTTCGCCCTGTGGCTCAATCTCGATCCCGATGTCTATTGGGTCAGGACCGGCGGACGCCTCAGCATCGACGCGGTCATCCTCTTCGGCTCGCTGCTCATGATCGGGGCCTGGGGCGCGCCGTTCTTTCAATCCCTGCAACGGCTCTGGACCAAGGGTGGAACGCTCCGCAACAGGATGGTCAAGCCTATGCGCCGTGTGCCGTGGCCTCGTCGGCGTAAAGGGCCGCGATCAACTCCGCGTATTGCGCCGTAATCACGCGCCGCTTGAGCTTCCTGCTGGGCGTCAGTTCGCCGGTTTCGAGCGTCCATTCGTCGGGCACGACGCGAAAGCGCTTCATGGTCTCGAAGTTCGCGAGCGTTGAATTCACCTTGGCCACGATCTCCCCATAGAGAGCCACCACTTTAGGATGGGCCACCAGCTCCTTCCGAGTCTGCGCACTGATTCCCTGCTGGCGCGCCCAGTCTTCCAGCGCCGCAAAATTAGGTGACAGCAACACGGAGACAAACTTGTGCTTGTCGCCAACCAGAGCGGCTTCGGCGACGAGCATGTTGGTCTTGAGCTTGCCCTCGATCGGCTGCGGGGCAACCATCTTGCCGCCCGAAGTTTTCAGCAGCTCCTTCTTGCGATCCGTAATGTACAGGAATCCGTCGCCGTCGATCTTCGCGATATCTCCGGTAGAGAACCAACCATCGGCGTCCTTGGCCTCGCTGGTTGCCTGCGGCTTCTGCCAATATCCCTGAAAGATGCCCGGCCCGCGCGTCAGCAGCTCGTCGTCCGCGGCCAGCTTGCATTCCACATTGGGCAGCGGCTTGCCCACCGAGCCCATACGATGCACTCCCGGAGTATTGATGGCGATGACCGGCGAAGTCTCCGTCAGCCCGTAACCCTCGAGCACAGAAATCCCTACCGAAGCGAACCAGTTTCCCGTGTCGATGCCCAGCGGCGCTCCGCCTGAAATAAAGGTCGTGATCCGGCCGCCGAAAGCCTCGCGAATCTTCGAGTACACGAGCTTATTGGCCAGCTTCCATGCGAGCGAACCGGGCTGTTTCCCGTCCTGGATCAGCTCCTTGTAAGCCGAGCCCTGCTGCACTGCCCAAGCCAGAATGCGAGCCTTCAGAGGCGATGCCGCCGACTTCTGCTCCACGCCCTGGCGAATCTTCTCGTAGACGCGAGGCACGCCCACAAATACGGTCGGCCTGACCTGCTTCAGCGCCACAATCAGATTTTCGAACTGCGAGCAAAACGCTACCTGGGCGCCAAAGAAATACATCGCATAGTCGAGCGCCCGCGCCGTGATGTGCGAGAGCGGCAAATAAGAAACCGACGTATCCTGCGGACCAAATGCGAAATCCCGCGTGGCATAGCTGGTATTCGAGGCAAGGTTGCCATGCGTCAGCATCACGCCCTTGGGCTCGCCGGTCGTACCCGAGGTATAGATCAGCGTGGCCAGGTCTTCGGGCTGCACAGATTCCGCCAGTGCATCGAACTCCGGGTCGTGCTCCACGCTGCGGGCCTCCAGCGATCGCGCCAGCATGGAAAACATCACCGCATCCGCCGGCACGCCCACCACGTCCATCATCACCACATGCTCGAGCGCGGTCTCGCCGCGGATCGCCGCTACTTTGTCGTACATCGCCCGCGTTGAAACCACCACCACACGCGCATTCGAATCGCGCAGCAGTTCCCCAATGTGCTCCGGAGGCAGCGTCGGATAGATCGGCACATCCACTGCTCCGATGGCCAGCACGGCAAAGTCGGTGATCGTCCACTCCCAGCGGTTCTCACTCAAAATCGCAATGCGGTCTCCGCGCTTTATACCCCAATCCAGAAAGGCCTGGCCCAACGCCCGCACCCGCCGGTAGACCTCGCCGGAAGAGATCTGCTGCCACGCGCCGGCCTCATCCTGATACAGCATGGCGTCCGGACGATTCGACGCAGCCACCCGCAAGAACAGCTCATTGAGCGTTCGAATATCTGGAGACCGGCCCTCGGCCGCGCTGGATTCAGTCAAGTTCATAACGCTCCCCTGTAATCTATCTCAAAACCTGCAACCAACGTGTAAGTGTAGCAGCGCCAGGCCACCGTCATCTCCACCATTCAGACCGCACTTCCATCCCGGTCACGACCTCGGTTGGCAGACCCGGCAGGGGAGCCCAAAGCTTCACGCCCTCTGCCGCGAAGACCCGCTCGATGGGCTGCCTCCATGCGTGAAGCGCCAGATTGAAGAGCCCCCAGTGAATCGGCATCAGCAGCCCCTTGCCGCCCATCGCCGCGAAGGTGCGCAGCGCTCCATCCGGACCCATGTGAATATCCGCCCACAAGGGGTCGGAGGCGCCAATCTCCAGCATGGTCAGGTCGAATGGGCCATAATCGCGGCCAATCCCGGCAAATCCTTCCCACTCGCCGGAATCCGCGCCGTAATAGACGCGATGCCTCGGGCCGGTCAGCGCAAACGAAGCCCACAGCGTCTCAAAGCGGTGGAAGAGACTCCGCCCGGAGAAATGCCGCGCCGGCAGCGCCGTCACTTCCAAATCCCCCACGCGGAAGCTCTCCGTCCAATCCAGTTCCGTGATGCGGTCCGGCTTCACTTCCAGCTTCGCGAGAATCGGCCCCACCCCAAGCACAGTCACCCAGCGCGCACTGCACAAGTTCTTCAAACGCGCCAGCCTGGGAATCGTCCACGCTCCAAGATGATCGTAATGATCATGCGAGAGCAGCACTACGTCCACGTGCGGCAACTGCTCCAGCGGCAACGGAGGCGCAAAGAACCGCTTTGGCCCGGCCCAGGTCATCGGCGCGGCCCGTTCATCCCAAACCGGGTCAACCAGCACCCGCGCTCCATCGATTTCGATCAATGTCGTGGAGTGGCCCATCCAGGTCACGCGCAGTCCGCTGGCCGGCGCGGCCGCAAACAGCCGCGAGTCCGTGCGGAACGGCCCCAACGGCTTCTTCGGAGTTGTCTCGGCCCTGTTGCTCAGGTAACGCCTGAGTATCTTGAACATCATTCGTCCATCGCCCACTCCGGTCGGCACTGGATTCTGAAACTTCCCGCCAACCCGCACCGCACGCCCGATCGTCGTCATCCTCGGTCAACGCTCCCATGTAAGACTCTCTTCATCAGATGTCTCATACGGCACTTGTCTCCAAAATATGTCGCGATTGAGATGTGCATAAATTTCAAATTTGTGCAGACATTTACTGTTACCGATGCGCATGAATAACGTTAAAGCTGCGACAACTAACGTTAATGGCGCGACTTTTTATGTTAGAAGTGCAGTTTCCGGCTTGGGCAGGTTTGGGTTGCACAGGAGATCGGTGGCATGTCTGAAGGGATGGGTTCAAGCCGCGCACCACCCGCTTGCGCACTTCGAAGGGCTCCGCAGTAACCGGGTATTCAAAAGTAAAATGGAGCTTGACCGGTTTTCGCATCGATCCCGTCGCGTCGCATTCATCCCCAAGAGGATTTCATTGATTCGCAGATTCTTCCGTAATCCAATCGCCCTGCTCGCTCTCGCCGCCGGCCTGATCGCCTTCGCCGTGCAATCCGGAGAGTTGGGCACTGCCGACACTACCTTTCGCCTCCAATCCACGCATGCTTTCTGGACCTCCGAGCCGCCGGTCTTTCCCAACGAATATCCTGAATTCGGGGTTCATGGCCGCAACGGGACATTGCAAAGCTGGTATGGGATTGGGCAGTCGCTGCTCATGCTCCCTGCCGACATTGCCGGAACGTGGGTCGAACACTGGAACATCTTCGCCGAGTACTACGGCAACGATCCCGCAGTTCGCAGCATGATTGTCGTCTACGGCACCAGCATCCTGGTCACCGTGCTGTCCGCGCTGGTTTGCTTCCGATTCCTGAGGCAATTGAACTTCGACGAGAGACAGGCGGTTGCGGGAGTGCTGGCCCTGCTGCTGCTCACCACCCATCTGCATTACACGCAGAACATGATGGAGAACAATTACATCTTTCTGCTGACTCTGGCCGGTTTCTCGTTTCAATACGAATGGCTGCAAAACGGCAGCCGCCGATCGCTTGCGATCGGCTCCGCAGCCTTCGGGCTGAACCTGCTCACCCGCCTTACCACGGGTCTGGATCTTCTCGCCGGCGGTCTTTTCGTGCTGCTCGTTCTTCTCTTTCAGCGAACAAACGGTCTCATTGGCCGCGAGTTTTGGCGTCAATGCCGCGTTTACCTTGCTACCGCGATCCCTGTATATGCCTTCTTCGGCCTGCTGGACCGGCTGTACCAGTTCTACCGCTTCGGTTCTTTTTTCAACACGTACGTGAGCGTGGTCGCGAAAGAGACTCTGGCGCGCCACCCCGACTGGCCCAAGGCTTATCCCTTTGAAACACCCTTTCACGTTGGCTTCTGGGGGGCGCTCTTTGCGCCGGAGAAGTCTATCTTTCTCTTCGATCCACTGCTGATCCTGGCGATCCTGCTTGCTATCTTCGCATGGAAGCGCTTTAGCCCAGCGGTCAAGGCCTACACCGTCACCCTCTTTATGTTGCTGATGGCGTACATCTGCTTTTATGCGCGCTACACCGTGTGGAGCGGCGACGACGCCTGGGGCGACCGCTACGTCTCCACGACGGTGGAGCTGGCGGCCATGCTCGCGCTGCCGTTGCTGCTGCGCCATCGCAGGCAGTTGCCGCGACTTATGTGGCAAGCTGGAATCGCGCTGCTCGCAGTCAGCGCCGTAGTCCAGGCAGCATCGCTCGCCTTCTGGCTGCCTCTTGAGCTCTACCAGATCGATAACCTTGGCCACCCCATGTTCACCATCGGCCTGCGCCTGGAAAACATTGCCGCTTTTGCGCTCGGAAAGATGGATGCCTGGGGCCTGAATACTCCGGCGATGAAAGCCGATCCCTGGGATTATGTCCACATCACGACGTGGAATTTTCTTCCCTTTCTGCTCAAACGCGTGGGCGAAGCTCCGATGTGGGTTGTGAACCTCGCATTCGCGGTCTGGAGCGCTTCGCTGGCAGCCCTGGCGTGGGTTCTGTGGCGGCTGCGCAAGGCGCTGGATGTTCATGAGAGGCGAGCCCATTCTTAAGCATCGACCGGGGCATGAACTGTACACGCGCGGCCTCGCGCGGATATGTTGTATGCAAGACTTTGGCGATTGAGGGTTGCGCCATCCGCATGCCGAGCAAGATATCTTTTCTGGACTCTCACACCGAAGGCGAGCCCACGCGGCTCATCCTCTCCGGCGGACCGGAGTTGGGGCGAGGTCCGCTGGCGGAGCGCCGGGATCTGCTGCGGCGCGAGCACGACTATCTTCGCTCCACTGCTGTCCATGAACCGCGCGGCTCGGATGTCATTGTCGGGGCGCTTCTCTGCGAGCCTGCCGATCCGGCCTGCGCCGCGGGAGTTATCTTTTTCAATAACGCCGGATATCTGGGCATGTGCGGGCATGGCACCATCGGACTGGTAACTTCGCTGGCCTACCTGGGACGGATTTCCGCTGGGGTTCACCGCATCGAGACCCCCGTGGGCGTCGTCCGCGCCACGCTGCACGATTCAGGCAAAGTTACGGTGGAAAATGTTCCATCTTATCGTTATCTTCGGGGCATTTCAGTCGAAGTTTCCGGGCACGGAAGAGTTATCGGTGACGTAGCCTGGGGTGGTAACTGGTTCTATCTCGTCGAAGATCATGGAAAGGACTTGTCGATCCAACACGCCGGGCATCTGATTGAATTCACCTGGGAGATACGAAAAGCGCTCGCCGCTGCGGGCATCGTTGGCCCCGACAAAGCGGAGATCGATCACATCGAACTCTTTGGCCATCCCGAAAGCGGAGACGCACACAGCACCAACTTTGTGCTTTGCCCTGGAAAAACCTACGACCGCTCGCCCTGTGGGACAGGCACCAGCGCCAAGCTGGCATGCCTCTATGCCGAGGGCAAGTTGAAGCCGGGCGAGGTTTGGAGGCAACAGGGCATTCTCGGCGGAGTCTTCGAAGGAAGCATCAAGGCCCACGGCGATACCGTGATTCCCAGCATCACTGGCTCAGCTTATGTCACGGCCGAGGGCGCGTTGCTGCTCGATCCGAACGATCCATTTCGCCAGGGAATTCCCAGATGAACCGTCGCTACGACGCGCTGGTCATCGGTGCAGGCATTGTCGGAGCAGCGTGTGCGCTGGAACTGGCAAAGGCGAAGATGCGCGTTGCCGTGGTCGAGCGCGAAGGTGTCGGATCGGGAGCGACCGCCGCGGCCATGGGTCACATCGTCGTCATGGCCGATTCCGAGGCGCAATTCCTGCTGACCAGCTACTCTCAATCTTTATGGGCCGCTCTCTCTTCCGAACTCCCGGCCTCGGTCGAATGTCAGCGCCCTGGAACCATCTGGATCGCATCGGATGAGGAAGAGATGGCCGAGGTCGTGCGCAAATTCGAGTACTACACGGCGCACGGCGTGCCGGTGGAAGTACTCGATGCGCAGGCTCTTGCCGAAGCGGAACCGAATCTGCGCCGTCCTCTCGCAGGCGGTCTTCGCGTCGCGTCGGACATGGTTTTGGACCCGCTCCGCGGAGCCGAATATTTGCTCCAAACAGCATCCGTGGATCTGATGCCCGGCCAAACAGTCGTGACCGCAGGCAACGGGCGCATCGCGCTTCAGAACGGTACCGAACTCGAATCCCCTGTCATTATCAACGCAACCGGAGCGTTTGCTCCGGCGCTCGCTCCGGGCATCGCAATCCGAAAACGCAAGGGCCATCTGGTCCTCACGGATCGATACCCCGGCTTCGTCCGCCATCAACTGGTTGAGCTCGGTTATCTGAAGAGTGCGCATTCCTCGGAGACAGACTCCGTCGCTTTCAACATCCAGCCGCGCAAGAGCGGACAGTTGCTCATCGGGTCGTCGCGCCAATTTGACGTCGAAGACCCCGGCATCGATCGTGGCATCGTAGCATCGATGATCGAACGCGCCTCTCTCTACATGCCTGAGATCGCGAAGCTCGCAACGCAGCGTGTCCAGTGCGGTTTTCGCGCGGCGACGCCGGATAAGCTGCCATTGATCGGCCCGACGGAAGACCCCTCCATTTTTCTGGCCACAGGGCACGAGGGTCTCGGCATCACGACTTCGCTGGCGACGGCGCGCTTGCTCGCGGACCACATACTCGGCAGGCTTTCCGCAATCCCCATCGAACCATATTTGCCTTCAAGATTTGCCTTCAAGATTTGCCTTCAAGATTTGCCCTCAAGAATGGCCAGGAGCCGTAAAGGAGACCAACGATGAACTGGCACGGTGTAATGCCCGCCATGACTACCTGCTTTGACGAAGATCTGAATGTAGACCACGGCTTCATGGCTAGACATGCAAGATGGCTGCTTGACAGCGGTTGCACGGGAATTGTCTCCCTGGGCTCGCTGGGTGAGGCGGCGACACTCAATTTTGAAGAAAAGATCGCGATCCTCAAGAACATGGCCGCATCGGTCCAAGGACGCGCGCCAATTGTGGCTGCCATCTCAGCGCTCTCAACTGCCGAGGCTGTGGCTTTGGCCAAGGCCGCGGTAGACGCAGGTTGCGAGGGTCTGATGGTGCTGCCGCCTTACGTCTATCTCGGCGACTGGCGCGAGACGAAGGCGCATGTCGCAGCCATCTTCAAGGCCACCGCGCTCCCGTGCATGCTTTACAACAATCCGATAGCCTATGGAACGGACTTTCGCCCAGAGCAGATACACGAACTGGCAGCGGAACATCCCAACCTTAAGGCGGTGAAAGAATCCAGCACCGACGTGCGGCGCATCGCGGCCATTCGCGCCATAGAGGACGGCCGGCTTCATATCTTTGTCGGCGTTGACGACGCCATCGTCGAAGGCATCGCCGCGGGCGCGACAGGATGGATCGCGGGCCTGGTCAACGCTCTGCCCGTCGAGTCCGTGGCGCTCTTCGATTTGGCCATCCAGGGACGCGCCCAGGAAGCCTTCGAACTCTATCGCTGGTTCCTGCCTCTGTTGCGCATGGACACCGTGCCCAAGTTCGTTCAGCTCATCAAATTCGTTCAGCAAGAAGTTGGAGAAGGCAGCGCACGCGTCCGTCCACCACGCCTG